>Ga0182229_1000298_pt1 | contig 12893 bp, 12 predicted proteins | sample G6R1MG_32_FD_129663 | JGI IMG/M metagenome (GOLD analysis project Ga0182229, IMG submission 129663) | Miscanthus phyllosphere microbial communities from Michigan, USA - G6R4_MAIN_07NOV2016_LD1 MG | ecosystem: Host-associated > Plants > Phyllosphere > Phylloplane/Leaf | place: USA: Michigan...
AGCCGCGCCCGGGCGAGCTGGCCGTAATAGGCGATCGGCTGGAGGGCGGCCCGCTCGTAGAACCCTTTCGCCTCCGGTTTGCCGAGTGCCTCCGCGGCACGGCCCTGCCAGTAGGCGGCCCGCGCCAGCGAGATCGGCGTCTCGGCGATCGCGGCGGCCTTGGCGAAGTGACGCTCGGCCGTGGCCGCGTCGCCCCCGAAGCGCAGCGCGATCCAGCCCGCGTGGAACTCCGCCTCGATCCGCTTCTCCACCGTGCGGGCGCTGTGGCCGGCGGCGACCGCCATCGCCCCGACGGCATCGCCCGCATCCATCAGCTTGCGCGCCACGATCCGGCGCTCGACCCACCACTCGTCACCGTCGACCAGCACCTCGGGGTTGGTGGGCGCGGCGGCGAGGATCCTGGCGGCCTCCGCCGGCTTGTCGGCACGGCGATAGAACTGGGCACGCGAGAGCAGGAACGAGGCGTCGTTGCGCAGCGAGGGCGGCACGGCGTTGAGGGCCGCGGCCGCCCCCGAACTCTTTGCCTCCACGGCGCGGCGCGCCCGCACCAGGCTCGTGTAGGAGCCGCCGGCATACTCGGCCGCCCGGGCGGCGGTCGCCCAGTCCTCCTTGAGCAGCGCCCGCTCCATGCGGGCGCGATGGTCGATCCGGCTCAGCACGGCCGGAAACGCGTCCGTGACGCGGGTTTCGAGGGTCTTGCCGAAGCCGTCCTCGCGCCAGAGGTCGCGCACGAGGTCGGCGGCGTCCCCGTCGAGCCCGTCGGCGCGGAAGGCGAGGGCCAGGGCGAACTTGCCCGGCGCGCTCTGGGGCCGCGAGGCGCCGAAAAAGGCCCGCACCACGGCAGGCGATTTCTTGCCGGCCAGCAACGCCTCTTCCGCGCGCCGCCTCACCAGCGGGCCCGCCGGCCAGTCGGGATGCCCTTGCGTGAAGGCCACGACCCGATCGAAGCCGATGCCGGCGCCCGCGCGGATCGCCACCCATTCGAGCAGGGCGCGCGCGGCCGGATCACGGAACCCGTCGCGCAGGCGGTCGCCGTCGGCCACCCTGCCGCGGCGATACAGATCGATCGCCTGCCGCAGCAGTGCGATGTCGGTGTCGCCCACGAGCATCCTCTGCGCCGGATCGGGCACCTCGGGCACCGGGGCGACGGGGGAGACCGACGCATCGGGAAGCGGGAAGGCGACGGGCGCCTCCGTGTCGGTGGAGGCATAGGCCGACACAGACGCCGGGAGGGCCGGGTCGGCGGCGGCTGCCTCTCCCGAGGCCGAGTCGAGGCGCAGGGCGTCGGCGGCCACGGGATCGGACGCGGGAGGCTTGGCGTCGCTCACCTGCGCGGCCGGCGCCGTGGCGTCGCTCGCCGGTCGGGCGGGGGCGGTGGCCGGTGCGAGGCGGTCCGCGCCGTCCGCCTGGGCGAGCGCGGACGGTGCGGCCAGCGCCAGGGGCAGCAGCAGCGAGAGGGCGCGTGCGGACAGGGCCATGGCTTCAGGATTTCCCGACGGAGGCGGCCGGGCATGACGCTGGACCATGGCCCGTTAAGATGGCTTTAACCCAGCCGGCGAAGCGTTTGCGTGGCGGTGAGCGAGCGCCTATGTCTGCGCCGCCGATCCGCGGGGGGCGGCCTCGGCAGGCTCCCGGCATCACCCCAGAACGACGGCCGGAAACGCCAGGATGACCGAGATTAACGCCCGCCTTCGAGGCTCGATGACCGCGCTGGCGACGCCGTTCCGCGACGGCGCGTTCGACGAGGCCGCGTTCCGGGCCTTCGTGAACTGGCAGATCGAGCAGGGAACCCACGCACTGGTGCCCACCGGCACCACCGGCGAGAGCCCGACGCTCACCCACGCGGAGCACGACCGCGTGGTCGAGTCCTGCATCGCGGAATCCCGCGGCCGGGTGCCCGTGATCGCGGGCGCCGGCTCGAACTCCACGGCGGAGGCGGTGCAGCGATCGGTTCATGCGGAGAAGGCCGGCGCCGACGCGGTGCTCGTGGTCACGCCCTACTACAACAAGCCGACCCAGGACGGGCTGTACGCCCACTTCAAGGCGGTCAACGACGCGGTCGGCATCCCGATCATCATCTACAACATCCCCGGCCGCTCCGTGGTCGACATGAGCGTCGAGACGATGGCGCGACTGTCCGAACTCAGGAACATCGCCGGCGTGAAGGATGCCACGGCCAAGCTCGACCGGGTCAGCCTTCAGCGGCAGGCCTGCGGAGAGAGCTTCGTCCAGCTTTCGGGCGAAGATGCGACGGCGCTCGGCTTCAACGCCCATGGCGGCGTCGGCTGCATCTCCGTGGTCTCGAACTGCGCGCCCCGGCTCTGCGCCGACCTCCAGGAGGCGACGCTGGCGGGCGACTACGCCCGGGCGCTCGCGATCCAGGATCTGCTGCTGCCGCTGCACACCGGCCTGTTCTGCGAGTCCAATCCGGTCCCGGTGAAGTACGCGCTGGAGCGCCTCGGCCAGATGTCGGCGGAGGTACGCCTGCCCCTGGTACCGCCGACCGAGACGGCCAAGCGCGTCGTGGACGCCGCCCTGCGCCACGCCGGCCTGATCGAGGCTTAAGGTCGCCTCTTCGCCGGAGCACGGCTCGGCCCCACATCACGGCATCCCGCGCCCGACACCGAGTAGTCCAGACCCGACATGGCTCCCAAGAAAGACCCCGACCGCAAGATCGTCGCCGACAACCGCGCCGCGCGCTTCCACTACGCCATCGAGGACACGATCGAGGCGGGCATCTCGCTCACCGGCACGGAGGTGAAGTCCCTGCGCAACGGCCGGGCGACCATCGGCGAATCCTACGCCGGTCCGTCGGGGCGGGAGCTGATGCTGTTCAACGCCTACATCCCCGAATACGTCGAGGCGAGCCGGTTCAACCACGAGACCAAGCGGCCCCGCCGCCTGCTGCTGCACCGCCGCCAGATCGACAAGCTGATCGGCGCGACCCAGCGCCAGGGCTACACGGTGGTGCCGCTCAAGATCTACTTCAACGACAAGGGCCGGGCGAAGGTCGAGCTGGGGCTCGGCAAGGGCAAGCAGGCGCACGACAAGCGCGAGAGCATCAAGGAGCGCGACTGGCAGCGCGACCGGGCCCGCCTGATGCGCGACAAGGGCTGAGCCTGGAGCATGCTGCCGTCGGAAACCCGGAATCCACTTATCCGCATCGAGCTCCTGAGCGAACCGCCGGCCTCGGCGTGCGTTGGCACGGCAACGTAACCGAGGAACTCCATGTCAGCCAATCAGCCGCATCACCGGGTTGGACAGAGCGTCGACACCGTCGATCAGCTCAGCAGCGTCGTCCTGCTCGCGATCGCCCTCGTGGGCGCCGTCCTCGTGGTCGGCGTGGAATTGCTGATCAGCTGACGCGTCGGCGGCCATCCGAGCGCACGATTCCCGCTTCGATCGAGGCTGGTTCCAGCTTGGGTAGAGGCTGATGATCACCGATTACACGTCGCTGCCGCCGGACCTGCCGCCTCCCGTCGATGACGGGGGCGCTGCGCACTTGGCCGGCATGCGGCTTCCGGACGTCGCCCTCGCCTCGACCGGGGGCGGGGTCGTCTCGGCTGCGCGCCTGACCGGGCGTACGGTAATGTTCGCCTATCCCCGCACCGGCCGCCCCGGAGAGCCGAACCTCGTGATCGATTGGGACGCGATACCCGGCGCACGGGGCTGCACGCCGCAGGCCTGCGGCTTTCGCGACAGCCACGCCGACCTCCGCGGGCGAGGCGCGGCGCATGTCTACGGCCTATCGACCCAAACGAGCCGCCATCAACGCGAGGCGGCGGACCGGCTGCATCTCCCGTTCCCGCTGCTGTCGGACCGGCACCGAGCCTTTGCTTTGGCCGCTCGCCTGCCGACCTTCGAGGCCGGCGGGGAGGTTCTGCTGCGCCGTCTGACGCTCGTCGTCGATGACGGGGTGGTCACCGGGGTGTTCTATCCGGTCTTCCCTCCAGACCGCAGCGCCGCCGACGTCGTCGCGTGGCTCGATGCGGGCCGCTGAGGTCGGCCCTCAGCCCTCGGCGGTCTCGTCCCCGGCATCGGGATGGCGGATGCCGTAGCGGCTTTCCAGGCCGGGATTGGGGCGCGGCGCCCGCTCCGCGTACTGGCGCGGACCGGGCTCAGACGGCGCGCGGGCGGGGCGGTCGCCGCCGTCGCGCCCGATCCGGTGGATGAGCTGCGTGAGGTCGATGAACTCGTCGGCCTGACGGCGCAGGTCGTCCGCGATCATGGCGGGCTGGGTCCGGATGGTCGAGACCACGTTCACCCGTACGCCCTTGCGCTGGATCGCCTCGACCAACGACCGGAAGTCGCCGTCGCCGGAGAACAGGTAGATCTGGTCGAGATGGGGCGCCAGTTCGAGGGCGTCGATCGCCAGTTCGATGTCCATGTTGCCCTTGATCTTCCGGCGCCCCATGGAGTCGGTGAACTCCTTCACCGGCTTCGTGACCACGCGGTAGCCGTTGTAGTCGAGCCAGTCGATCAGCGGGCGGATCGAGGAGTATTCCTGATCCTCGATCATGGCGGTGTAGTAGAACGCCCGGATCAGGTTGTGGCGACTGTGAAACTCTTCCAGGAGCCGCTTGTAGTCGATGTCGAAGCCCAGCGCCTTGGTGGTGGCGTAGAGGTTGGCGCCGTCGATGAAGATCGCCGTCCGTTGCCTGTCGCTCATTGGATAATATCCGTGGTCCTGAGAAAACAATAATCGTCAATGCACCGGTCACCGCGACGCGACCGTCTCGAAAACCGCGAGTCCCGGCTGATCCGGGCCAGTCGCCGACGCTCCGCCCCGGACCGACATGCTCTGTCGATGTGCAAAAAGCGCGGGGCGTGCGTCTCTCTGTGTCGGACGGCACCATGGGGTGTCAAGGTATTTCGAGCCGCATCGCCTTTGGATCACGGTATGAAGACCGGATTTTCGGCGTCACCGGCTGCTGAATAGACGACAATACACAAATTGGCCGCAATCTTCGCTTGCGTCTAACTTGGACAGACTCAAGCAATATCTGGCCTATCCGTGCTTTACATGCACGGTGCTGTATCGAAGATCACATTCGTTCAGCCGTTGATGCGATCGACCCGGCTCACCGAGCGCTTGGCCCGCAGTTCCGAGACGATGGCGTTGAGGTGCTTCAGGTCCCAGACCGCGAGGTCGATGCCGATATCGGTGAAGTCCTGAGTGCGCCTCCGCATGGAAATGTTGTCGATGTTGCCATCGTGGTCGGCGATCACCTGCGCGATCTGGGCGAGCGTGCCGGGCTCGTTGATGGATTCGAGGGCGATCCGGGCCGGGAAGCGCTCCAGCGAATTGGCCTCCACGTCCCAGCGCACGTCCAGCCAGCGCTCGGGCTCGTTGTCGAAGGCGGCGAGCGCCGCCGACTGGATCGGGTAGATCGTCACCCCGACGCCGGGGGTGAGGATGCCGACGATGCGATCGCCCGGCACGGCGCCGCCGTTCGGGGCGAAGCTGACCGGCAGGTCGCCCGCGAGCCCCCGGATCGGGATGGCGCCGTCTGCGGGGAGCCGGTCCGCGCCCGCCTCTCCGGGAGCGAAGATCAGGCGCATGGTCTGGTCCTTGGCCGAGCGGCTGAGCCGTCCGGCGCCGTTGGCGGGGGGCTGGGACACGCCCGCCGGCCCGGTCCGGCGCTCGTCCTTGAAGTCGGGATAGACGGCCCGCACCACGTCGCCCGAGAACATCTCACCCCGGCCCACGGCCGCGAACACGTCCTCCGTGCCCGCCCGCGCCAGCCGGGGGAGCGCCCCCTTGAGCTTCTCCTCCGTGAAGGTCTTGCCCGCCCGCTCGAAGGCCCGGTCGAGGATCTGCCGGCCGAGACCGGCATACTGGCGCCGCACCGCCGAACGCGTGGCCCGCCGGATCGCGGCCCGCGCCTTGCCCGTGACCACGAGCGATTCCCAGGCCGCGGGCGGCGAGGCGCCGTCGGAGCGGCTGATCTCGACCTCGTCGCCGTTGGCGAGTTCGTGCAGCAGCGGGGCCATGCGGCCATTGATCTTGGCCCCCACCGCCGTGTTGCCGACGTCGGTGTGGACGGCGTAGGCGAAGTCGATCGGCGTGGCGCCCCGGGGCAGGGCGATCAGGCGCCCCTTGGGGGTGAAGCAGAAGACCTGATCCTGGAACAGTTCGAGCTTGGTGTGCTCCAGGAATTCTTCCGGCGAATCGCCCTCGGCCAGGAGTTCGATGGTGCGGCGCAGCCACTGGTAGGCGCCGCTCTCGGTGGCGAGCCGGGGATGGACGCTGCCGTCCTCGGGCCGCACCGCGTCCTTGCCGGCCTCCTTGTAGTGGGCGTGGGCGGCGATGCCGTACTCGGCGATCTCGTCCATCGCGCCCGTGCGGATCTGCAGCTCGACGCGCTGGCGCTTCGGGCCGATCACCGTGGTGTGGATCGAGCGGTAGTCGTTCTGCTTCGGGGTCGAGACGTAGTCCTTGTAGCGCCCCGGCACCATCGGCCAGCTGGTGTGGACGACGCCGAGCGCTCCGTAGCACTCCGCCACCGTGCCGACGACCACGCGGAAGCCCACGATGTCGGAGAGCTGCTCGAAGGCGACCGACTTGCGCTCCATCTTCGACCAGATCGAGTACGGCCGCTTCAGCCGGCCCTTCACGACCGCCGGAATGCCCTGCGCGCCCAGGCGCGCGGTGAGATCGCGCTCGATGGTCTCGATCAGCGGCCCGGACTTCTGCGAAAGGTCGTCCAGGCGCTTGGTGATGGTGGCGTAGATCTCGGGCTTGAGGTTGCGGAACGAAAGGTCTTCCAGCTCGTCGCGCAGCTCCTGCATGCCCATGCGGCCGGCGAGCGGCGCGTAGATGTCGAGGGTCTCCTCCGCGATGCGCGCGCGCTTGTCGTCGCGCATGAAGTGCAGCGTGCGCATGTTGTGCAGGCGGTCGGCGAGCTTGACGAGCAGCACCCGCACGTCCTCGGCCACCGCCAGCAGCAGCTTGCGGAAGTTCTCGCCCTGGACCGCGCGCTTCGAGACGAGGTCGAGGCGCTTGAGCTTGGTCAGCCCGTCGACGAGCGCCCCGATCTCGGGGCTGAACACCGTGCGGATCTCGTCGAGCGTGGCTTCCGTGTCCTCCACCGTGTCGTGGAGGACGGCGGCGACGATGGTGGCGTCGTCGAGCCGGAGATCGGTGAGGATCGCCGCGACCTCCAGGGGATGGGCGAAGAACAGGTCGCCCGAGGCCCTCTTCTGGCTGCCGTGCGCCCGCATGGCGTAGACGTAGGCGCGGTTCAGCAGGGCCTCGTCGGTCGCCGGGTTGTAGCGCTTGACCCGCTCGACCAGTTCGTACTGGCGCATCATCCGCCGCTGAAACCCTTGTTCGACACCGGCCTGGGGGCCGTCATGGGACCAGTGTCCCGCATCGGGCGGGCGGACGCCAGGGGCGGGATGCACGCCCCGCGTCATGTCGCAGGTCGTGTCGGGCTCGCCGACACGAAAAAGCCCGGCCGCACGGGCCGGGCTGCGGGAGGGGGGGCGGTCGGCGCGGGTGCCTACTCGCCCTCTTCCTCGGTTTCGGTCGGCGGGGCGAGGTTCTCCAGGCCGCGCAGGAGATCCTCCTCGCTCATCCGGTCGAACTGCACCTCCTTGTCGTCGCTGGTGGACGGAGGAGCGTGCGCGGCCGCCGCGGGCGAGCTCGACAGCAGCGGCACCGTCTCGGCCTCGGGCTCGTCCACCTCGACGTATTTCTGCATCGAGTGGATCAGCTGCTCCTTGAGGTCGTCGGCGGTGATGGTCTCGTCGCCGATCTCGCGAAGCGCCACCACGGGGTTCTTGTCGCGGTCGCGCTCGACCGTGAGCGGAGCCCCGGCGGCGAGCAGGCGGGCACGGTGGCTTGCCAGCAGAACCAGCTCGAAGCGGTTCTCGACCTTCTCGATGCAGTCTTCGACGGTGACGCGAGCCATGCGGCGCGGCTCCTTTGGTGGGAAAAGACGAGATTTCGCGTGAAGCGGGCGTGATAGACCGGATGCGTCCGCGCAACAAGCGCGCGGCGCGTCACGCCGACAGCTTCCTGGGCGGCGGCATCATCGCGCCCGGATCGGCGAGTCTAGGAACGGGGCGCGTCGCCCTCGGCCAACAGGCCCTCGACGAACCCGGCGAGCCCCGTCCGGCGGCTGCGCCTGAGCCGCTCGGCCGACAGGATCGCCTTCAGGGCGCGGAAGGACTCGTCGAGGTCGTCGTTCACGATCACGTAGTCGTACTCGTTCCAGCGCTGCATCTCGGTGCGGGCGTTGGCCAGCCGCTTCTCGATGGTCTCGGGACTGTCCTCGGCCCGCCGCTCCAGGCGATGGCGCAGCTCCGAGAAACTCGGGGGGAGGATGAAGACCGTGACCACGTCGGCCTCCAGGCGCTGCCGCACCTGGCGGGTGCCCTGGTAGTCGATGTCGAAGATCATGTCGCGGCCCCCGGACAGGGCCGCCTCGACGGGCCGGCGCGGGGTACCGTAGAAATTGCCGTGCACCTCGGCCCATTCGAGCAGGTTGTCGCGCTGGCGCAGGTCCTCGAAGGCCTCGCGGGTGATGAAGCCGTAATGGCGCCCGTCGATCTCGGAGGGGCGGCGCTGCCGGGTGGTGACCGAGATCGAGAGGTCGAGGCCCCAGCCGCCGTCGTCGGCGATGGCTCGCGTCAGCGTGGTCTTGCCCGCCCCCGAGGGCGAGGAGAGGATCAGCACCAGGCCACGCCGGTCGATCGCCCCGTGTCCGGAGGTGTCCTGTCCCGCCGCCATCGCCTGCCCGCTTCTACTCGACGTTCTGCACCTGCTCGCGGAATTGCTCCACCACGGCCTTCAAGTCGAGTCCGATCCGCGAGAGCGCGATGTCGTTGGCCTTGGCGCACAGGGTGTTGGCCTCGCGTCCGAGCTCCTGGGCCAGGAAGTCGAGGCGCCGGCCGATCGCGCCGCCCTGGTCCAGCAGCATGCGCACGGCCGCGAGATGTGCGCCCAGGCGGTCGAGTTCCTCGCGCACGTCGGCCCTCGCGGCGAGCAGCACCGCCTCCTGGTGCAGCCGGTCCGGATCGAGGGTGCCGGCCTCGGTGAGCGCGGCGACCGACGCCGCGAGCCGCGCGCGCACCGCCTCGGGCTTGCGGGCGGGGCAATCCTCCGCGGCCTGCGTCGCCTGCTCCATGGCCGAGACCTGCCCGCCCACGATGTCCGCCAGGGCCCGTCCCTCGGCGCGGCGCGCCGCCACGAGGTCGGCCACGAGCCGCCCGGCCCCCTCGGCGAGGTCGCGGACGAGCCCCTCCGCGTCGGCGCCGGCCTCCTCCTCCGCCTCGATCACGCCGCGCACCGACAGGAGCCCGTCGAGCGTCACCGGCCCGACGCCGGGCGGGCGCCTCACGCGGCCGGCGGCGGTGGCGAGGTCGGCGAGCAGCGCCTCGTTGATCCGCACCCGCGGCGCCGTCTCTGAGCGTGACAGGGTCAGGGTGAGCTGGCACTGGCCCCGCGCCAGCGCCGACTGCAGGGCGGCGCGGGCCGCCTCGCCCGCCGCGTCGAGGCCGTTCGGGACGCGCACCCGGATCTCCAGGCCGCGCCCGTTGACGCTCTTGACCTCCCAGGCCCACTGCACCGGTCCGGTGGTGCCGGCGGCCCGGGCGAACCCGGTCATGCTCGCGATCATGTCGTCCGTCTCGGTGACAGGCGCCTCACACGAAGGCGTTCACCTCGACGGTGAAGCCCCCGGGCGCCTTGAAGTAGAAGGTGAAGCGGCCGTGCTCCTCGCGGGGAGTCTCGGGCTCGAACCCGCCCGCTGTCAGGGCCTCGTGCAGGGCGAGCACCTGATCGACCCGCTCCCGGATGAAACCGATGTGGAAGATCTTCGGGTAGACCGCGTCCTTCACCCGGAACAGGCTGACGACCGCGCCTGCGTCGTCGCGCAGGAAGGCCATCCGGTCGTCGATGGGCAGGCCCATCGGCCGCAGGCCAAAATGGGTCTCGAACATCGCCACGGTCGGGGCGATCTCGGTGACGCCGAGGTTGATGTGGTTGAGGATCATCGCGGCCTCCGAGCCCTCGGCCCTAGGGGTTCCTGAGAACCGGGACGGTTTTGGGCGAGCCGAGGTCGTAGGTCTTGTTGCGCAGCGGGTCGAGCTTGGTGCCCTCCGAGGCATCGAAGGCGCGCGGGCGCGGACCGCCCGGCTGCGCGCCGTCATAGGCCATCGCGCCCGAGAGGGGCTGGCTCGTGCCAGGCTGGGTCACGCCGGGTTCGGCGGTGGCGGGATCGACCTTGTCGACGGGGTTGGCGTCGGGCTGCGGCGTCTGCTGGCGGGCGCGCTCGACCTGACGCCAGCGGGTGACGTTGCGCTGGTGGCCCTCCAGGCTGTCGGCGAAGGCGTGGCCGCCGGTGCCGTCGGCCACGAAGTAGAGGTCCTTGGTGCGCGACGGGTTGGCCACCGCCTCCAGGGCGGCGCGACCGGGATTGGCGATGGGGCCCGGCGGCAGGCCCTCGATCACGTAGGTGTTGTAGGGCGTCGCGCGCTCGATCTCGGAGCGCTGGATGCCGCGGCCCAGCGTGCCGCGCCCGCCCACCAGCCCGTAGACGATGGTCGGGTCGGATTGCAGCTTCATCCGCTTCAGGAGGCGGTTGATGAACACGCCCGCCACCCGCGGGCGCTCGTCCGCGCGCCCCGTCTCCTTCTCCACGATGGAGGCCAGCGTCACCATCTCGGCAGGGGTCCGCACGGGGATCTCGGCGTTGCGGCGCATCCAGATCTGGTTGAGCACCTCGCGCTGCTTGGTGCGCATCAGGTTGAGAATCTGCTGGCGGGTCGCGCCGCGCTCGAACTTGTAGGTGTCGGGCAGGAGCGCGCCCTCGGGCGGGATCTCGTTGATCTCGCCCGAGAGCACGTCGTTGTCGTTCAGCCGCGCCACGATCTGCTCAGAGGTCAGCCCCTCGGGGAATGTGACCGCGTGCTGGACCTGACGGCCCGTGGCCAGGGTGTCGATGGCCTCCGAGACGCTCGAATGGGCCTTGAACACGTACTCGCCATGCTTGAGCGGCGCCTTGCCGCCGAAGCGCGCGGCCATCTCGAACAGGGAGGGATGGTCGATCACGCCCTCGCGCTTCAGGATCTCGGCGATCTCGGAGGTGCCGCTGCGGCTCGGGATCAGCACGACCTTGTCGGTTTGAAGCGGGCCCGGTTCGCCGGTCTGTCGGTTGAACAGCGTGATCGCGATCATCGCGCCGATGGCGAGCACCACCGCCAGGGTGAGCAGGCCGCTGACCGTGGCCAGCAGCCCGCCGCGGCGGCGCTCCGGCCGCTCGGGCGGCGGCGGCGCGGCGGTGGGCTTGATGGCCTCGCTGGGCGAGCGCGGGGAGAGCCGGTTCGGCAGCGCCGGCTCGTCCGAGGCGACCGGCATCGGCGGGGGCGTCTGGCGTCTGCGGAACATCGGGAAAAGCCTGCTGCAGGGCCCGGATGGGCCGCGAACGGGCGTGCTCGTGCGACGAGCACACGCGGCGCGATCTTATGCGGTTTTGTGGCGAAATGGAGTTGGGGGGAGGGCACCACCCCCTCCCGAGCGAGGTGGGGGCAAGGCTCGGACCGTGGACTGCCCAGCGTTCAGTCCACCCGCCGCATCACCAGCGACGCGTTGGTCCCGCCAAATCCGAAAGAATTCGACAGCACCACGTCCACGCGCTTGCGCTTGGCCTCGTGGGGCACGAGGTCGATCGCCGTCTGGACGCTCGGGTTGTCGAGGTTGAGGGTCGGCGGCATCACGCCGTCGCGGATGGTGAGGACGGAGAAGATCGCCTCGACCGCACCCGCCGCACCGAGCAGATGGCCAACCGACGACTTGGTGGAGGACATCGCGACCGTGGGGGCCGCCTCGCCCAGCAGGCGCTCGACGGCCTTCAGCTCCAGCTCGTCGCCCATCGGCGTCGAAGTGCCGTGCGCGTTGATGTAGTCGATCTGAGACGGATCGATACCCGCCCGCTTCACCGCCGCGCTCATGCAGCGGAAGGCGCCGTCGCCGTCGGGGGAGGGCGAGGTGATGTGGTAGGCGTCGCCCGAGAGACCGTAGCCGACCACCTCGGCGTAGATCCTGGCGCCGCGGGCCTTGGCGTGCTCGTACTCCTCCAGCACCAGGATGCCGGCACCCTCGCCCATGACGAAGCCGTCGCGGTCGCGGTCGTAGGGACGCGAGGCGCGCACCGGATCGTCGTTGTAGCCGGTGGACAGCGCACGGCAGGCGGCGAAACCCGCCAGCGAGAGCCGGTTGACCGGCGATTCGGCCCCGCCCGCCACCATCACGTCGGCGTCGCCGAGCGCGATCAGCCGGGCGGCGTCGCCCACCGCGTGAGCGCCGGTGGAGCAGGCCGTGACCACCGAGTGGTTGGGACCCTTGAGGCCGTGCGCGATCGAGACCTGGCCCGAGGCGAGGTTGATGATACGGCCGGGGATGAAGAATGGGGAGATCTTGCGCGGCCCCTTCTCGTGAAGGGTGATCGAGGCGTCGTAGATGCCGCCGATGCCGCCGATGCCTGAGCCGATCAGCACGCCCGTAGCGTACTGGTCGTCGGGCGAGGTCGGATGCCAGCCCGCATCGTCGAGCGCCTGACCGGCGGCGGCCACGGTGAAGACGATGAAGGGATCGACCTTGCGCTGTTCCTTGGGCTCCATCCACCGGTCGGGATCGAAGGTCCCGTCGGAGCCGTCGCCTAGCGGCACGGAGCAGGCGATCCGGCAGGCGAGGTCGCCCGCCTCGAACGCCGTGACCCGGGACGCACCGCTGTCGCCCGCGATCAATCGGCTCCAGGTATGCTCGACCCCGCTGCCCAGCGGCGTGACCATTCCCAGACCCGTGATCACAACCCGCCGCATCGCGCCTTCCCGAACCGCTCGTGTAATTGTTCTTGACCGATGCGGGGCCGTCGCGCCCCCATCGG
>Ga0182229_1000300_pt1 | contig 12844 bp, 15 predicted proteins | sample G6R1MG_32_FD_129663 | JGI IMG/M metagenome (GOLD analysis project Ga0182229, IMG submission 129663) | Miscanthus phyllosphere microbial communities from Michigan, USA - G6R4_MAIN_07NOV2016_LD1 MG | ecosystem: Host-associated > Plants > Phyllosphere > Phylloplane/Leaf | place: USA: Michigan...
CGCCCCGCGGCGTGACCACGGTCCGCCTGGACGCGCCGAGCGACCCCGATACGGTCTCCACCGCCGTCCACGTCGCTACCGCACGGACCCTGATCGCCCGGGCGGTCGCGGAGGACCACCGGGGCGACCAAAGGGCCTGCGAGAACACCATGACCGTGGCCAAGGGCATGATCGGCGCCCTCCCGTAGCGTCTCGTTCGCCGGGCGGCTCGCGCGCGGACCGGCCAGCACAAGCACGAAGGAAGCGTGAGATGATCGGTCCCGCCGAAATCGAGGACATGCGCCTCGACCTCCTGGCCATGGACGAACGGGCGCATCTCTACGATGCCGCCCTGGTGCCCCTGAACCGGCATTGGGAAGAGCGGGGCGCCGCCTCGGTCGGGAGCGTCACCCGGATCTGCGAGCTCGTCTTCGCCAGGGCCGCGGACCGCCCGCTCGCGGACTGGAAGGCCGTCGTGACGGAAGCCGTCGAACAGGCCGGGTTCGGCATCGTCTGGAACGGCGACGCCGTGGCCTCCCTCGAAGCGCGCCGCTAGCCTTCTCAGGGTGGGACGCATGGGCGTCCCACCCTTTCCTGACCTCGCCGCCGGGTTCGTGCGTCCCGGCGGTACGAAGATCACATGCGATGACCGCGGTGGTGGCCCATCATGTGGCCGCGCATGTGGTGACGGCCCATCATGTGGTGGCCGCGATGGTGGCGCATCATGTGACCGCGCCTATGACGGTGGCCCATCATGTGATGGCCGCGATGGCCGTGCATGCCGTCCATCCGAACCTCGGTCACGGCGGTCGGTGCCTCGACCGCGCCGACCATGCCGGGGGCGGCGGATGCGGGGACGACCGAGGCGGCACCCAGGGTCGCCAGGATGGCGGCGGCGAACAGAGACTTCCTCAAGAGCGTCCTCACATCGTTATGGCCGGTGGGAAATCGAATTTGATCTCGGCCGGGATCGGGGAACCGCTCAGCTTCGAGGCCCGTTCCGTGGGGTCCGTTGTCCTCCTCACCAGTCCGTCCGGTACCGCGACCCCAGTGTCGGACCTATGGCCGGGGGCCGGCGCTCAGCCTTGCCGAGACGGGGCCGCACCGGCGGCATGATCGGCCCGGTGCCGGTCGATGCCCTGCCAGCCCAGCCAGCCGGTATAGACGCCGACCACCACGATCAGCGCGGCCGAGGCATAGGGGACCCGCCGGGCGAAGGCGCCGAACCCGGACCAGCGGGAAGCGACGTGCTTGACGCTGAGGGCCGCCAGCACGCCCGCCGAGACCATCGTCAGCGCGAGGCCGATGCTGAAGCACACCACCAGTGCGAAGCCGAGGCTCAGCTGCTTCAGCTGGATGCAGAGCAGCAGCACGGTGATCGCGGCCGGGCACGGGATGAGCCCGCCGGTCAGGCCGAACATGACGATCTGGCCCGTGGTGACGCTGCGGCCTGCGAAGCGTCGCCGGATATCGGCGGCATGGGCGCGGGCATGCGCGTCGTCCTCATCGCCAAGGTTCATGTGAGTATGGTCGTGCTCCTCGAACGCGATCTCGTGCGATTCCGTCCCGCCCGGGGCGTCGATGCAAAGCCTCGCCGTGAAGGCATGCGGCTCCGGGATCTCGTCGAGGCTTTCCAGATGGTCGCCGTTGCGCGCGAACCCGAAGGTCTGCCGGGCGCCGTCCGGGCGCAGGGTCTCCACGGTCAGCGCCGAGGCGGCCGGCAGCGGTCCGCGCTCGCCGCGCACGCGCCAACGGGGCGGAACGCCGTCCTCGAACACGTCCAGCGTTAGGGTCCCGTCCCGCGTCGCGATGCGGCGCGCCTCGTCGTGCTGATGGTGGTCATGGTCGTGCTTGTGGTGCTGCTCGCGCCACGTCCGCCATGCCATCCAGAGGGCGATGCCGACGATGATCACTGCGGAGGCGAGCTGGAAGTACGGTTCCGTCGCCTCCGTCCCCCATTCCTGCCCGAGGTACTGGCCGCCCAGGGCGACGACCCACACCACCGCCGTGTGCGAGAGCGTGGCCGCGAGCCCGAGCAGGACCGCCTGTTTCACGGTCCCCCGCACGGCGATGATGAAGGCGGCCATCATCGTCTTGGAGTGGCCGGGCTCCATGCCGTGGAGGGCACCGAGGAGGATGGCGGTCGGCACGAAAAGCCACGCATGCGCGGTCCCCTCCCGGAGCAGGTCGGGCAGTGAGGTCATGGGTGCGGCCTGCGTTATTTGAGGTAGGTCCGCACCACCTCGATCAACTCGGCGGCTCCCCGGGCGCGCTCGGCGTCCGGTTCGGCGTCCGGGTTCACGACGTGGTGGCGGATGTGGTCTTCCATCAGTTCGGCGGTCAGGCCGTTGATGGCCCCGCGCATCGAGGCGACCAGCATCAGGACGTCGGAGCAGCCGATCTCCGCCTCCAAGGCGCGCTCGACGGCTTCCGCCTGTCCCTTGATCCGGCGCACCCGCGCCAGGAGCTTGGTCTTGTCCTTGATCGTATGGGCCATCGGACGGTTCATCCTTGCGGTGAATGTATAGGGGGGTACCCTATCTGCTGTCGAGCCCTCGGTTGCGTTCCGGGCCAGGGAGGCCCCCTATCATGAAGGCGGGACGGATCGACCGATGATCGGGGCACCCTCGCCCCCTGCAGGTCGCCGGGAAACCTCGCCGTCTACACGGTGTCCGGGGCCTCTCTGGTCTTCCTGGCCGTGCTGGGGGCGCTCAGCGCCAAGGTGGGCGGCGCGCCCATCGCGCGGGCCACGGCGCGCGTGACCTTCTGGGGCGTGCCGGCCATGGCCGTCACGGCCGGCACCGGGAGCCTGGTCGGCAAGGCCGTGCGATCACCGCCTCGGGTCGTGGCAGTGCATCTTCGGCGGGGCCGACCCGCAATCCAGCGAGCAGGTCTGGTCCGGTCGGCAGAACCATTGCAGGGCACCGGACTTCAGGCAGGCGCCGGAGCAGTGCCGGTGGGCGGCGTCGGTCGGCTCGATGAAGGTCGGCGATGCGTCCGGCGACGCGGCGGGTTGCTGGGCCCCGGCTGCGGGCATGGCCGCCAGTTGGATCAGCACAGCCCAGCGCCATCGACCGGCCACATCCCACTCCTCGGCTGTCAGCGCCATGCCCGGCATGACACCGTTGCATCGGAGCCGCCGACTCTTCCGCCTCATGCAAGGAACGCGGATGCCTGGAATTCAACTAAAATCCGTTTCATTCTGGATATCGCACCCGCCGTCCTAAATATCGCGAAGCACTCCGCAGATCATGCCGGAGATGAGATTGACCAGCCACGCTTGAACCGGAACGGCTTTCCGGCGGGTAGTGTTTCCGGCGGCGCTTCCGTCCGCGCTTTTTCGGGGACGGGATGCGCCGTTCAAGGATAGATCCCGTCGATGGAGCAAGACAGTCGCTGGCCTGATCGGGGCCGTCAGCCTGCTCGCAGTCGCCGATCCGGCGCAGGCCGCGATGCCCGCCCCGACCGGGCTAGAGGCGGCCATGCACGCAGGGAGCTACGCCGACCTGCTCAAGCCGTCCACGCGGGGTCGCAATCCCGGCTCGATCAGCCTGACCTTCACCTGTCGCATGCTTGACCGTTCCTTCGCTCTGTCGATGGGTCATCGGGCGATGGCATCCCCCGCATGCCGATGGCGGCCGCGTCGAGAAGGTCGACCGATCGTCCTCCGTATCGCCGTGTTCGTGGCGTAGAGGGCATTGCCGTCGGTCCAGGTCCACCTCGGGCGATCAACCCCGGCAGGGAACGCCCCGATGCTCAACACGGCGCTGGCCATCCTCGCAGTGCTGGCGGTCCTGCTCGTCCGGGCCGTTCTGAAGCTCGTGTTACTGCCGTTCCGAATCCTGCGGGGGCTTTTCCGACGGCGCCCCTCGGCCCCAGGTTCCCGGTAACCGTGGCGGGAGGGATCAGGAACGCGAAAGCCCAGCTTCGAGTTTAGGGGCCTCTGAATCGGGGGCTGCCCTTGAGACCGTTCGCTCTCGCAACGCTGGGTATGCTGGTCCTGGCCTGTCCGCATCCTTCCCTGGCGCAGGCCATCCAGGAGGCGCCCGCCGCGACCGTCGAAGTAGAGGAGCCCCACCCGGGCCCCCCGCCCCCGCTGCCCGACATCTCGGACCCGAACGGACGGGCGGGCGAGGCCCTCAACGAACCCGGCGAAGGCTCCGGCATCCCGAAGGCCCTGCGCGCCTCCGGCTCCAGGGCCGGCGGGCCGGCGAACGAACTCAACCCCGGCGGCAGCGCGGAGGCGCCCACGCCGCCGAAGGGCGACCTCGGTCGGGTCATCGCCGGGAAGGAACTGTTCCACGGCAATTATTGCGGGAAGGGCCAGCGCGGCGAGGGATTGCCGCCAACGGACGACCTCGACGCCGCCTGCATGCACCACGATGCCTGCTACGACGCGGCCGGGTACAGTTCATGCGCCTGTGACGCCACGCTCAAGAAGGAAGCCTCCGTCGTCTCGGATAGTCCGCGCGTGTCCCTGGAGGTCCGTCGCAGGGCACTGAGCGTGATCGAGGCGTCCGATGCGATGGAGTGTCGAACGCCCTGACGGTCGGTCGCGGCATCTCGCGAGCCCGTGATGCCGCCGCCGGAACGAGAGCGATCCCCCCGCCGTTCCTGCGCACCTCGACCGGTCCCGGTCCCAGGTATGGAGAACCGCCATGAGCAGCACCACCGACAAGATCAAGGGCCTCGCCAACGAGGCCGTCGGCAACGTGAAGCAGGGCATCGGCAACGCGACCGGCAACGATAAGCTCAAGGCCGAGGGCAAGGCCCAGGAACTCAAGGGCGACGCCCAGAAGACGACCGGCGACGTCAAGGACGGCGCCAAGCACGTCGCCGACAAGATCACCGGCAAGGCCTGATCCGCGTCGGGGTGAGATGATCTGACCGTCTCGCCCCGATCCGGCAGGGGCGCCGCGCCGCCGACGCCCCCCCGCACCGCCTCACGCCGCATGGACGCGGTGGAGAAAAGTCTCGATCGCGGCCTGCATGGTGTTTGCGCTGGCCGCGACGTGATTGGCCCCATCCCACACCGTCCCGGCCTGCGTCTCGTTCGAGGCTGCCGCCTCGCGAACGCTGGCGATGCTGCCCGAGATCGTGCGGGCCTCGACCGCCGCGTTCGCGATCGCCTGGGCGATCTCCTGGCTGGCTTGGCCCTGCTGCTCAGCGGCGGCGGCCACGGTGGAGGCGGCGTCGCTCATCTTCGCGATGGTCTGCCCGATCGCCCCGATGCCCTCGACCGTCCCATCGGCGGCGGCCTGGATCGCCGCCACCTGCGCGGTGATGCGATCCGTCGCCGAGGCGGTCTGCCCCGCGAGCGCCTTGACCTCGGCGGCGACGACGGCGAACCCCTTGCCGGCCGATCCGGCCCGCGCCGCCTCGATCGTCGCGTTCAGGGCGAGGAGGTTGGTCTGCTCCGCGACGCTGCGGATGAGGGAGACCACGGCCTCGATCTCCATGGCCGCCCTCGCCAGTCCGGCCACCGTCCCTTCGAGGGCCTGTGCATCCGAGAGGGCGGTGCCCGCGATGTCGCTGGTATAGCGGACCTGCTCCTCGATCGCCCGGGCCGCGCTGGACAGTTCCTCGGCGGCTCCGGCGATGCTGTTGACGACCTCGACGGATTGCCCGGAGGCGAGGGTGGCCCTGCCGGCTTCGTCGGTCGTCCGCCGCGCGGTGGCGGACACCGTGTCGGCCGCGCCCTGCATCGCCTCGGCCGCGCCGGCGAGGTCGGCGAGGGTCCGTCCAGTCTCGACCTCGAAGGCACGCGTCGCCTGGGCCAGGGCATCCGCCCTGAACGCGTCCCGGCCGGAGCGGGCCACGGCGTCGGCATCGAGCACTTGCTTCTCGATCAGGGAGGCGCGGAACCCTTCGATGGCCCGGGCCATCTCGCCGATCTCGTCGCGCCGCCCGGTGAACGGCACGCGCTCATCGAGCCTGCCGGCGCCCAGCGCCAGCATCGTCGCCCGGAGGCGATGGAGGGGGCGCCGAACCTGCGTGGAGATGATCCAGAACGCAGCGAGGAGGCCGAGGATCAGCGCCACGGCCGGCACGGCGAGCAGCATCAGGGTCGTCCAGCGGCGGGCCTCCTCGGCTGCGGCGCGCTGGGCGTCCAGACGGGCCAGGGTCTCGCGCCCGAGCGTGCCGATCTCGGCCACCATGCGCTCGCGGTTCTTCACCGTGGCCTCGTCCGTGGCCTGGATCAGGGCGGCTTTGGGCGACAGGGTGAGCCCCATCTCGGCGGTGTCGGTCTGGTAGGCGATGAACTCCTTCACGGCGAGGTCGAGCTTGCGCTTCCGCTCGGCCGACACTTGCTCGTTCATGGCCGCGAGGAAGGGCCCACGGGCCTGCTCGACCGCGGTCAGGGCCTCCTGAAGCGCGGAGAGTCGGGTCTTGGCCTCGTCGATGTCGGTGGCGATGTAGATGGCGGTGGCCTGGACGACGGCGTGCTCGATCGCCTGCGCCAGCGTCTTGGCCTGAAGGCTGGCGTTCCAGGTGGCCTCGGTGGCGACGGCCTGCCGCTTCTCGCCCTCGGCCTGGCGGAGGGCGAAGGCCGAGATGCCGATGGCGACGAGGCCGAGCAGGCCCACGACGCCGGTCAGCTTGTGGCCAAGGGTGAGGCGCATGGGGCATCCGGCAGCAACTGAAAGATGATAGCGCCTAAGAGCACAACCAAGCGTTGCCGACGGGTTAAGTGTAGCCGAGCACATATCGCTGAATCTGTGAAATATACTTTCTCGGTGCGGATCATTCACGCGACCTTGCTTGATCCGCCCCCGCGTCCATTGCGGCTCGACTTGACATCGGCGGAAGGGCCGTGCGGTCCTATCGGGCAGCCTGTCGCCAGCTCGTCGGATCCTCGAAGATTCCGGCCCACAGGCCGACACGCTGTCCCCAGGCGCGATCGGCCGCCTGCCTGTAAGACGCGGGCGCGTCGCTGGTGGGGATCGCGTAGCCACGGGCGATCATCCAATCGCCGAGGTCTTCGGCCCCCATCCGGCAGACCGCCACGGCCGATCGATCGTCCGGGTGCCCCGACCGCTCGCAGGTCAGCCCTTCCGTTCCGATATGCGCGGTCAGTTCGGCGGCGGCTCGGCGTCCGCAGGTGTAGGGGGCCTCGTGGGCATCCCAACAGGTCGTCTCCGTGGCCGGCGCGACGATCCCGCGTAGCGTCACGGGAACGCCCCCGACCACGAGGGTCGATCCATCGACGACCGTGGCGCGTCCCTGAAGCAGATCCCCGGCTTCCGCCGGCCTACCGGCGAGGGCGAGGGTGGCGGCCAGTGCCAGCGCGAGGCCGGGAACCCGGTTGCGGTTCGAGGGCGAAGACGGCGGTGACGGGCACAGGAGGGTGCCGGCGACCGCGGCGGCGGCGGTGAGGAGGATACCGAGGATGAGGGACATGGCCGGTCAGTTCCGCAAGCGAGGTTTCTGCGGAGCGTTCTGCCGGATGCGGCCCCCACCACCCTGACGGATCCTGTCAGCCTCCCGTCAGGTTCAGTGTCCCAAAGCGCCTGGACCCATGACCAACCGCCGAAGCCTCCTTGTCGCCATCCTGTGCTCCGGCCTCGCCGGGGCCGCGCCGACGCGCGCGGACGACGACGCCGACCGGGCCCGGGGGGCCCTCGAACGCGGCGAGATCCGGCCCCTCGAAGAGGTCCTGCGGGCCGCCCGGACAGCCGTGCCCGGCGATGTGGTTTCCGTGGACCTGAAGCGCCACGACGGGCGCTGGCTTTACAAGCTGCGCATCCTGGACGCGGACGGCAAACGCCGCACCGTGAAGGTCGACGCTCGCACCCTCAAGATCCTCGACGAGGACGACGATGACTGACGTCACAGGGGAGTCCGTCCGGTGCGGGTGCTGATCGTCGAGGACGAGCCCCGCATCGCTGCGGACGTGAAGGACGGCCTGGAACGGGCCGGGTATGTCGCCGACGTGGTCGCCGACGGCGAGGCCGCGTGGTTCCGCGCCGACACGGAGATCTACGATGCGATGGTGCTCGATCTCGGCCTGCCCCGGCTCGACGGCCTGGGCGTCCTGCGCCGCCTGCGCGCGGCCGACGTGGCGATCCCCGTCCTGATCCTCACGGCCCGCGACGGCTGGCGCGAGCGCGTCGAGGGCATCGATGCGGGCGCGGACGATTACCTCGCCAAGCCCTTCCGGATGGAGGAGCTGACGGCGCGCCTGCGCGCCATCCTGCGGCGCACCGCAGGCCATGCCTCGCCGGTCCTCCGCGCCCATGCCGTCGAACTCGATACCCGGACCCGCGCCGTCAGCGTCGCGGGCCGCGAGATCGACCTGACCGCCCTGGAATACCGCCTGCTCAGCTTTCTCATGCACCGCCAGGGACAGGTGGTGCCGGCCGGCGAACTCCTCGACCACCTGCACGGGGTGGGCAGCGACCGCGAAGCCAACGCCCTCGAAGCCCTGCTGACGCGCCTGCGGCGCAAGCTCGGGTCCGGGGTGGTCGAAACCCGGCGCGGCCAGGGGTACCTCGTGCCTGCGGATCACCCGAAGGCGCCGGCACCGTGAGGGGGAATTCCCTGCGCCTGCGGCTCGGGCTCGCCGCCGCCGCGTTGATCGGCCTCGCCCTGGTGCTGGCGGGTTTCGGCCTGACGATCATCTTCGACCGCGTGCTGGATGCGCGCACCGCCGACGAACTCGACCGCGCCGCCAAGCTCCTTATCGGGCGGGTCGGGCTGGCGCCGGACGGCGCCCCCACCCTGTCGCGCGAGCCCCCCGATCCCCGGTTCGCGACGCCCTATGGCGGTCTCTACTGGCAGATCGAGGCCCCGGACCGGAAGCTGCTCCGCTCGCGCTCCCTCTGGGACAAGCAGCTCGACTTGCCCGACGATCGCGGCGGGGATGCACCGACGGTCTCGGACGCGACGGGTCCGGACGGGGGGCGGCTGATCGCCCTCTCGCGGTCCATCGAGATCGGCGGAGCCGGCGGGACGGCGACGCGCCTGCGGGTCGCAGTGGCCGAGGATCGGCGTGGCCTGGCTGCGAGCCGGGCGACGTTCCTGCGCCTGCTGGTGCCCTCGCTCGCGGCTCTGTTCGGGGCCCTCACCCTGGCGATGGCGGTGTTCGTACACCGGGCGCTCGCGCCGTTCCGCGCCCTCCGGGCCGACCTCGCCGCGATCCATGCCGGGACGCGGGAGCGGCTGCCCGAGGCCTTTCCCGACGAGGTGCGCCCGCTGGTGTCCGATCTCAACCGGTTGCTCGATGCCCAGGAGCGGGCCCTCGTGCGCGCCCGCGCCGGTGCGGCGGACATGGCGCACGGGCTGAAGACGCCGCTGGCCGTGCTCGACGCCGTCAAGCGTCGCCTCTCCGCCGCGGAGCCGGTGCTGGCGGAGGAGATCGCCGAGCAGACGCGGGCGATGAACGGGCAGGTCGAGCGCGCCCTGGCCCGCGCCCGCCTGACGGAGCGGGCGAATCTGCAGAAACGGGTCTGTGCGGTGGCGCCCGTCGCCGAGCGGCTGATCGCGACGATGCGGCGACTGCCCGAGGGGGGCTCGCTGAGCTGGGATGTCGCGATCCCGGCCGAGCTGATCTATCCGGGCGACGAGGGTGAGTTGATGGAGGTGTTGGGCAACCTCCTCGACAACGCCCGGAAATGGGCCCATCGGCGCGTTCGGGTGACCGGCACGGGGGACGGGTCACGCGGCTGCCTGTCCGTCAGCGACGACGGACCGGGGATGAGCCAGACGGCGCTGGCGGGGTTGGGGCGCGGGATACGCTGGGACGAAAGCCGTCCGGGCACCGGATTCGGGTTGGCCATCGCCCGCGACGTGGCCGGGGCGGCGGGCGCGCGGATGGAGTTTGGCGTCGCTCCCGCTGGAGGGCTGGCAGTGCAAGTGCTCTGGAATGCCGACTGACGTCACCAGCCCCTGCTCCGGGTGACAGGCCGCCCGACCGGCGGTGTCGGCGAGGCACGCGGCCTGCTTGTCCTGTCGTCGAACGGTGATGAAGCTGTGGCGTTGCTCGCCCGTCCCATCCAGGCCGGAGATTCGAGGTGCGTTCCGCGTCCCGCATCATCCTCTGTTTCCTGGCCGCGTTCGGCCTGTGGCTTCAGTCCGGCCCCGCCGCAGCGCAGACCGAGGCCGCCCGGGCCGCCGCCGAGGGCATCGCCATCGGCGCGCCGACCGGCGCGGGCGGCGATCCGCAGACATCGGTGGCCCAGCCGGTCTTCTCGGTGGGACGCGCGGCGGAAGTGACGACCTCGTTCCAGCCGCTCCTGGGTCCGGCGGGCGACCCCGGCGGCTATCGCGCCTTCCTCGAGCGGCACGGAATCACCTTCGGGCTGATCGCGGTGGCCGAGACCTACCGCAACGTGCGCGGCGGCCTGCGGCGGGGCCCCACCGGCCTGACGCTCCTCGATCTCGACGTCGATGTCGATCTCGACACCGTCGCCGGCTGGAAGGGGGCCACGGCCCACGCCACGCTCTACCAGATCCAGGGGAGCGGGACCTCGCGCAGCCGGGTCGGCAACCTCATGACCGCCAGCGAAATCGAGGCGCTGCCCGCCTCGCGCCTGTCGGAGATCTGGCTGGAGCAGAGCCTGTTCGACGACACATTGTTCCTCCGGGTCGGCCAGCTCTCCGCCGACACCGAGTACATGGTGAGCCAGACCAGCATCCTGTTCGGCAACGGCACGTTCGGCTGGCCGGAGATCTTCGCGGCGAACATGGTGGATGGCGGCCCGTCCTATCCCCTCTCCGCGCCGACCGTGCGCCTGAAATACGTGCCGACGCCGGAACTGTCCTTCCAGGCGAGCCTGCTCGATGGCACGCCGGGCGGCGGCGATCCGCGCTCGGGGATCGACCCGCAGCGCCGCAACCCGAACGGCCTCCGCTTCCCCGTCTCCGATCCGCCGCTCGTCATCGGGGAGGTCTCCTACGCCTACAACACCCGCCCCGGTGCCCAGGGCCGGCCGGGCACCGTGACGCTCGGAGGCTGGCACCGGTTCGGCCGCGTCGAGGCCCTCACCCCCGATCCGGCGAGCGGCCTCTCTCGACGGGTCTCGGGGGATTCCGGTCTCTATGGGCTGATCGACCAGACGGTCTACCAGGAGCCGGACGATCCCAACGACGGCGCCAGCGTCTTCCTGCGCGCCTCCGCCTCCCCCGGCGACCGCAACCTCGTGGACCTCTATCTCGACGCCGGTATTGCCTATCGCGGCCTGTTCCCCGGCCGTTCCGACGACACGCTGGGCCTCGCCGTCGGCCTCACCCGGATCTCCCGCGCCGCACGGCGCCTCGATATGATCGCCGCGGTGCTGGGTGATGCACCCACCCCCCGCCGCAGCGCCGAGACGCTGGTGGAGGCGACCTATCAGGCCGTGCTCGCCCCCGGCATCGCCCTGCAGCCGATCGTTCAATATGTCGTCCATCCGGGCGGCGGGATCGCCAACCCGCGCGATGCGGACGGCAAGCGGGTCCGCAACGCCACGGTGTTGGGCCTGCGCTTCATCACCCGCTACTGAGCGGGCGGTTCAGTCCCGCGGGGGGCGGATGCCGAGGCCGCGGATCACGCCGAAGGCCGCGAGCGCGGAGAGGGCGGCGAAGGCCATCGCCACGAAGGAGCCCCCCTCGGCTTCGGTGAGCGGCAGGCTCTTGGTGTTCATGCCGAACAGGCCCGTCACGAGGGTCGGGGGCAGGAACAGGGCGGTCATCACCGACAGGGTGTAGAGCTGCCGGTTCGACGCCTGCGCGAGGTAGGAGGACAGTTCCTCCTGCATCAGACGGCTGCGGTCGGCCAGCATCATCATGTCCCGGTCGAGGGCATCGAGGCGTTGCGCGATCCGCGCGGCTGCAGCGGTCGCGGCGGGCGGAACGTCCTCGTCGGCGGTTTCGAGGCGGTGGAAGACGGCCCGCAGGCCGAGCAATTGCCGGTGAAGCCGCACGGCATCCCGCCGGATCGGCCCGAGCCTGCGGCGCTCGCCGCGCACGCGCTCGTCGAGGATGTGATCCTCGATCTCATCGAGTTCGTCCGCCAGGCGGCTGCCCGTCCCGACCATGGCGGTGATGACGTGATCGACGATCCCCTCCAACAGGTGGACCGGTGCGAGGATGCAATGCCCCTGGGCCGCCGCGTCCCGGGCAAGATCCGGACCGAGCACGGGATGGCGGCGGCCGCTGGCGAGGAGCCGAGGCCCCATCACGAAGTGCAGCCGCCCGCCCGCATCGACTGTGCGGCCCTCGCCGGCCTCACGGACGAGATCGGCGACCACGCCGCCGATGTGACCGGCCTCGACGACGATGCGCTGGTGCGGATCGCTCGCGAAGGAAGCCGCCGCGAGATGCGGCGGGCCGAGGCGCCCCTCCGCGACCAGGGCCGGCAGGCGCGCATCGTTCAGGTTGAAGTGCAGCCAGGTGAAGCCTTCGCCGAAGCCTCCCGGATGGAGCGGCGGCGCCTCGCTGTCCACGGGATGCCCCCGGCCGGTGTCATCGAACCGCATCGCCCAGAGCAGCCCCGGCAGGGGCGGCTCGTCGCAGAGGCGGCGGGGAGCCGCGCCGGCCAGGGCCTCCATGACCGTCAAAAGACGTGGCGGAGGATGAAGAACAGCGTGCCGGCGATCAGGATGGCGGCCGGCAGCGTCGTCACCCAGGCGAGCGCCATGTTGCGCACGGTGGCGACCCGCAATCCGGAGCCGTTGGCGGCCATCGTCCCCGCGACGCCGGAGGACAGGATGTGCGTGGTGGAGACCGGCAGGCCGTAGAGCTCGGCGAGCCCGATCGTGCCCGCCGCGACGATCTCGGCGGACGCGCCCTGCGCGTAGGTGAGGTGGGTCTTGCCGATCCGCTCGCCGACGGTGACGACGATGCGCTTCCAGCCGACCATCGTGCCGAGGCCCAGCGCCAGGGC
>Ga0182229_1000302_pt1 | contig 12821 bp, 8 predicted proteins | sample G6R1MG_32_FD_129663 | JGI IMG/M metagenome (GOLD analysis project Ga0182229, IMG submission 129663) | Miscanthus phyllosphere microbial communities from Michigan, USA - G6R4_MAIN_07NOV2016_LD1 MG | ecosystem: Host-associated > Plants > Phyllosphere > Phylloplane/Leaf | place: USA: Michigan...
ACGCCGCCGGAGATCCGCCGCCAGGTGGAGGTCGCCAAGCTCATCGACGTGTCGAAGTGCATCGGCTGCAAGGCCTGCCAATCGGCCTGCGAGGAGTGGAACGACCTCCGCGACGACGTGGGCGTGAACACGGGGACCTACCAGAACCCGCACGACCTCACGGCCAAGACCTGGACCCTGATGCGGTTCGAGGAATACGAGAATCCTCAGACCAACAACCTCGAATGGCTGATCCGCAAGGACGGCTGCATGCATTGCACGGAGCCGGGCTGCCTCAAGGCGTGCCCGTCCCCGGGCGCCATCGTGCAGTACTCCAACGGCATCGTGGACTTCATCGAGGAGAACTGCATCGGCTGCGGCTATTGCGTGAAGGGTTGCCCCTTCAACATCCCGCGCATCAGCCAGACCGACCACAAGGCGTACAAGTGCACCCTGTGTTCGGACCGGGTGGCGGTGGGTCAGGCTCCGGCCTGCGCCAAGGCCTGCCCGACCGGCTCGATCATGTTCGGCACCAAGCAGGCGATGATCGAGCAGGCGAATTCCCGCATCGACGACTTGAAGTCGCGCGGGTTCGAGCATGCCGGCCTCTACGACCCGGCGGGCGTCGGGGGCACGCACGTCATGTACGTGCTGCACCACAACGACCAGCCGAGCCTCTATGCCGGCCTGCCGAACGATCCGAAGATCTCGCCCCTCGTCGCCTTCTGGAAGGGTGGCGCCAAGGTGTTCGGTCTGGCGGCGATGGGCTTCGCGGCGGTCGCCGGCTTCTTCCACTACGTGACCGCCGGCCCGAACGAAGTGGCGCCGGAGGAAGAGGAAGAGGCGGTCGAGATGGCCGGGTCCCAACGCCGTCAGGACGGCGAGGCAAGGCCGCACTGAGTAAGGGGTTTCCAAAGGGCTAGCCCTTTGGTGGGGTGCCGGGGCGAAGCCCCGGCATCTCGCAGGGTTCCACCCTGCACCCGCAAAAGGGATGATCCCTTTTGAAACCCATGATTTCCGGGTGAAGCCGATGACGATCCACACCGACATCCGCGACGGCGAGACCCGTCCGCTCCACCAGGACAAGGGGGGCGCGCCGGAGATCATCTACGTGCCGCGCTACACCGGCCTGCAGCGGGTGAACCACTGGATCACCGCGATCCTGTTCACCCTGCTGACCCTGTCCGGGCTGGCGATGTTCTCGCCCTACCTGTTCTCGCTGACCGGCCTGTTCGGCGGCGGGCAGGCGACGCGCTCGATCCATCCGTGGTTCGGCGTGGCCCTGGCGGTGAGCTTCGTGTTCCTGTTCATCCGCTTCTGGCGGCTCAACATCCCCAACAAGGACGATGTCGAGTGGACCAAGAAGATCGGCGACGTCGTGACCAACCGCGAGGATCGCCTGCCCGAACTCGGCAAGTACAATGCCGGGCAGAAGATGGTGTTCTGGGGCCAGACCGGCCTGATCGCCGTGATGCTCGTCTCGGGCCTCGTGATCTGGAACACCTATTTCGGCGGGCTGACCACCATCGAGACCCAGCGCTGGGCGCTGCTCGCCCACTCGCTGGCGGCGGTCATCGCCATCGCCATCATCGTCGTGCATATCTACGCCGGCATCTGGGTGCGCGGCACCGGCCGGGCGATGGTGCGCGGCACCGTCACCGGCGGCTGGGCCTACAGGCACCACCGCAAGTGGTTCCGCCAGCTCGCGGGCGGCAACGTCCGCAAGGGCCCGGTCGACAAGCGGGGGTCGTAAGGGCCGCCCGTTCGGGGCCTTCGTTCCAGCCCTGCCCCTCATCCTGAGGGGCCGGAGCGCAGCGAAGGCCTCGAAGGAGGGCTCCAGACGGCACCGCGATCCCTGGAGCCCTTCGTCGAGGCCGCTGGCGCGGCACCTCAGGATGAGGTGGAGGGTGGGGGGATCAAACAGGCTCTGAAAGGCAGTTCGTCCCGTGGTTCGGTTCTTCAAACGCGGCTCGGCGAAGAATGACGCCGAGCCTGCCCCCGTCGCAAAGAAGTCGTTCGACGAGATCAAGCCCGATCCCGACAAGATCGGCATTTCCGGCTCCGTGCCCTTCGTGCGCCTGCCGGAGCCGGGATCGCTGTTCAAGGCCCGTTCGGAGCGCCTGCTGGCCCTGGCCCCCGGCCACACGCTGGAGGCTTATCTGCGCCTCGTGGCCGAGATCGCCCGCGCGCAAGCCGTGGTCGAGGCCGAGCGCGCGGCCGCCGGCTGGGACGTCACCGATCCCGACGAGGCCGGGCGGGCCCTGCGCGTCGAGCACGGCATGCCGCCCCTCTCCCGCCACGTCATCGAGGCCGACCCGAGCTTCCATGCCGGCCTGGACGGCCTGCTCGACGCCCTGGACCTCTCCGCCGCGCCGGACCAGGTCCGTGCGGCGCGCGACGGCCTGCGCGCGGCCTCGAAAGAGGACCGGCTCGATCTCGCGGTGCAGGTCTTCGAGGGCGCGATTCCCGTCGAGCGGGTGGCGGAATGCCTGTTCGTCTCTGCGGCGCTGCAGGTCTGCCTCGCCCGCCGGGCGGCCCGGCTCGACGCCAAGGCGTTGAAGCCGGTGGCGGACGGCGTCTGCTCCTGCTGCGGCGGCGCGCCGACGGCGAGCGTCGTCGTGTCCTGGACGCCGGCCGACAAGGCCCGCTACCTCAGCTGCTCCCTCTGCGGCACCCTGTGGAACCACGTCCGCATCCGCTGCACCGCCTGCGGCGACGGCGAGGGCGTGAGCTATTACGGGCTCGACGAGGTGGCCAAGGACGTGCAGGTCGAGACCTGCACCACCTGCCACAGCTACCTGAAGCATCTGCACCAGCACCGGACGCCGGACCTCGATCCGGTCGCCGACGACATCGCCTCCTACGGGCTCGATCTGAAGATCACCGAGGAGGGCTTCCGGCGCGCGGGCCTGAACCTGCTGTTCGTGGTGTGAGCCGGGCCTACCGGTAGCCGTAGCGCGACTTGGCGGCGGCGAGCAGGCCGCGCGCCTCGCCCTCGCGGCCGGCGCTGCAGGCGTCGGCGGCCCGCGCGAGGTCGGCGTCGAAACGGTCGCCCACCGCCTTGTTCAGGTTCTCCGTGGCCACGTCGCTGGCGACGATCGCGCGGGTGCGGGCGATCTCCGGGCCGCAGCCCGTGCCGGCCGGCAGGACCGGCGGGGCGGGCGGGCCACCCACGGGCACGATGGGCTCGCGCACCTTCGGCTGCGACTGGCAGGCCCCGAGGGCGGCGACGGAGACGAGGACGAGGCAGAGACGGGACGCGGCCACGGCGGGGCTTCCTTCGCGCCGGGACCCTCCGGCGAGCCGGAGGGTTTTGGGCCGAGCGTGGCCGTGGGTCAATCCAAGGTCACGCTCTTGTTTGGCGGCTACTTGGACTTCTCGTCCAGGGCCTTCAGGCCGGAATCGTAGATCCCTTGGACCGCATCCTTGGCCACGGTGTCCGGGGCGCCCTTGGCGTTGAAGGTGCCGCTCCACGTCACCTTGGAGCCCGACCCGTCCGGGGCGACCGAGAGCGTCGACTTGTAGTCGGAGACCGGCAGCGGGCTCTCCAGGATCGTGTAGGTGTAGCTCATCACCTTGTCGTCGCGGGAGACCTGCTCCTCCTTGATCGTGCCGCCACCCTTGAGGTTCAGCAGGCGGACCTTCTTGCCGTCCATCTCGGAGGGCGTGCACTTCTCGACGGCCGGGTGCCAGTTGCCGATGCCGCAGAAGTCGCCGATCGTCTGCCAGACCTTGGCCGGGGGCGCCGCGATGGTGGTCGACCGCTCCAGGTCGATCGCGTGGGCCGGGGCGGCGGCGGTGAAGGCAAGGGCCGCGATCGCGAGGGTGCGACGGTTGAGGATGGACATAGCGGGCAGTCTCCGTCCGTTTGTGTCAGCGCGGCTCAGGCCGCGGGGGCTTTCTCTGGCCGGGCGTGACGTAGGCGTATTCTCCGCTCCGGCAATGGGGGCACGGGCGATCCGCGCCGTTGGGCGTTCCGCCGCGGCCCGATTCCCGGTATGGGATCGGTTTCCGAACGCTTCCGAACCCCGGACATCATGGCCGCCGCCCCGCCCGCCCTCACCCTCGACCCCGGCCTGATCGAGGCCGCCGCCACCGCCGCCGCGTGGCCCTTCGAGGAGGCGCGCAAGCTCGTCGCCCGGCTGGAGAAACTGGGCAGGAACGAGGTGCTGTTCGAGACCGGCTACGGCCCCTCGGGCCTGCCGCATATCGGCACCTTCGGCGAGGTGGCCCGCACCTCCATGGTGCGCCACGCCTTCCGCGTGCTGACCCGCGACAGCGTGCCGACCCGGCTGATCGCCTTCTCGGACGACATGGACGGCCTGCGCAAGGTGCCGGACAACGTGCCGAACCGCGAATTGCTCGCCGCCCATCTCAACCAGCCGCTGACCCAGGTGCCCGACCCGTTCGGCACCCATGACAGCTTCGGCGCCCACAACAACGCGGAACTCCGCCGCTTCCTCGACGCCTTCGGGTTCAGTTACGAGTTCCGCTCGGCCACCGAGTGCTACCGCGCCGGCCTGTTCGACCAGACGCTCCTGCGGGTGCTGGAGCGCTACGACGCGGTGATGGAGATCATGCTCCCCTCGCTGCGGGCCGAGCGCTCGGCGAGCTACTCGCCGTTCCTGCCGCTCCACCCCGTCACCGGCCACGTGATGCAGGTGCCGATCGATGAGGTGCGGGCCGACAAGGGCACCATCGTGTGGCGCGACCCGGCGACGGCTGAGGCCTACGAGACGCCCGTCACCGGGGGCCACGCCAAGCTGCAATGGAAGCCCGACTGGGCGATGCGCTGGGTGGCGCTCGGCGTCGATTACGAGATGGCCGGCAAGGACCTGATCGACTCGGTCAAGCTCTCGGCCAAGATCGCGAAGGCGCTCGGCGGCGAGCCGCCCGAAGGGTTCAACTACGAACTCTTCCTGGATGAAAAAGGCCAGAAGATCTCGAAGTCGAAGGGCAACGGCCTGACCATCGACGAGTGGCTGAAGTACGGCACGCCGGATTCCCTGGCGCTGTTCATGTACGCCAAGCCGCGCGAGGCCAAGCGCCTGTTCTTCGACGTGATCCCCCGCCACGTGGACGAGTATATCGGCTTCCTCGACCGCTATGCCGGACAGGACCCGAAGAACCGCCTCGGCAACCCGGTCTGGCACCTCCATGCCGGCGATCCGCCGGAGCCGGAGAAGGTCGAGGGCGCGAGCCTGACCTTCGCGATGCTCCTCAACCTCGCGGCGGTGGCCAACACCGAGGATCCGGCGGTGCTGTGGGGCTTCATCCGCCGCTACGCGCCGGGTGTCGGGCCGCAGACCCATCCGGGCCTCGACCGGCTGGTCGGCCACGCCCTCAAGTACTTTTCGGATTTCGTCCGCCCGGCCAAGACCTACCGGGAGCCGACGCCGGAGGAGCGCGCGGCCTTGGAGGACCTGCACGCCGTGCTCGCCGAGCACGCCGGCTCCACCGATCCGGAGGCCCTTCAGGCGGCTGTCTACGAGGTCGGGCGGCGGCACTTCCCCGACCTGTCGGGCAAGGCCAAGAGCCCGGACGGACGCCCCGGCGTGTCGCAGGCGTGGTTCACGACCCTGTACAACGTGCTGTTCGGCGAGGCGCGCGGCCCGCGCTTCGGCTCCTTCGTCGCCCTCTACGGCGTCGAGGAGACCCGTGCCCTGATCGCCAAGGCGTTGTCGGGGGAGTTGATCGCGGAGCACCAAGTCTTCCTGGGTGGTTCACGCACGACAACTTGATCAACCGGCCGCGGACTTCCCGCCGGGCTCGCCTGTTGTCACGACGCTGCGCCTAAAGGCCAGTATCACGACGGGAGGAACGGAATGCGCGGCATCGGCTGCATCGGCCTCGTGTGCCTGCTGGCGGGCGCCCTGCCCGCCCTCGCGGCGACCCCGGCGGACCCGTCCGGCGGGGCGGATCTCAAGAGCCTCGGCTCGACTCAGCCGGCCAAGGTCCAGGACGGGCAATACACCGACAAGAACGGCGACCCGACCTACCACGTCACCGACGGCGGCAAGAAGGTCGATTGGTACACGATGTCGGGCTATCTCCGGTACAACGCCAACTGCATCGTCTGCCACGGCCCGGACGGCATGGGCTCGACCTACGCGCCCTCCCTGGTCGATGCCCTGAAGGGCATGGACTACGCGCATTTCGCCGGCATCATCGTTGGCGGCAAGAAGGACGTGAACGCCTCCCAGGAGCTGGTCATGCCGGCCTTCGGCGATAATCGGAACGTCATGTGCTACATGCCCGGCATCTACACCTACCTTCGCGCCAGGGCCGAGGGCGCGGTCGGCCGCAACCGGCCCCCCGAGCACGAGCCCAAGCCCGCCGCCTTCACCAAGGCGGAGGACGAGTGCATGAAGTGACGTCGGCGATTGAGCCGTTACGGGGCCTTCGGAGGACTCCTCCTGAGCGATCCCTGGAAGTCTCCTTCGAGGCTGCTTCGCAGCACCTCAGGATGAGGTGGAGGGTGGGCTCGGGACGGAGATCCGAAATCCGCGTAAGGGGGTGACGAACGACGTCACCCCACCAGGGCCAGATCCTGCATCTCGGTCTCGGGGATGACGTCCACCTCGACCTTGAGGCGCTGGCGGCCGGAGCTGCTGACGATGCCGTCGATGGGGGCGACGTCGTTGTAGTCGCGGCCCCGCGCCACCACGATGTGGTCGTCCTGCACGGCGCAGGCATTGGTCGGATCGAGGCCGTGCCACATCTGCCCGCACCACACCGCCACCCAGGCATGGCTCGCGTCGGCGCCGCGCAGGCGCGGGCGGCCGGGCGGGGGCACCGTGCGCAGGTAGCCGCTGACATAGGCCGCCGGCAGGCCCATGCCGCGCAGGGCCGCGATCATCACGTGGGCGAAGTCCTGGCAGACGCCGGCCCGGCCGGCGAAGGCCTCGGCGATCGGCGTGTGGACGTTGGTCGCCCTCGCGTCGAAGCGGAAGTCGGCGCGGATGCGCAGCATCAGGTCGTGGGCCGCGCCGTAGGCGCTGCGGCCGGGGGTGAAGCTCGGGCGGGCGTAGTCCGTGATCGCCGCGAGGATCGGCGCCCGGTCGCTCGGGTACAGGAAGTGGATCGGCGCCCGCCCCCCGATGTCGCGGGCGGCCACCGCCCCGTCGCGGACGCTCTCCCAGCCCAGGCCCTCCTCCGGCGCGGGCGGCGGCAGGCGCTCCACCCGCACCGTGGACAGGGCCTCGACGCTGAAGCTCGTATGCGGCGCCTCCAGGGTGATCGCCACCGATTCGATGCCGAAATAGTCCCGCCGGGTCACGGCGCGGGTCGGGCTCGGGTCGATGGTGACGGCGCTCGCCAGCACGCTCTGCCCCTCCCCGTCCGCCGGCTTGAGGCGCAGCGAGCAGCGGGCGAAGCTCACGGCCCGGCCGTAGCGGTAGGTGGTGCGGTGGCGCAGGGTGTAGATCATGCCGCGCCCGCGAATCCGGTGAGAGGGGCGGCCATCAGGCGAGGCCCGTCAGCTTCTCCTGACGGGGCGCGTGCGGCCAGGTCGGGAAATAGCGGGTGGCGATGCCGTCGGCGAGGCGTTCCAGGTCGGTGCCGAGGGCGGCGAGGCGCACCGCGTCGAAATCCGCCGCCTCCCCCGCCCGCAGGTCGCCGAGGATCCGCCCCGCCAGCCGGCAATGGGGCTCGGGGATGCCGTCCGCCGAGAGGGCGGGCAGTTCCGAGAGGTGGCGGACGATGGCCTCCATCTGGAAGGCGATCGAGCGCGGGTTGTAGGGGTCGAGGAGCACCATGTCCCGCACGGGGTCCAGGGCGGCGCCCTGCATGTAGCGGCGGCCGTAGCTGATCTGCGAATCCGCCAGCGCCAGCATCGTCCCGAGGCAGCCCGGCGTCGCCTCGTCGTTGGCGAAGGCCAGCGCGAAGGTGCAGGTGTTGATCGCCCGCTCGATCCGCCGGCCGAGTTCGGCGAAGTGCCAGCCTTCGGCCCGGCTGGTGTTCTCGTGCGCGAGCCCCGCCAGCGCCGCGAGGTGGCTGAGCGTCCGCTCGGCCCGCGTGGCGAGCTGCGATTCCGTGAAGGCGCGCTCCATGTCGAGGGAAAGCAGCTCCGACAGGTCGGCCAGCACCCGCCAGAGCTCGCCGGACAGGCGCGCCCGCAGGGCGGCGGCGTTGCGGCGGGCGGAGGTGACGTGCGCCCGCGCCGAACCCGGCTGGTCGCGCCCGCACAGGGCCTCCTGCGCCAGGGCGGCGGTGGGCAGGTCGGCGGCGCCGACGCAGGCCCATTCGACGAGGAGGGCGCGGATCGCCAGGGCGGCGGGGGCGTCCGGCGAGCCGGAGATGTCGGCCCCCACCGCGTCGCCGAAGCTGCGCAGATGCGCCAGGGTCAGGCGGGTGATGGCCTCCGCGCGCTCGGCGTAGCGCCCGAACCAGAACAGCTCGTCCGCCGCCCGCGCCGGGAGATGGCCCCCGATGCGCCGCACCCGGGGCGCCGCGTGCGAGCCGATGACCGGCGTGGCGATGGGCTCGTCGGACAGGACCCACACATCCGCCGAGCGGATGCCGAGGCGCAGTTCCAGGGGATCGATGTTGTCCCGCTCGGCCATCCGGCAGAACCCGCCGGGCATCACCGTCCAGCCGGCGGCGGTGCGCGCCGCGAAGACGCGCATCACGAAGGGTCGCGGCACGAGGTAGAGCCCGTCCGGGCCCCGCTCCCAGCCCGGCATGGTCGAGAACGGCGCGGGCTCCTGGGCGACGGTGTCGAAGGGGCGGTCGCGCAGGGCGTCCACCACCGCCGCCCGGCCGGCGGCCAGCGCCGAGGGGGCCAGCAGCGCGTCGCGCCCGGCCCCGCGCTGGGGCGTCGCGGCGGGGCGCAGGATCAGGTTGTCGAGGTTCGCCTGGACATGGGCGAGCCCTTCGAGGTCGCCGCACCACCACGCCCTGGGATGGGACAGGCGCAGGGGCTCGCCGAGCAGCCGCTGGCACAGGCCCTCGAGATAGGGCGTCAGCGCCGCCGACTCCACGAGGCCCGAGCCCGGCATGTTGGCCATCACCAGGGAGCCGTTGCGCAGGGCGTCGAGCACCCCCGGCACCCCGAGGCGCGAGGTGGCGCTGAGTTCCAGCGGATCGAGATAGTCCGCGTCGATCCGGCGCCACAGGGCGTCGGCGCGCTTGAGGCCGGAGACGGTGCGGACATGCAGCCGCCCGTCCTGCATCACGAGGTCGTCGCCCTCCACCAGCATCAGGCCGAGATAGCGGGCGAGCGCCGCCTGCTCGACATAGGTCGAGCTGTAGGGGCCCGAGGTCAGCAGGCAGATGCGCGGGTCGGCCCGCTCGGCGCCGAGCGCCAGCCCCTCCCGGAACGCCTGGAAGAAGCCGGGCAGGCGCTCGACATGCAGGTCCTGGAAGAAGTCCGGGAAGGTCCGGGCGAGGACCATGCGGTTCTCCAGCGCCCAGCCGAGGCCCGAGGGGGCCTGCGTCCGGTCGGCCAGCACCTGCCAGCGCCCATCCGGGCCCCGCCCGAGATCGGCCGCGTAGAGCCGCAGGTGGTGGCCGCCGGGCGGCGACACGCCGTGGAGCGGATGCAGGAAGTCCGGGCTGCCGGCCACGATGGCGGCGGGCAGGTGCCCGGTGGCGACGAGGTCCCCCGGCCCGTAGACGTCGGTGAGGATCGCCTCCATCAGCTCGGCGCGCTGGATGAGGCCGGCGCGGAGGTCGCGCCACTCGCCCGCCTCGATCACCAGGGGCATGGAGCCGAGCGGCCAGGGATGCTCCCGCTGGTCCCCCGCGATGCGGAAGGAGATGCCCGCGTCGCGGATATGGCGCTCCGCCGAGACGAAGCGGGCCATGATCTCGGCCTCGGGCAGGCCCCCGTGGCGTTCGAGCAGCCGCCTCCAGACCGCCCGGTGCTGCCCGTCCGGCCCGATGAACTCGTCGGGCAGGCCGGGCTGCGGGCGATAGGAGGCGGTCCAGCGCGCGACCCGCTGCGCCGGACTCTCGCCCGGCTCGATGCCGATCGCGAGCGCCGCGCTCATCGGGGCGCGGGTGTCCGCAGGTCGAGGGTCAGGGGGAACTCGGCGTTCCCCTCCTCGGCCGGCATGGCGACGCGGCCCGGCGTGTGGCCGTTCGGCTGGAACCGGGCGAGGCGGCGCCCCTCGGCCTCGTAGGCGTTGACGGGATGGGTCTCGTAGTTGCGCCCGCCCGGATGGGCGACATGGTAGCGGCAGCCGCCCATCGAGCGCCCGCTCCAGGTGTCCAGGATGTCGAAGGTGAGCGGCGAGTGGGCGGGGATCGCGGGGTGCAGCGACGAGGCCGGCTGCCACGCCTTGAAGCGCAGGCCCGCCACCGCCTCCCCGGCCCGGCCGGTGCTCGTCATGGGCAGGCGGCGGCCGTTGCACGCGACGACGTGCCGGCCGGGGACGAAGCCCTCGACCTTGACCTGCAGCCGCTCGACCGAACTGTCGACGAAGCGCACGGTGCCCCCGCTCGTCCCTTCCTCGCCCATCACGTGCCACGGCTCCAGGGCCTGGCGCAGTTCGAGGCGCACCCCGCCCTGCTCCACGGCGCCGAAGACCGGGAAGCGGAACAGGGCCTGCGCCTCGAACGCCGTGGGATCGAAATCGTAGCCCGCCCCGCGCAGGTCTGCCAGCACGTCGAGGAAGTCCGCCCAGAGGAAATGGGGGAGCATGAAGCGATCGTGCAGGCTCGTGCCCCAGCGGACACAGCCCCCCTGCTGCGGCTCCCGCCACAGCCACGCGACCAGCGCGCGTAACAACAATTGCTGCGCGAGGGACATGCGCGCATCCGGCGGCATCTCGAAGGCGCGGAACTCCAGGAGGCCGAGGCGGCCGGTGGGGCCGTCCGGCGAGTAGAGCTTGTCGATGCAGATCTCGGCCCGGTGGGTGTTGCCGGTGACGTCGATCAGGATGTTGCGGAACAGCCGGTCGACCAGCCAGCGGGGGATGTTGGGCGTGTCGGGCGCCGGCACCTGCGCCAGGGCGATCTCCAACTCGTAGAGGCCGTCGTGGCGGCCCTCGTCGATGCGCGGCGCCTGGCTCGTCGGGCCGATATAGAGGCCGGAGAACAGGTAGGACAAAGCCGGATGGCGCTGCCAGTAGAGCACGATGCTCTTGAGCAGGTCCGGCCGCCGCAGGAACGGCGAATCGTCCGGCGTGACGCCCCCGAGGACCACGTGATTGCCGCCGCCCGTGCCGGTGTGGCGGCCGTCCGTCATGAACTTCTCGGCGCCCAGCCGGGTCTGGCGGGCTTCCTCGTAGAGGTGGGTGGTGATGTCCACCGCCTCCCGCCAGGAGGCGGCGGGGTGGACGTTGATCTCGATGACGCCGGGATCGGGCGTGACCTTGATGAGCGACAGGCGCGGATCGAAGGGCGGCTCGTAGCCCTCCACATGGATCGGCTGCTTCAGGTCGGCCGCCACGGCTTCGAGATGCGCCACGAGTTCGAGGTACTCGTCCGCCCGCTGGGTCGGGGGCATGAACACCCGGATCACCCCGTCGCGGGGTTCGACGGCGAGCGCCGTGCGCACGGCGACGCCGCTGATGCCCCCGCCGTTGGCATGCGTCGCGGGCTTGCCCTCCGGCAGGGCGCCGCGGTCCTCCAGCGGGTCCTGCGGCTGGTAATAGGGGTAGTGCTCCGGCGGCACGTAGGGCAGCGAGGAGAGCGGCAGCCGGTAGCCGACGGGGGAATCGCCGGGCACGAGATGGGCGTGGCCGCGCCCGAACTCCCAGGCCTCCGAGATCCAGACGCGGTCGGCATCGCCGTCCTTGCCGGTGGGCAGGCTCGCCAGCGGCAGCACGTAGCCCGCCGCCTCCCCGAGGCCGCGCTCGTAGACCCGCTTGATCCGGGCGTCGAACTCGACGGAGCCCGAGGTCGCCGCCGCGACCGTGACGTTCACGGGCAGTTCGGCGCGCTTCTTCTCCCAGATCTCCCCGTCCTCGAAGGCGGGGAAGACGAAGCGTTCGAGGCCGAGCCGGGCGGCGAGCGCCTCCGCGAAGGCCTTGGCCTGGGTGATCGTCGCCGTGCCGGTCCCGCCTTCGGGGGCGATCAGGGCGGCGTCGCGCCAGACCGGCTTGCCGTCCTTGCGCCAGTAGAGGGCGAAGGCCCAGCGCGGCAGGCTCTCGCCGGGATACCACTTGCCCTGGCCGTAATGGAGCAGGCCCCCCGGCCCGAAGCGGTCGCGAAGCCGCCGGATCAGCTGGTCGGCCAAGCCGCGCTTGGTCGGGCCGACGGCGGAGATGTTCCACTCGGGCGCCTCGAAATCGTCGATCGAGACGAAGGTGGGCTCGCCGCCCATGGTCAGGCGGACGTCCTGCTTGGCGAGGTCGGCATCGACCGCTTCGCCGAGCCGGTCCATCGCCGTCCAGACATCCTCGGAATAGGGCTTCGTCACCCGCGGCGCCTCGGCCACGCGGCTGAGGCTCATCGCGAAGTCGAAGGTCGTCTCGGCGGGCTCCGCGAGGCCGGAGATCGGCGCGGCCGAGCGGTAATGCGGCGTGGCGGCCAGCGGGATGTGCCCCTCCCCCGTGAGCAGGCCGGAGGTGGCGTCCATGCCGACCCAGCCGGCGCCGGGGATGTAGACCTCCGCCCAGGCATGGAGGTCGGTGAAGTCCTTGGAGGCGCCGGTCGGGCCGTCGACGGCGGTGGTGTCGGGCACGAGCTGGATCAGGTAGCCGGAGACGAACCGGGCCGCGAGGCCGATCCGGCGCAGCACCTGCACCAGCAGCCACGCCGAATCGCGGCAGGAGCCGCTCTTCAGGGTCAGGGTCTCGGCGGGGGTCTGCACCCCCGGCTCCATCCGCACGCCGTAGGCGATCTCGCCCGCGATGAGCGCGTTGAGGGCCACGAGGAACAGGACGGTGTTGGTC
>Ga0182229_1000304_pt1 | contig 12796 bp, 11 predicted proteins | sample G6R1MG_32_FD_129663 | JGI IMG/M metagenome (GOLD analysis project Ga0182229, IMG submission 129663) | Miscanthus phyllosphere microbial communities from Michigan, USA - G6R4_MAIN_07NOV2016_LD1 MG | ecosystem: Host-associated > Plants > Phyllosphere > Phylloplane/Leaf | place: USA: Michigan...
CCGCAGATGAACAGGATGTTGGTGGTGTCGACCTGCAGGAACTCCTGCTGCGGGTGCTTGCGGCCGCCCTGCGGAGGCACGGAAGCGACCGTGCCTTCCATGATCTTCAGGAGCGCCTGCTGCACGCCCTCGCCCGACACGTCGCGGGTGATCGAGGGGTTGTCCGACTTGCGGGAGATCTTGTCGATCTCGTCGATGTAGACGATGCCGCGCTGGGCGCGCTCGACATTGTAGTCGGACGCCTGGAGCAGCTTGAGGATGATGTTCTCGACGTCCTCACCGACGTAACCGGCCTCGGTCAGCGTCGTGGCATCGGCCATGGTGAACGGCACGTCGAGGATGCGAGCCAGCGTCTGCGCGAGCAGCGTCTTGCCCGAGCCCGTCGGCCCGATCAGCATGATGTTGGACTTCGCCAACTCGACGTCGTTGTGCTTCGTCGCGTGGGCGAGCCGCTTGTAGTGGTTGTGCACCGCGACGGAGAGAACCTTCTTCGCGAAGTCCTGACCGATGACGTAGTCATCGAGGACGCGGCGGATCTCCTTCGGCGTGGGCACGCCGTCCCGGCTCTTCACCAGAGAGGACTTGGACTCCTCGCGGATGATGTCCATGCACAGCTCGACGCATTCGTCGCAGATGAACACCGTCGGGCCGGCGATGAGCTTGCGGACCTCGTGCTGGCTCTTGCCGCAGAACGAGCAATACAGCGTGCTCTTGGAGTCGTTGCCGCCAGACTTGCTCATATCGGTCTCCGATTCCCCACATGCGCTGCCGGCAAAGGGGCGCATGGCCATTTCGTGAAACGTAAGGGGGTTCGCTTAAAGAAACAGTGTGCTGCGCGCCTTTGACCGTGAGGTCACATCCCCCGATGCAAACACGCTGCCGCGGCAGGATCAAGGCCGCGGCAGCGCGTCGTGTCCGCTCAGGCGGCGGCCGGCTCGGGCCGCTTCTGAATGACCTCGTCGATGAGGCCGAACTCCTTGGCCGCGTCGGCGGTCATGAAGTTGTCGCGCTCCAGCGCCGTATGGATCGCCTCGTACTCGCGGCCGGTGTGCTTCACGTAGATCTCGTTGAGGCGCCGCTTCAGGGCCTCGATCTCGCGGGCATGGATCAGGATGTCCGTCGCCTGCCCCTGGAAGCCCCCGGAGGGCTGGTGGACCATGATCCGGGCGTTCGGCAGGGCGAAACGGTGGCCGGGCTCACCGGCCGTCAGCAGGAGCGAGCCCATCGAGGCGGCCTGGCCGACGCAGAGCGTCGTCACCGGGCAGCGGATGAACTGCATCGTGTCGTAGATCGAGAGGCCCGATGTCACCACGCCGCCGGGGGAGTTGATGTAGAAGGAAATTTCCTTCTTCGGGTTCTCGGCCTCGAGGAACAGGAGCTGCGCGACGATGAGCGACGCGCCGTAATCCTCGACCGGGCCAGTCAGGAAGATGATCCGCTCACGCAGCAGGCGGGAGTAGATGTCGAAGGCGCGCTCGCCGCGGCTCGATTGCTCGACCACCATCGGCACGAGGGCGTTGTTGTAGACGTCGATCGGATCTCTCATCTCATCCTGCCCCGGGGGTGAGGCCCGGGGCCCGTCGAATCACGGGCCACCGGGCATGCCAGCGAACAACGGCGATGCTTAACCATCGCCTAAAATGGTTGCCCGCTGCCCAAGGTAGGCGCGGGCTCAGTCGGCCGAATCGGCCTTTTCAGCCGGCTTTTCACCGGTCGTGTCGTCTTCCTCGTCGTCGGCGAACAGGGCGTCCTTCGCGACGGGCTCTTCCGTGACTTTCACCTGACCGAGGACGTGGTCAACCACCTTTTCCTCGAACAGGGGGGCCCGCAGCTCCGCGAGCGCCTGCGCATTCTTACGGTAGAAGTCCCAGACCTGCTGCTCTTGGCCCGGGAACTGCCGCACCCGGGCGATGAGGGCCTGATTGACCTCCTCGTCGGAGACCTTGATATCGGCGCTCTCGCCGACCTGCGCAAGCACAAGGCCGAGACGCACGCGGCGCTCGGCGATCTTGCGGTACTCGCCCTTGGCCTTTTCCTCGTCGGTGCCCTCGTCCTCGAAGGTCTTGCCGCGGGTCTTCAGGTCCTGCTCCACCTGCGCCCACACCGCCGCGAATTCCTGCGCCACGAGGGACGGGGGAAGCTCGAAGGCGTACTTGCCGTCGAGGGCGTCGAGCAGTCCCTTCTTCAGGCGGCGGCGCGAGGCGGCCTCGTAATCGCTGCCGATCGCCTTGGAGATGGCGTCCTTCAGGTCGGCCAGGGTGTCCATGCCCATGGTCTTGGCGAACTCGTCATCGATCTTCGCCTCGCCGGGCTGCTGGATCTTGGTGACGGTCACGTCGAACTCGGCATCCTTGCCGGCCAGCTGCTCGGCGCCGTAGCCCTCCGGGAAAGTGACCTTCACGAGGCGCTGCTCGCCGACCTTGGCGCCGACCAGCTGGTCCTCGAAGCCGGGGATGAAGGTGTTCGAGCCGAGTTCGAGGTCGATGCCCTCGCCCTTGCCGCCCTGGAACTCCTCGCCGTCCATGCGGCCGACGAAGTCGATGGTGACGCGGTCGCCCTTCTCGGCGGCGGCGCCCTCCTCACGGTCGGCGAAGGGGCGGCTCTGACCGGCCATGCGGTCGAGGGCCTCGGTCACTTCCTCGTCCGAGGGGGTGGCGACGAGCTTGGTGAGGCTGACATCCGAGAGGTCGGCGAGCTCGAAGCTCGGCATCACTTCAAGGGCCACCTTGAAGGCGAGGTCGGCCTTGGCGTCGAGGGCCTTCTCGACCTCCTGCTGATCGGAGGGGAACTCGATCTGCGGCTCGAGGGCGAGCCTCAGGTTGTTGTCGCTGACGATCTTGCGATTCGCCTCGTTCACGGCGTTCTGCACGACGTCGGCCATCACCGAGCGGCCGTAGACCTTGCGCAGGTGGGCGACCGGCACCTTGCCGGGGCGGAAGCCCTTCAGCTGCACCTTGTCCTTCATGCCGGCGAGTTCGCTGGTCAGGCGCTCCTCGAGTTCCTGGGCGGCCAGCAGGACCTGATATTCCCGCTTGAGGCCCTGGGTGTTGATCTCGGTGACCTGCATCGTCGTCGCTCTTCCAGAATCGTGTGCCGCCCCGCCCCATCGAATCCGGGCCGGGGTTCAACGGCAGGGAAGGAGGCGGGCGTCGGCAGACGCAGGAGCTTCCTGCCGTCGCGGGGTGGCCTGGTGCGGGCGGAGGGGCTCGAACCCCCACGTCTTGCGACACTGGAACCTAAATCCAGCGCGTCTACCAGTTCCGCCACGCCCGCGCGCGCCGACAACCCGGCCCGTCGCCGGCCGCCGGAAGCGCGCCCTATAGCACGCGCGACGGCGGCCGCAGCAAAAAAGTTCGGCCTCTTGCCTCCGGTGGCGCCATCGCCCTCGCGCGGTTATGGAGCGGCGCTGTCCCGCCGCCCACGAGGATCCATGGCCGACGAGTCCACGCCGCATCCCGTCCTGATTCCGGGGCCCGATTCCCGGCCGTCGCGCCTCGCCGTCGCGCCCTCGCGGCGGGCGATGGTCGGCGGCCTCGCGGTGCTCGGCCTCGCCGGCACGGCCAGGGCTCAGACCCCGCCGGCCGCAACGGAGCCGAAGGGGCTGCAGGCGGGGCCGGGCAAGGTCCGATTCAAGCCGGAGCCGGCGCAGGAGACGGCGATCTGGTGCTTCGACGGGAAGGTCACGCCGCCGATCGTGCGGGTGAAACTCGGCCAGCCGGTACGGCTCCGGCTGAAGAACACCACCGACAAGCCCCTGTCGCTGCACTGGCACGGGGTGCGCAACGTCAACGCCATGGACGGCGTCGGCGGGGTCACGCAGGCCCCCGTGCCGCCCGGCGGCGACTTCCTCTATGAGTTCACGCCCCCCGACGCGGGCACCTTCCTGATCCGTCCCCTCGTGGTCGGCGGATCGAGTGAGCCTTCCGGCCGTGGGCTCGCCGGGATGCTCGTAGTGGAGGAGGCGAACCCGCCCGCCGTCGATGCCGATCTCGGGCTGGTGCTGCAGGATTGGCGGCTCGAAGGGGACGGCACCCTGATGCCGTTCGGGCAGACCAGCTTCGCCGCCGCGAGCGGGCGGCTCGGCAATCTGGTGACGGTGAATGGCGGCCCGGTGCCGCAGACCCTCGAAGCGCGACCCGGCAGCCGGATCCGCCTGCGGGTCGCCAACGGCTGCAATGCGCGGGGTACGCGGCTGCGCTTCGAGGGCGTGAAGGTCTACGTGGCCGCCGTCGATGGCCAGCCCACGGACACGTTCGAGCCCCTGCGCGCCACCCTGCCCTTCCCGCCGGGCACCCGCTACGACCTGATGATCGACCTTCCCGATGAGGAGGGCGCGAAGGCGAGCGTCATCGCGCTGATCGGCTCCGGCCTAACGCTGGCGAGCGTGACCACGAAGGGCGACAAGCTCTCCCAGAAGCGCGCGCCCATCGGCCCCATCGGCGAGAACAAGAAGCTTCCCGCCGAGGTGAAGCTGCAGAACGCCATGCGGCGGGACGTGGTCATCACCGGCGGCGCCTTCGTTCCGAAGGAGACCGGCGACGCGAAGGACAAGGCCGCGCCGGAGCCGGTCTATACCGGCGATCCGAAGAAGGTCTGGGCGATCAACGGCACCAGCGGCGCCGCCGGGCAGGCGCCGATCTTCACGGTGAAGCGCGGGCAGGTCGTGGTGCTGGCGCTGCGCAACGACACCGCCTTCCCCCAGGCCCTGCACCTGCACGGCCACTGCTTCCGCCTGCTCCACCCGCTGGACGACGGCTGGGAGCCCTACTGGCTCGACACGTTCCAGTTGCTCGAAGGCCGCACGGCGCGGATCGCGTTCCTCGCCGACAACCCCGGCCGGTGGCTCATCAGCGCCACCGTGCTGGAGCGGTTCGACACCGGGCTCTGGACCTCGTTCGAGGTCACTTGAACCCGGCGAGCACGGCGGGCATCAGTTCGGGCAGGTCCTCCGCGATGAGGCCCGGCCCGTGCCGCAGGCCGGCATCGCCGTGGAGCCACACGGCGGCGCAGGCGGCTTCGAACGTCGGCATCCCCTGCGCCAGCAGCCCGGCGATCAGACCGCCGAGGACATCGCCGGAGCCGGCCGTGCCGAGATAGGGCGTGCCGTGGTCATTGATCGCGGCCCGGCCGTCCGGATGCGCCACCACCGTATCCGCGCCCTTGAACACGATCACCGTCCCCGTCAGCGCGGCGGCGGCGCGGGCGCGCTCCACCTTGCTGCCTGCCTGCACGACCTTCGTCTCGTCGAACAGCCGGGCGAATTCCCCCGCATGGGGGGTCAGCACCGCCTCGCCGCCGCCTTCCGCGATCAGCCCGGCGAGGTGCCGCGCCCCGCCCGCGAAGCTCGTCAGCGCATCGGCATCCAGGACGAGGCGACGCCCCGCCGAGGCCGCCACCGCCACGCGATCCCGCGTCGGCTCGCCCACGCCGAGCCCCGGCCCGAGCAGGACAACGTTCAGCCGCTCGTCCGTCAGCAGATCGTCGAGGTCGTCGGGCTCCTCGCAGCGGCGGAGCATGATCGCCGTGAGATGGGCCGCGTTCTCCGCGAGGGCGGCGGCCGGCGAGGCCATCGTCACGAGCCCCGCCCCGACGCGCAAAGCCGCGCGAGCGGCGAGGCGCGCCGCGCCCGTCTTGGTCGCGGGGCCGGACACCACGACCGCGTGGCCGCGCGTGTACTTGTGACTCGCCCGCGTGAGTCGCGGGAATTCGCCTCGCCAGAGGTCGGGTCCGTTGTGATGGAGCGGCGGCAGGGAGGCTGCGAGCCCGGCGGGGAGGGCCGCCTCCCCCGTGCCGATCTGCGCCACATGGATGTCGCCGCAAAGCGAGCGGCCCGGTTCGAGGAGATGCGCGGGCTTGCGCGCGACGAAGGTCACGGTCTCCACAGCCTCGAAGGCGACGCCGCGCACCGCGCCGCTGTCGCCATCGACGCCGCTCGGCACATCGACCGCCAGGACGGGCAGGCGGGCAGCCGTCACCGCCTCGACCATGGCCCGCGCCGCGCCGTCGAGGTCGCGGGAGAGGCCGGCGCCGAACAGCGCGTCGATCACGAGGTCGGTGCCCGCGAGGTCGCCCGGCAGGTCCGCCAGCACCGGCTCCGACCATGCCTCGGCCGCGAGGGCGGCATCGCCCTTCAACGCCGCCCGGTCGCCCAGCAGCACCAGCGTCACGCCATAGCCGTCGGCGGCGAGGAGGCGCGCCGCGACGAAGCCGTCGCCGCCGTTGTTGCCCGGCCCGCACAGGACGAGCACCCGCCCGCCCTGCGGCGCCAGCGCCCGCGCCCGCCCGGCGACCGCCGCGCCGGCCGCCTCCATCAGGGTGATGCCCGGCACACCGCCGGCGATGGCCGCCGCATCGAGCTTGCCCACCGCCGCAACGCTGAGCACCCGAGTCCCTGCACCGCTCATTGCCCTAGCCTCGACCATCGGATGCTCACCTAATGGACAAAATCACGCCGATCGCCTGAATGATGCGCAGGAATTGAGCACGAAATAGGCAGTTTCTAGCCAAGCGACGGCAAAACGCCGTGGCGGCTGGGTCGCGGCGATGTTACTGTCCCGCGACGTGTACAGACAGGCCCGAGCGGCATGAAGAAGATCGAAGCGATCATCAAGCCCTTCAAGTTGGACGAAGTGAAGGAGGCCCTCCAGGAGGTGGGCCTTCAGGGAATCACCGTGATCGAAGCCAAGGGCTTCGGGCGCCAGAAGGGCCATACGGAGCTCTATCGCGGCGCCGAGTACGTGGTGGACTTCCTGCCCAAGGTGAAGCTTGAGATCGTTCTGTCGGACGCGCTCGTGGAAGGCGCGGTCGACGCGATCCGCAAGTCGGCCCAGACCGGCCGCATCGGCGACGGCAAGATCTTCGTCTCCACCATCGAAGAGGCGATCCGCATCCGCACCGGCGAGACCGGCCCGGACGCCATCTGAGCGCGGCGGCAGTCGAGGGACACTATTCCCGGACTGCCTGATTTTCGCTCTTGCACGAATATCCGGCAAAACCGGTTTTGGCATGGTTGCCGGCAACGCGTGACCTTACATTCCTCCTGACGGGGCGGCCGAATGGGCCGCTCCACAGAGCCAGGAGGGCTGAGCGATGGCCGAACACGAGCTGCGCGGGTCCGCGAAAGTCTACGATCTCTCAGCTTTTCGTCGCGCGCAGGCGGCCCGCCGGCCCGTCGAGGCCACCAAACCCGTGCCCGTGGTGAGCGGCGGCGCGTGGTACCACGAAGCCGCCATACGCGACGACGACCGCCCCCGGGAGCGCTGACACCCTAAAAACCAGAAAGCCGGACCCGAAGGCCCGGCTCTCTTTTATCGAGGGACCGACTTGGTCTCAGGCCGCAGCGGAGCTGGCGTCCTGCACCGAGGCGATGGTCTTCAGCACCTGCGAAGCGATCTGGTAGGGGTCGCCCTGGGAGTTCGGACGGCGGTCTTCCAGATAGCCCTTGTAGCCGTTGTTCACGAAGGAATGCGGCACGCGGATCGAGGCGCCACGGTCAGCCACGCCGTAGCTGAACTTGTTCCACGGCGCGGTCTCATGCTTGCCGGTAAGGCGCATGTGGTTGTCCGGGCCGTAGACGGCGATGTGGTCCTCGATGTTGACCTCGAAGGCCTTCATCAGGCTCTCGAAATACTCCTTGCCGCCGACTTCGCGCATGTGCGCGGTCGAGAAGTTGCAGTGCATGCCCGACCCGTTCCAGTCGGTGTCGCCGAGCGGCTTGCAGTGGTACTCGACGTCGATGCAGTACTTCTCGCAGAGGCGCTGCAGGAGGTAGCGGGCCATCCACATCTCGTCGGCGGCCTTCTTGGAGCCCTTGCCGAAGATCTGGAATTCCCACTGGCCCTTCGCTACCTCGGCGTTGATGCCCTCGTGGTTGATGCCGGCTTCGAGGCAGAGGTCGAGATGCTCCTCGACGATCTGGCGGGCGATGTTGCCCACGTTCGAGTAGCCGACGCCCGTGTAGTACGGGCCCTGCGGGGCCGGGTAGCCCTGCTCGGGGAAGCCGAGCGGACGGCCGTTCTGGTAGAAGAAGTACTCCTGCTCGAAGCCGAACCACGCGCCCGCGTCATCGAGGATGGTCGCGCGCTTGTTCGACTCGTGCGGGGTCTTGCCGTCCGGCATCATCACTTCGCAGAGCACCAGCACGCCGTTCTTGCGAGCCGGATCGGGGAAGTGGCGCACGGGCTTGAGCATGCAGTCGGAGCTGCCGCCCTCGGCCTGCTTCGTGGAAGACCCGTCGAAGCCCCACATGGGAAGCTGCTCAAGGGTCGGGAAGCTGTCGAATTCCTTGATCTGCGTCTTGCCACGCAGGTTTGGCACCGGCGTGTAGCCGTCGAGCCATATATACTCGAGCTTGTATTTCGTCATTCCGGTCTCTCGCCGATCTCTCGATCCCTTGTCGACGCGGCGCCCCGCAGATCATGGGGCTCCGGCGAACGGCACGCCGCCTTTGCAACGGTCGCCCAACCCTAAGCATGTTTCATGCCATTGGCGCTGCGCAAACTGCGATGTTCGATCCCAATCGGTCACAGAATCGTGAGACGCCGGCACGATGGGGCCGGGCATTTCAAGCCATTTTTACAAAGCTGCTTTTGATCCTATTTTAGATTCGCGAGATTGATGGGCAGCGGGAGGAAATCGATCCCGTTCGAAATCCAGCGGCAACGTTGGCGCCTTTCACCCATGACGATGCCGGTGGCCCTTCTTCGTCGCGGACTGTTCCTCAAAACCTTCGGCCCAAATCAACCGCGCGTTTCGGCAACGGCCGGCGGACGAAGGAAGGCGAAGGTGTTTAAGGCTTTTCGCTAGATGCCAGCAACATCATCTTCACCGCAAATCCTGATAAACTTCTCTATCACCTCGATTTTCGCGAATAATATGATGGCAGCAACCATGCTCTATAAAGCATCTTTGAAAGACAGATTCACTACAGGTAGATTCGGCAGCTGAGGGGAGGTCTGAAAAAGCCTCTATAACTCCGGCACTTCGGCTACCCAACCAAACGCGAAGCTTTTGGTAAAGATGTCCTAAAACTTTACATACGCAACACATATAGTGTCGGCGCCTTTATCGCAAATGATTCAACTAGAGGCCGTGGCTATCGCATTATCACGGCCTATCCGCGAAACGACGGCGAGTAAAATGCAGCCCTCAGAAGAATTTAAACAATATGGTCGCATGTTCATTCAGGATCTGCACCTGCTCGGAAACTCGATTGAAGAAATTATTGACCGCATAACAAAAGACTATGATGGGGCGAAGAGAGCTAAATTACGGAAGTTTATCGAAAAAGTGCTTGAATCAAACCTTACCCATGAAGAGTTGGGGCGACTGTGGGAGGCGACAGACAGTGATATTTATTTCCACTCGGCAGAAGAATTCAAGGACTTCCTGAGGACGACGCGAGATCGGCTCTGACTCGGAGGTCGGACCGCAGCGAGCAGGTGCCTGACGCAGTTTAATTGAGCCCACGGCTTGAGCGTGATTCCCTTAACCCGGGTGGTGCCGAGCCGAGCCGGGCTGTATGGGTCGGCCCGGCTGAACGAAAGCCAGGAGAGACGCCACGATGACCACCGCAGCCGAAGTGCTCAAGACGATCCGGGACAACGACGTCCGCTACGTCGACCTCCGCTTCACCGACCCGCGCGGCAAGTGGCAGCACGTGACCTTCGACGTCTCGATGGTGGACGACGCCTTCTTCTCCGAGGGCCAGATGTTCGATGGCTCCTCGATCGCCGGCTGGAAGGCGATCAACGAGTCGGACATGCTGCTGATGCCCGATCCGTCCACCGCCTGCATGGACCCGTTCTTCTCCGCCGCGACGCTCTCCGTCGTGTGCGACGTGCTGGAGCCGGAAAGCGGCGAGCCCTACGGCCGCGACCCCCGCTGCACCGCCAAGCGCGCCGAGGCCTACCTGCAGGAGATCGGCATCGCGGACACCGTCTATGTCGGCCCCGAGGCCGAGTTCTTCGTGTTCGACGACGTGAAGTTCTCCGCCGACCCGTACAAGACCGGCTTCGAGCTCGATTCGACCGAGCTGCCGACCAACGGCTTCACCGATTACGAGGGCGGCAACCTCGGCCACCGGATCCAGACCAAGGGCGGCTACTTCCCGGTGCCGCCGCAGGATTCGGCGCAGGACATGCGCGGCGAGATGCTCGCGGCCATGGCCGCGATGGGCGCCACCGTCGAGAAGCACCACCACGAGGTGGCCAGCGCCCAGCACGAGCTCGGCCTGAAGTACGACACGCTCACCACGATCGCCGACCACCTGCAGATCTATAAGTACTGCATCCACAACGTGGCGCAGAGCTACGGCAAGACCGCGACCTTCATGCCGAAGCCCGTCTACGGCGACAACGGCTCGGGCATGCACGTCCACCTCTCGCTCTGGAAGGACGGCAAGCCGCTCTTCGCGGGCGACAAGTATGCCGGCCTGAGCCAGGAGTGCCTGTACTTCATCGGCGGCATCATCCGGCACGCCAAGGCGCTGAACGCCTTCACCAACCCCTCGACCAACTCGTACAAGCGGCTGGTGCCGGGCTACGAGGCTCCGGTGCTGCTGGCCTATTCGGCCCGCAACCGCTCGGCCTCCTGCCGTATCCCGTGGACGAAGAGCCCGAACGCCAAGCGGCTCGAGGTGCGCTTCCCCGATCCGACCGCCAACCCGTACCTCGCCTTCTCCGCACTCCTGATGGCCGGCCTCGACGGCATCCGCAACAAGATGGATCCCGGCGCGGCGATGGACAAGGATCTCTACGATCTGCCGCCGAAGGAGCTGCGCCGCATCCCGACCGTGTGCGGCTCGCTGCGCGAAGCCCTCACCAGCCTCGACAAGGACCACGCCTTCCTCACGGCCGGCAACGTGTTCACCGAGGATCAGATCGAATCGTTCATCGAGCTGAAGATGGCCGAGGTGCTGCGCTACGAGATGACCCCGCACCCGATCGAGTTCGTGCAGTACTACTCGCTCTGATGGGGCAAGGGCCGCGGGTCTCGCATCCGCGGCCTCACTGAAGCCCGGGCCGGCGCGGTCGACGGACCCTCCTCGCCGGACTGATCGGGAAGCGACCGGCGAGGAGGATCTGGCCCAGTTGCTAAGCTCGGGCCCGTTCAGGCTAGCAGTATCCTGAACGGAAACCGTCACCGCAAAACCTCACCCCCACTCCGATAAAGCGCGAATCCGCAGTCTTCCGCGTCTCAAACGTCGCAGTGTAGAGCTTTCGCGCTCAGGTATGGGCGAAGATGTCGGCCTCGTCCCATCCGAGCAGGTCGAGCCGGGCACGGGACGGCAGGAACCGGAAGCACGCCTCCGCCAGATCGGTGCGCCCCTCGCGCGCGAGCATCGAATCGAGTTTCGCCTTGGCCGCGTGGAGATGCAGCACGTCCGAGGCGGCGTAATCGAGTTGCGCCTGGGTGAGCGTGTCGGCGCCCCAATCCGAACTCTGCTGCTGCTTCGAGAGATCGACCCCCACCGTCTCGCGGACCACGTCCTTCAGGCCGTGCCGGTCGGTGTAGGTGCGGGCGAGCTTGGAGGCGATCTTGGTGCAGTAGACCGGCGAGGGCATCACGCCGAGCCGGTGGAACAGCACCGCGAGGTCGAACCGGGCGAAATGGAAGAGCTTCAGAACCGATTCGTCGCCGAGCACCCGGATCAGGGTCGCGGGGGCCGGGCCGCCGGGGACGATCTGCACCACGTCCGCCGTTCCGTCGCCCGTCGAGAGCTGGACGACGCAGAGCCGGTCGCGGTGGGGGTTGAGGCCCAGCGTCTCGGTATCGATCGCGACGGAGGTGCCGGGATCGTAGGAGGCTGGCAGATCGCCCCGGTGGAGGCGGACATTCGGGTTCTGGGACACGGGATCGGCTCGGTGAATGAGGATTGCGGCCGGTATCACCCGAACCGAAGGGGAACAAGGCTGGGAGGACGCCTGCGGGCGCCCTAAGCTTGCCGGGCGCGGATCGCGCGCGGGAAGGACCTGAGCCCATGCAAGACATCGCCTCCATGAGCGCGGCCGAGGTGATCACGGCGCTCGGGCTGCAGCCGCACCCGGAGGGCGGGCATTACAAGGAGACGTTCCGCGATCCCCGCAGCGCGGACGGCCGGTCGGTCGGCACGGCGATCTACTTCCTGCTCGATGTCGGCGAGGCCTCGGCGTGGCACCGGGTCGATGCCGCCGAGATCTGGCATTGGTATGCGGGCGCGCCCCTTGTGATCACCGTGAGCCCGAACGGGCACGATGCCTCCGCCCACCATCTCGGCCCGGAGATCGGTCGCGGGCAGCGGCCGCAATTCGTGGTGCCCGCCGGCCATTGGCAGACCGCCACCAGCCTCGGTGCCTGGACCCTGGTCGGCTGCACCGTGGCGCCGGGCTTCGACTTCGCCGGATTCGAACTCGCCCCGCCGGATTGGCGCCCCCTCCCCCGCGCCTGACGCGTCAGGCCGTCCGCGACGCCCGCACCGCGAACAGCGCCCCGGCCACGATGAGCAGACACGAGAGGGCGAGTGCCGGCCGGGCGGGCGCGTAGCCCGTCGCCACGAGGATGAGCGTCGAGAGAACCGGCGCCGCATAGGCCGCGACGCCGAGGAGACGCACGTCGCCCCGCTTGCAACCGATGTCCCAGAGGTAGAACGCGGCGCCGACCGGGCCGAGGCCGAGCAGGACGATGGACGCCCAGGCGCTCGCCTCCTGCGGCCAGACGCTCGTCTCGAAGACGAGGTGGCAGAGGAGGCTGAGGAGCCCGGTCGCGAGGCAGAAGCCGGCGACCGCCTCGGTCGGGACCGCGCCGACCCGCGCGGACA
>Ga0182229_1000305_pt1 | contig 12766 bp, 11 predicted proteins | sample G6R1MG_32_FD_129663 | JGI IMG/M metagenome (GOLD analysis project Ga0182229, IMG submission 129663) | Miscanthus phyllosphere microbial communities from Michigan, USA - G6R4_MAIN_07NOV2016_LD1 MG | ecosystem: Host-associated > Plants > Phyllosphere > Phylloplane/Leaf | place: USA: Michigan...
CGGGGCCCAGTGTGCTGGCGGCGCCGCCTCGACCACCGGCTTTTGGGACGGGCCGCCCACCGTGTCGGCTGCCGCGCTGGGTGATTCCAACACCGGCATGCACCTCGCCATCGGCATCCTGACGGCGCTCCACCACAAGTCCAAGACCGGCAAGGGCCAGAAGGTCGCCGTGTCGATGCAGGATTCGGTGATCAACCTGTGCCGCGTGAAGCTGCGCGACCAGCAACGCCTGGATGCGATCGGATACCTCGAAGAATACCCGCAATATCCGCACGGCACGTTCTCGGACGTGGTGCCGCGCGGCGGCAACGCGGGCGGCGGCGGCCAGCCGGGCTGGGTGCTGAAGTGTAAGGGCTGGGAGACCGATCCGAACTCTTACATCTATTTCACCATTCAGGGCCATGCCTGGGCGCCGATCTGCAAGGCTATCGGCCGCGAGGAGTGGATCGACGATCCGGCCTACAACACGGCCCGCGCCCGCCAGGACAAGATCTTCGACATCTTCAACACCATCGAAGGCTGGCTCGCCGACAAGACCAAGTTCGAGGCTGTCGACATTCTGCGCAAGTTCGACATCCCGTGCTCGCCGGTCCTCACGATGAAGGAGATCGCCGAGGACAAGTCGCTCCGCGAGAGCGGCACGATCGTCGAGGTCGCGCATCCGAAGCTCGGCAAGTACCTGACCGTCGGAAGCCCGATCAAGTTCTCGGACCTTCAGGTCGACATCAAGGCCTCGCCGCTGCTGGGTGAGCACACCAACGACATCCTGGCCCAGCTCGGCTATTCTCAGCAGCAGATCGCCGAGTTGCACGACGCCAAGGCCGTCTGAGCCCTCTAAGGCCCGGCGGGGGCGGACCCGGTCCGCCCCCGTTTCCTGTCCAGCGGCACGGAACGATGATGACCCGCTTCCGAGACCGCTTCGTCCCCCGCCTCGCGCCGGTCAGCCTCTTTGAGCGCGCGCGTTCGGCCTGCGGCGCGCTCCTCGGCCTCCTCTGCACCGGCCTGATCGCCCGCGCCGCCGTCGGGTCGGGGGCGGACCTGCCGATCCTCGTCGCCCCGATGGGGGCCTCGGCGGTGCTGCTCTTCGCGGTCCCCGCGAGCCCCCTCGCGCAGCCCTGGTCGATCCTCGGCGGCAACATCGTCGCCGCCTTGGTCGGCGTCACCGCCGCCGCGCATATCGGTGACGTCATGCTCGCGGGCGCGGTCGCCGTGGCGGCGGCCATCGCGGTGATGATGCTGCTCGGCTGCCTGCATCCCCCGAGCGGCGCGGTCGCGCTCACGGCGGTGCTCGGCGGCCCCGCCATCCGCGACCTCGGCTACACCTTCGTCCTCTGGCCCGTCGGGGCGAACTCGCTCCTGCTGCTGACCTGCGCGCTGCTGTTCAACAATCTGACGGGGCGCCGCTATCCGCACGCCGCGTCGGTCGCCGCGCGGGACGAGGGCGAGCCCGGCGCCGCGATGGGCTCCGGCCTGACCACGGCGGATATCGATGCGGCGCTCGCGCAGTTCGATGAGGTCCTCGACATCGATCCCGGCGACCTTCAGGTCATCCTGCGCCGGGCGCAGGTCCATGCCTCGCTGCGCCAATCCGGACAGACCACCTGCGGGGCGCTCGTCACGCGCGGCATCCGCGCCATCGCTCCCGACACGCCCCTGCGCGACGCCCTCGCGAGCCTGCGCCAGCACCGCGTCACGATGGTGCCGGTGACCGACGAGAGCGCGCGGGTGCTCGGAATCGTCACGCAGGACGACCTGATCGACAAGACTATCGGCTGGGAGCGCCGGGCCCCACGCCTCGGCCTCGGGCGGCGGCTCGCCCTCATGGTCCAACGTGGCCGCGCCCCGCAGGGGACGGTGGCCGACGTGATGATGACGGGCACGATCACCCTGCAACCGCACACCGCCGCCGGGCAGGCGGCGTGGCTGATGATGCAGGGCGGCCTGCGTCAGGCCCCGGTGGTCGGCGCGGACGGACGGCTGATCGGCATCGTCGACCAGATGGACCTGATCGGCGCCATGCTGGCAGACATCGCCCACGACCATGCCGGGCACGCCTTGCCCGAGCGCCGTCAGGCGGGACGACGCTCCGGCTAGGACTTACGCCTCAGTCGAGATGATTGCCGTAGGTCTCGACATGGGTCGCGAGACCGAGGCCGTGTTCGCGCACCAGCCGCTCGGCGAGGTCGGCATCGCGCGCTTCCAGCGCCTCGATGATCTTGACGTGCTCGCCGATGGATTTCGAGGCGCGGTCGCCCTGGCGCAGGGCGGTGTTGCGGATGCCCCGGACATGCATCAGCAGGTTGCTGCACAGGCCGTTGATCACCTCGCACTGGCCCAGCGACAGGATCTTCTGGTGGAAGCGGATGTTCGCTTCCGAGTATTCGTCCAGATGATCTTCCGGCTTCCGGTCGAAGAACTCCGGAAACATCCGCCGGATGCAGGCGAGGTCGTCGTCCGTCGCGCGGGTACAGGCCAGCCGCGCGGCCATGCTCTCCAGGGCCGTCCAGGCCTGGATCATGCCGACGATCTCCTTGCGGGTCTTCTTCACGACGAAGATGCCGCGCCGGGGCTCGTTGCGCACGAAGCCCTCCTGTTCGAGCACCGTCAGCGCCTCGCGGATCGGCGTGCGGCTCACCCCGAGCGACTGCGACAGGCTCCGCTCGTCCAGGCGGATGTCGCCGGCCTGGCCGTAAATATCCATCTGGGTGATTGCGGATTTGAGGGCTTCGTAGGCGAGCGTACGGAGACTTGTCGCCGGAACGATCGGGCTGATCGCAAGATTCTGCATGCTGATCTACAACACTTCTGCGCTGACAGGGGAGCGACGCTGGCAGGTAGGCGCCGCCGCGCAACGCCCCTGAGGATGCTCGTTCGGCCTGTGAAACACAAGGCGAACCCGCCCATGCCATGCAAGGGCCCGATCCGCTGTTGACAACAGGTATTCTGTATACCAATCTTTGTCGAGGAACCGCTCCGAGAGGGCGGACCCGAAGGAGGAGCGTGATGGCCAGCCGAGCAGGCGGGACCCACGACGCCATGGCCACCGACCGGGTCGCCGCGCCGGATTCGTGTCCGATGACTGACATCGCCAAGCCGAATACTGCCATGGAGCACCCAAGGCATGGCTGATCGTCCGCGTGAGACCGCAACCGAGCCGGCGAGCGACCCGATGAAATACCTCACCATTGTGGAATGTCCGGTCGTCTATGCGGCCGAGAACGAGCATGCGCTGGCCAGCAAGGACATGCTGCCGCGCTTCGGCGTGACCTCCGGCCTGGAAAGCCAGCACATCCGGGTGCTGGATACCCGGATCACCTCGGTCTGTATCTGGAGCAGCGAGTTCCAGGCGAAGAAATACTTCGGAAAGGACTGGGCCGAGAAGGCCGACGCGATCTGGGGCGACCAGTACCAGCTGCGGTTCGAGGCGATCGACGCCGCCTCCGCCGCCTGATCCGGTGTCGGGCGAAACCGGTTTCCATGCCTGGAATCCCGGTCTCTCCTCCGGTTTACCCCGTCACGTCCGTCCCCTGGCGACGGTTTTTCGCGTTGAGAACACGGAGACGTGTTTCGCGGAAAGCGAGGAGCTGAGTGACGTCTGCGGGATTCCCGCGAGCCGGCTCAGTCAGTTTCGGGCGGAGCGCCTCGTCGTCCATGAGCTGCTGGTGCGGGTCATGGCGGATCTCTCGATCCCCCTCGGCGCGGTCTATGCCGATCTCGGCGTGAATTTCCGCCGGATCGTGGCGACGATCTGGCGCGCCGGGATCGCGGGGCACCTGCCGGAGATCCGGGATGAGTTGCGCGCGATCCAGGAGGAGGCGGATGCCCTGCTCCGGCGGGAGATCGCGCTCCTCCTCGATGGGCCGGTGCCCGAGACCGTGCCGAGCCGGCGCGGCTGGTTCACCTTCAGGTTGCGTGCGCGGACGCCCGATCCGGTCGCGGCGCCCGCCCGGCGCGATCCGGCCGCGCCCGGCAGCCTGGAGAGGGCGGTGCAGGACGCCCTGGCGACGGTCGTCGCCGGCCTCGTCGCCCGGCATGGTCATCTGCCCCGGAATGCGGACCTGCTGCGCAAGCTCGCCGCCATCCTCGTCTCGAACGGCTACGGGAGCCGCCGGATCGGCGAGAGGATCGCGCCCTGGTTCGACGCGGTCGTCGCCGCCGAGGGCTATCGCCGGGTCCGGGCGCAGGAGCGGCCCGTGGTGATGAACGTGAAGGGCGCCTCGGCCTCGGGCAAGAGCACGATCCGCCCCTACCAGCGGGCGCTGGCCGAGCGGACGGGGGCGGATTGGCAGGATTTCGCGGTGATCACGCCGGACGTCTGGCGCAAGTATCTCCTCGACTACGACAGCCTCGGGGCCGCGCGGCGCTATGCCGGGCCGCTCACCGGCTACGAGGTGGAGATCGTCGACGAGAAGCTCGACCTCTACATGAGCCGGAAGGCGGCCGAGGGGCGGATGTCCCACCTGCTGATCGACCGCTTCCGCTTCGACAGTTTCGCGGTCGATGCGGCGGCGGACCGGCCCGGCCAGCTGCTCACCCGCTTCGGCCACACGATCTATCTGCAATTCATGGTGACGCCCCCGGAGGCGACGGTGGAGCGCGCCTGGAAGCGGGGCCAGGAATTCGGACGCTACAAGGCCGTCGAGGACCTGCTCGCCCACAATGTCGAGGCCTTCGCGGGCATCCCGCGCCTGTTCTTCCTGTGGGCGCTGCGGCGCGACAAGGTCGTCGCCTTCGAGTTCCTCGACAACACCGTCCCGAACGGCAAGGTGCCGCGCACCATCGCCTTCGGCGGCAACGACGCGATGATCGTCCTCGACCCCGTAGCGCTCCTCGACATCGAGCGCTTCCGCAAGATCAACGTCTATGCGGAGACGCCCGCGCAGGTCTACGCGGGCATCGACCACGCGCCGGACCGCAACGTCGGTTTCCTGAAGGCCTGCCTCGGCCGGCTCGGAGAGGTGCGGTTCGCCGAGCGCGGCACCGGGCGCGTCTACGCGCGCTTCGCGCGCGGCAGGCTGGTCGCCCGCGACCGCACGACCCTCGACCGTCTCTGCGCGGACGCCGCGATGCGGGCCACCTGCGAGGCCATCGGCCTGTTCGACGGGGGGCCCGAGGACGAGACCGCCCCCGACAGGCCACCGGTCACGGCCGAACTCACCCTCGGCTCGGGAGGGCTGCGCGCCACGGGGCCGGGTTAGTCCCCGTGTTGCCATGCACAATTTGCATGCGCGAGATTGGTATTTTGCACTTGGTATACAATACGGCGGGTTCTATATCGGGGCTACCGCAGCGCACCATAGGCCCCGGAGACCACGATGCTCGCCACTGCCCTCGCCGCCCTCGTCCTCTTCGCTTCCGTGCAGTGCCTGCTCGTCGTCTACGTCGCCGACAAGCTCACCCCCGGCACCGCCGACGAGAGCAACACCCGTCAGCGCCCGGCCGCCAGCCACGCCCGCTACGCCTGAGCCCGGCCTCACTCCGCCGCGATCTTCGTGGCCGGGCCCATCGCGCCCGACCAGAGGATCGTGTCGATCTCGGCGGTGGAACAGCCGAGCACGTCGCGCAGGATCTCGTCCGTATGCTCGCCCAGCAGCGGCGAGCGTTCGATCGCGACCGGGTTCGCCGACAGGCGGATCGGGTTGCCGACGGTGAGGTAGGAGCCCCGCGTCGGGTGATCGACCTCCACCACCGTCCCGCTGGCGCGCAACGCCTCGTCCTCGGCGATTTCCTTCATCGAGAGGATCGGCCCGCAGGGTATGTCGTAGGCGTTGAGGATATCCATCGCCTCGAACTTGTCGTGCTTCATCGTCCACGCCTCGATGCGCGTGAAGATCTCGTTGAGATGCGGCAGGCGGGCCTGGGGTGAACTGTAGTTCGGGTCCGTCGTCCAGTCCGGCTCACCGATGATGTCGCAGATCGGCTTCCACACCGCCGCCTGCGCGATGAAGTAGATGTAGGCGTCCGGGTCCTGCTCCCAGCCCCGGCATTTCAGGATGCGGCCGGGCTGCCCGCCGCCGGAATCGTTCCCGGCCCTCGGGACGGCCTCGCCGAAGGGCACGCCCTCGCCGAACTGGCTGTATTCCGGGAGCGGCCCGTGCGCGAGGCGCTGCTGGTCGCGCAGCTTCACCCGGCAGAGGTTGAGCACGCTGTCCTGCATCGCACAATCGACCCGCTGCCCGCGTCCGCTCTGCACGCGGTGATAGAGGGCGGTGACGATCCCGAGGGCGAGATGGAGCCCGGTCCCGGAATCGCCGATCTGCGCGCCCGTCACCATCGGCTTGTCGCCGCGCCAGCCCGTGGTCGAGGCGGAGCCGCCCGCGCATTGGGCGACGTTCTCGTAGACCTTGCAATCCTCATAGCGGCCCGGCCCGAAGCCCTTCACGGAGGCGAGGATGAGGCGCGGATTGGCCTCCTGGAGGGCGTCCCAGGTCAGGCCCATCCGGTCGAGGGCGCCCGGCGCGAAATTCTCCACGAGGACGTCGCATTCGCGGATCAGGCGCCAGAGCACGTCCTTGCCGGTCGGATGCTTCACGTCGATCGTGATCGATCGTTTGTTGTGGTTCAGCATCGCGAAATAGAGGCTGTCGACGCCGGGGATGTCCTGCAATTGCTGGCGCGTCGCGTCGCCGCCATCGGGGCGCTCGATCTTGATGACGTCGGCGCCGAACCAGGCCAGCAACTGTGTGCATGTCGGGCCGGACTGAACATGCGTGAAGTCCAGAACCTTCACGCCCGCGAGCGGCGCGCCCATCATGGCTTCCTCCGTCGATGTGAGCCTATGAGGCTTCGATTCACGGGGGCTTGTTCGCCTTGTGCCGTGAAGCGTCCGAGGGAGCCTGCGCCGCGTCCATCATTGCCGCGGTGCCATGGCGACCATCCGACACGCGGATAGTCATGGCATACCAAATACCAATAGTCAAAACGGGTTCGTGAGGGCTCCCGACGGACCTTCCTCGTCCGTGGCGTTCCCGGCGCGGAACGCGGCCAGCGGGGCCTCGATGGTGAAGGTGAAGCCTTCGGGCTCGTAGGCGAGGGTCACCTCGCCCCCGACCTGACCGGCCAGGCCGCGCTCGATCAGCCGGGTGCCGAACCCCTTCCGCTTGGGCGGGCTGACGGGCGGCCCGCCGCGTTCGGTCCAGGCGAGCCGCAGCCGCGCCCCGCCCGTGGCCTCCCGCACCCGCCATTCCACGGCGACGCGCCCGGTGACGTTCGACAGGGCGCCGTACTTCGCCGCGTTCGTCGCCAGTTCGTGCAGCATCAGCGACAGCGACAGGGCGACCTGACCGCCGACCAGCACCTCCGGTCCCGAGACGTCGAACCGTCCGGAGGCATCCGCATGCAGGTGCAGGGCGCGGGTGACGACGTCCCGGATGGGGCTCGTCGCCAATTCGCCGTCCAGCAGGAGATCGTAGGATTGCCCGAGCCCCGCGAGGCGGCCCGCCAGGACCTCGCTGGCCTCCGTCAGATCGTCGGCGGAGCGCAGGGTCTGCGTGGCGATGGCCTGCACCATGGCGAGCAGGTTCTTCAGGCGGTGGCCGACCTCGTGGGCCCGCAATTGCCGCTGCTCCTCCGCCGCGATCCGCACCTGGGCGATCCGTGTCCGATCCGCGACGGCCTTGGCGAAGGCGACCTCCTCGCCCGTCCAGGCGCGGGGCCGGGATTCATGCAGGCAGAGCACCCCGACGAGGTGCTCCCCGGCCATCGCCGGCACGTTGATGAGCGCGCGGATGTCGAAGTGCTTCAGCGCGTCGAGGCTCGCGGCGGTGCGCGGATCGGTGCGGACATCCGTGATGACCACGGTCTCGCCCCGGCGCAGGTCGTCGATGTAGCGCCCGTAATCCGCGTAGCGGTGCCGCCCGACGACGCTGCGCTGGCCCGGCCGCGTCCAGTCCCGGTGGAAGTCGATGCCGCTCTCGGCGCGGTCGACGGCGCCGTAGGCCGCCCGCGACAGGCCGAGGGTCTGTCCGGCCGTCGCGGCGGCAAGCGCCGAGACGGCATCGGCCTCCGTGAGGGCGCGGATGTCGTCGCCGAGGCGCGTCAGGGCGGCGAGCCTCACGGAGGCCTGCCGTTCCGTCGTCCGGTCGCGCGAGACCGCGAGCAGCCGTTCCGGCCGGCCGTCCCCGCCCCGGATGGGGGTGACGGACACGTCCCAGTACTTCACGACGCCGCGCAGGGTGCTCGCCCAGCCCTTGAAGCGGCCCTCGCCGCCGGCGGCGGCCCTCGCGACGGCCGCGCGGGCCTCGTCCTCGGACGGCCCCGCCCAGAAATGGGGCCAGTCGGCGCCATGGATGGTGGCGAAATCCTCGACATCCATGGCGAGGAGGCCGGGGCCGTTCATGAAATCGAGGCGGCCCTCCAGGTTGAGCACCTTGATGCAATCGGGCGAGGCGGCCAGCACGCTGTGCAGGAAGGCGGCGCTCGCCCGCAGCCCCGCCGCCTCTTCCTCGCGGGCCAGCAGGGCGCGTCGGGCCTCGAACAGCGCCATGACCTGATCGGCCACCCCCTGCAGGAGGTCCGACTGGGATCGCGTCAGGCCGCCTTCGCGCGGGGCGCGGTCGATGACGCACACCGTGCCCAGGCCGTGGCCGCAGGTGCTGCGCAGGGGGGCGCCCGCATAGAAGCGGAAGGCCGAGGGGCCCGTGACGGCGAGGTTGTCCCGGGTGCGCGGGTCCCGGGTCAGGTCCGGGATGACGAGCGCCCCCGTCCCCGGCAGGGCGTGGACGCAGATCGACCGGTCGAGGCCGGTCTCGGCCTCCGGGAATCCGATTCGGGCCTTGAACCATTGCCGCTCGGAGGCGACCAGGGTGATCATCCCGACCGGCGCGCCACAGGCCTCCGTCGCGAGGCGGATGAGGCCGTCGAACGTCCCGTCACCCGGCGTGCCGAGAAGGCCGTAGCTCGTGAGCGCCGCCAAGCGTCCGGCATCCTCCGCATAGGCGGCGGGATCCTCGTGGCGCGCCGGATTCATGCCGGATGCGCGACGGGTCCGCGCCGACCGGCACGGTTCCGTCGCCCGCCATTCGCGGTCGCCCTGGCTGGTTGCCCCCAATCCCGCACGTGGCACGCCCCCGTCGCCGCGAAGCATCGTGGGCCGAGATTACGGTGCCCGCGACGCCAGGGGAAGGACGGTTTGCGGCGATCCGCTGAGTGCCGTGAAGCACTCACTCCTTTCATGCGTCTCTGCCGTAGCTTCTTGTTTGTGCATCAATTTTTCCAGACACGGCTGACGCCTCCGTCTGGATCGATGCACGAGGGCTCAGGCCGCCATGCTGCGCGAGGCTTCGCGGACGAGGCGCGTCGCGGCATCGACCTCCCCGGTCGAGGAGGCGATCACGCCGACGCTGTGGCTGATCTCGGAGACCGCGTTGGTCATCGCCTGCATGTTCATCGACATCTCCCGCGCCACGGCGGCCTGCTGCTCCACGGCGGAGGAGATGGCCGAGGAGATGGCGTTCACTTCCTCGATGGTCTCGCCGATGCCGGTGATGGCGGAGGCCGCGCGGTTGGCGGCCTCCTGCGTCTCGGCGATCTGGCCGCCGATGCTCTGCGTCGCCTTGGCGGTCTGCGCGGCGAGGTCCTTCACCTCGGCGGCGACCACGGCGAAGCCCTTGCCCGCCTCGCCGGCGCGGGCCGCCTCGATGGTCGCGTTGAGCGCCAGGAGGTTCGTCTGCGAGGCGATGCTGGAGATCATGCCGACCACGTCGCCGATGCGCTGGGCCGCCGCGGCGAGCCCGGCCACGACGGTGGAGGTGGCGTTCGCCTGCTCGACGGCGCGTCCCGTGACCTGAAGGGCCCGGCTGACCTGCCGGCCGATCTCCCCGACCGACGAGGCGAGTTCCTCCGCGCCCGCCGCGACGCTCTGGGTGTTGCCCGAGGCCTCCTCGGCGGCGCTGGCGGCCCCCACCGACTGCTGGGAGGCCTTGAAGACGGCGGCGGCGATGCCATCGAGATCGTGATCGACGCTGCGGTGCAACTCCGCCCGGCGCAGGCGCTCCTCCACGGCGGCGGTGATGTCGGTGGCGAACTTGACGACCTTCATGAGACGGCCGGCGGAGTCGCGGACGGGGTTGTAGGTGCCCTGGATCCACACCGCGCGCCCGCCCTTGGCGATGCGCTTGTACTCGGCCTGCTGGAACTCGCCCCCGCGCAGCCGTTCCCAGAACGTGCGGTAGGCGTCGCTCCCGCGCTCGGCCTCGTCCACGAAGATCGCGTGATTCCGGCCCCGCACCTCGTCGAGGCCGTAGCCGACGACCGCCAGGAAGTTGGCGTTCGCCGTCAGGATCGTGCCGTCGAGGGCGAACTCGATGATGCCCTGCGAGCGGTCGAGGGCGGCGAGCTTGCCCGCGTTGTCGGCGTTGCGCAGCGTCTGTTCCGTGACGTCGGTGGCGCATTTGAACACGCCGTAGGGCTTGCCGTTGCGCCCGATGAGGGGGTTGTAGCTCCCCTGGATCCAGACCTCGCGCCCGCCCTTGGCGATGCGCATGTACTCGGCGATCTGATGCTCGCCCCGGCGTAGCGCCGCCCAGAACTGCCGGTAGGCGTCGCTCTCGTGCTCGGACGGGTCCACGAACAACGCATGGTGCTGCCCCCGGATCTCCTCGATCCGGTAGCCGAGGGCGGCGAGGAAGTTGGCGTTGGCGTCCACGACCCGGCCGTCGAGATCGAACTCGATCAGCGCCTGCGAGGCGTCCAGCGCGTTCAACTTCGCTTTGAACTCGTTATTGGGAAGCAACATCTGGTATCTCCACGGGGCAGGAGGGTCATCTCCTGTGTTCCCGCTATTCTGCACGGTCAAGGCTACGATGGCCTCAAGCTAATCCGTGAATTGAAGATGAAATCGATGATGATTCGATTAAGTTACTGTCTTTCCCGGCAGGCCTCGGCCTGCACAATGATCGATTTCGCAGCGGCGCTTTGTCGCCCCCGACCCGCGCGGATCTGGGACGGGCGCCAAGGCGACCCATCGCAGGCGGGGTCGCGCTCGCTCGACTCACGACGATTTGTGGCGCAGGAATTGCAGTAATAATCAAACCTAGACTAAGTCTTTCCGTGTAGCGGCTTCCGGCATACGGCCGAGGTTCGTTGCAATGCCTGAGAATCGGCCATTATTTTCGGAACGCTTCCTCCGCGACACGGCTTCATTACGTGAAACCGCGTGGGAGATGCGTAATGCGCCAGACAATCACAACCGTCGCTCTGTTGACCCTCTTGGGTCTGAGCCCGGTCGCCGCACAGACCACCGTGACCGGCAAGCCCGCCCCCGATGCCGCCACCAGCGAGTCGTCGGGCGGCCAGAAGGCCGTCGCCCGGCCCAACACCGACCGGCCGGATGCCCACAACCCGAGCACGACCGGAACCGCCTCCGGCGCCAAGCTCGAGGAAGGCGCCAACAGCTTCACCGAAGCGCAGGTCCGTCACCGTCTGGACGAGGCCGGCTTCAAGGACGCCAAGGACCTCAAGAAGGACGACAAGGGCATCTGGCGGGGCACCGCCATGATGAACGGCAAGGCCGTGCCCGTCGGCGTGGACTTCAAGGGCAACGTCGCCGCTCCCCACTGAGCGGCACCGGACGGCCAGCACCCCGAAATCCTGTCAGGAGGCCACCATGGCACAGCAGACCATTACCGCCCTGTTCGACCGCTACGACGATGCCGGAGAGGCCGTCGCGAAGCTGGAAGCCGGCGGCATCCCGCACGCGAACGTGAGCATCGTCAGCAGCAACGAGGGTGACAAGCACGCGGGCCGCCTCGGCTCGGGGACCGATCACGACACCAAGCAGGGCGCCGAGACCGGCGCGGGCACCGGGGCGACCCTCGGTACCGTGGCGGGCGGCGCGGCCGGATTGCTCGCCGGCCTCGGCCTCCTGGCGATCCCCGGCGTGGGCCCGGTGGTGGCGGCCGGCTGGCTGGTCACCGCCCTCACCGGCGCGGGGATCGGCGCGGCGGCGGGCGGCCTCGTCGGCGGTCTGGCGGGCGCCGGGCTCAACGAGAGCGACGCCCATGTCTATTCCGAGGGCGTGCGCCGGGGCGGCACCCTCGTGACGGTGCGCGCCGACGAATCGCGGGCGCCGATGGTGATGGACATCCTCGAGCAGCACGGCTCCGTCGACATGGACGAGCGGACCCGGAACTGGAAGTCGGACGGCTGGGAGATGCCGGCCGCCACCGCCTCGACCCAGGCGAGCGACCTCCAGCCGTCGCCCTCCGGCACCGGCCTGTCCTCCGCCGGGATGGTCGATGGGCGCAGCCGCGTCCGGGCCTACCCGAATGCCGAGAACATGGCGTAAGGGCAGGCGGCACTGCAGCGGCACGGACGGCGAAAGCCCGTAGGCTGAACGCCGTCCGTGCTGTAAGGACCCGCAGGGCGTGGGGCTTGGCGGGAGGCGACGATTTCTGACGATGGTTGGGGAACGTTCGTCGGTTTGTTCGCCGTCCTCGCCCTCGTTCTCGCGAACGGCTTCTTCGTGGCGGCGGAGTTCGCCCTGGTGGCGGTGCGGCGCAGCCGCGTCGCCGAACTCGTCGCCGAGCGGCGCCTGAACGCGAAGGCGCTCCTCTGGGCGACCGACCATCTCGACGCCCATCTCGCGGCCACGCAGCTCGGCATCACCATCTCGTCGCTGGCCCTCGGCTGGGTCGGCGAACCCGCCCTGGCCCGGCTGATCGAGCCCGTCCTGGCCTGGCTGCCCGACACGCTCTCGAGCGCGGCGGCGCACACGGTGGCGGTGGTGATCTCGTTCACCATCATTACCGCCCTGCACATCGTGCTC
>Ga0182229_1000306_pt1 | contig 12762 bp, 14 predicted proteins | sample G6R1MG_32_FD_129663 | JGI IMG/M metagenome (GOLD analysis project Ga0182229, IMG submission 129663) | Miscanthus phyllosphere microbial communities from Michigan, USA - G6R4_MAIN_07NOV2016_LD1 MG | ecosystem: Host-associated > Plants > Phyllosphere > Phylloplane/Leaf | place: USA: Michigan...
GAGGCGGTGGAGGTGTTGTGACCGGCACCCGCGGATAGGGTCGGACGGTGACTGCAGCCGGTGCCGATCTGACCCTGCGGCACCCGGTGGAGCGGTTCACCCTCGACAACGGGCTGCGCGTCGTGCTCGCCCCCGACCGCAGCGTCCCGGTCGTGGCCGTCAGCGTCTTCTACGACGTCGGGATGCGCTCGGAGCCGCAGGGCCGCACCGGGTTCGCCCACCTCTTCGAGCACGTCATGTTCCAGGGCTCGGCGCACGTGCCGAAGATGGAGCACGCCCGCCTCGTGCAGGCCGCCGGTGGCACCTTCAACGGCTCCACCCACCAGGACTACACGAACTACTTCGAGGCCCTGCCGGCTGAGGCGCTGGAGCGCGCGCTGTTCCTCGAGGCCGACCGGATGGCGTCCCCGGCCATCACCGAGGAGAACCTCCGCAACCAGATCGACGTGGTGAAGGAGGAGATCCGGGTCAACGTGCTCAACCGGCCCTACGGCGCCTTCCCCTGGCTGCAGCTGCCCGAGGTCGCGTTCGAGTCCTTCGCCAACACCCACGACGGGTACGGCTCCTTCGTCGACCTCGAGTCCTCCACCGTGGACGACGCGCAGGACTTCTTCGACCGCTACTACGCCCCGGCCAACGCGGTGCTCTGCCTGGGCGGTGACCTCGACGTCGCCGAGACCGAGGCGCTGGTGCGCCGGTGGTTCGACGCCGTCCCGCACCGGGCAGCCCCGCCCACGCCCTACACGGGGGAGGCCTCCCCGACCGGCCCCCGGCACGCCGTGGTGGTCGACGACCTGGCACCGGCACCGGCCGTGGCCATCGGTTGGCGGGTGCCCGACCCGGTGGGTGACCTGGAGACCTACCTCGGGACCGTGCTGCTCTCGGAGCTGCTGAGCGAGGGCGACGCCTCCCGGTTGGAGCTGCGGCTGGTGCACCAGGACCACCTCGCGGTCGCGCAGGCCTCCTACGTGGGCCTGTTCGGCGACCCGTTCGACGTCCGGGACGCCACCCTGCTCACCACCCAGGTGCACCACCCGGCCGACGTCACCCCCGAGCGGGTGCTGGCCGCGGTGCACGAGGAGGTCGAGAAGGTCGCCCAGGACGGCGTGCCCGCCGAGGAGCTCACCCGGGTGCAGGCCCGCACCAGCGCGCAGCTGCTCCGCGGCGCCGACTCCGTGCTGGGGCGCACGCTGGGCTTCGCCTCCGCCGAGCTGGTGCACGGCCGCGCCGAGCTGTCCGGCGAACTGGCCGCGCGGCTGGCCGCCGTCACCCCCGAGGCCGTGCAGCAGGCCGCCCGCGGGCTCACCCGCGACAGCGCCGCCGTCCTCGAGCTGCGCACCCGATCGTGACCACCCCCCACCGTCTGAGAGGCCCCTCGTGAGCGCCCCCGTCCTCGACCTCTCCCTGGTCCCGCCGCTGGGTGACCCCCGCCCGCAGCCGGTGCCCGAGGTGCACCTGAGCACGCTGCCCTCGGGGCTGCGGCTGGCCGTCGTGCCCCGGCCCGGGGTCCCGCTGGTCGAGCTGCGGCTGCGGATCCCGTTCGCGGCCCCCTCCGCACGCGCGGCCGCCGTGCACGTGGCCCGCACCTCGGTCCTGACCGGGGCGGTGCTGCTGGGCACGAAGGCCCACGACCAGGTCCAGGTCGCCCAGCTGCTGCAGGCCGAGGGCGCCGAGCTGTCGGTGTCGGCCGACCCCGACCGCCTCCTGCTGGGGACGACGATGCTCCCGGCCGGGCTGCCCGCCGTGCTGGGTGTGCTCGCCGAGCTGCTCGTCCGCCCCACGTACCCCACCGACCAGGTCGCCGCCGAGCGCGCCCGGGTCACCGAGCGGATCGGCATCGCCCGCTCCCAGCCCGGCGTGGTCGCCCGCACCGCCCTGGCCACCCGCCGCTACGGCCAGCACCCCTACGCCGTGCAGATGCCCGAGCCCGGCCTCGTCGAGCAGGTCACCCCGGCCGCGCTGCGCACCCTCCACCGCCAGCGGGTGCTCCCCGCGGGCAGCACGCTGGTCCTCGTCGGCGACCTGGACCCCGCGGCCGCCGCCGACGCGGTGGCCGCCGCCCTGGGCGACTGGGTGGGCGAGGGCACCGGCGTCGAGGCCGGGCCGCTGCCGACCGTCGGCCCCCAGCCGCTGCAGCTGGTCGACCGGCCCGGCGCCGTGCAGTCCAACATCCGGCTCGGCGGTCCTGCGCCCGGCCGGCTGGACCCCGAGCTGCCGGCCGTCCGGCTGGCGAACATGGTCTACGGCGGCTACTTCTCCTCCCGCCTGGTGGAGAACATCCGGGAACGCCGCGGCTACACGTACAGCCCGCGCAGCGCGGTCGACCACCTGGGCGCCGGCTCCTCGTTCCTGGTCGACGCCGACGTCGCCACCGGGGTCACCGGGCCCGCCCTGCTGGAGACCACCTACGAGCTGGGCCGGATCGCCCTGCTGCCGGTCACCGACGCCGAGCTCGAGGGCGCCCGCCGGTACGTGCTGGGCACGATGGCCCTGGCCACGGCCACCCACGCCGGGCTGGCCAGCACGCTGTCCGCGCTGATCGGCCACGGCCTGCCCCCCGAGTGGCTGGCCGAGCACCAGGCCGCCCTGGCCACCGTCACCCTCGACGAGGTGTCCGCGGCCGCCCGCCGCTGGCTGCACCCCGCCGGTCTCACCACGGTCGTGGTCGGTGACGCGAGCGAGGTCGAGGACCAGCTGCGCGCCCTCGGCCCGGTCGAGACCGTCCCCTCCACGACCCCCGGGAGCCCCGCGTGACCGTCCCCCCCGGCGGCAGCACCGCCGCCGACAACCCCGAGCCCCCGACCGGAGGCCACCCGCCGCTGGAGACCCCCGTCGAGGACGGCGTGTGGGTCACCTCCACCGCCTCCTCCGGGGACGACGTGCCCGTGCTGTCCCGGGTGGGCCACGACCGCGGCCACCTGGACCGGCTGCTCGAGGACCCCGCACAGGGCCGCCCGGTGCAGGTGCTGACCATCGACGAGAAGCGCCAGGTGCCGGTGCTGGAGGGCCCGGCCGGCCCGGAGCTGGTCTGGGACACCCAGCCGGGGTTCCCGACCGGTGGCATCTACCTCGGCCACGCCGACGGCGTGCCGTACGCGGTGGTCCGGGGGGAGCGTGCGCTGACCGTCAACGGCCGGCCGGTGGACAGCTGGACCGGCCTGCGCGAGGTCGGCGGGGAGCTCGGCGACCGGGACGCCGGCCTGCTGGCCCAGGCGGTGGGCATCGTGGAGTGGCACGAGCGCAACCGCTTCAGCCCCTACACGGGCACGGCGACCACCATCGAGAAGGCCGGCTGGACCCAGCGCGACCCCAGCACGGGCCAGGAGGTCTTCCCGCGGACCGACCCCGCGGTGATCATGCTGGTGCACGACGGCGGTGACCGGTGCGTGCTGGGCCGGCAGGCCGTGTGGCCGGCCGGGAGGTTCTCCATCCTGGCCGGGTTCGTCGAGCCGGGGGAGTCCGCCGAGGCCGCGGTGGCCCGCGAGGTCGCCGAGGAGGTCGGTCTCGAGGTCACCGACGTGCAGTACGTGTCCAGCCAGCCCTGGCCCTTCCCGCAGTCGCTGATGCTGGGCTACACCGCGCGTGCGGTGGACACCGAGCTGCGGGTCGACCACGACGAGATCGAGGAGGCCCGCTGGTTCAGCCGGGCCGAGCTGCTGGCCGGTGACGGACCGGCCGCGCTGCCGCCGCCGGTCTCCATCGCCCGCTACATCCTCGACCGCTGGTTGGCTCAGGAGCTGTAGCGGCCCTGCAGCACCAGCGCCGGCCGGTCGGCGTGGTCGGCGAGCACGACCACGTCGGCCAGCGCCACCGGGTCGACCTCGTCGTCGTACCGGTCGAAGGCGGGCAGCTCCCAGGCCTGCGCCGCCGGGGTGCGGCGGGCCCGGGCAGCCGGGCCCACCCGCAGGTGCACCACCACGTCGAAGGCCAGCCCGACCCCCTGCAGCAGCGCCCCGGGCACCAGCACGACCCCGGCCGCCGGCACCCGCACGGCCCGGGTCGCCCGGTCCCGGACGGCGTCCCACAGCTCGGGCAGCACGTCGCCGGGCCCGCCCGGGCCGACCCGGTCGAGCACCTCGCGGGCCAGGGCGCGGACGTCGAGCCAGTCGGTGTACCGGGCGTCGGGGTCGGTGCGGCCGTGCTCCAGGCGCACCGAGGCCGGACGCAGGAACCCGGCCGCCGGGACGACGGTCACCGGGCGGCCGAGGGCGGGGAGCCGTTCGGCGACCGCCCGGGCCAGCGCCTCGGGGTCGGCGGCGTCCGGCCCGTCGAGGGCCACCCGCAGCGCGGCGGCGCCGGCCTCGGCCGGGGTGTCGGCCAGCAGGCCCGCGAGACGGTCGGCCAGCGCGACGGGGGTGAGCGGGAGCGGAGAGCTCAGGGTCAGCCCTGGACCGGACCGGGGGCGGCCCCGTGCCGGGCACGGGTGCGCTCGACCCGACGCGCACTGCCCCGCGCGGACTGGTCGCCCGGTGGGGGAGTGGCCGGTGCCGGGACGGTCGGGGCCGACGTGAGCCCGTCGATGACCTCGCGGGCCAGGTCGTGCACCGACCGTCCGGCGGACCGGGCCTGCTTGCGCAGCCCCTCGAAGGCCTCCCGGGGGCTGCAGCCCGACCGTGCGGCGAGCACCCCGATGGCCCGCTCGGTGGAGACCCGGGTGGCCAGTGCGTGCTCCAGCTGGGCGACGGTCCGCTCCAGGCCGGCGATCCGGGCGTCGCGGGGGTCGGCCTCGTCGGCGGCGTCGACCGCACCCCGGGCGGCCCGGCGGGCGTCGCGACCGGGTTCGGGCGAGGCGCCCAGGTCCTCGGCGATCAGGTCGGCCAGGCTCATGGCCTCGACGAGGTCGGGGGCGTCCTCGGCTCCGGCCGGGGTCAGCACCGCCCAGCCCCGGGTGGTGCGGGTGACCACGAACGCCGGCGCCCCCGCCGCGGTGCGCACGACGTCGTCGCCGGGGGCCAGGTGGGGCTCGGCGGGGGTGGCGGCGGGACCGACCGGTGTGCTCACGACCACGTCCTCCCTGCCTCGGGGCGACCCGGACGGTCGCGGCGGTGCGGGCCGTCCACGGCCCGCACCAGGGTGATCATCACCCGGGGAGGGCCGTGGAGCCGGGATCACGCGCCGGGGAGCTGTGCGAGCTGGTTCTTGACCTGCTCGATGCTGGGGTTCGTCAGGGCGCTGCCGTCGGCGAAGACCAGCGTGGGCACGGTGCGGTTGCCGCCGTTGGCCTTCATCACCAGGTCGGCCGCACCGTCGTCGGTCTCGATGTTGACCTCGGCCCACTCGATGCCCTCACGCTGCATGAGCTTCTTCAGCCGGACGCAGTAGCCGCACCAGCTGGTGGTGTACATGGTCACGGGGGCAGTCGGTGCGCTCACGGGAGCGATCCTCCATCGGTGGTGCGGACGCCGGCCACTCGGGTCGACGGCATGCGGTCGCACGCACCCGGGACAACGACGACCCCCTGGGGATGCTTCCCCCGGCTGTCGGACCCGGCTGCCAGACTCGGGCCGTGGTCGTCGGTGAGCTCGGGTCGGGTCGTGCGGGGTCGACGGAGAGCCCCCCGCCCGACAGCGCGGCGGCGGTGCTGGCCGGCCTGGACGAGCAGCAGCGCACCGCGGCGGCGGCGGTGACCGGCCCGGTCTGCATCCTGGCCGGCGCGGGGACCGGCAAGACCCGCACGATCACCCACCGGATCGCCTACGGCGTGCACACCGGCGTCTACACCCCCGAGCAGGTGCTGGCCGTGACGTTCACCGCCCGGGCCGCGGGGGAGCTGCGGGGCCGGCTGTCCGCGCTGGGCGTGGGCGGTGTCCAGGCCCGCACCTTCCACGCCGCCGCGATGCGCCAGCTGCGGTACTTCGCCCCCCGGGTGCTCGGTGGCCCCATGCCCGAGCTGGTGGAGAACAAGCTGCGGGTCGTCGCCGGTGCCGCCACCCGCAACCGGTTGACCACCGACCGGGCCAGCCTGCGCGACCTGGCGAGTGAGATCGAGTGGGCCAAGACCACCCTGGCCACCCCGGAGGACTACCCGGCCCGGGCGAAGGCCGCGGCCCGGGAGACCCCGTTCGAGCCGGCCGCCGTCGCCGCGGTGTACGCCAGCTACGAGCAGGCCAAGTCCCGCGACGGGTCGCTGGACTTCGAGGACCTGCTGCTGGTCACCGCCTACGCCCTGGAGGAGCACCGCGACGTCGCCCGGGAGGTGCGCGGGCAGTACCGGCACTTCGTCGTCGACGAGTACCAGGACGTCAACCCGCTGCAGCAGCGGCTGCTCGACGCCTGGCTGGGTGGCCGGGCCGAGCTGTGCGTGGTCGGTGACCCCAACCAGACGATCTACTCCTTCACCGGCGCCGACCCCGACCACCTGCTGGGGTTCGCCGACCGCTACCCCGACGCCGAGGTGGTGAAGCTGGAGCGCGACTACCGCTCCACCCCGGAGGTCGTCGGCCTGGCCAACCGGATCATCGGGATGGCGCCCCGGCGTCGCGGCCTGCCGGGGCTGCGCCTGCTCGGCCAGCGCGCCGGCGGCCCCGAGCCGCGCTTCCTGGAGCACCCCGACGAGCCCACGGAGGCCGCCGCGGTCGCCGCGGCCTGCCGCGCGCTGGTGGACGGCGGGCTGCCCGCGGCGGAGATCGCGGTGCTCTTCCGGATCAACGCCCAGTCCCAGGTCTACGAGTCCGCGCTCGCCGACGCCGGGGTGCCCTACGTGCTCAAGGGCGGGGAGCGGTTCTTCGAGCGCCCCGAGGTGCGGGAGGCGGTCCTGCTGTTGCGCGGTGCTGCCGCCGGCCGGGACGACGGCGCCCTGGTGCCCACGGTGCGCGACGTGCTGGCGTCGGTCGGCTGGGTCGAGCACCGCCCCCCACCCGGCGGGGCGGCCCGGGACCGCTGGCAGTCGCTGTCGGCGCTGGTCGACCTCGCCGTCGACCTGGTCGCCGAGCAGCCCACGCTCGACCTGGCCGGCTTCGTCACCCACCTGGCCGAGCGGGCCAACGCCCAGCACGCCCCCACCGTCCAGGGCGTCACGCTGGCCTCGATGCACGCGGCCAAGGGCCTGGAGTGGGACGCCGTGTTCGTCGTCGGCCTGGTCGACGGGGTGCTGCCCATCGCGCAGTCGCTGAACCGCCCGGACGCCGTGGAGGAGGAGCGCCGGCTCCTCTACGTCGCGGTCACCCGCGCCCGGGAGCAGCTGACGCTGTCCTGGTCGCTGTCCCGCCAGCCCGGGGGGCGCCGCTCCCGCCCCCGCAGCCGCTTCCTCACCGGCATCGCCCCGGAGTCCACGGCCGCCGCCCGGACGACCCCCGCCGCGCGCGCGGCGGTGGTCCTCGACGGCGCCGCCGGACAGCTGTTCGAGGCCCTGCGCAGCTGGCGGACCGAGGCCGCCACGGCGGCCTCCGTGCCGGCCTACGTCGTCCTCGGCGACGCCACCCTGCAGGCCATCGCCGAGACCCGGCCGCGCACCCTCACCGAGCTCGCCGCCCTGCCCGGGATCGGCGCCCGCAAGCTGGCGGCCTACGGCGAGGACGTGCTGGCCACGGTGGCCGCGGACACCTGATCGGGTCGGCCTCGTTTAATGCGTTGACCGCTGTCCGGGAGGTCCCCTAGCCTCCTGAGCACGCCCTCCGGTGACGGAGGGCACGACCTGACCGCCACCCCGAGCCCGGCCCACCGGCCGCGCTCCGAGCCCCGAGAGGAGGGGTCCAGATGGGCACGAACACCTACCAGACCCCGATCCACGTCGGGGTCTCCGTCGCGTGTGGCGGCAGCCTCACCAGCCCGCAGGCCGACCGGTTCCAGGGGACCGCTCTGCCTGCCGCCGTCCGGCTGCGCGTCCCGATGACCGGTCTGCCGGTCGACGCCACCACCGACGAGAAGAGCACCACCCCGGGCACACCGCCCTCGAGGACCTCTCCGAGCTAGCAGCTCGCACGGACCTCCTCGAGGCCGCGGGACCCGGTGACACACCCGGGATCCGCGGCCTCCGTCACGTCCGCCGCCGATCCCACCGACCTCCCGGTCGGCGGGACCTCCGTCGACCGGTCACGGCACGAGGAGAAGGAGAGCGGCCGTGCAGCACACGATCGAACACCCGGCACCGGACCGGCACGCCGAGCTCGGGTCCGTCCTGCCCTGCCGGGTGCAGGACCCCGACCTGTGGTTCGCCGAGACCCCGGCCCGGCTGGAGGAGGCCAAGGCGCACTGCGTCGACTGCCCCCTGCGGACCGACTGTCTGGCCGGCGCGCTGGACCGGGGCGAGCCCTGGGGCGTCTGGGGCGGGGAGATCTTCGACCACGGCGTCGTCATCGCCCGCAAGCGGCCCCGGGGCCGGCCCCGCAAGGTCGCCGCGTGAGCGGGCCCGGCACCGACCACCACCAGACCAGGAGAGGAGGGGACATGGACCTCACCAGCAACCACTACGACGGCGTCCTGCTCGTGGCGCGCACGCACCAGGAGCACCTGGTGGCCGATGCCGACGCGGCCGCCCGGGCCCGCCGCGTCGTCGCCGCACGACGGTGGGCGCGCCGCGCCGAGCGGGCGACCCGCCGGGCCGCTCGCGCCAGCGCCGCGGTGCGCTGACCGTGCCGCCCGTCCCGCCACCCACCCCGCCGAGCGCACCACCGACGGCCCCACCCGCACCCCGACCGGGGGAGCAGGTGGGGCCGTCGTCGTCCTGCGGCGGGCATGATCGGGGGATGGAGACACCGACCGCCTGCGGGGTCTGCGGCCACCGGGCGCCCGTGCCGGTGCCGCTGGACTGGGCCCGGGAGACCACCCGGGGCGGGGTCGAGCGGGTGCTGTGCCCGGGCTGCGTCCGGCGGCACGTCCGGGAGATCGAGGCCCGGCTGGACCCCTGAGGGACGGCCCTCAGGCGGAGAAGCCGGGCAGCCACTCCTCGCAGACCGCGCGGAAGTCCCCGGCCGCACCGAGCTGGCAGAGCACCCCGATCGACCCCATCGTCACCCGGTGGATCAGCAGGTAGGCCGGGGGCAGGTTGAGCTGGCGGCCCAGGCGGCTCGCCTCGCTGCGCGGGTCGCCCACCCGGGTGGCCTGCTCCTGCATCCAGGCCCGGGTGAAGTGGAAGTGGTCGGTGGCGACCGGCTCCAGCAGCGGGCGCAGGTAGTCCAGCACCCCGCGGGCGTCGACCGCCACGTTGGGCCGGACGAAGCCCTCGGTGCGCAGGTCGGCCAGCACGTGCTCGGGCTCGTCGGCCAGCGCCAGCCGCACCAGCCGGCCGATGGGCTCGGGGTGCCCGCCGGGGAGGCGGGCGATGGCGCCGAAGTCGATGACCCCGAGCCGGCCGTCGGGGAGCAGCCGGAAGTTGCCCGGGTGCGGGTCGGCGTGCAGCAGGCCGGCCTTCTGCGGGCCGGAGAAGTGCAGCACCGTCAGCAGGATCCCGGCGCGGTCGCGCTGCTCCTGGGTGCCGTCGGTGATGATCTTGGCGAGCGGGGTGCCCTCCATCCACTCCGAGACGATCACCTTGGGGGCGCTGGCCACCACCCGCGGCACGCTGATCTGCGGGTCGTCGACGAAGGCGGCGGAGAAGGCGCGCTGGGAGTCGGCCTCCTGGCCGTAGTCCAGCTCCTCGGCGACCCGGGCCTTGAGCTCGGTGATCAGCGGCTTGACGTCCATCCCGGGGAACAGGACGGCGAACATCCGCGCGAAGCGGGACAGCTGGTTCAGGTCGGCCATCAGCGCGGCGCCGGCGCCGGGGTACTGGATCTTGACCGCCACGTCCCGGCCGTCGCGCCAGGTCGCCCGGTGCACCTGCCCGATGCTCGCCGCGGCCGCCGGGGTGTCGTCGAAGTCGGCGAACCGGGTCCGCCACGTGCCACCGAGCTGCTGGGCCAGCACCGCGTGCACGGTGCGCACCGGCATCGGGGGCGCCTCCTCCTGCAGCTTGACCAGGGCCTCGCGGTAGGGCGCAGCGAGCTCCTCGGGGACGGCGGCCTCGAACACCGAGAGCTGCTGCCCCAGCTTCATGGCCCCGCCCTTGAGCTGGCCGAGCACGGCGAACAGCTGCTCGGCGGTGCGCTGCTGCAGCTCGGCCGAGACCTCCTCCGACGACTGGCCCGACAGCCGCTTGCCGATGCCCAGCGTCGCCCGGCCCGCCGCGCCCAGCGGGAGCGAGGCCAGCTTCGCCGTCCGCGACACCGAGGTGCGTGGGATTCCCCGTCCGGTGTCCGTCACCCCTCCAGTGTCCCTGTTCTGCAGCGAGGCGTCAGATCGGCGGCGGGCCCGCTGCCCCGGCCGTCCGGCAGGGGCACCCCGGGTGCGCCGGCCAGACCCGGCGGACGGGGACCAACCCCGGTGGACGGAGCTCCAGCGTCGCCCCCACCACGGTGGGCGCGGCGTCGCCGTCGAGGTGGGCGAGCACCTGGGCCGCGGCTGCGGCGGCCGTGGACAGGCAGGTCAGCGAGCTGCCGCTGGCCGGCCCGCCGCCGGGTGACCCGACGACCGGCTCCCGCAGACCGGCGACCACCTCGGCCCAGCCGGGGTCCTCGTCGCGCCGGGTCGCCTCGGCGCAGCGCAGGCAGCTGGTCCGGCCGGGCACCACGAGCGGGCCGACCACACCGGTCTCGCCGCGGACGGTGGCCACCAGGTGCGGCACCCCGTCCCGGTGCAGGCCGCCCTGCAGCGGGTCGACGGCCGCCCACGGCCGGCAGAGGACCACCAGGTCAGGGGGGCGCCCCGGGGGCAGCGGCCGCAGGTCGACCTGGGGGGCCACCCGCCGCACGGCGTCGGCCGCGGCCAGCGCGCGGGGTCGTCCCTCGTCCAGGGCGGACAGCCCGCCCACCACGACGTCCTCGGCCCGGACGGGTCCGCGGTCGACCACGTGCACCCGGCCCACCCCGCCGGCGGCCAGCAGGGCCGCCAGGGGGACACCCACCCGGGTGGCCCCGTCCACCACGACGGCCGACGCCCGGCGCCCGCGCCACCGACCGGGGCCCGGCGCCACCGCCGCGGGGAGCTCGGTGCCGGCCCGCGCCCGCCCCGCCGGCCCGGGGTCGGTGGCCAGCAGGTCGGCGGGGGAGAGGTCGACGAGCTGGCCGGTGGAGCGCAGCCCGACCACCAGGTCGGCCAGCAGGTCGGCGGGGACGCCCGAGGCGACCGCCAGCGCGGGCAGCGACCGCTCCGGCCGGGACCCGTCGAGGGACCTCAGGACCGTGACGACGGCTCGACGGGCCCGCTCGCCCAGCGGACCCACCCGCAGCCCCGTGCCGCCGTCGGCCCCGCCGATCTGCAGGGTGTCGGCGCCCAGCCGCAGCAGCGGGGTCCCCGGGGGCAGCAGCGGGTGGGTGCTCTCGGTCACCGGCCGAGCGTGTCACCGGACGGGGTCGGGACCGGCCCGGCGTCCACAACCCGGTCGGGCTCTGTCCACCGCCTGTGGACGGAGCTGTGGACGAGGTGGGGAGGGTGGCCCCGGCGCTGTGCACGGGCAGGGGAGGGACGGGTGCGGAACTGCCCGGTCGGGTGGCCGGGTCCGCGCGGGGCCGGGCCGGAGGGCCCGTGGACCCTGTGGACGGCGCCCGGAGCGGCCGATCCCGGCCCGGATGTCCACCGAGCGTGTGCACTCGTCCCCGACCGGGTGTCCGCGGTCTGGATGAGCGGCCCTCCGGTGGTTACCGTGCGTGGGTGCAGTCACCGGACACCCCCGACACCACCTCGACCGACACCGCCTCCGCGGTGCCGGCCGCCCTCCGTGGGTCCGGGCGCGCCGGTGTCTCCACCGGCCGCGCCCACCGTGGGGCGGGCGAGGCACACGGGCCGGGCTCCCAGCGGACGGGGGCGATCGAGGTCCGCCGCAGTCCCCGGCGGCGGCGCACCGTCACCGCCTACCGCGAGGACGACCGCACCGTCGTGTTGATCCCAGCCTCCTTCAGCGCCGCCGAGGAGCGTCGCTGGGTGGCCCAGATGGTCGCCAAGCTCGAGACCCGGGAGGACCGTCGGCGCCGCACCCTGGGCGGTGACGACGAGCTGGCCGCCCGCGCCCGGGCGCTGTCCGAGGCCCACCTGGGCGGCGTGCTGCCCAGCAGCGTGCGCTGGGTGGACAACCAGAACCGCCGCTGGGGTTCGTGCACCCCCGCCGACCGGACGATCCGGCTGTCCAGCCGGCTGCGCGGCATGCCGGAGTACGTCGTGGACTACGTGCTGGTGCACGAGCTCGCCCACCTGCTCGAGCCCGCGCACGACGACGCCTTCTGGGCCCTGGTCGGCCGGTACCCGCGGGCCGAGCGGGCGCTGGGCTTCCTCGAGGGCGTGGAGTCCCGGGTCGGTGCCGCCCCGGTCGGGGACCAGGGCGACACCGACTGAGGGGTCAGCTGGTGGCGGGCTTCCCGTCGGCAGCGCCGTCACCGTCGCCGTCGTCCTCGGCGGTGGAGGGGTCCTGCAGGTCCAGCCCGGCGGTGAGCCGGTCGAACTCGTCCTGACCGTCGGCGTCGCGCTGGTCACCGGAGCCGGTGCCCTGCTTGCCCACGAAGTCCAGCGGCTCGTCGAGGTCGTCGGCGGTGGGCAGCAGGTCCGGGTGCGACCAGAGCCGGTCGCGGGCGTCGCTGCCGTGCTGGGCGGTCATCGCACCCCAGACGGTGGCGGCGTCACGCAGCCGTCGCGGGCGCAGCTGCAGCCCCACGAGGGTGGCGAAGGTCTGCTCCGCGGGACCGCCGGAGGCCCGGCGACGGCGCATCGTCTCGGCCAGCGCCCCGTGGCCGGGCAGCCGCGAACCGGCGGCCTCGGCGACCACGACGTCGACCCAGCCCTCGACCAGGGCCAGCA
>Ga0182229_1000307_pt1 | contig 12757 bp, 12 predicted proteins | sample G6R1MG_32_FD_129663 | JGI IMG/M metagenome (GOLD analysis project Ga0182229, IMG submission 129663) | Miscanthus phyllosphere microbial communities from Michigan, USA - G6R4_MAIN_07NOV2016_LD1 MG | ecosystem: Host-associated > Plants > Phyllosphere > Phylloplane/Leaf | place: USA: Michigan...
CAAGGTGCGCGAGGACGTGTTCGGCGACCCGTGGGGCGACGACCCCCCGGACAGCGCCGGCGAGGTCTGCGTGCGCGGGGCCAACCTGTTCTCCGGCTACTGGCCCGACGGCGCCGACGGCCCGGACGACGAGGGCTGGCTGGTCACCGGGGACATCGCCTACCGGGACGCGGTCGGCGACCTGCACCTGGTCGACCGCCGCCGTGACCTGGTGCTGGTGAGCGGGTTCAACGTCTACCCCGGCGAGGTCGAGCGGGTGCTCGACGCCCACCCGGAGGTGGCGGAGGCCGCGGTCATCGGGGTCCCCGACGACCGGACGGGGGAGTCGGTGCGCGCCGTCGTCGTCCGCACGCCCGGGTCGCAGGTCGACGTCCAGACGCTGCGCACCTTCGCGGCCCGCTCGCTGGCCCGGTTCAAGGTGCCCTCCTCGGTGCGGTTCGTCGACCAGCTGCCGCACTCCCTCACCGGCAAGGTGAGCCGCGCCCGGCTGCGCGAGCTGGGGCTGGACCGGATGGCCGCGGAGACCCAGGAGGTCGAGGGGGTGACCCGGGGTGACTGAGCCGGAGACCCCGCGGCTGCAGCTGCTGACCCGGGACGGCTGCCACCTGTGCGCGGTGGCGGCCGAGACCCTGGGTCGGCTGGCCGAGGAGGCGTCGCTCACGGTGACCGCCGTCGACGTGGACGCCGACCCCGAGCTGCAGGCCGAGTTCGGCGACCGGGTGCCGGTGGTGCTGCTCGACGGGCGGGAGCACTCCTACTTCACCGTCGACGTGCCGCGGCTGCGCCGGGACCTCGGCACCGCCTGAGACGGCTCCGGCGGGCCGCCGTAGGGTGCTCTCCACCACAGCGGACGCGCATGACCTGCACAGACGCCCGCAGCGACTTTGTTCCTGCGTTCACAAGCGGTTACCGTGGCGTTGCCGGAGCGAGACGTGCCCCGGCACCCCCGATGTCTGCGAGATCGCCCGGGCTCCCGCCCGTCGCGCGGTCTCCGACCGCTGTGGAGTTGGCCCGTGATGCAGCCGCGGCCCCGGATGATCCCGGAGGCCACCGTCGCCCGGTTGGCGGTGTACCTGCGTGTGCTCGCCGGGCTCTCCGGCGGCGGCCGCAGCCACGTGTCCAGCCAGGAGCTGGCCTCGGCCGCCGGGGTCAACCCGGCCGGCCTGCGCAAGGACCTCTCCTACCTGGGCCCCTGCGGGGTCCGCGGGGTCGGTTACGCGGTGCCCGCGCTGCGCGAGCGGCTGGCCCGGGCCCTCGGGGTCGAGCAGCAGCGCGCCTGCGTGCTGGTCGGCATGGGCAACCTGGGCTCGGCCCTGGCCGGGTACGCCGGCTTCGGCAGCCGCGGCTTCACCTTCGTCGGGCTGCTCGACGCCGACCCCGCCCGGGTCGGCGACCTCGTCGGGGACACCACCGTGCGCCCGGTCGAGGACCTGGAGGCCGTGGTGGCCGAGCACGGCGTGACCATCGCCGTGGTCACCACCCCGGCCGAGGTCGCCCAGTCGGTCTGCGACCGGCTCGTCGCCGCCGGCGTGCGCAGCATCGTGAACTTCGCCCCCCAGGCGCTCACCGTCCCCGCCGGCGTCGACGTCCGGCAGGTGGACCTCTCCGTCGAGCTGCAGGTGCTCGCCTTCCTCGACCAGCAGAAGGGCGTGCAGCTGGTGCCCGACACCCTCCCGACCGACCTCACCGCCGTGGCGGCCGCCCGATGAGCCTGCTCGCCGTCGGCATCAGCCACCAGACCGCGCCGGTCGCCCTGCTCGAGCAGGTCGCGATGACCGGGGACGACACGGCCAAGACCCTGCACGAGCTGCTGGACTCCGAGCACGTCTCCGAGGCCCTGGTGCTCGCGACCTGCAACCGGGTCGAGGTCTTCGCCGAGGTCGACCGCTTCCACGGCGGGGTCACCGACGTCAGCCGGGTGCTCGCCCGGCATGCCGGGGCCACCGTGGAGGACCTGTCGCCCTACGTCACGGTGCACTACGAGGACCAGGCCATCGGCCACCTCTGCACCGTCGCCGCCGGTCTGGACTCGATGGTCGTCGGGGAGACCCAGGTGCTCGGGCAGCTGCGGGCGGCGTACGCGCTCGCGCAGGCCGAGGGCACGATCGGCCGCGAGCTGCACCCGATCACCCAGCGCGCGCTGCGGGTGGGCAAGCGGGTGCACTCCGAGACCGGCATCGACAAGGCCGGCGCCTCGCTGGTGTCGGTGGCCCTGGAGCGGGTCACCGAGCGGATCGGCGACCTGGCCGGGCGCCCGGTGCTCGTCGTCGGCGCGGGCTCGATGGGCGCGCTGGCCGCGACCACGCTGGCCCGCCGCGGCGCCGCCCTCACCGTCGCCAGCCGGACGCCGGCCTCGGCCGCCCGGCTCGCCGAGTCCCTGCAGGGCCGGTCCGCCGACCTGGAGTCCCTCGCCGAGGAGCTGGCCCTCGCCGACGTGCTGGTCACCTGCACCGGTGCCACCGGCACCGTGATCGGCACCGACGTGGTCACCTCGGCCATGGTCGGCCGCGACCGTCCGCTGGTGGTCGTCGACCTGGCCCTGCCGCGCGACGTCGACCCGGCCGTGGGCGCGCTGCCCGGGGTGCACGTGGTCGACCTCGCGATGCTGCAGGGCGAGCGCGCCGAGCGGCACGCCGGCTCGCTGGCGGGGACGGTGGCCAGCGACGACATCGCCGCCGCGCACGCCCTGGTCGAGCTGGAGACCTCGCTGCTGCGCGCCGAGCGGCAGGCCGCCGCCGTGGCGCCCACGGTGTCCGCGCTGCGCAGCCAGGCCGCCGGGGTCGTCGACGCCGAGCTGCTGCGGCTGTCCACCCGGTTGCCCGACCTCGACGCCCGGGCGCGCAGCGAGATCGCCCGCACCGTGCGCCGGGTCGTGGACAAGCTGCTGCACGAGCCGACCGTGCGGGTCAAGGAGCTGGCCGGGGCCCCCGGCGGCACCGACTACGCCGACGCGCTGCGCGCGCTGTTCGGGCTGGGCCTGGACGCCGACACGAGCTCGGCCACCCTGGCCGAGGCCGTCGTGGACGCCGACCTGCCCGCCGCGGGCACCGGCCGCCCCCGGGTCGACCGGGCGGTCTCGTGACCCGCCCGCCGTTGCGGCTGGGCACCCGGCGCAGCCGGCTGGCCCTCACCCAGTCCCAGCACGTCGCCGATGCCATCACCGCGGCCAGCGGGGTCCCCGTCGAGCTGGTGCACATCACCACCGAGGGCGACCGCTCCGCCGCGGCGATCACCCAGCTGGGCAGCACCGGGGTGTTCGTCAGCGCGCTCCGCGACGCCCTGCACGCCGGCACCGTCGACCTGGCGGTGCACAGCTACAAGGACCTGCCCACCGCCGAGGAGCCGGGGCTGACCATCGCCGCCGTCCCGGCCCGGCAGGACCCCCGCGACGCCCTCGTCGCCCGCGACGGCCTGACCCTGGGGGAGCTGCCCGTCGGCTCCACCGTCGGCACCGGCGCCCCGCGCCGGGTGGCCCAGCTGCGCGCGCTCGGTCTGGGCCTGGAGGTCGTGCCGATCCGCGGCAACGTGGACACCCGCATGGGCAAGGTCAGCAGCGGCGAACTGGACGCGGTGGTCCTCGCCCGGGCAGGCTTGGCCCGGCTCGACCGGCTCGAGGCGGTCACCGAGGTGCTCGACCCGCTGCAGGTGCTCCCCGCGCCGGCGCAGGGGGCGCTCGCCGTGGAGTGCCGCAGCGACGACGCGACCACCCGGTCGTTGCTGGCCGCCCTCGACGACGCGGGCGTCCGCGCCTGCGTCGTGGCCGAGCGCACCGTGCTGGCCACCCTGGAGGCCGGCTGCAGTGCCCCGGTCGCCGCGCACGCGGAGATCGGCGAGGCCGAGGACGGCAGCGACGAGCTGTACCTGCGGGCCTCGGTCACCGCGATCGACGGCAGCGACGCCGTCCGCGGGTCGGTCTCGGGCCCCGCGGCCGACCCGGCCCGGCTGGGCCGCGAGCTCGCCGCCGAGCTGCTCGACCGCGGCGCGGCGGCCCTCATGGCCGTCAGCCGATGACCCACCGCACCACCCAGCAGCACCCCACAGACCCCCGATCCACCCGCAAGCGACCCCACCCCGGGGATCAGATGAGGAGCACGCGATGACGCGCTCACGCAAGCAGACCGGCCGAGTCGTGTTCGTCGGCGCCGGTCCCGGCGACCCCGGACTGCTGACCACCCGCGCCGCCGACGCCCTGGCCGCCGCCGACCTGGTCATCACCGACGCCGACGTCCCGGCGCCGCTGACCGACGCGGTCCGCGAGGCCCACCCCGACGTCGAGCTGACCGTCGCCAGCGGCGAGCCCGCCGACACCGCCAAGACGGCGGTGGCCGCGGCCAAGAACGGCTCGGTCGTCGTCCGGCTCGTCGCCGGTGACCCGTTCACCACCGACGCGGTGGTCAAGGAGACCCTCGCGGTCACCCGGACCAGCGTGCCCTTCGACGTCGTCCCCGGCGTGGCCGTGGGCACCGCGGTGCCGGCCTACGCCGGTGTCGCGATCGGTGCCGGCTCGGTGCAGGCCGACCTGCGCGGGGAGACCCCCACCGACCTCGCAGCGCTGGCCGCCGCGTCCACCGGCACCGGCAGCCCGCTGGTGCTCCAGGTCGCTGCCGACCAGCTGGCCGGCGTCGCCGCGGGCCTGGTCGAGGGCGGGCTGTCGGGTTCCACCCCGGTGGTCGTCACCGCCGAGGGCACCGGCACCTCGCAGAAGTCGGTCGCCGCCAAGCTGTCCGCGGTCGCGGAGAAGACCGCCGGGGTCGAGGCCCTCACCGGCTCCGTCGTCGTCACCGTCGGCGCCGTCGTGGACAAGCGCGCCAAGCTCTCCTGGTGGGAGTCCCGCCCGCTGTTCGGCTGGCGCGTGCTGGTCCCGCGCACCCGCGAGCAGGCCGGGGAGATGAGCGACCGGCTGCGTGCCTACGGCGCCGTCCCGGTCGAGGTGCCCACCATCGCCGTGGAGCCCCCGCGCAGCCCGGCCCAGATGGACCGCGCCGTCAAGGGCCTGGTCACCGGCCGCTACGGCTGGATCGTGTTCACCTCCACCAACGCCGTGCGCGCCGTCCGGGAGAAGTTCGCCGAGCTCGGCCTGGACGCCCGCGCGTTCGCCGGGGTCAAGGTCGCCTGCGTCGGTGAGCAGACCGCCGACGCCGTCCGCGAGTTCGGCATCGTGCCCGAGCTGCTGCCGGCCGGGGAGCAGTCCTCCGAGGGCCTGCTGGTGGACTTCCCGCCCTACGACGACGTGTTCGACCCGATCGACCGGGTCCTCCTGCCGCGTGCCGACATCGCCACCGAGACCCTCACCGCGGGCCTGAAGGACCGCGGCTGGGAGGTCGACGACGTCACCGCCTACCGGACGGTGCGCGCCGCGCCGCCGGCCGCCGCCGTGCGCGAGGCGATCAAGGGCGGCGGCTTCGACGCCGTCTGCTTCACCTCCTCCTCCACCGTGCGCAACCTGGTCGGCATCGCCGGCAAGCCGCACGCCCGCACCGTCGTCTCGGTGATCGGCCCGGCCACCGCGGCCAGCGCCACCGAGTTCGGCCTGCGGGTCGACGTGCAGCCCGAGACCGCCGCGGTCGGCCCGCTGGTGGACGCCCTCGCCGCGTTCGCCGAGGCCCGCCGCGCCGAGGCCGCCGGGGAGACCGCCACCAGCGAGGACGCCGAGTGACCGGCGGGGCGCACCCGGGCTTCGCGCGGGGACGGCGGCTGCGCTCGACCCCGGCGATGCGCCGGATGACCGCGCAGACCCGGGTGAGCCCCGCCGACCTCGTGCTGCCGGTCTTCGTCAAGCAGGGCGTCACCGACCCGGTGCCGATCAGCTCGATGCCCGGCGTCGTCCAGCACTCGCTGGACTCGCTGCGGAAGGCCGCCCACGAGGCGGCCGAGGCCGGGATCAGCGGGCTGATGCTCTTCGGCATCCCCGCCGACAAGGACGCCATGGGCTCCCAGGCCGACGCCGCCGACGGGATCGTCAACGTGGCGCTGCAGCAGCTGCGGGCCGACCTGGGCGACGAGCTCGTGCTGATGGCCGACCTGTGCCTGTGCGAGTACACCGACCACGGGCACTGCGGCGTGGTCACCCCGGCCGGCGTGGTCGACAACGACCCCACCCTGGACCGCTATGCCGCCGTCGCCGTGGCCCAGGCGCAGGCCGGGGCCCACCTGGTCGCCCCGAGCGGGATGATGGACGGGCAGGTCGCGGCGATCCGCGCCGGCCTGGACGCCGCGGCCTTCACCGAGGTGCCGATCCTGGCCTACGCGGCCAAGTACGCCTCGGGCTTCTACGGCCCGTTCCGCGAGGCCGCCGAGGGTGCCCCGCAGTTCGGCGACCGGTCGACCTACCAGATGGACCCGCCCAACGCGGCCGAGGCGCTGCGCGAGGTGGCCCAGGACCTCGCCGAGGGCGCCGACGCCGTCATGGTCAAGCCGGCGCTGCCCTACCTGGACATCGTCCGGCAGGTCGCCGACGCCGTCGACGTGCCGGTCAGCGCCTACCAGGTGAGCGGTGAGTACGCGATGGTCGAGGCGGCCGCCGCCCGCGGCATGGTCGACCGGCGCCGCGCGGTGCTGGAGACCCTCACCTCGATCCGCCGGGCCGGCGCGGGCACCGTGCTGACCTACTGGGCGGTCGAGGCAGCCGGCTGGCTGCGCTGATCCCGGTGCTGAACCGCTGATGGAACCCAGCTACCGGGAGCCGGGTGGGTCCTGGCGGACCTTCTACGGCGTCACCGCGGTGTTCCTCGTCCTCGCCGTCGCCGACGTGCTGCTGCCCGGGGGCGACGTGCCGCCGCTGCTGTGGGTGCTGGCCATCGTCGTGGTGCTGGGCATCATCGCCGCCGGCGTGGTGTCGGCCGACCGGGTGTGGACCGTGCAGGTCGAGGGCCGGGGCACCGACGCGACCCTGGTCGTCGGCCGGGAGCGGCTGCCGCTGGCCGAGGTCGACCTGCACGCGCTGCGCACCGGCAGTGCGGGGGTCGACGTCGGCGCCCCGGTGCTCGGTGGCGGGGTCACGGTGCCCAAGGGCAGGGTCGGCCTGCCGCTGCGGCGCACCGACGGCACCACCGTGCTCGCCCCCACGCGCCGCCCCGCACAGCTGACGGAGGCCCTGCTCACAGCTCACCCGGGGGCCACCACCCCGCCCGACGCGCCTGGGACAGTGGGGACGTGACCTTCCCGTACGAGGCCCCCGCATCGGCCGAGCTGTTCGCCCGGGCCGCCCGGGTGACCCCCGGTGGCGTCAACTCACCCGTGCGCGCGTTCCGCGCCGTGGGGGGCACCCCGCGCTTCATGGCGTCGGGGTCCGGCCCCTGGATCACCGACGTGGACGGGCGCCGCTACGTCGACCTGGTCAGCAGCTGGGGCCCGATGATCCTGGGCCACGCGCACCCCGCCGTGGTCGAGGCCGTGGTGGCCGCCGCCGGGCGCGGGTTCTCCTTCGGCACCCCCACCGCCGGGGAGATCGACCTGGCCGCCGAGATCGTCGACCGGGTGGACGCCGTCGAGCAGGTCCGGCTGGTCAACTCCGGCACCGAGGCTGTGCTGTCGGCGATCCGGCTGGCCCGCGGTGCCACCGGTCGTCCCGTCGTCGTCAAGTTCGCCGGGTGCTACCACGGACACGTCGACGCGCTGCTGGCCTCGGCCGGTTCCGGCGTCGCGACCCTGGGCCTGCCCGACACCCCCGGTGTCACCACCGGGGCGGCCGCGGACACCGTGGTGCTGCCCTACAACGACGTCGCCGCGGTCGAGGCCGTGTTCGCCGAGCGCGGCAGCGAGATCGCCTGCGTGATCACCGAGGGCGCCGCCGGCAACATGGGCGTCGTCCCCCCGCTGGACGGGTTCAACGCGCACCTGCGCCGGATCACCGCCGCGCACGGCGCGCTGCTGGTGGTCGACGAGGTGATGACCGGGTTCCGGGTCACCCGGGCCGGCTGGCAGGGCCTGGACCCCGTCGACGCCGACCTGTTCACCTTCGGCAAGGTGATGGGCGGTGGCCTGCCGGCCGCGGCCTTCGGCGGCAAGCAGCACCTGATGGAGCAGCTGGCCCCGCTCGGGCCGGTCTACCAGGCAGGGACGCTGGCCGGGAACCCCGTCGCCGTCGCCGCGGGGCTGACCACGCTGCAGCACTGCACCCCCGAGGTCTACGAGCGCTGCGACGCGGTCGCCGCCACCCTGCGCGGTGCGGTGTCGACCGCGCTGTCGGCGGCCGGGGTGCCGCACCGGGTGCAGCAGGCCGGCTCGATGTTCTCGGTCTTCTTCGTCCCCGACGAGCGCGTCGTGCGCGACTACGACGACGCCCGCACCCAGGAGACCGCGCAGCACACCGCGTTCTTCCACTCGATGCTCGCCCAGGGCGTCTACCTGCCGCCCTCGGCCTTCGAGTCGTGGTTCGTCAACGCCGCGATGGACGACGAGGCCGTCTCCCACGTGCTCGACGCGCTGCCGGCCGCGGCCCGCGCCGCCGCCGGGGCCACCCCGGGCACCGCCCCCGCGGTCTCCCACGACGCCCAGGTGCTCCAGCCGTGACGACCACCGTGGTGCACGTGATGCGGCACGGCGAGGTGTTCAACCCGACCGGCGTGCTCTACGGCCGGCTGCCGGGGTTCCACCTGTCCGACGCCGGCCACGGCATGGCCGCCACGGCCGCCGACTGGTTCGCCCGGCGGCCGCCGATCACCCACCTGGTCGCCTCGCCGCTGCAGCGCGCGCAGGAGACCGCGGCCCCGATCGCGACCGCGCTGGACCTGCCCATCGCCACCGACGAGCGGCTGATCGAGGCCGGCAACTCCTTCGAGGGCCAGACCTTCGGGGTCGGCGACGGCGCGCTCAAGCACCCGGCCAACTGGTGGCGGCTGCGCAACCCGTGGACGCCCTCCTGGGGCGAGCCGTACACCGAGATCGCCGGGCGGATGACCGGTGCCGTGCACGCCGCCCGGGACGCCGCCCGCGGCTCGGCCGCCGTCTGCGTCAGCCACCAGCTGCCGATCTGGACCCTGCGGCTGAACGCCGAGGGCCGCTCCTACCTGCACGACCCCCGCAAGCGGCAGTGCGGGCTGGCCAGCGTCACCTCGTTCACCTTCGAGGACGACCGGCTGGCCCGGGTCGACTACGCCGAGCCCGCCGGCCCCGCGGGCAAGGGCACGGTGGGTGGCGCATGAGGAGGCTGCTGGGTCTCGCACTCGCCGGTGCCGTGCTGACCGGGTGCACCACCGGGGCCAACGCCGTGGACGTCAACAACGGCGGGGAGTTCCGGTTCGTCGAGGGCACCCCGTCCGGTGACGTCATCCCCGAGGCCGAGCGGGCCTCCGGTCCGGAGTTCTCCGGCACGCTGCTCGGCGGCGGGGAGTTCGACTCCACGTCCCTGGACGGCGACGTGGCGGTGCTGAACTTCTGGGGCTCCTGGTGTCCGCCCTGCCGGGTGGAGACCCCGGAGTTCCAGGAGGTCTACACCGAGGTCCAGGACCAGGGCGTGCAGTTCCTCGGGCTGAACGTCAAGGACCAGGAGCAGCTCGCCCAGGCCTTCGTGGAGAACGTCGGCGTCACCTTCCCCTCGGTCTTCGACCCCGCCGGTGAGGTCGCGCTGGCCTTCCGGGACTACCCGGCCACCGCCATCCCGTCGACGATCGTGCTCGACCGCGAGGGCCGGGTGGCCGCCGTCTACACCGCGGCCGTCTCGCAGGAGGACCTCCGCGCCGCTCTCGACCGGGTCCTGGACGAGGGCTGAGCCGTGGGTGAGACCTTCGCCGGACTGGTGACCGACGGCCCGCTGCTGGTGGCCGCCGCCGTGGCCGCGCTGGTCGGGCTGATCAGCTTCGCCTCGCCCTGCGTGCTGCCGCTGGTGCCCGGCTACCTGTCCTACGTCACCGGCCTGGTCGGCACCGGCGTCCGCACCGCGACCCCGGCCACGCCGGCTCCGGCCGGGGACGGCGCGGTGGCCACCGCGGTGCGCGCCCCGGTCGACGAGCGCTCCCCGCGCGGGCGGATGGTGCTGGGCGCGGTCCTCTTCGTGCTCGGGTTCACCGCCGTGTTCGTCGCCTTCGGCGCCGCGTTCGGCGGGCTGGGCCGGCTGCTGCTGGTGCACGCCGACGTCATCACCCGGGTCATGGGCGGGGTCACCGTGCTCGTCGGCCTGGGCTTCCTGGGCTGGCTGCCGTTCCTGCAGCGCACCAAGAAGCTGTCGGTCAAGCCGGCCACCGGGCTGGCCGGGGCGCCCCTGCTCGGGGTCGTGTTCGGCCTGGGCTGGACCCCCTGCCTGGGCCCGACGCTCTCGGCGGTCAACTCGCTGGCCTTCACCGAGGCCACCGCGGCCCGTGGCGCCTTCCTGGGCGTCGCCTACTGCCTGGGTCTGGGCGTGCCGTTCGTGCTCGTCGCCCTCGGCGCCCGCTGGGCGGTGGGCGCGACGACCTTCCTGCGCCGGCACGCCGCCGCCGTCAGCCGCTTCGGCGGTGCGGTGCTGATCGTCGTCGGACTGCTCCTGCTCACCGGCGCCTGGACCGAGATGATGATCTGGTTCCGCTCCTGGATCGCCAGCACCGGCTTCGGGGAGGGACTCCTGTGACCACGACGGTCGAACGTCCGACGCCGTCCCCGGCACCGCCGCCGCGGCCCAGCCCGCTCTCGCGCGTGGGGTCGACGCTGCTGCGCTGGTGGCGCCAGCTCACCGCGATGCGCACCGCGCTGATCCTGCTGTTCCTGCTCGCCGTGGCCGCCATCCCCGGGTCGCTGCTGCCCCAGCGCTCGCTGTCCCAGTCGCAGGTCACCGGCTACTTCGCCGAGCACCCGACGCTGGCCCCGGTGCTGGACAAGCTGTTCCTGTTCGACGTCTTCGCCTCGCCGTGGTTCGCCGCGATCTACCTGCTGCTGTTCCTGTCGCTCATCGGCTGCGTCGTCCCGCGGGCGATCGAGCACGCCCGTGCGGTCGTCGCGAAGCCCCCGCCGGCCCCGCGGCACCTGCACCGGCTGCCGGAGTCCACCACCCTGGACAGCCCGCTGCCCGCCGCCGACACCCTCGACGTGGTCGAGGAGGAGCTCCGGGTCCGCCGGTTCCGCGTCGTCCGGCGCGAGGGCAAGCACGGCCCCGAGCTCTCGGCGGAGAAGGGCTTCCTCAAGGAGACCGGCAACGTCGTCTTCCACTTCGCGCTGCTGGCCCTGCTCCTGGGGCTGGCCGGCGGGAAGCTCTGGGGCTACGAGGGGTCGATCCTGGTCACCGAGGGCGACCGGTTCTGCAACACCTTCCAGCAGTACGACACCTACTCCGCGGGCCCGTTGGTCGACGCCTCCGACATGGCCCCGCTCTGCGTGGGCCTGGAGGACTTCAAGGCCGACTACGAGGAGAACCTCACGGCAGCCTCCTTCACCGCCGACATCGACTACGGCCTGGCCGGGCAGGCCAGCCGGAACACGACCATCGGGGTGAACAGCCCGCTGCGCCAGGACGGCGTGCGGGTCTACACCACCGGGCACGGCTTCTCCCCGGTCTTCACCGTCACCTTCCCCAACGGGGACGCCTTCACCGACGTCTCGGCACCGTTCCTGCCCTCGGACACCACGACCATGGCCAGCCAGGGGGCGCTCAAGCTCCCCGACGTCCCGGGCAGCGACGACCAGCTCGCGCTGGAGGGGTTCTTCGCCCCGACCGGCTCGGTGCAGGGCGGCGTCCTCACCTCGGTCGACCCGCGCCCGCTGGACCCGCAGGTCGCGCTGTTCGTCTACCGCGGCTACCTGGGACTGGACTCCGGGCTGCCGCAGTCGGTCTACTCGGTCGACCAGACCCAGATCGACCGGGGCACCCTCAGCGAGGTCGGCCGGGCCAACCTGTCGGTGGGGGAGTCCACCACCCTGGAGGACGGCACGGTCATCACGTTCTCCGGGCTCAAGCAGTTCGCCGCCATGCAGCTCAACCACGACCCCGGTCAGGTGTGGGTGCTCGGCGCCGCCATCGCGGTGCTCGTGGGCCTGCTCGGGATGCTGCTGCTGCGCCGGGAACGGGTGTTCGCCCGCACCACCACCGGGCCCGACGGCGCGGGTACCGTCCTCGCCGTGGGCTCGTTGACCCGCGGCAGCGCGGACACCGCGCCACGCTTCACCGCACTCACCGACGACGTCGCGGCCGCGTTGGCCCGCCGGGACGCCGACCACCCCCGCACCACGCCTGAGGAGAACCAGCGCTCGTGACAGACCCCTCGCTCGCCGCGTTGTCGGACACCTTCTTCTCCATCGCCGTGGCCCTGTACTCCCTGGCGGTCGTGGCCTTCTGCGCCGAGCTGGCCTTCGGTGGCAAGCACGCCCCCGCCCGGTCCCGCGAGCTCGTCGCCGCCGGCGGTGGCGGTCCGGTCACCGGTGCCGACACCGACGCCGCCGAGCCGGTCAGGGCCCGCCGGGTCGGCACCGCCGCGATGGTGCTCACCGCGCTGGGCGCCGTGGTCCAGGCCGGGGTGCTCGTCACCCGCGGTGCGGCCACCGGCCGGCTGCCCTGGGGCAACATGTACGAGTTCGGCACCGCCGTCGTGCTGGTCGCCGTCGTCGTCTACCTGGTCCTCGCCGTGCGCACCCCGGCGCTGCGCCACATCGGGGTCTTCGTGCTGGCCCCGGTCGTGCTGTCCATGGTGGGCATCGGGCTGTTCCTCTACGCCGAGGCCGGCCCGCTGGTCGCCGCGCTGCGCTCGAGCTGGCTCGCCGTGCACGTCACCACCGCGATCCTCGGCTTCGGCATCTTCTTCGTGTCCGGCATCGCCAGCGTCATGTACCTGGTGCGCTCCCGGTACGAGTCCCG
>Ga0182229_1000308_pt1 | contig 12755 bp, 14 predicted proteins | sample G6R1MG_32_FD_129663 | JGI IMG/M metagenome (GOLD analysis project Ga0182229, IMG submission 129663) | Miscanthus phyllosphere microbial communities from Michigan, USA - G6R4_MAIN_07NOV2016_LD1 MG | ecosystem: Host-associated > Plants > Phyllosphere > Phylloplane/Leaf | place: USA: Michigan...
CGTGCGCGGCGCGAAATGCGGGCCGGACTACATCGACCCGGCCTTCCATGAAGCCGCCACGGGCGCGACCCTGGCGCTGCACCTCTCGATCCACGTCATCGACGCGGTGGTGGCCGAGCTGACGCCGTTCTACGGCGCAGACTGCCCGGCCGCGGTGGTGTTCCGCGCCACCTGGCCCGACGAGCGAGTCCTCACCGGCACCCTCGCGCGCATCGCCGGACAGGTGGCGGAAGCCCGCCTCGAACGAACGGCCCTCATCCTCGTCGGCCCGGCCCTCGACCCGGCGGAGTTTCGCGAGAGCGCCCTCTACTCCACCGACTACGACCGGCGGTTCCGGCCGCAATCCGGCACAGGCGCGGCCCGCACGGTGGCGGGAGAGCGCCCGTGAGCGTTCCGGGCCTCCTCGTCGCCGCCCCCCGCTCGAGTTCCGGCAAGACCACCGTCACCCTGGCGCTCCTGCGGGCGCTGCGCCGGCGCGGCATCGCCGTGCGCGGCGCGAAATGCGGGCCGGACTACATCGACCCGGCCTTCCATGAAGCCGCCACGGGGTTTCCGAGCTTCAACCTCGACAGCTTCGCCATGGCGGAGCCCATGCTCGACGCCGTGGCGGGCCTCGCCGGGACGGACGCCGCCCTCGTGGTGGCGGAAGGGTCCATGGGCCTGTTCGACGGGATCGTGGCGGGGGCCGGCCGCACGGGGGCCAATGCCGACATCGCCGCACGCTACGGCTGGCCCGTCCTCCTCGTCCTCGACGTGTCGGGGGCGGCGCAATCGGCCGCCGCCGTGGCGCTCGGCTGCATGCATTACGATCCGCGCATCCGCATCGCCGGGGTGGTGCTGAACAAGGTCGCGAGCCCGCGTCATCGCCGCCTCGTGGAGGCGGGGCTGGCCAAGATCGGCCTGCCGGTCTTCGGGGCCCTCATGCGCGACGCGGGGCTGACCTTGCCCGAACGCCACCTCGGCCTGGTTCAGGCCCGGGAGACCAACGATCTCGACGTGCGCCTCGACCGGCTGGCGGATCTGGCGGAGGCGAGCCTCGATCTCGACGCCATCCTGGCCGCCGCCGCCGGGGCCACGCCCCTCCCCCGCACCGGGGCCCTGCCGAACCCGCCGGGCCAGCGCATCGCCGTGGCGTCCGATGCCGCCTTCTCGTTCCTCTATCCGCACATGGCGGCGGGCTGGCGGGCGCAAGGGGCAGAGCTGGTCCCGTTCTCTCCCCTCGCCGACGAGGCGCCGCCGGCCGGGTGCGACGCGGCGTGGCTACCGGGTGGCTACCCGGAACTCCACGCGGGGTACCTCGCCGCCGCCACGACGTTCCTCGCGGGCCTGCGCGCCTTTGCCATGGACCGCCCTGTTCACGGCGAGTGCGGCGGCTACATGGTGCTCGGCGAAAGCCTGGAAGACGCCGAGGGGGTCACCCATCCCATGGCAAACCTCCTGCCGGTGGCGACCTCGTACCGGGTGCGCAAGCTGCACCTCGGCTACCGCGTGGCCACCCTCGTCGCCGACGGTCCCCTCGGGCGGGCGGGCACCCACCTTGTCGGCCACGAATTCCACTATGCCAGCGAGCGCACCCCGGCACCGGACGCGGACGCGGCCCTGGCGTCCGTCACGGATGCGGAGAACGTGCCCCTCGGGCTCGCCGGCCATCGCCTCGGACGGGTGACGGGCAGCTTCTTCCACCTCATCGGCTGAAGCGCCGTCCGCTCAATCGCAGCACGATCGCGAAAGACGTTTCCACACGGCCTCTTCGAGAAGCGAACCGACCGGATCGGCTCACGTCTCGAAAGATCCGAACGGGATCGAAGCGGCCTACTCGGCGACGGGATCCGGCTCCGTCGGCGCCAGTTTGCCCATCTTCGAGATGGTTCGGACGATGGCGAGGGCATCGCGCCGCAGCTGGTCGTTGTCGATCAGCGCATAGGCGCGCAAGAGTTCGATGGCGCCCTGAGCACTGAGGAAGCCGAAGACGTCGGACTGCGTGCCGCCGGCATCGTCATCCTCGAAGAAGGCCGAAACCGGCACTTCGAGGAGGCGGGCGATCTCGCGCAGGCGGCCGGCGCCGACGCGGTTCTGGCCCTTCTCGTACTTCTGAACCTGCTGGAACGTCACACCAACGGCGGTGCCAAGCGCGGTCTGACTCAGGCCACGCGCCTTGCGGAGGGCGGTGATTCGCAATCCGACGAGGCGATCAACATCGGTGGTCTGTTTGGGCATCATATCTCGATTCAGTCCTGAAACTCGTGAACGCCGCCGTCCGGACCAACGAAGGGATAGGGCCTAAAAGAACGATTCCGCACGATATCGTACAAAACTGATTTTCGTTAGGGATCCGATCCTCGGACACGACACGATCTATTGGATCTAAGCAGAAGCTCATCCCTACGCCGCACGCGACGCCTGCGGTCATTCTATGCGGTTTCGTTCGAATTCCTACAGCGGCGGCAGCTTGACCACAAAGGCGGCACGAAAAGCAAGAGCTTCCGCTATGGAACCTTTGTACGGGTCTGCGGCGCCGGGGTCGGCCCAGGTTCCGGTATCCGGCAGAAGGGCCGCCCCGGTTGGTCCTTCCGATTGCCGCGCCACCTGGGCTAGGGTGTCGGGCATCCCGACCCCCGTCGGAAAACATGGAACCAGACATGTACATCGCGATGAATCGCTTCAAAGTCGTCAAGGATTCCACCGCGGATTTCGAGCAAGTCTGGCTTGGACGCGACAGCCAGCTCGGCGAGATGCCAGGCTTCGTGGAATTCCACCTGCTGCGGGGGCCCGAGCATGAGGACCACGTCCTCTACGCGTCACACACGATCTGGGCCTCGAAGGCCGACTTCGAAGCCTGGACCCGCTCGGAGCAATTCCGCAAGGCGCACGGCCGCGTGCCGACGACGAAGCCGCTCTACCTCGGGCATCCCCAATTCGAGGGGTTCGAGGCGATCCAGACCCTCGGTGGCGCGGGTTCAGGCTCGGCGGCCTGAGTCCGCTTCAAGGGCCGGGCGAGGGGGCCGGGCTCGCCGGTCCTCCGGCCGGCCCGTACGGTGTCATCGGGCGAGGCGCGGCAGGAACGCCGCCGAGAGTCCGATGAGCGGCAGGTAAGCGCACAGGGCATAGACCGCCGTGATGCCGGCATGATCGGCCACCTCCCCGAGGATCGCGGCGCCGAGCCCTCCCATCCCGAACGCGAAGCCGAAGAACAGTCCGCCGACGAGGCCGATCCGGCCGGGCAGGAGTTCCTGCGCGTAGACGAGGATCGCTGGCATCGCCGAGGCCAGGATCATGCCGATGGGCACCGTCAGCACCACGGTCCAGGTCAGATCGGCGTGGGGCAGAGCCAGGGTGAAGGGAAGGACCCCGAGAATCGAGCCCCAGATCACCGGTTTGCGCCCGATGCGGTCGCCGATGGGACCACCCAGGATCGTCCCCGCCGCCACCGCGCCAAGGAAGACGAACAGGTAGATCTGCGACTGGGGCACGGACACGCCGAAGCGGTGGATCAGGTAGAAGGTGTAGTAGGACGAGAAACTCGCGAGATAGAAGTATTTCGAGAAGATCAGCGTCAACAGGATCGCGATGGTGACGCCGATCCGTCGGCGCGAAAGGGGCGCGGCACGGGCCACCGCGCGGGAGGCGGGGCGCAGCTTCGCGCGCAGCCGTCCGGCATACCAGCGGCCGACGAGGGCAAGCACGCCGATGCCCGCCAACGCCACGAGGGAGAACCACGCCACGCTCCCCTGCCCGTGCGGCACCACCACGAAGGCGGCGAGCAGGGGCCCGAGCGCCGTCCCGGCATTGCCACCGACCTGAAACACCGATTGTGCCAAGCCGTAACGCCCCCCCGAAGCGAGGCGTGCGACGCGCGTCGCCTCGGGATGGAACACCGCCGAACCGAACCCCACGAGGCCGGCGGCGAGGAGCAGGAGGCCGTAGTCCCATGCCACGGACAGGAGCAGGAGGCCGAGGAGGGAGGATCCCATCCCGAAGGCCAGGGAGAACGGCAGTGGCTTGCGATCGGTATAGAGGCCCACGATGGGCTGGAGCACCGAGGCGGTGAGCTGGAACACGAAGGTGATGAGGCCGATCTGGCCGAAATCGAGCCGGAACTGTGCCTTCAGCAGCGGATAGATCGCCGGCAGCAGGGACTGGATGAGATCGTTGAGGAGGTGCGACAGGCTCAAGCCTGCGAGCACCACGAAGGCCGGGGTGGCACCGGTGACCGCCGCAGGCGGCGCCACGGCAACGGTCGCCCCCGCGTCCGCGCCCAACCCTTCATCCGCGACGGCCTGTCCGTTGGTATCCAGCATGGACGATTCTCGCCGCATCCTCGGTGTTTCGTGAAAAAGCGTCAGCCTGCCGTGATCCGTTAGGGATGAATTGGCGCCGCGCAAACGTTTACGACGCCGTCCTGGTACGACGCCTTGGAACCCGCCGATGGCGCCCATTGATGTCGCGATCATGGCCGAGGGCGGCGTCCGATCGCGGCGCAGTATGCGAACGCCTCGGACCGTCGCGAGACACGCCTCGATCCGAACCGGCACGCAAACGAGGCCGCCACCGAAGACTTTTCGGTGGATAAGTCCAGAGCAGATTGCTGACACTCGGAAGCTTTTCTAAGCCAAGAACGAAAGATCTCGAACTCCTTGGAGGGCCTCGAAGTCTTGACTCGATGAAAGCTGGACCCGCTCCAGCAGATGTTCCCACTCTCGACGATCCGGCTCGCACAAGACCGGGGACGAAGGTCCGAAGCTTGCGCCGTGATGTGACGAAACCGGGATCGACCGGCCGATTGGCCCGATTCGGGACACTTTCCGCCTCACGACGGGACATGGCATTCCAGATGTTTCAGGAACCGATCCAGAAAATCTATGAAGCCGCACCGCAGGCCATGTCGATCAAGACGGTCGCGCGCCGCGATGTCTGGGCAGCCCTCCTGCCCCGGCGCCGACGCGCGGCCTTCCGCCTCGGCATCAGCGCATCCGTGGCGCTCGCCGATCTCGTCGCCATCCTCGGCACCGCTTATGCGGTGGACGTCGCCTATTCCCTCGCCGTGCTTGGGGAATTCCCGCCAAGCGGCGCGAGCGGCGGACTGCATATCGCCGGCCTCATCGCCGTGATGGTGCTCCTTACCAACCTGGCGCGAGACGAATACAGCATCGAGACGGCCCTCTCGCATGGACCGCACCTGCGGCGCACCGCGACCCTCTGGGTCTCGGCCTGGGCGGTCGTGCTCATTCTCGGCTTCGCCACCAAGACCACCAACGACTTCTCGCGCATCGTCTCCCTCGGCTTCTTCCTCACGGGCCTGCCGGTGATGCTCGGGGTCCGCGCCGCGATGATCGCCCTGGTGCGCGGAGCGATCCGGCCGGACTCGGCCTCCATCAACCGCATCCATCTCGTCGGATACGAGGACGACATCGCGCGGTTCTACGCCCACAACGACACGGAAGCCCTCGGCCTTCGCGTCATCGGAACCAGCTACCTGCGCCGCACGGATGGCGAGGCCGACGCCCTCACCCGCACCGCGCAGATGGCGGAGGACCTCGATCTTGCCGTGTCGGTGGTGCGCTTCCTGCGCCCCGACGACGTGTTCATCCTGGTGCCGTGGTCGGAGGCGAGCGACATCGAGCGCTGCATCGACGCGTTCCTGCGCGTGCCCGCCGCCCTGCACTTGCGCCCCGGCTCGGTGATGGACCGCTTTCCCGACATCAAGGTCGGGCGCGTCGGGCGCCTGTCCGGCCTCAGCATCGGCCGGCGCCCGCTCCAGCCGGGTGAAATCCTGCTCAAGCGCGCCGTCGACCTCACCCTGGCGGCCACCGCCCTGGTGATGCTGGCGCCGCTCTTCGCCGCCGTCGCGGTGCTGATCAAGCTCGACAGTCCGGGGCCGGTGTTCTTCCGTCAACGCCGCTACGGCTTCAATCAGCAGGCCTTCGGGGTCTACAAGTTCCGCAGCATGAAGGCGGAGGGCGATACCGTCTTCCGGCAGGCCTCGCGCAACGATTCCCGCATCACCCGCATCGGCGCGGTGCTGCGCCGCTCCAACATCGACGAGCTGCCGCAGCTCATCAACGTGCTGCGCGGCGAGATGGCCCTCGTCGGCCCGCGCCCCCATGCCCTCGCCCATGACCGCAGCTTCGAGCGGCGCATCGCCCACTACGCGCGGCGGCACAACGTGATGCCGGGCATCACCGGATGGGCCCAGGTGAACGGCCTGCGCGGCGAGACCCTGACCGACCTCGACATGGAGCGCCGCGTCGCCCACGACCTGTACTACATCGACAACTGGTCGATCTGGCTCGATCTGCGGATCATGGTCCAGACCGTGATCTCGCCGCGCGCCTACAACAACGCGTTCTGAAGCATACTCCCGACGGTACGGGGGCAGTCAGCCCTCGGCGACCCGTCCGAGGCAGGCGCCGCACTCGCCCTCGACCTCCAGGATCCGGCTCGACGGCCGGAAGCCCGCCTTGGCGAGGGTGCGGCCGAGCTGGTCCTCGATCTCGGGCGAGGTGGTCTCGTCGATGCCGCCGCAGGAGCGGCAGATGAGGAAGACGAGGCCCGCGCCGTCCGTGTGCGTGTGCCCGCAGGACACGAAGGCATTGCGACTGGCGATGCGGTGAACGAGGCCGTTCTCGGTGAGGAAATCCAGGGCGCGGTAGACCGAGACGGCGGCCACCCGCTTGCCCGAGGCACTGAGGCGCTCGGCGATGTCGTAGGCCCCGAGAGGCCGCGCCTGGGACGCCACCACTTCGAGGACGTCCCGACGCAGGCGGGTGAACTGCAGGTCCCGCGCCCGACACACGGCCTCGGCCCGCGCCAGGGCCTCCTCCGGCCCGTGATGACCGCAACACTCCGCTTGCGTGCCGACGTGGTGGTGCATGGGCTCCCGATCCCCGTGAGCATGCCGGTCCGTCCCGGCCCGTTGAACTCCCACAATGTTACAGTGTATCAGCGCGCAACGTAAGCCGATGCGCCCGTTCGGTTCGATTGCCCTCCCGTGACCCGTTCCAGCCCCCTGCCTCGCCCCTCGCTGTTCCAGGCGGGGGCCCCTCTTCGCTTCGTCGTGGCGGCGCTCCTGGCCGCCCTTCTCTGGGGCGCCATCCTGTGGATCCTGGCGTGAGCGCGCCGGCCGGCGCCATCGCGCTCCACGGCCTCACCCTCGGCTACGACCGCCATCCGGCCGTGCACCACCTCGACGGCACGATCCGGCCCGGCGCGCTGCTCGCCCTCGTCGGCCCGAACGGCGCCGGCAAGTCGACCCTCCTCAAGGGCATCGTCGGGGAGGTGCCGTGCCTCGACGGCCGGATCGACCGGCCGGACCTCGCCGGCGCCATCGCGTATCTGCCGCAATCGGCCGAGATCGACCGGGGCTTTCCCCTGCGGGTCCTCGACCTCGTGGCCATGGGCCTTTGGCGCCGCATCGGCCCGTGGCGCCGGGCGGCGCCCTATCGCGACCGGCTCATCGAGGCCCTTGGCCTCGTCGGCCTCGTCGGCTTCGAGGACCGGCCCATCGGCACCCTGTCGGGGGGCCAGTTCCAGCGGGCCCTGTTCGCCCGCCTCATCGTCCAGGATGCCCGCGTCATCCTCCTCGACGAGCCGTTCACGGGCGTCGACGGGCGCACCAGCGCCGACCTCCTGCGCCTCATCGGCGCCTGGCACGGCCAGGGCCGCACCATCGTGGCGGCGTTGCACGATCTCGCTCAGGTGCGCGGGCATTTCCCCGAGACCCTGCTCCTCGCCCGCGAGCCCGTGGCGTGGGGGCCGACGGAAGCCGTGCTCAGTCCGCACAACCTCGCCCGCGCCCAGACCCTGTCGGAGGCGTGGGACGAGGACGCGGCGATCTGCGGCCGCGCCGCCGGCGAAACGCCCCATGCCCATTCGCACGCGCACGGCCCAGGCCACGACCACCCGCACCACCACGGGCCCGCGCAGCCCCACGAGCACCGGGACGCCCCGTGACCGCAATCCTGATCGATGGGCTGTTCGGCCCGTTCCTCGAATTCGGCTTCATGCGGCGCGCCCTCGTCGGCTGCCTCGCCCTGTCGCTGTCGGCCCCCCCGGTGGGGGTGTTCCTCATGCTGCGGCGCATGAGCCTCATGAGCGATGCCATGAGCCACGCCGTGCTCCCGGGGGCCGCCATCGGCTTCCTCGTGGCGGGCCTGTCCCTGCCGGCCATGACCCTGGGGGGGCTCGTCGCCGGTCTCGCCGTCGCCCTCCTGGCCGGAGCGGTCACCCGCTCGACCCTCATCAAGGAGGATGCGAGTCTCGCGGCGTTCTACCTCATCTCGCTGGCCGCCGGCGTGGTGCTCATCTCCCTGCGCGGCTCGCAGATCGACCTCCTGCACATCCTGTTCGGCACCGTGCTGGCCCTCGACGACCCGGCCCTGCTGCTGCTCGGCGGGATCGCCACCATCACCCTGTTCGGGCTCGCCGCCCTCTACCGGCCCCTGGTAATGGAATGCGTGGACCCGCTGTTCCTGCGCACCGTGAGCCGGGCGGGCGGGCCGGTCCACTACGCCTTCCTCGGCCTTGTGGTGCTCAACCTCGTCGGCGGCTTCCAGGCGCTCGGCACCCTGCTGGCCGTGGGCCTGATGCTGCTCCCCGCCATCACGGCCCGGTTCTGGGCGCGCGACCTCGGCGGCATGATCCCGGTCTCCGTCGCCTGCGCCATGGGGGCGAGCGTTCTCGGCCTGACCCTCTCGTACCGGGCCGACCTGCCGACGGGGCCCGCCATCGTCCTGGCGGCGGGCGCCCTCTACCTGTTGTCGATGCTGTTCGGGCCACAGGGCGGCCTGGTGCGCCGTTTCGTACGAGCGCGCCATCTCGAAGGGTGACCCCAAAAGCGGCAGGGCTCGCGTCGGCCGCCTTGTCAGAGCCTACAGGTTGAACAGGCTCATGACGCCCGAGACCAGGGCGTAGACGAAGCCGGCATTGAGCAGGACGCCGAGGGCGCCCACGGCGAGGCCGGCGAGCACCACCACGCCGTCGCGCTCCACGAGGCCGAGCCCCACGAGGCAGATGGCGAGACCGAGGGGAATCTGCCCCACGATGGGCGCCGCCACGATGAGCGCCAGGGACAGGGTGAGCAGAATCAGACCGACGCCGCGCAACCCGATGCCCGTCTCGAACAGGCTCATGCGCGGGCGTGACCAGTGTTCAAGGCGCCGCAGCAGCGGCACGGCCCGGTTGGCCGCCCGCTCGACGTCCTTGCGGGCCACCGAACGGCGCAGGAGCGCGCGGGGCAACCACGGCGCCGACATGCCGGCGGTGATCTGGACGGCCACGAGGAGCAGCAGCAGCCCGCACACGAGGGGGATCGGCGGCGGCATCGGCAGGCAGTTCGGCAGGCCGAGGATCACGATGAGAAGCGCGAAGGCACGATCCTTCAGCACCGCGACGATGTCGCCGACGGTCAGCCGTTCGCTCTCCTGTTCGGAGAGCACGGTCAGCACTTCGGAAGTTCGGGCACCTGGAGACAAGAAAGCTCGGCCATTGGCGACGGTCCTGTCGCGGGCTGTAGCCTAGTCCGACACCAGCGCCAAGCGGAGCCCCGGAGGGACGATCCCACCCCGTGCGCCAGCACGCATCCCGGACCCCGCGAAACCACAGGTTAAATTTAATCCACCAGTCTAATCTCAAGTATATTTCAGCTCGTAGAACTTTCGGCTGGCCCCAGTTGGGCTGGACAAATCTAACTTCGCAAAAGTTAGGACTCGCTCAATCCTAAATTACCTTGCTAATTTCTCTGCACGTTGCGGAGATGTCGGATGTGGCGGGAACGGGACGCGGGCTCGAAAGAATCATGCGGAGCGCCATCGCGGGTCTGGCCCTCGCCGCCCCGGACCTCGTCTCGCGGGGCGCGCGGGCGCAGGACGATCCAGCGTCGGTGCTGCTGTTCGGCACCCTAGAGACCGGTCCGTCCACCTTCCTCACCGCAGGCGCCAAGCTCGCCCTCGACCGGATCGACCGGGAGGGATTCGTCGCCCTCGCGACCCTCGGCGGGGGCACGCGGCGAGAGGTAGTAGGCCGGCGCGAGACGGCCTCCGGGGCGGCGGTGCTCGGCTACCAGTGGTTCCGAGATTGGGGCGTGATCGCCGCCTATGCGGGCCTCGAGGGATCCCTCGAAGCTCTGACGACGGGCGGCGTGACGCGGCTGGATCCGAGCCGATTCGGCGCGCGGCTTCAGGGAGAGCTCTGGGCCCGCCCGACGGAAACGACGCTCCTTACAGCCACGGCGATCCTCGATTCCTCACGGACCGCTGCGTGGGGGCGCCTGTCCTGGGGATGGCGGGTGGAGCCTTGGTCCGGTTGGAGCGCCTATCTCGGCCCCGAACTCGCCCTCTACGCCGACCATACCGGCTACGGGAAGTGGACGCTTGGACTCCACGCGACGGATTTCGCCATCGGCCGCTTCCGCTTTCGTACCGCGACCGGCCTGCAGTTCGAACCCGAGAGCCCGGTGGGTCCCTATGTGAGCGTCACTGCCTGGACACCGTGGTGATCCACTCCGGCCCTCCGTCGGACGGCGAACGGGTCAACCCTTGGTGCGCAGGGCCGAACGTCCCCCGTCGACGCCGATGACCTGGCCGGTGATCCAGCCCGCCTCCTCCGACACAAGGAAGCCCGCGAGCCCGGCGATGTCCTCCGGTGTTCCGAGACGCTGCAGGGCGTGCATCGCCGCGATGACAGACGCCAGGGTTCCGCTGTTGGTGATGGCCGCCGAGAGGGGCGTTCGAGTGAGGGAGGGCGCCACGACGTTGATCCGGATGTGCGGGCTCAGCTCGGCGGCGAGGGAGAGGGCGAGCCCCTCCCCGCCCCCCTTGGCCGTGGCGACGGAGGCATGGCCGGTGAAGCCCTGCGCCACGGCCACCGTCGAGAACAGGACCACGCCCGCCCCGGCCCCGGCCTTGAGGGCGGGGGCGGCGGCTTGGATAGCGAGGAAGGCGCCCGGGGCATTGATCCGGAAATCGGCCTCGGCATCCCCCGCCGTCAGCTTCGCCAGGGGCCGCAGGTTGATGGTGCCCACCGCGTAGACGAGACCGGCGAGTTCACCGGCCGCCTCCTCCGTCGCCCGAGGGAAGAAGTGCGGATCGGTGACGTCGCCGGTCGTGAAGATGGTGTTTCCGAGTTCGGCGGCCGCCGCCACGAGGCGTCCGCCGTCGTCCGGCCGATGCCGCCGGTACCACCGTAGAGAAGGACCCGCCCATAGCCGCTCCCGTCGCGTTGCCGGTCGTTCAGCGAGGGCGCATAGGAAAGAAACGGAGCCTCTCCCGCCAGGATCGCATCATCCGTGGCGTCGCAGCCGTCCGAGGTAGACAGTCCATGAAGTTCGCCTTTGCCGGCATCGATTTCCTCGGTGGCGTGTTCGACAGTCTCATCGGGGCGGGTTGGACCCCGATCAAGTTGTTCACCCGCCCCTGCGACGGAATCTACGATCACAACGAGACCGTCGTGGCGCAGGCGCGCGAGCGCCGATTGCCGATCCAGCTCTCGCGCATGAAGGCCGCTGATCTGGAGGCCCTGGCGGAGGCGCATGGGCACGACTGGGCCCTCGTGGTGGCGGGCTACCCCTGGCTGATCCGGGGCTGGCGCAGTCTGGCGGCCTATGGGGTCAACATCCACCCCTCGCCCCTGCCCCTGGGACGCGGCCCCTATCCGCTGTTCAAGGCGGTGGCAGACGGTCACACGGAATGGGGCGTCACCGCGCATGTCCTCGGCGAGGAGGGATTCGATACCGGCGACATCCTCGCCCAGGAGCGCTTCGCCCTGTCGGACCGGGAGACCCACGAGAGCCTCCTCACCCGGTGCCAGCTCGCCGCGGGCCGGCTCGCCGCCGGCCCCATCGCCCGTGACCTGCCCGCCCGCTGGCGCGGCGCGCAAGCCCAGGGCGAAGGCTCGTACTGGCCCCGTGTCACCGACGCCGATCGCACCCTCGATTTCCGGGCCGACGTGGAGGCGATCCTGCGCCGCGTGCGGGCCTTCGGGGCCATCGAGACCATCGCGCGCCTCGGGGACAACCGCGTCTACGTGGCCGCCGCCGAAGGCTGGCGCGAACCCCACCGCCATACGCCGGGCACGGTGGTCCATCGCTACCGCCGGCACATCGTCCTGGCGGCGCGCGACGGCTATATCCAGCTCAACCGCTGGAGCCCCGTGGCGGTGACGGAGGCCGTACATCTCGGGCGGTAGTTCGCCTGGAACGGCTACGGTTCGAAGTCCGAGACGAATCCGTTCGGCGCACCGAGACACTGGACGCGAGAGACTCCATGGCGCGGATGCGCAAGAAGGCCGACCTCCCCACGAAGATCTGCGTCACCTGCGGCAAGCCGTTCACGTGGCGCAAGAAATGGGAGCGGGTCTGGGACGAGGTCCGTTACTGTTCCGACCGCTGCCGCGCGGACGCCAAGCGTGCCCGGCCGGACGCGCAATCCTGAGGTGTCAGGCGAGCTCCGCGAGGGCGGCGGGCGTGTCGACGTCCTGGAGCACCGCCGGGTCGAGGGCGACCTCGCGAATGTCGGTGCGGCGGGCGAGGAGGCGACCGGCGCCGCGATCGCCCGTGAGGGCCGCGAGTTCCGCCGCGAGGAGGCGCCGGTTGAGCAGGACCGGATTGCCGCGCTGGCCGGCATGGACGGGCACCACGGCGGCCGGGTCCGGGCCGGGCTCCAAGAAAGCCTGTACCAGGGCCTGGAGGTGATGGGGACCGATGCGCGGCCTGTCGGCCCGTAGCACGAGGACGGCCTCGGGCTGCGGCAGAGCGGCGAGGC
>Ga0182229_1000309_pt1 | contig 12724 bp, 12 predicted proteins | sample G6R1MG_32_FD_129663 | JGI IMG/M metagenome (GOLD analysis project Ga0182229, IMG submission 129663) | Miscanthus phyllosphere microbial communities from Michigan, USA - G6R4_MAIN_07NOV2016_LD1 MG | ecosystem: Host-associated > Plants > Phyllosphere > Phylloplane/Leaf | place: USA: Michigan...
GAGCTGCGCCATGTTGAAGCTCTCGTAGACCTGACCCTGGTTCGCCGCGCCGTCGCCCATGTAGGTCAGGCTGACCTTGCCGTTCTGGCGGTAGTGGTCGGCGAAGCCGAGGCCGGTGCCGAGCGAGACCTGCGCGCCGACAATGCCGTGGCCGCCGAAGAATTGCTTGTCGCGGCTGAACATGTGCATCGAGCCGCCCTTGCCGCGGCTGTAGCCGCCACGCCGTCCGGTCAACTCGGCCATGACGCCCCTGGCCTCCATGCCGGTGGCAAGCATGTGGCCGTGGTCGCGGTAGCCGGTGATGGTCTGGTCGCCGTCCTGCGCCGCCATCTGCATGCCGATGACCACCGCCTCCTGACCGATGTAGAGGTGGCAGAAGCCGCCGATCAGGCCCATGCCGTAGAGCTGACCCGCCTTCTCCTCGAAGCGGCGGATCAGCAGCATCTCCCGGTAGGCGTGGAGATCCTCGCTCTTGGTGAACTGCGGGACGTTGGGAGCCGGCACGTGCTGGGCGGCGTCCGGCGCAGGCTCGGCCTTGCCCGCCTCGGTGGCTGCGTCCATTGCCGTCCCTCCCGAAACTGAATTCGTTTCGAAGGTTCTAGAGCAGCGTCCGCGCGAAGGCGAGGGCACGGCTGACAGCCACGGTGGCGCTGTCATTAGCCAAGCTTGGGCCGAATTTTCACGATGCGATCGGCCGGGACGCGGCGGCGCCGTCAGGGATCGATCACGACCACGTCGTTGGCGTGGACCCGGCCCAGCACGACCCGGGCGCGTTCTTCGAGGAGGTCGCGGTCGATCTGCTCGCTGCGCAGCAGCGAGACGCGGTGCTCCCAGATCGCCCGCTCGGCCTTCGCGGCCGAGAGGTCCCTGTTGAGGCCGTAGGCCTCGATCTTGAGGGCGCGCTTGGCCTCGAGGCCGCGGTTTCCACCCTCGGCCTGCTGCACGAAGTACCCGACCACGAGGGCCGAGACCGTCCAGAGGACGACGGGAACGACGATGGCGCGGACGCGGCGGCGGATGACCATGGCGAGACGATGCCCCGCCACGGTTAATGTTTCGCTACCTCAGGCGCCGGGCCATCAGCGTTTGAAGAGCTGGCGGATCGCGTCGCGGCCGGCGTAGCGGCCCTGCGGACCCAGGCCTTCCTCGATGCGGATGAGCTGATTGTACTTCGCCAGTCTGTCGGACCGGGCGAGCGAGCCGGTCTTGATCTGTCCGCAATTCGTCGCGACCGCCAGATCCGCGATGGTCGAATCCTCGGTCTCGCCCGAGCGGTGGGACATCACGGCGGTGTAGCCCGCGCGCTGGGCCATATCGACCGCGGCGAGCGTCTCGGTGAGCGAGCCGATCTGATTGACCTTGATTAGGATGGAGTTCGCCGACCCCTCCTGGATGCCCCGCGAAAGGCGCTCGACGTTGGTCACGAACAGGTCGTCGCCCACGAGTTGGACCCGGTCCCCGATGCGCTGGTTGAGCAGGCGCCAGCCCTCCCAGTCGTCCTCGGCCATGCCGTCCTCGATGGACAGGATCGGATAGGCGTCGACGAGCTTGGCGAGGTACTCGACCTGTTGCTCGATGGAGCGGATCTGGCCCTCGCCCTCGTAATGGTAGGTGCCGTCCTTGAACCAGTCGGTCACGGCGCAGTCGAGCGCCAGCACTACGTCGTCGCCGGGCTTGAAGCCGGCGGCTTCGATCGACTCCATGACGAAGTCGAGGGCCGCTTCCGCCGAGGGGAGGTTCGGTGCAAATCCGCCCTCGTCGCCGACGTTGGTGTTGTGGCCGGCCTTCTTCAGGGCGCCCTTGAGAGTGTGGAAGATCTCGGCGCCCATGCGCACGGCCTCGCCGAGCGAGTCGGCACCCACCGGCATGACCATGAACTCTTGGAAGTCGATCGGGTTGTCGGCGTGTGCGCCGCCGTTGACGATGTTCATCATCGGCACCGGCAAGACGCGGCCCTGGACGCCGCCGACGTAGCGGTAAAGCGGCAGGCCGGCCGTCTCGGCTGCCGCCTTGGCGACCGCGAGCGACACACCGAGGATGGCGTTGGCGCCGATGCGCGACTTGTTCGCCGTGCCGTCGAGCTCGATCATAGTCTCGTCGATGGCGACCTGATCCTCGGCGTCCATGCCACCGATGGCGTCGAGGATCTCGGTTTGCACCGCCTCGACCGCCTTGCGCACGCCCTTGCCGCCGTAGCGGCTCTTGTCGCCATCGCGCAGCTCGACCGCCTCGTGCGCACCGGTCGAGGCGCCCGAGGGCACGGCGGCGCGACCGAAGGACCCGTCCTCAAGGAGCACATCCACCTCGATGGTCGGGTTGCCGCGGCTGTCGAGGATCTCGCGGGCGGCGATGTTGGTGATCGCGGTCATGGGGCGTCCTTCTCGAGGCATCGCGGGAGGCTGCCGGTGGCAGGGCATCCCGACGCGGCCCCGGGACGCGCGACGGCGCGGCCGGCGGGGCGCGGCTTCAACCTGTCGCGGCTTATCCGTCAAGCGGGGACGTCGGGCAAGCGGCGGCGACGGGCGCTATGGCTGCGACCGGCTCAAGAAAATGCGCGCAACGATCAAGAAAATCTGAGGCACGGAGATGCGGGACACCGTCGTTGGCGGGCGGGATGCACCCTGGCCGCCTTACCGCTATAGCAGCGCGATGACCGACGATCTTTCCACCCGAGACCTGCAACTCGGGCAAGCCACCCCGCAGCCGGACTCACCGGAAACGGCGCGCCTCGACCGCGTGCCGAACCCGCACGCGGATACCGACTACCTCGCCCGCTTCACCGCACCGGAGTTCACCTCGCTCTGCCCGGTGACCGGACAACCGGACTTCGCGATCCTCGTGATCGACTACGTGCCGGACCGCTGGCTCGTCGAATCGAAGTCGCTCAAGCTCTATCTCGGTGCCTTCCGCAACCACGGTGCCTTCCACGAGGACTGTACCGTGGGCATCGGTAAGCGCCTCACGGAGCTTCTGGAGCCGCGTTACCTACGCATCGGCGGCTACTGGTACCCGCGCGGCGGCATTCCCATCGACGTGTTCTGGCAGACCGACGAGCCGCCAAGGAAAGTGTGGCTGCCCGATCCGGGCGTCGCACCCTACCGGGGGCGCTGACACGCGAAGGGCGACCGGGTGTGACCGGCCGCCCTTTGTCGTGTGATGGTGTCGCCTCAGTAGCCGTAGCCGTCGTAACCGTAGGCGCGGCGGGGGGCGTAGCCGTAGCCGCCGCCGTCGTAGTAGCGGTCGCGGCGGTAGGCGTCGTTGGCGGCGCCGGCCGCGATGGCGCCGGCTGCCAGACCTGCGATGCCGAGGCCCACGGCGGCACCGGTACCGATACCGCGGCGTCCGCCGCCACGGCCGTAACCGTTGCCGTAGTGCTGGTGGCCGTAGCCGTACCCGCGGGGGCGGGCGTCGGCTGTGTTGGCGGTCAGCGCGCCGATCGAGAGGGCGGCGGCGGTGACGAGTGCGAGCTTGCGCATAGGTTCCTCCGAGTAGTCGAGGGGGTTCCACAGGGAAAACGCGCGCTTGCTCAAGCTTGTTCCGAAGTTTCCCTCTGCCGAAGACTGATGCCGGTGTGTTCGGGTGCCTCCCGTGCGGCGTCGAGACTCAGATGAAGCCGGCTGGACCTGACCGAGCCTGGGGTGACGACAGAGGCGGGCAACCGCCTCAGCCACATGTCTTCGCGAGACGGTCGAAGGCCATGAGGGTCGCGAGCAGGTCGGGCATCGCCTTCAGCGGCACCATGTTGGGGCCGTCCGAGGGCGCACGGTCGGGATCGGGATGAGTCTCGATGAACACGCCCGCCACGCCCACGGCCACGGCGGCGCGTGCCAGCACCGGTACGAACTCCCGCTGGCCGCCCGAGGTCGCTCCCTGCCCACCCGGCTGCTGTACCGAATGGGTCGCGTCGAACACGACCGGCGCCCCTCCCGTCACCGCCGCCATGATCGGCAGGCTACGCATGTCCGAAACAAGGGTGTTGTAGCCGAAGGAGGCGCCGCGCTCGGTCACCATGACGTTGGGATTGCCCGCCGAGGTCACCTTGTCCGCGACATGCTTCATGTCCCAGGGGGCGAGGAACTGGCCCTTCTTGACGTTCACGACGCGGCCGGTGCGGGCTGCGGCGAGCAGCAGGTCGGTCTGACGGCAGAGGAAGGCCGGGATCTGGAGCACGTCCACGACCTCCGCCGCGCGAGCGCATTGCTCGGCCTCGTGCACGTCGGTGAGCACGGGCAGTCCGAGGCGCTGCTTGATCTCGGCGAAGATCGGTAGGGCCTCGTCGAGGCCGAGGCCGCGGGCGGTGGAGGCCGAGGTGCGGTTGGCCTTGTCGAAGGAGGACTTGAACACCAGCCCGATCCCGAGCCTGTCGGTCATCTCCTTCAGGGCCGCCGCGACCTCGACGGCATGGTCGCGGCTCTCCAACTGGCACGGGCCGGCGATCAGGGCCAGCGGCAGGTGGTTGGCGAAGGCGACGGCGCCCGCATGGATGACGGGACCGGGGGTGGGTGACGGTTCTGACATGACCCGCTCTAGCCCGCGGCGGCGCTCCAGAACAGTCCGGCGCGGCGACGGAGCGGGGCGCGGTCCGGCGCGAGGCGGCACAGCGCGCCCCGGCTCGATCCGTCGATCCGGTCGCCCGGTTCGCAGCGCAGCCGCACCGGACCCGCCCGACCCTCGCGGGACTCGCCCGTGAGCAGCGTCTGCTGATGCAGCCCACGGGCCAGCGTCTCGACCTCGGCGGGCTTGCCGCCGACGAGCGCCTGGGCCGCGAGTCCGATCAGGAAGAAGTAGGCGCCCGGCGGTTCCCTCCGCAGCGAAGAGACCAGAACCTGCCGGGGCGTCCGGCAATCGAGGCTCATGCGCTCGGCATCCGCCGCGCGGAACACCACGAGCGTTCCCTCCCGGCCGGCGAGCGAGGCGCCCGTGAGGCGGATCAGCTTCACGGTCAGGACGTCGCAGGCATCGGGGCTCGCCCGCGCCGGTCCGGCGGAGACAAGGGCAAGGGCGAGGAGGGCCGGGACGATTCGCATGGTCGTACCTAACGCCCTCGGGAACGCCGCACCATGCGGGTCGGGAGGATCAGTGTGGGACAGCGGTCTCGGGCTCGATGGGATCCGCCCGGCAGGCCTCGTGCGCCCGGGAGCGCAGCGCCCGCCTGAGACGCAAGGGGTGCTCCCCCGCCTCGTCGGTGAGGGTGCCGGCGAGCCCGTCCGGACCGGCGATGCCGTGGAAGCGGATATGCCCAGTGGCGCCCTCGATCGAGAAGGCGATGGCCTTGGTGCCATCGTCGATGCTGACCTCGTCCGCGCGCATCGGCGTCACGAGGCTACCGGAGGCCGCCTCGTAGACGAGTCCGTCGCCATTGGGCGAGCGCCGCACGGTGATGCGCCGGCCGGCGAGCCCCCCGGTTGCCGGCTCTGTGCAGAGGTCCGCGTAGACGTAGGTTCCCGATGCCCAGGAGGAATGCGCCTGGAGGGATGCTGGCAGCATCAGCGCGAGCGCCAGCGTGGGACCGAGTCCGCGCATCATCGCCTCTCCGGAGCCGGCATCGCCGCCCCGACGGCGTCATGCAGGAAACGGGCTGCAACGGGCGTCGCGCTCGTTCGGATCCGCGCCCACGCTCGGGACTCATCCGCTGAGCATCGGCGCGGCGCATACCCCCGATGAAAAAAGGCGCCGAACCCTGCAAGGGCTGGCGCCGAGCCGAGGATGAGAGCGGTGGCAGACGAGGCCGGCGCCAAGGGAACTTGGTACCGGCCGCAGGCGATCAGCCGGCCTTGCGCTCCAGGGAGACCGCGACGAAGCGGGTCAGGCCCTTCGAGTTCTTGACGCGCATCAGCACTGCCTTGCGCCCGTTCGTCTCCGCCTGGCGCACCTGCGCGGCGACGTCGGACGGCTTCGACACGCTGGCGCCCGCCACGTCGAGGATGATGTCGCCCTGCTCGATGCCCTTGGCCGCAGCCGGCCCTTCGGGATCGACCTCCATCACCGCGACCCCGTCCGTACCCAGGCCGACCTCGCCCGCGGGCGCGAGGCTGAGGCCGAGCCGCGGCTGGCCGTTGCCGGCGGTGCCGGTGTCGCCCGTCACGGCGCCCTTGGCGTCGGTGGGCAGCGCGCCGAGCTCGACCGTGGCGGTGTCGCTCTTTCCGTTGCGCAGGTAGGCGAGCTTGACCTCGGTGCCGGGCTTCAGACCCGCGATCTTGCGCGACAGCTCCTTGGCGTCGTTGACGGGGGTGCCGTTGACCGACTCGATCACGTCGCCGGATTTGAGCCCGGCCTTGGCCGCGGGCGTGCCGGTCTCGGCGTGATCGACCAGGGCGCCCTTGGCCTTGTCGAGGCCAAGCCCGTCGGCGATGTCCTTGGTCACCGGCTGGACCTGCACGCCGAGATAGCCGCGCACCACCTTGCCGTCCGTGCGGAGCTGATCGACCACCGCCTGAACGGTCTCGGCGGGGATGGCGAAGGCCAGTCCCACGCTGCCACCGGACGGCGAGGCGATCGCGGTGTTCACGCCCACGACCTCGCCGGTGACGTTGAAGGTCGGGCCGCCCGAGTTGCCCTTGTTGATCGGCGCGTCGATCTGCAGGAAGTCGTCGTAGGGGCCGGCGCCGATGTCGCGGCCGCGGGCCGAGACGATGCCCGCCGTCACGGTGCCGCCGAGCCCGAACGGGTTGCCGATCGCCACCACCCAGTCGCCGACCTGCGGCGCGGCCTTGCCGAACTGCACGTAGGGGTAGCTGCCGCTCTCCTTGATCTTGAGGAGCGCGATGTCGGTCTTGGCGTCCTTGCCGATCACGGTGGCGTCGAGGGTGCGGTTGTCGTCCAGCGTCACCTGCACGGTCTTGGAGTGATCCACGACGTGGTTGTTGGTGACCACGTAGCCGTCCGCCGAGATGATGAAGCCCGAGCCCACAGCGCCGCGCCCGCCGCGCTTCTGCTGCGGCATGCCGGGCTGGCCCGGCTGACCGTTCTGGCCGAAGCGCTTGAGGAACTCGCGCAATTGGGGCGGTACCTGCTGCATGTTGGGGCCGGGGGAGCCGTCCTCGTCGTCCGAGGAGGCGGTGTCGTCGAGCTTGACCTTCACCGAGACCACGCCCGGCTTCACCTTGTTGACCACGCCCGCGAACGAGCCCGGCGGGTGTTCGGGCGCCTCGATCGGGGTCTTGGGCAGCGCCTGAGCCAGGGCCGTAGTCGAGGGCTGGGTCAGGCCGAGGCCGGCGCCGCCCGCCACGAGGGCGGCGGCCGCGACGGAGGCGAGGGCGCGGCGACGGAAGGTCGGGATCATGGATGGCTCCGGAAACGAAGGGGCGAGGCCGCCGGACGGGCGGGCCGTGACCTCGTTCGTAGCGGCCGCCGCCTGACCCGGCCGTGGCCCCCGGATTACGGTTTGGACAGGTTGGGCAGGGGTGTCAGTCCGGAGCGCCACACGAGATCGAGGATCAGCCCCGCCGGGAGGGTGTCGAGCATGGGCGTCACGGGCAGTCCCGCCGCGTCCAGGAGGTCGGCCGCCCAGTGGTTGCAGACGTTGCGATAGGAGAAGCGGCCCGCGCCCTCGTAGAACAGGCTCGGCCCGTAGAGGCCGGGGCCGGCCTCGACCGGCAAGCCGCCATGCAACCGGAACTCTCGATCCAGGCGGGCCAGCAGCCGCGCGAGGCCGGCCGCGGAGACCGGCACGGGGACGATGTCGGAATGCGGGAAGGCCGCGCGGACCTGCCGGTCGAGCCCGACGACCTGGATCACGCCGTCGCTACCGGCGGGGGTGAACAAGGCCTCCAGTCCGAGGCGCCAATCGACGTCGGCGAACGTCGCCGTTTGTCGATAGAAGCGGGCCTCACCCCAGCCGAACTCGATTAGCGGATAGTCCCGGAAGCGCGTTGCGATGGTGCGCAGGGCCGTGCCCGCCCCCTCCCCCGTCAGGGCCGCCCGCGGCACTACCAGCCCCGAATGCCAACCGTGGCCGACGAGGTGGATCGTCCGGGCGGTGCCGGCGGCGGGGGGATAGAGCGAGGCGTCGCCGGGCCTTGCCGTGAACCCGACAACGGCAACCAGGACGAAGAGGCAGAGCCCGAGGAGCAGGGATGCGGACCGGACGATGCGTCGCGTCATGGCATCGGATGCCTAGGGCGAAGCATACGCGCTGCGCCGGGCGAAGCCCTCACGCTCGTGGTCGCGTAAGACGATTCAAGCGAGGATCGTGATGGTCGGACCAGAGATCCGATGTCGGAAAAAGATTGGCTCCCCGAGCAGGACTCGAACCTGCGACAAAGCGATTAACAGTCGCTTGCTCTACCAACTGAGCTATCGGGGATCACCGGGCCAACGCTGCGGCCACGGCGGGGTGCTTAGCCCAACGGCGGCCGCGGATGCAAGCCTTCGATCGCGGTTTTCGCGACGCGCACCGCCGACGGTTTCCCACCTCAACGATTTGGCGCAGGTCGCATCAAGGCCGTTGCCGATCCGGCCACGCCTCTGCTAGAGACGCCGGGCTTCGGACCGGCCGCCCGGTCCGCGAGTGCGCGCGATCCGTTCGATCGGATCCCGGACGCGAGGGGCCTCGTGGCGGAGTGGTTACGCAGAGGACTGCAAATCCTTGCACCCCGGTTCGATTCCGGGCGAGGCCTCCACAATCCCCGTCGGATCTCCGGCTCGACATCAACCGGCAGACTGATCGGCCGACCTCCGATCCGCCGCCGGACCAAGGCGGTCCGAAGCCTTGCAATTCACCGGGCGATCCACGACAAACCGCGCGACTTGAGTACGCCGCCGCTGCGCGGACGAAAGCTTGCTGGCTTCGGCGTCGAGGGAAGGACGGTCTTCATGCTCGATTACGCTCAGGCGCGACGCCTCATGGTCGATTGTCAGCTGCGGACCTTCGACGTGAACGACATCGCCGTGCTCGACGCGTTCGACAGCGTGCCGCGGGAGCGCTTCGTGGCCCCCGGCCGCGAGGACTTCGCCTATATCGATCAGCCCGCCGCGCTGGGCGACGCGAGGGCGATGCCAGCCCCGATGGTCCTGGCCCGGATGGTCCAGGCCCTGAAGGTCCGGCCGGGTGTGCGCGCCCTCGACGTGGCCGCGGGCTACGGCTACGGCGCGGCCATCCTCGCGCGCCTCGGCGCGGAGGTCGTCGCCCTGGAGCCCGTGAGCCGTCTTGCGGACGGCGCGCGGGAACGTCTCGACGGAGCGGTCCGGGTGGTCGAAGGCCCGTTGGCCGAGGGGGCCGCCGGTGAGGGTCCGTTCGATGCCATCCTGATCGAGGGGCGGGTCGAGGCGCGGCCCCAGGCTCTGCTCGATCAGTTGCGCGACGACGGGCGCCTCGTCTGCGTGCTCGGGCCCGATCGGAACGCCAAGGCGACCTTGTTCGTGCGGGCGGGCGACGCCTTCGGGGGGCGTCCGCTCTTCGACGCGGCTCTGCCGGGCCTCGACGCCTTCGCCGTTGAGGCCGGCTTCACCTTCTGATCCGGCCGACGAGACCAGCTCGGGTGTCGCTTTTTTGAAGCACCCTGCTGCATTCGCGTCCCGATGCCCTCCGTGGCGCTGTCCGCGCCCGCCCAACCTCGGGTAAAGTCTCGACCGGGGCGGGCATGCCGTGACGCACGAATAGAGCGTCGAGGCCGCTGGAAAACGCGGACGAAAACGGCTCATCGAGAAACCGCAAGGGCTGATCGACGTGAGAGAACCGAAACCCTCGGGGCGGCGCACGCTCCGGCTGACGAGCGTCGCATTGGCGCTCTCGGCCGTCGCGTGCGCGGCTCAAGCCGAAACCCTCGAGAGCGCCCTGTCCCGGGCGTATCAGGCCAATCCCGCCCTCAACTCCGAGCGGGCCCGGCTGCGCTCGCTCGATGAGAACGTCGCCGTCGCCCAGGCGGGCTACCGGCCGACCGCGACCATCTCCGCCGATATCGGCGTACAGCAGTTCGAAGGGAACCTCGGCGGCGCCGGGGCTGGCGGCGGAGCTGTGACGGGAGGAGCCGTGGGCGGTGCCGCGGGAGGGGCGGCCGGCGGAGGCGTCGGCGGCGTCGCCACGACCAATTCGAACCCGATCTTCAACTTCGTCACGCGGCCTGGCGGCGCCGGTCTCACGGTGAATCAGAATCTGTTCGACGGCTTTCGCACCGACAACCGAACCCGTCAGGCGATCTCGAACGTGCTGTCGAACCGCGAGGCGATCCGCCTCACGGAGATGTCGACGCTGTTCAACGCCGCGCAGGCCTACATGAACGTCCTGCGCGACACGGCGAACCTCGAACTGCAGCGCAACAACGTCGAGGTGCTGGAGGAGCAGCTCCGGCAGACCCGCGACCGCTTCAACGTCGGCGAGGTCACCCGCACCGACGTCGCCCAGGCCGAGGCGCGGCTGGCCGGCGCCCGTTCGCAGGTCGGCGCCGCCGAATCGCAGCTGCGCTCGTCGATCGGTATCTATCGGCAGAACATCGGCGTCGAGCCGCGCCAGCTCGCTCCCGGCCGGCCCCTGGACCGCTACGTCCCCGCCAACCTCGAACAGGCCATCATGGTGGGCTTGAGGGAGCACCCGCAGATCCTTGCCTCCCTGCATGCCGTCGACACGGCGGAACTTCAGGTCAAGGTGGCGGAAGGCGCGCTCTATCCGACAGCCGGCATCCAGGGGAGCGTCCGGCAGAGCTACGATTCGCAGCTTCCCAACACCTCCGCCGTCACGGCCGCGATCGTCGGCTCCGTCACGATCCCGCTCTACCAGGGCGGTTCCGAGTATGCTCAGATCCGGCAAGCCAAGGAACTGGTCGGTCAGGCCCGCCTCATCGCCGAGCGCGACCGCGACACCGTTCGCTCCCTGGTCACGCAGGCCTGGGGACGGCTCGAGGCCGCGAAGGCCCAGGTGCTCGCGTCGCAGGCCCAGGTCCAGGCCAACGAAGTGGCGCTCAACGGCGTGCGCGAGGAGGCCCGCGTCGGCCAGCGCACCACCCTCGACGTGCTCAACGCCCAACAGGAACTGCTCAACTCGCGCGTCAACCTGATCCTGGCCCAGCGCGACCGCGTGGTGAACTCCTACGACGTGGTGCAGTCGATCGGCCGGCTCACGGTGCGGTACACGGCCCTGCCGGTGACCCCCTACAGCCCCAAGGAGCACTACGATCAGGTCAAGGACCTCTGGTTCGGCGTCGGCACGCCCGACGGCCGCTGAGGCGGAACGGGTTTCCTGTTGGCGTGGCGGACGGCGTGCTTGTGTCCCGTTCGTCGCGTGAAATACTGAGTGTCGACCCGAGCCCGTCCCTACCCTTCCCCGAGCGTCGTCCGGATGAGTGCAGCGAGCCCCAAGGTGCAGGATGCCGGGCAGGAGCCCTCCATGGAGGAGATCCTGGCCTCGATCCGCCGCATCATCGCGGACGATCAGGTCAAGGCGCCGGACCCCGAGGCTCCCGAGCCGGCGGACGCACCGGAGGACGACGTGCTCGACCTCGCCGAGGTCGCCCAGCCCGTACGGCGCCCCGAGCCGCCCCCGTTCGAGATGCCGGAGATCGAGTTTCGCGAGGAGGTGGCCTTCGAGGAGCCCGCGACCGTGGCGGCTCCTTCCCCGCCTCCCGCCCCGCCCCGGCAGGAGCCGAGACCCGTCGACCGCTTTCAGGCCGCGATCGAGCAGGAGGCGGCTGAGCGGCTCGTCTCTCAGTCCACCGACGCCAGCGTGAATCAGGCCTTCGGCCTGCTGGCCCACACCGTGATGAGCCAGAACGCGCGGACGCTGGAGGACCTCGTCAAGGACATGCTCAGGCCGATGCTGAAGGGCTGGCTCGACGACAACCTGCCCCACATGGTCGAGCGTCTTGTCCGCGCCGAGATCGAGCGGGTGTCCCGCGGGCATTGAAGGCACGCCCGCGGTTGACGGGCGGCGGCGAAGGGGTGAAAGCGGCGGCCAATCCCGCCTCGTCCGATCGATCGGCCCCAGACCTCCATGATGGACAAGACCTTCGACCCCGCCGCCGTCGAGGCGCGCGTCAGCGTGGAGTGGGAGGCCGGTGGTGCCTTCCGTGCCGGCCGCCCCGAGCGCGCGGGCGCCGAGCCGTTCTGCATCGTGATCCCGCCACCGAACGTGACCGGCTCGCTCCACATGGGGCATGCCCTCAACAACACGTTGCAGGACATCCTGGCGCGCTTCGAGCGCATGCGCGGGCGCGACGTGCTCTGGCAGCCGGGCACGGACCATGCCGGCATCGCCACGCAGATGGTGGTGGAGCGCCGCCTCGCCGAGGCCGGGCAGCCCGGCCGGCGGGAGCTGGGCCGTGAGTCCTTCGTCGAGAAGGTCTGGGACTGGAAGGCGGAGTCGGGCGGGGCCATCGTCAACCAGCTGAAGCGGCTCGGCGCCTCCTGCGACTGGTCGCGCGAGCGCTTCACCATGGGGCTCGCCGGCGCCCCCGACGACCCCATGGTGCGCGCGGTCACCAAGACCTTCGTCGACCTGCACGCGCAGGGGCTGATCTATCGAGACAAGCGCCTCGTGAACTGGGACCCGAAGTTCCAGACGGCGATCTCCGACCTCGAAGTGCTTCAGGTCGAGGTGAAGGGCCATCTCTGGCACTTCGACTATCCCATCGTGGACGCGGACGGGGCCGAGACCGGCGAGGTCATCACCGTGGCCACGACGCGGCCCGAGACCATGCTCGGCGACACGGCGGTGGCGGTGCATCCGGAGGACGAGCGTTACACCGCGCTGGTGGGCCGGCGTGTGCGCCTGCCGCTGGTGGGCCGCCTGATC
>Ga0182229_1000310_pt1 | contig 12720 bp, 12 predicted proteins | sample G6R1MG_32_FD_129663 | JGI IMG/M metagenome (GOLD analysis project Ga0182229, IMG submission 129663) | Miscanthus phyllosphere microbial communities from Michigan, USA - G6R4_MAIN_07NOV2016_LD1 MG | ecosystem: Host-associated > Plants > Phyllosphere > Phylloplane/Leaf | place: USA: Michigan...
CTGAAGCCGGACCTGCCCGGCCTCGCGCGGGTGCGGATCAACGAGACGCCGATGTCTTGGGCCGACTACGATGGTGACTGAGCGCATCGCGGGAGACGACGCGGCCCTCGTCCTGTTCTCCGGCGGGCAGGATTCGGCCACCTGCCTCGCCTGGGCGCTCGACCGTTACGCCCGCGTCGAGACGCTGGGCTTCGATTACGGCCAGCGCCACCGGATCGAACTCGATTGCCGGGAGAGCCTGCGCACCGGCCTCGCAGAGATCGACGCCGCCTGGGGGCAGCGCCTCGGCGAGGATCACGTGCTCTCCCTCGACGCGCTGGGCGCCGTCTCCGACACAGCGCTGACCCGTGAGACCGAGATCGGCTTCGAGGCGTCGGGCCTGCCGAACACCTTCGTGCCGGGGCGCAACCTCGTCTTCCTCACCTTCGCCGCCGCGCTCGCCTACCGGCGGGGCATCCGGCACATCGTCGCCGGCATGTGCGAGACGGATTATTCCGGCTACCCGGATTGCCGCGACGACACGGTGAAGGCCCTGCAGGTGGCGCTGAACCTCGGCATGGAGCGCCGCTTCGTGCTGCACACCCCGCTGATGTGGATCGACAAGGCGGCGACGTGGCGCCTCGCGCAATCCCTCGGCGGCGCGAGGCTCACGGACCTCATCGTGGAGGAGAGCCACACCTGCTACCTCGGGGAGCGCGGGGCGCGCCACGCATGGGGCTACGGCTGCGGCCAATGCCCCGCCTGTCGGTTGAGGGCCGAAGGCTACGCGCGCTTCACGGCGACGGCGACCTAGAACCGGCGGCGAGCCCGCCGACCAGGGCCGCCAGCGTATCCCCGAAGGCGGCCGGGCTCGCGAAGAGCCGTTCCATCAACAGCGCCCCTTCCAGGGTGGCGAGGATCGCGCGGGCCTGCGTCGCGGGGTCGAGGCCGGGGCGCAGGCTCCCGTCGGCCACGCCCTCGCCCAGCACCTCCTCCAGCCACGCGAGGTGCTTGCGGAAGAATGCCACGATGTCCGCGCGCAGGCGCTCCGGCAGCGCCTCGCCCTCGATGGCCAGCGCCGCGCAGAGGCAGCCGAGCCCCTGCTCGACCCCGCCGAGATAGAGCTTGCCATAGGCGGCGATGCGCCCCGGCCCTTCCGGCACCTCGGCGCGGATGGAGGCCATCGCCCCGGCGTACCGGGATTCGTAGGCCGCGATCAGCGCGGCGGCGAGGTCGGCCTTGGTCGGGAAATGGTGGTGGATGCTCGCCTTGCGGATGCCCACCGCCGCCGAGAGGTCGGCATAGCTGAATCCGGCATAGCCCCGGCTGCGCACCAGGGTCTCCGCCTCCATCAGCAACTCGGCCCGGGTGTCCCGCATCGCTCTCCTCGGCCCTGCATCACGATCACGGAATCATCAGCGCCGCTTGACGCCCCTAGAAATCTACCTACTAATTGGTCGGAAAGAAAGACCGGGAGGTTTCGGCATGGCGGCTTCGTCCGTTCATCCGACGAGAAGCGGCCTGACACGGCGGCAATCGCTGTTCGGCGGCCTGTGCCTGTGCTGTCTCGGGACGGCCGGCCTCTCGCCGCGCGCCTACGCCGAATCCTTTACGATGGACGAGGTCGGCCCCGGTATCTTCATCCGCAAGGGGCTCATCGCCGATGCCGATGCGCAGAACCTGGATGCCATCGCCAATATCGGCTTCATCGTCGGCAAGAGCGGCGTGCTCGTCACCGAATCCGGCGGGAGCCTCGCGGACGGGCAATGGCTGCGGGGCGAGATCGCCAAGCGCACGGACAAGCCGATCACCCACGTGGTGCTGACCCATGTCCACCCGGACCACGCCTTCGGCGCCGGGGCCTTCGCGGCGGACAAGCCGATCTTCGTCGGCCACGCCAAGCTGAAGGAGGCGCTGGACGCGCGCGGCGAGTTCTACCGCAAGCGCCTCATCGACCTGTTCGGGGAGGAGAAGACCGGGCCGGTCGTCTACCCGACGATGGCGGTGGCGGACACCGCCGAGATCGACCTCGGCGACCGCAAGCTCGCCTTCACCGCCCACGGCCCGGCGCATACGACGAGCGACCTGTCGATGCGCGATTCGCTGAGCGGCCTGCTCTTCCCGGCGGACCTGCTCTTCGTCGAACGAATCCCCTCCCTCGACGGCAGCCTGAAGGGTTGGCTGACGGAGCTGGAGCGGATCAAGGCGACCGGCGCCGCGCAGGCGGTGCCCGGCCATGGCCCGGTGCGGGTCGAACTGGCTCCGGCGGTGGCGGACCTCACCGCCTATCTCACCGCTCTCCGGGACGAGACCAAGGCGGCCATCGCCAAGGACGTGCCTATCGACAAGGCGGTCGGATTGGTCGCGCAGGGCCAGCAGGACAAGTGGAAGCTGTTCGAGCACTATAACCGCCGCAACGTGACGGTGGCTTACCAGGAACTCGAGTGGGATTGATCCGTCATCAACCGATAAACACAACAACGGGAGACCACGCCATGCGCCCGACCCTCGCCTTTGCCCTCGCTTTTTCCGCCGCGACCCTGTTCGCGCCGCTCGCCCAGGCGGCGGGCGCGTCCGATACCGAACAGGAGCGCAACGCGCGCTGGCAGGAGATCGCCAAGTCGATCTTCGGCGACAAGACAATCGAATCCACCGATACGCTGGTGAAGATCGAAGCGCCCAAGCGCGCCGAGGACGCGGCCCTCGTGCCGATCACCCTGTCGATGCCCGACCGCGACAAGATCAAGTCGGTCTCGCTCATCATCGACGACAACCCGGCGCCCTACGCCGCCAAGTTCGAGTTCGGCCCGGCCGCCGATACCCGCGAGCTGAAGCTGCGCGTGCGGGTGAACAATTACACGGACATGCACGCCGTGGTGGAGACGCCGGACGGCAAACTCTACGAGGCGAAGCAGTTCGTGAAGGCCTCCGGCGGCTGCTCGGCGCCCATGGGCATGAGCGACGAGGAGGCGATGAAGGGCATGGGCGACATGCGCATGAAGTTCGCGGAGGCGCAGCCCGGCAAGCCCGTCGAGGCGACGCTGATGATCCGCCACCCGAACTTCTCGGGCATGCAGATGAACCAGGTGACGCGTGATTTCACGCCAGCCCGCTACATCGACAAGGTCACGGTCTCGGCCGGCGACGAGACCGTCTTCACCATGACGGGCGACATCTCCATCGCCTCGAACCCGGTGATCAATTTCGGCTTCAAGCCGGATGGGAAGGCGCTCAAGGTCGCGGCGAGCGACAACCAGGGCGGTCGCTGGTCGCACAGCTTCAACGCGCCGAGCCCGACGAACTGATGGGGCCTCGCGGCCTTTATCTGGGGCGGGCGGCGGCCATTGCGGCGGCTGCCCTCTGCCTCGCCGCCGCCGAGCCCGCCGACTCGCCGGTGAACGTGCCGGAGCCGCCGGGTCTCTATACCGGCCCGCAGCGGGGCTACACGCCCCCGACCCTGAAGGGCGCCCGCGTCGTCGACGGGGCGACGGTCGCGGAGATGATTGCGGGCCCGGACAAGCCGGTGCTGATCGACGTGGCCATGCGCGAGCGCAAGCCCGCCAACTTCCCCGAGGGCCGGCTGTGGTTGCCGGTCCACCCGTCGATTCCCGGCGCGGTCTGGCTGCCGAACGCGGGCGCGGCGCCCCTGCCGCCGGAGCGCGAGGCCCTGTTCTTCGGCCGCGTGGAGCAACTGACCGGCGGCGACAAGGCGAAGCCGATCGTGGTCTTCTGCCATGTGGAGTGCTGGGGAAGCTGGAACGCCGGCAAGCGCCTCGTGGACAAGGGCTACACGGCGGTGAACTGGTTCCCGCAAGGCGTCGAGGGCTGGCAGGATTTCCACGAGACCCGGAACCTCACCGAGGATCCGGAGTGGAAGCAGGCCACCGGCCCCTGACATCTCCCCCGTTCCGCCGCGACCGGCCCCTGTCTCGGGGCGTCGCCTGTCGTATAAGGCGCCACGCCGGATCCAGGCGGTGAGCGTTGGGAGCGCGGGATGTCCCAGGTCATCCAATCCCGCCGCCTGCGGGCGGTGGACATGGGCAAGCGCAAGGCCGAGGGGCGCAAGATCGTCGCCCTGACGGCCTACCACGCGCACACGGCCGGCATCGTCGATGCCTTCTGCGATTTCATCCTCGTGGGCGATTCCCTCGGCATGGTGATGCACGGGATGGAATCGACCATCCCCGTCACCCTGGAGATGATGATCCTCCAGGCGCAGGCGGTGATGCGCGGCACCGCGAAGGCGCTGGTCGTCGTGGACATGCCCTTCGGCTCCTACGAGGCGAGCCGGGAGCAGGCCTTCGTCAACGCTTCCCGCGTGCTCAAGGAGACCGGCGCCGGGGCGATCAAGATGGAGGGCGGCGCCCATTTCGCCGACACCGTGGCCTTCCTCGTGCAGCGCGGCGTGCCGGTGATGGGCCATATCGGCCTGACGCCGCAGGCGGTGAACGTGATGGGCGGCTTCAAGGTGCAGGGCCGCGCGCCGGACGACGAGCGCCGCCTGCTGGAGGATGCCCGCGCCATCTCCGAGGCGGGGGCCTTCGCGATCGTGCTGGAGGGCATCGTGGAGCCCGTGGCGCGGGCCATCGCGACCTCCCCGAAGGTGACGGCAGCCACCATCGGCATCGGCGCCTCCTCCGTCTGCGACGGGCAGATCCTCGTGCTGGAGGACATGCTCGGCCTGTCCGAGCGGACGCCGAAATTCGTGCGCCAGTTCGGGTCGCTGCGCGCCCATATCGAGGGGGCGGTGCAGGCCTATGCCGAGGAGGTCCGCGCCGGCACCTTCCCGGGGCGGGACCAGACCTACGGTTAGAGCGACCCGACCCGGCGCGCGGACAGGCGCAGGCCCGGCGCGGGGCGTTCCAGCAGCACCTCCCGGCGGAAGCGCACGAGGCGGGCGGGGCGGCCCGCCGCGCCGCTGGTGAGGCTTTCCGTCTCCTCGACCAGACCCTGCTGGGCGACGAGCCGGCGGAAATTCTGCTTGTGCAATTGCACGCCCGACAGCGCCTCGACGGTGCGCTGCAATTGCAGCAGCGTGAATTCCGGCGGCATCAACTCGAACACGACGGGGCGGTATTTGATCTTGCCGCGCAGGCGCCCGATTGCCGTGGCGAGCACGCGGCGATGGTCGAAGGCCATCGGCACGCCGGTTGGGTCGCCCGCTCGGCCCGGCCCCGGATTGCCCCGCGATTCGGGGATCAGCCCCGCCTCGAACAGCAACTCGTAGCGTTCGAGCACACGCTCCTCGTTCCAGGTGCCGCCGTTCATGCCGAAGGTCAGGCCCAGCCGGTCGAGGCGGCGCTGGCGCAGGGCCTTGTCCGAGGTCTCGGCGGCCCAGGCCGTGAGACGGGGCTCGATGGCATCGAGTTGCGCGGGGCGGCCCCGGCGGAAATCCTCGTAGGGCAGGTAGCGGTACCAATTGTGCCACGCGGCCTCGGCGAGGCCGGCGGGGCGCTCCTCCCGCACCAGGGCGAGATAGGCCACGGACAGGGCATGCGCGGCCGGCGCGTCCTCGCTGCCGGAGCGGTCGCGGTCGCCGAAGGTGTAGAGCTGCTCGACATAGCCGAGGCGCTGGTTGGTCTGGCGTTCCACCCAGGCGCGCAGCCCGCGTTCCAGGGTGGCGTGCTCCGGCACCAGGGGGCCGGCGGGAAGGCCGTCGCCCCGGCAGGTGGCCTGTCCCGGCACGCGAATCGTCAGGGCGCGGGGCTCGCCTTCGTTGGCGGCCACGATCACCGCCACGAGGCCCACGGCCGAGCGGTCGGTCTCCGGTTGCCCGTCGCCCGCGCCCGTCCTTCCGCCCGTCTTCTCCTCGGCGACCGACATGCGCCCGGACTCGTCTCCCGCCTGCCCGAGGCCGCCCCGCGTGAAGCCGCCCGGCGCTATAGGCGCGAGGACGGGCCGTCCGTCAACGCGGCGGGGTGGCACTGGTATGCTGCTCAGAGAAGAGGCACGAGAAAGTCGGTTTGGATTGCCAAATTATCCCTTGCGTTTGCGGGCGAATCTGGATTGATTCCAAACGCAAGATGCCTGAACGCACAGCACCAAACCTCTGGTGGCAATTAACCCCCGCACAGCGGGCGATGCTGCGGCGTCTGTGGTGCGAAGGGCCTTTGCCGACCCCCGATCCCGGTGAGATGCGCACCGTGCGCTCCCTCGTGCGGCGCGGTCTGCTCCGCACGCGCGACCGCGGGCGGGACCGCGCCTCCGATCCCGGATGTTGGTTTCTGACCGCGCGGGCCATTCGACTGGTGTCGCAGGCGGAGGGGGCGGCGCCGGGCGCTCAGCCGAAGCCGGATGCGGCGCTCGCCGGAGAGCGGCAGAGCGAGGAGGCCTGAGGCCTCCCCGCACGACGTCAGGCGCCGAGGCCGCCGACGCAGATGTACTTCACCTCGAGGTAATCCTCGATGCCGAGCCGGCCGCCCTCGCGGCCGAGGCCCGATTCCTTCACGCCGCCGAAGGGTGCCACCTCGGTGGTGATGATGCCCTCGTTGACGCCGACCATGCCGTATTCCAGCGCCTCGGAAACCCGGAACATCCGGCCGAGGTCACGGGTGTAGAAGTAGCAGGCGAGGCCGTATTCGGTGTCGTTGGCCATGTGGACCGCCTCGGCCTCGTCCTTGAACCGGAAGAGGGGGGCAAGCGGCCCGAAGGTCTCCTCGCGGGCGACGTCCATGGCCGGGGTCGCGTTCACGACGACGGTCGGCTCGAAGAACTGGCCGCCCAGCGCATGGCGGTGGCCGCCCGCGATGACCTTGCCGCCCTTGTCGAGGGCGTCGCGGATATGGGCCTCGGTCTTCTCCACGGCGGCCATGTCGATGAGCGGGCCTTGGGCCACGCCCTCGTGCGTGCCGTCGCCGACCTTCAGCCTGTTCGCCGCCTCGGCCAGCTTCTCGGCGAAGGCATCGTAGACGCCGTCCTGCACGAGGAAGCGGTTTGTGCAGATGCAGGTCTGGCCGGAGTTGCGGAACTTGGCGAGCATGGCGCCCGCCACCGCGCGGTCGAGGTCGGCGTCGTCGAACACGATGAAGGGCGCGTTGCCGCCCAGTTCCATCGAGACCTTCTTCACCGTGCCGGCGGCCTGCTGCAGCAGCACCTTGCCCACCTCGGTGGAGCCGGTGAACGTTACCTTCTTCACCAGCGGGTTGCCGGTCAGCTCGCCGCCGATGGCGCGGGCCGGGCCGGTGAGGATCGAGACCAGCCCGTCCGGAATGCCGGCCATCTGGCAGAGCTTGCCCCAGGCGAGGCCCGAGAGCGGCGTCTGCGAGGCGGGCTTGATGACGATGGGGCAGCCGGCCGCGAGCGCCGGGGCGAGCTTGCGGGCGATCATCGAGGAGGGGAAGTTCCACGGGGTGATCGCCGCCACCACGCCGATCGGCTCCTTGGTGACGAGGATCTTCCGGTCCGCCCAGGGGGAGGGGACGGTCTCGCCGTAGACGCGGCGGGCTTCCTCGGCGAACCACAGGACGTAGGCGGCCGACATGCCGACCTCGCCCCGCGATTCCGCGAGGGACTTGCCCTGCTCGGCGGTGAGGATCTGCGCCAGATCCTCCTGGTTCTCGGTGATGACGGCGGCGAGCTTGCGCAGGAGCACGGCGCGCTCGTTGGCGGTCTTGGCGCGCCAGGCCGGGTAGGCGGCGTGCGCGGCCTGGATGGCGCGCTTCGTCTCCTCGGCGCCGGCATTCGGCACCCGCGCGATGACCGCGCCGGTGGCCGGGTTGGTGACGTCGATCTGGCCCGCGCCGGACTTCGACCATTCCCCGCCGATCAGGCAGGCTTCCACGAGAAGCTCGGGGTTCTTCAGGCTGAGGCGACCACCGGTCTCAGGCATCCAACGGTTCCTTGGGCGGTGACGGCTCGGTCTGGGCGCGCGGGGGCACGCTGCGAGCCGTGCTGCGGGCCTGAGCCTCCGCGCGCGTCTCGAACACGTGGGGCGCAAGATCCCGCGATTGCAGGGAGGCGCCGAGCTTGAGCCGCATGAAGGCACTCGTCGTGTACCGCGAGGCCGTGGCGTAGTAGCGGCTTTCCAGATAGGCGATCATCGAGAAGTAAGCTTCGGCTACGGCGGGATCAAGCTCGAAGCCGTCGTAGTTGGCGATCAGGTGGACACGCTTGCCGATCTGTTGGCAGGTCCGCTCGAATTCCCGCCGCACGAGATCGACATCCTCCACCGTGCGGACCTGGAAGCCCTCGTAATTGGCGAAGAGTGTATTCCGCTCGGCATCGTAGGACATGCGCTCCGACAGGCTCATGCCCAGCAGCCACTGCTCCAGGCCCATCGCCTCGTCCCGGAACAGGCGCGAATCCATCGGCGCGGGGTCGCGCACGATGGGCGTGAAGTCCATGTGGGCGAGGATGTCCCGCCCGATGTCGATGCCCGGCGCCACCTCGACGAGTTCCACGCCCTCCGTGGTGCGGCGGAAGACGCAGCGCTCCGTCACGTAGAGCACCGGCTGCCCGCGCTCGGCCGCGTAGGCGCCGGAGAACGTCACCTGCTCCACGGCGCGCACGAACTTCTTGGACCTGCCCTCCGTGAGGATACGCAGCGTCCCGTCCGTGAGGCCGATGTCGAGGCCCCCCGCCGTGAAGCTCCCGGCGAAGACGAGGCGCTTGGCGTTCTGCGAGATGTTGATGAAGCCGCCGGCCCCGGCGAGCTTGGTGCCGAAGCGGCTGACGTTGACGTTGCCCTCCTCATCCGCCTCCGCGAGGCCGAGGCAGGCGAGGTCGAGGCCGCCGCCGTCGTAGAAATCGAATTGCTGGTTCTGGTGCAGCACGGCGGCCGGGTTCAGCGCCGCGCCGAAATCGAGCCCGCCCTGGGGCAAGCCGCCGATCACGCCGGGCTCGGCGGTGAGCGTCAGGTATTTCAGCACCCGCTCTTCCGCCGCCACCTTGGCGACGCCCTCCGGCACGCCGATGCCGAGGTTCACGACGCCGCCCATCGGCAGTTCGAAGGCGCAGCGCCGTGCGATCACCTTGCGGATGTCGAGGGGCAGGGTGCCGATCCGGTCCAGGGGCACCCGCTGGCGGCCGGTGAAGGCGTGGTTGTAGGGCGTCGCGTAGGTCTGGTGGTGGTTCTCGGGCTTCGAGAGCACCACGCAATCCACCAGCACGCCCGGCACCGTCACCTCGCGCGGGGCCAGCGACCCGTTCTCGGCGATGCGCTCCACCTGCGCGATGACGAAGCCGCCGGAATTCTTCGCGGCCATGGCGGCGGCGAGGTTGTCGAGCGTCAGCGCCTCGCGCTCCATGGTGACGTTGCCGGCTGGGTCGGCGGTGGTGCCGCGAATGAGCGCGACGTTCACCGGGAAGGTCCGGTAATGCAGCCACGGCTCGCCGTGCAGGTCGATCAGGCTGACGAGGTCTTCCGTCGTCCGGTCGTTCAGCTTGCCGCCGCCCTTGCGCGGATCCACGAAAGTGTAGAGCCCCACCTTGGTGATGTGGCCTGCGGTCTTGGCGGCGATGTCCCGGTAGAGGTGCGAGACCACGCCCAGCGGCAAATTGTAGGCCTCGATCGTGCCCTCGATCGCCATGGCGCCGAGCTTCGGCACGAGGGACCAGTGCCCGCCGACGACGCGGCGGATCAGGCCCGGCATGGCGAGGCGGTTGAGGCCGCGATCCTTGCCGTCGCCGGGGGCGGCGGCGAACATCAGGCCGAGGTCGCGGGGGCCCTTGCCCTCGGTGAAGCGCTTGGCGAGCGCCAGGATGAGTTCGTCGGGGGTGCCGATGCCGACGAAGCCGGAGACGGCAACCATGTCGCCGTCCTGCACGATGGCCACGGCCTCGTCGGCGGTGACGATCTTGTTCTTGAGCCCGGTGGGCAGGCGTTGTCCGTCAGCCACGGGCGGCGATCCAATCCGCGATGCCGGAGCCCAGGAGCTTCTGCGCCTTGCCGCCGACGAACACGCCGACATGCCCGCCGGGCAGGCCGAGTTCGGTGTAATCCTCGGTGCCGATCTTGCCGCGCAGGGCCTGCGAGGTCGCGGGCGGGATGATGTGGTCGTCCTGCGCGAACACGTTCAGCACCGGGCAGGTGATGTTCTTGAGTTCCACCTTGCGCCCGCCGAGTTCGAAGTCGCTCTTCACCAGCTTGTTGTCCTGGTAGAGGTCCTTCAGCCATTGCTTGGCCGCCTCGCCGGGATGGTCCGGCCGGTCGGAGATCCATTTCTCCATGCGCAGGAAGTTCAGGAACTTCTTGCGGTCGTCGAGGGCTTCGAGCAAATCGAGGTTGTACTTCGTCATGGTGCGCATGGGCGTCATCATGGAGAAGACCGAGCCCATGAACTCGCCCGGCAGGGAGCCCTGCGCGGCGATCAACTGGTCGATGTCCTCGCCCGAGAGCGAGCGCACCCAGATGTTGATGAAGCCGTGGCCCTTGCGGTTCTCGACGGTGTCAGCGTGGAAATCGACCGGCGTGATCGTCAGCACCATGGCGTTGACGGTCTCGGGGTAGAGCGCCGCGTAGCAGGTGGTGAAGACGCCGCCCTCGCAGATGCCGAGCAGGTTCACCCTCTCGCGGTTCGTCGTGTCGTTGATGAAGGCGACGCATTCGGCGAGATAGCCGTCGACGTAATCGTCGATGGTGACGAAGCGGTCGGCCCGGCCGGGATTGCCCCAATCGACCACGTAGAGGTCGAGGCCGAGGTTGAGGAGGTTGCGGACCAGCGAGCGGTCCTCCTGCAGGTCGGCCATCGTGTAGCGGCCGATCAGCCCGTAGACGATCAGGACCGGCGGCAGGCCCCGGCTCTCCGTGAGCGGCCGGTAGCGGTAGAGACTGACCTTGTCCTGCCTCCAGACGAGGTCCTTCGGGGTCGTGGCGATGCGCACGTCCTCGTCGCGGACGCTGGCGAAGAGCTTGGCGCCCTCGGCCATCTTGCGCCCGAGGGCGCCGACCTCGGCCATCATCTCGGCGGGGGTGAGGTCGAGGGGCGTGGCGGCCGGCTTGCCGCGTCCGCCGCCGTCCGTGGTCTCAGCCATGGCTTTCCTCCCGTGTCGCCCCGGCCTTCGCGCGCTTCGTGGCGGCGCGCTTGTCCTTCTTGAGGGAGCGGACCTCCCGGCGAAGCTCGGTGAGGCTGCGGTGGACGTCGTCCAGTTCCGCCCGGCTCGGCTGGCCGTAGAGGTCGCTCATGAAGCCGGCCACGTCCTGCTGCGCGAGGCGCAACTCGGTGGCCGCCTTCAGCATGTCGCGCTGCGAGGCGAGGAAGGCGTCCGAGCGCTGCACGTCGAGGAGCACGCCGTTGGCGGTCTCGATCCAGTGCTGCATCATGTCCCGGCCGGTCGGGTAGGTCTCGCCCCGCGCGGCACGGGCGTTCGCCTCGCGGGCGAAGGTGCCGGCGGCCCGCGTCCAGGCGTCGAGCATCACCGCCTGATGCTTCCCCTGCGCCTGCCGCAGGGTGGCGAAGGCGGTGAACAGGGTGGCGAAGCGCTTCTCGGATTGCCACAGGTCGGCGAGTTGCGGCCCTTCGGACATCCGGTTGAGGGTCGCGCTGAAATCGCTCGTGCCGCCGAGCCAGGCTTGGGGGTCGAAGATCCGCGCCAGCACGGCGCCGGCCGTCGGGTCGCTGGTCGCGGCCACCCCCTGGAGCGAGGCGGCCAGCGTCTGCGACAGGGAGGTCGCCGCCGCCCAGGCTTGGGTGAGGGAGGTCTGCGCCTCCGCGAATTGGCCGAGGTCGGGGGCCGGTGGAAAGGCGCCGAAGGCCGCCGCGCCGTTGCCCATGCCGGGGGGCGTCAGGAAGCCCATCCCCGTGCGGGCCCAGAACTCGCCCATCGCCTTGAACGCGTCGAACTGGTCCATCCTGGCGTGTCCCCCGTCCGTTGCTTATTCCGCTCTCGACCTCATCCTGAGGTGCCCGCCTTGGCGAGCTTCGCCGCACCTCAGGATGAGGGGAGGGAGGGGATGAACCGACCCCTCCCGCGTCCTTTTCGTTACGCCGCCGGGCGGACCTCGCCGAGCGCCCCGGCGTAGATCGCGTAGGCGTCGTCGTAAGTGACCTCGCGCGGGTTGTTCACGAGGAGGCGGGTCTGCTTCATGGCGTCCGTCGCCATGCGCTCCAGATCGCCCTGCTTGACGCCGACTTCGCTGAGCGAGGCCGGCACCTTGCAGTCGTGGCAGATCGCCTGAAGACATTCCACGAACCGGGCGGCGGCCTCGGCCTCGGGCAGGTCGGCGGCGGCGGGGTCGAGGATCGGCGCCAGTTCCGCGTAGAGCCCCTGCGCGTGGCTGAGGTTGAAGCGCATCACGCCCATGAGCACCAGGGCGTTCGAGAGCCCGTGCGGCACGTGGAAGATTGCCCCCACCGGATAGGCCAGCGCATGGACCGCCGCGACCGGCGCGTTCGCGAAGGCCATGCCGGCCAGCATCGAGCCGAGCAGCATGCCGGAGCGCGCCTCGACGTTCCTGCCGTCGGAACAGGCGGTGCGGATGTTGGCCGAGAGCAGGGCCAGCGCCTGCTTGGCGAGCTGGTCCGAGATCGGGTTCTTCTTGTTCTTGCTGGTGAAGGCCTCGATGGCGTGCACCATCGCGTCGATGCCGGTGGCGGCGGTGACGTGGGCCGGAAGACCCAGCGTCAGCTCCGGGTCGAGCACCGCCCAATCGGGCAGGAGCTTCGGGGCGACGACGCCCTTCTTCTCGGTGGTCGGGGTGGTGACGATGGAGATCGGCGTCACCTCCGAGCCCGTGCCGGCGGTGGTCGGCGCGAGGATCAGCGGCAGGCGGTCGCCCTTGGCGAGGCCGACGCCGTAGATGTC
>Ga0182229_1000311_pt1 | contig 12690 bp, 17 predicted proteins | sample G6R1MG_32_FD_129663 | JGI IMG/M metagenome (GOLD analysis project Ga0182229, IMG submission 129663) | Miscanthus phyllosphere microbial communities from Michigan, USA - G6R4_MAIN_07NOV2016_LD1 MG | ecosystem: Host-associated > Plants > Phyllosphere > Phylloplane/Leaf | place: USA: Michigan...
CCGTTTCAAGGTGTTCGCTGGTGCGGCCTCGGCGTGTCCCGCTTGACCGGCAATCCCCAGTCTGTGCGGAGGCCGTTCTGAAAACAGCCTCGTCATCCCGGGGCCGCGTAGCGGAGCCCGGGATCCAGAACCATTGTCGAATCGAGGACCTGCACCGTCGGCGGCTCTGGATCCCGGGCTCGCCTCCGGCGCCCCGGGATGACGGGGAGGGCCTGAGAACCGCGTTTGCGAAGGCCATGAACCCGAAAGTGTCTGCTCGTGAGGGACGCGGCGCGGCGCATTCCAAAACCTCACCATGGGTTGCTCCCGGCGGGCATGGCGGTGCCGGCCTCGACGCGGCGGGCCTGCTCGGCCTTGAGGCGGAGCTTGAGGTAGCGGCCGGGATCGTCGGGCAGGGTCTGGAGCCACAGGCGGTCGGGGCGGATCTCGTGCGCCTCGAAGCTCTTCGTCACCCGGCGGGCCTCGCGCTCGGGGGCCTCGGCGACCATGGCGGGGCCGGTGCCGGAGCGGCCGCGCCCGGCGGCGTCGCCCACCGAGCCGCGCGCCTTGCCGCCGGCCGAGTCGATGGCGGCCTGTTCGGAGCGCCCCCGCCGGGCGACGGCGCTGTTGCCGGGCAGCGAGGCACTGCTGCTCGCTTCGCGGTTGCCGGCGAGGCCCTCGCCGCTGGACGAGGCGTTGACGTCGTCGTTCGGGTCCTGGTGGGCGGACTTGTTGTAGCGGGCGCCGTACTGCGCCGTGCCGTTGGCGATGCCGCCGCCGGGGCCGCGGTCGATCGCCTCTTCCAGCATCCGGGCGATCAGCGACCGGTTGGCCTGGGCGTCCGCGTCGCGGGGGTTGAAGCGCAGGGCCTCGTCGTAGGCGGCGATGGCGCCCTGCAGGTCGCCGGAGCGGGCGAGCGCATTGCCGAGGTTGTAGCTCGCCCGGCGCCCGCCGTTGCGGAACAGGGCGATGGCCTCGTCCAGCCGGCCCGCCTCGTAGAGGGCGGCGGCCCGCCATGCGGGGTCCTCGAACACCCGCGCGGCGAGGCCGGGCAGGTGGACGCTCATCAGCAGGCGCCCGAAGCCGGTGCGCGGCTGCGACAGGGCGACGAGGGTCACGATCCCCAGGCCGACGAGGACGAGCCCGCCGATCCGCGCACTCCGCCGCCACGCCTGCGGCAGGCCGAGGGTCCGGGGTGACACGAGGGCGACCGGCATCAGGCGCTCCGTCGGAACAGCAGGAGGGCGGGCAGGGCCGCCAGGGCGAGCAGCCAACGCCCGAGGTCGGCGAAGGCGACGACGCCGTAGCCGCCGGCCGCGAGGTGCTGGGCGGTGGGCGCGGCCACCGCGTCGAGCACGGGGGTCGCGGCGCGGATCTCGGCGCTGGTCCCGCCGCCCGCCGCCGCGAGGCGCTGGAGCGGGCCGGGATCCGGGTTCGGTACGCCCGGCGGCAGGGTTTTGGTGGCGGGGACGAACAGGGTGTCGAGGCGCCAGCCCCGGGCGCGGATCGCCCCGGCCTCGCGCAGGGCGGCCTCGCCGATGCCGTCGCCGTCGCTGATCAGCACCACGTCGGCGGCGATCACGCTGGCCTCGGCGAGCGTCCGGCTGGCCAGGGCAAGGCCGCGCTCCGGGTGGCTGCCCCGGTCGGGCACCGTGTCGGCGTCGAGGGAGAAGAGCGTGGTGCCGAGGCTGTCCCGGTCGGTGGTTGGGGAGGCGGCGAGGTAGGCGTCGCCGGCATAGACCACCAGGGCGACGGGGCGCGTGCCGGCGGCCTGCGCGACGGAGGCGGCGGCCTCGCGCACGCCCTGCAGGTTGCCGCCCTCGGCGACCGAGCGGGAGAGGTCGACGACGAGGATCGTCTCGTCGAGGTTGCGGAACGTGCCGGTGTCCCGGCGCTCCACCGCCGGGCCGGCGAGGCCGAGGACGAGGCCCGCCGCGCAGAGCCCCGCCGCGAGGTTGGCGCCGCGCTTGCCGCCGAGCACCGATCCGGTGCGCGAGAGGTAGGCCATCAGGGCGGGATCGACCTCCCGGCCCCAATCGCCGAGCGGCGCCGCCCGGCGCACGGCGTAGAGGGCCAGGGCGACGACGACGGGGAGCGCCGCGAGCCACCAGGGCCGCAGGAGGGTGAGGCCGGCGAGCGTCATGCGCTCCTCCGCACGGCGAGCAACCCCACGGCGAAGGCCAGCGCCAGGGCGCCCGGCCACACCCACAGGTCCTTGCGGAGGGGCAGCGGCGGGGGCGGGGTGCGCCCGCCCTCCAGGGTGTCGATGGCCTGCGCCACGGCGACGAGATCGTCGGTGGTCTTCACCCGGAAGAAGCGCCCGCCGCTCGTCTCGGCCATGGTCTTCAGGGTCTCGCTGTCGACCACGTCCTGCTCGCCGTTGGCGTCGGCGAGATCGCGGGGGCCGAGCGCGATCGTGTAGACGCGCACGCCGATCTCCTTGGCGAGATCGGCCACGTCCTTCGGCGCGGTCTGGCCGGCGTTGTTGGCGCCGTCCGAGAGCAGCACCACGGCCTTGGTCGCGGCCGGGCGCCCCTCCGGGATGTTCGCGTCGCGGGGGTCGAGGCGGCGCAGCGCGAGGCCGAGCCCGTCGCCGATGCCGGTGGAGCGGCCGGAAATGCCGATCGCCGCCTCCTCCAGGGCGCGGGCGACGGAGGCGGTGTCGAAGGTCAGCGCGGCGGCGACGTAGGCCTGATCCGCGAACAGGACGAGGCCGATCCGGTCCCCCGCCCGGCGGCGGATGAAGTCGGCGCCGACGCGCTTCACCGCCGCCAGCCGGCTCACGGTCTCGCCGTCGAGGGAGAAGTCGCGCCGCTCCATGGAGCCCGACAGGTCCATGGCGATCATGATCTCGCGCCCCGAGGCGGGCAGCGCGGCCGAGGGCATCACCACCCGCGGCCCGCTGAGGGCGGCGACGAGGCAGATCCACAGGCCCCAGACCAGGGCGGCCCGGCGGCGGCCGCGCCCCGCGCCCTCGTGGCCGGTGCCCGTGCTCGCGGCCAGCGTGCCGGGCACGCGCAGGGCGCCGCCCTCCACCCGCTCGCGGGGCAGGAGCCGCGCGGCGAGGAGCGGCAGCGGCAGGGCGAGGAGCAGCCAGGGGGCCGCGAGGTCGAAGCCGGAGACGAAGGCGGCGAGCCAGCCGGGCATCATGCCTTGAGCCTTCCGATCAGCCGGGTCAGCTCCGCGTCGAGGAGCGCGGGGTCGGGCACTTCGCGCCGGTAGAGCCCGTCCACCAGCACGCGCCCGGCGCCGGCGGTGAAGAAGTCGGTGCGCAGGCGCCCGTCGAGGCGCGCGGCCCACGCGGCGCCGTGGGCGGAGGCGGCCTCGTCGCCGTCGAGGGTGCGCACGAGGCGGCGCAGGAGCCGCGCCTGGGCGAGGATCCTTTCCGGCGGAGCCAGCGCGCGGCTTCCGGCGAGGTCGGCGAGCGCCGCCCGGCGGACGCTGGCCCGGACCCGGCTCACGAGGATGCGCAGCAGCCCGACGAGGAGGGCGGCGCCGAAGCCGAGGACCAGCGCCAGCAGGATCTCCCCGGGCACGGGGCCGCTCGCGCCGCCCGGCAGGTGCAGGCCGCGCAACTGGTCGAGGGTCGCGGGGGCGTCGGCGGGGGTCACGGGCGGCCCCGCGCGGTTTCAGAGCACGGCATCGAGCCGCTCCATCAGCGGCGCGTAGGCCTCCGGCCCCGCCTCCACGTCGAGGCGCAGGCCGGCGATGCCGCGCGCGGCGTATTCCGCGAGGCGGGCGTCGAGCATCCTCTCCCCGGTGCCGTCGGCCCGGAGCGAGCCGCGCCGCCCGTCCGAGAGGGCGAAGGGGAAGAAGCCCGGCCGCCGGGCGCGCTCGAAGGCGTCGCTGACCAGGAGGAGGCGCACCGAGACCCGCTCGGAGACGAGGCCGAGCAGGCGCTCGAAATCGGGGCCGGGGGCATCGAGGGCGCTGGCGATGACGAGATGCCCGCCCGACGGCAGGAGGCTCGCGGCGATGCCGAGCAGGGGTTCGAGGGGCGGGTCCTCGGCCCGCGCCGCCGCGAGCGCCTGGGCGTGGGCCACCGCGAGGGCGCCGGTCACGGAGGCCATGGCGCGCTCGCCCCCGGCCGGGCGCAGCACGGTGGGCTCCCCGGCCCCGCTCGCCACGGCGAGGCCGACGCGCCCGCCATCGGCGACGATCCGCCAGCCGAGGAGGGCCAGCGCTTCGGCCGCCGCGACGGAGCGGAGCGTCCGCTTCGTGCCGAACAGCATGGAGGGCCGGAAATCCGCGAGCAGGATCACCGCCCGGTCGCGCTCGTCGTGATGGGTGCGGACGTGCAACTGCCCGGTGCGGGCGGTGGCGTTGCGGTCGATGTGGCGGCGGTCGTCGCCCTCGGCCCAGAGGCGCACGTCCTCCGGCTCGGAGCCCCGGCCCCGCCGCCTGGTGACGATGCCCCCCGGAAGGCCGGCGAGCGTGCGGGTCACGGGCGCCGCGCCCCGCCGGGCGAGGTGGCGCAGCCCCATCAGCGCCTCGCCCGAGAGGTGGATCACGGGATCCTGGGCAGGATCTTGGGACGGTGCCGCCGTGCCTCGGCTCAAAGGGCCTTCACCCGCCGTACGAGGTCGTCGATCAGCCCCCGGGCGGTCTTGCCCTCGGCGGAGGCCCGCCAGGTCAGGCCGATCCGGTGGGACAGGGCGTCCCGCGCCAGCTCGGTGATGTCCTCGGGGATCACGTGGTCGCGCCCGCGCAGCCACGCCCGCGCCTTGCCGGCCATCATCAGGGCGAGGGTCCCGCGCGGCGAGGCCGGGTGCTCGATGGCCCCGCGCAGGTCCGGCGCGGCCTCGTCGGTGCGGGTCGCCGCCACGAGGCGCACGAGATAGTCCTTGAGCGCCGGGGAGACGTAGGTGGCCAGCGCCGCCTCGCGGGCCGCGCGCACATCCTCCATCGACAGGCGGATCGGCATCGGCGCGATGCGGTGGGTGATCTCGCCCTCCACGAGGTCGAGGATCGCCCGCTCGGAGGCCGCGTCGGGCATGTCCACCACGACGTGCAGCAGGAAGCGGTCGAGCTGCGCCTCGGGCAGGGGGAAGGTGCCCGCGTGCTCGATCGGGTTCTGGGTGGCCACCACCATGAACGGGTCGTGCAGGCGGTGGGTCTCGCCGGAGACCGTCACCTGCCCCTCGGCCATGGATTCGAGGAGCGCCGACTGCACCTTGGGGGGCGCGCGGTTCACCTCGTCCACCAGCACCAGGGCGTGGAAGAGCGGGCCGGGCAGGAATTCGAAATGCCCGCTGTCCTGCCGCCACACGGTGGTGCCGGTGAGGTCGGCGGGCATCAGGTCCGGGGTGCACTGGATGCGGGCGAAGGAGCCGTCGAGCCCCTCCGCGAGGCGCTTCACCGCGCGGGTCTTGGCGAGGCCGGGGGCGCCCTCGATCAGCAGGTGGCCCCCGGTGAGGAGGCCGATGAGCAGCCGCTCCACGAGGCCGGAGGCGCCGATCAGGCCGGTCTCCAGCCCGTCGCGCAGGGCGAGTACCCGCTCGTGCAGGCCGGAAGGATCGGTTCCCGGCGAGGGACGGTCGGCGAGGGCCGCGCCGCTCATGAGTGGATTGGTCCCGACAGGTCGGCGCAATCCGGCATCCTGCACGTCTCCTCGCGGCCGGGTCCCGTGTCGCGCACGGGCTCTCTCGCAGCCGTCTCGGGTGTGCCCGCCGGGCGTGTGCCCGTCAATCCTGCGTGGGCCGGGCCGTTTGCGGGCATCGTGTCACGGTTTCTTCACAGGCGGGGAGGATGAGCGGGCCGCCATGCATGCCGCCTTCGCCTACGCCGACCTCCCCGAGCCGGTGAAATCCGCCCTCGGCCTCTTCGTGGCCTTCTGCCTCGGCACCTTCATCGGCGCCGAGCGGCAGTATCGCCAGCGAACGGCGGGCCTGCGCACGGCGGTGCTCGTGGCGGTGGGCGCCTCGGCCTTCGTCGATCTCGGCATGCGCCTCACCGGCGGCGAGGGCGGCACCCGCACCGTGGCCTACGTGATCTCCGGCATCGGCTTCCTCGGCGCCGGCGTGATCATGAAGGAGGGGATGAACGTGCGTGGCCTCAACACGGCCGCGACGCTCTGGTGCTCGGCAGCGGTGGGCGCCTTCGCCGGCGCGGACATGCCCCTGGAGGCGACCTTCGTCACGGTGACGGTGCTCGCCTGCAACACGGCGCTCCGCCCCCTCGTGAAGCTCATCGACCGCCTGCCGATCCGCGAGTCGGAGACGGAGGCCACCTACGAGGTCCAGGTGACGACGGCGCCGGGCGCCTCCGGGCCGGCGCAGGACCTGCTGATCGAGCGGCTGGAGGCGGCGAACTACCCCGTCAGCGCCATCGAGATCGAGGAGCGCGGCGAGGACGCGGTCGATGTCATCGCCACCCTGACGGCCAGCGCCGTCGACGCCTCGGAGCTCGACGCGGTCACGGCCGAGCTCGAGAAGGCCCCCGGCATCCGCCACGCCACCTGGACCGGCCAGACGACGGGCGACTGAACCGGATCAGCGGGGCGGCGTCAGCGGGCGGATTCGGCGCTCGACCACCACCGTCGGCCGGACGCGGCGCTCGACGATGACCGTGCGGGGCGCGCGGCTCGGGCTCGCGTGGCTGAGGATGCGCTCGGGCACCCGCTCCGGCTTGGCGCGCTTGGCGGCCAGCACATGCGGCCGGACCTCGTCGGCGGGAAGGCCGATCAGCCCGGCGGCGATCTCCACCTGCTGCTCGACATCGTCGGCCAGGTCCTGGGCGGCGGCCACCGCCTCGACGATCGTCGGCGGCTCGCGGCGCACCCGGATCGGCGGAAGGTCGGCGAAGCTCTTCTGTGTCTTCTTCACGGGACGACTCGCGGTCTTCATGCCTCAAGCATAGCGCGCCCGAAGCTGGTTGTGCAGTGCATCAAACGATGGTGATCGCATGGGTCGCCCGCGCTGGGATCGGCCCATGGCATCGACGGATGGCCCCCCTCGGCGAATCCCGGCGCGACGGCATGCCGCATGGATGGCGGGCCCTGCCCAAGGGACTCCGGTTCGTCGGGCCGGCGGGCGGACGCCCGCGTTTCGCATTAACCCGGCAGGGCCTATCCTGCGCCCATGACCATGCCGTTCGATCCGCGCCTCACGCCCGCCCGGCCGCATCTGGCGGATGCCGCCCTGCGCGGGCAGGTCGAGGCCGCACGCTTCGTCGCGGGGCAGGCTCGGCGGGTCGTCGTCCCCTCCGCGCCCCTGCGGCGGACGCCCTCGGACGCCTCCGGCACCGAGACCGAGGCCGTGCTGGGCGATGCCGTCACCTTCTACGCGGAGGAGGACGGGCATGCCTTCGTCCAGCTGACGCGCGACGGCTATGTCGGCTACCTGCCGCTGGGCAGCCTCGGCCCGGCCGACCCGGAGCCCACCCATGTGGTCACGGCTGTGCGCAGCTTCCTCTACCCGGCGCCGGACCTGAAGCGGCCGCCGCTCGGCCATCTCGGCCTCGGCGCCCGCCTCACCGCGACCGGGCGGGAGGGCGACTATCTCGCGACGCCGGGCGGCTTCGTCTTCGCCGCCCATTGCCGGGAGGCGGGTTTCACCGCCCCGGATTTCGTCGGCACCGCCGAGCGGCTCGTCGGCACGCCCTATCTCTGGGGCGGGCGCACGAGCCTCGGGCTCGACTGCTCCGGGCTGGTGCAGCTCTGCTTGCACCTCGCGGGCCGCGACTGCCCCCGCGACGCCGACATGCAGGAGCGCGGCCTCGGCACCGCCCTGCCCGACGACCCCGACGGGCTGCGACGGGGGGATCTGGTGTTCTGGCGCGGCCATGTCGGGATGATGCGCGACGCCACCTCCCTCCTCCACGCCAACGGCCACCACATGGCGGTGGCGGTGGAGCCCCTGGCGGAGGCGCGGGCGCGCATCCTGGCCAACAGCTACGGCCCCGTGACATCCCTCCGCCGGCTCGCGGCAGGAACCGCCGCCCCGGCGGCCCCGTTCAATCGTCAAGTTCGCAAACCCGGAGACCCGGAATGACTGGCACTCGACTCGGCCTCGCCCTCGGCGGCGCCCTCCTCGTCCTCCTGCCCGGCGTGGCCCTCGCGCGCGGCGGCGGTGGCGGCGGCGATGCGGGCAGCGGCCTCTCGCCCTACGCGGCGCTCAGCGGCAACGACCGCTCGGCCGGCGTCAACAACGGCAATTACCGCGATCCGGGCTACGATTCCTACCTGCAGACCTACGCGCCGGATGAGGCCTCCCGCTACGCGGTGCCCCCCGGCCCGCAGCCCGAGCCGGCCGGCCGCCTGCGGATGCGGTCCTATTACGGCTACCCGTACTGAGACCGGCGGAGGCGCGGGCGGCTCACCGTGGCCGCCCGCCCCTCACTCCCCCACCTTGTCCGTATTCTTGCCGGGATCCTTGCCGGGATCCTTGCCAGACTCCCTGGCGGGTGCGGCGGCCTTGTGCATCGCCTGCAGGGTCCAGTCGCCGCCGGAGGGCTTGCAGCCCGTGCCGCGCACGAAGCGGCTCTTCTCCGAGCCGATGACCGAAGCGAGGAAATTCCGGCAGATCCGGTCGTCCGCCACGTAGGGCAGGCCGGTCGGGTTCACCGAGCCGTGCATCCCGGAATCGGGATTGTCCCACTTCACCGGGCGGCCGTTGCCCTGCGGATCGAGGGCGACCGTCAGCGCGGCCTGCGCCCGCCGCCAATCCTCGCCGTTGAGGTCCGGCCCGAAGGTCTTGGGCGGCGCGATGCTGCCCGTCGTCAGGGGCTCCTCGACGGCGGCCGACGCCGCCGGCTCGGGCGTGCCCCGGAACAGCAGCAGCGGCTGGCTGCACCCCCCGAGGACGACGCCCAGACACAGGGCAGCCCCCGCCGGAACGAGGGTCCGGAAACCTTTACAGTGACGCGAGACCATCAGACCATCATACCTGACTCAACGGCGGTCTTTTGCGTTCGACGGACGCGCCGTTGCCCCCTCAGGCCCCGGACGTGGCAGGCAGGAGTCTTCCCTTGAACGAGTTAACGATCGGTGGCCCGGCTCCCGTGATTCCGGAAGATTTCACCCGCGCCGAGAATCCGGTCACTCTGTTCGCGGCCTGGATGAAGGAGGCCGAGGCCGCCGAGCCGAACGATCCGAACGCCATGGCCCTGGCCACGGCCGGCAGCGACGGCCTGCCCGACGTGCGGGTGGTGCTGCTGAAGGCGTTCGATGAGCGCGGCTTCGTGTTCTACACCAACACGCAATCGACCAAGGGCGAGGAACTGGCCGCGAACCCGCAGGCCGCCCTGGTCCTGTACTGGAAGAGCCTGGGCCGGCAGATCCGCGCGCGGGGCCCCGTCGAGCGCGTGACCGATGCGGAGGCCGACGCCTATTTCGCGAGCCGCCGCCGGGAAAGCCGCATCGGCGCCATCGCGAGCCAGCAATCGCGGCCCGTCGCGGACCGGACGGTGTTGATGGACGCCGTCGCCGCCGTGACGGAGCGGGTCGGCGACGGGCCGGTGCCGCGCCCGCCGCACTGGACCGGCTTCCGCATCCTGCCGACCAGCATCGAGTTCTGGCGGAACGGCGAGTTCCGCCTGCACGACCGGGTGCGGTTCGTGCGCGACGGCGCGGGCTGGCGGGGCACGCGCCTCTATCCGTGAGGCATGAAAAAAGCCCCGGCCGGACGGCCGGGGCTTTCTCGTGTGCGGGATGTCCGGAGGATCAGTCCTCGGACTCGGCCTTCTTCTCGGCCTCTTCCTCGGCGGCATCGGCCTCGGCCTCGGCCTTCTCCTCGGCGGCCTCGGCGGACTGCGCCTCGGCGATCGCGGCCTCCTCGGCCTCGACCTCGGCGCCCAGCACCGTCGGCGGGACGATGTTGGCGACCGGATCGGTCGATTCGCCGGTGTAGGTGCCGGCCGGGATCTTGATGTCGGAGACGTGGATCACGTCGCCGATCTCGCGACCGGTCAGGTCGACCTCGATGGCGTCCGGGATCTGGTCCGGGGCGACGTCGAGCTCGAGGGTGTGGTGCGAGATGTTGAGGGTGCCGCCGCCCTGCTTGATGCCCGGCGCCGCGTCCTCGTTGACGAAGTGCACCGGCACGGCGACCGTCACGGTCTGGCCCGAGACGACCCGCAGGAAGTCGACGTGCATCGGCACGCCGGAGACCGGATCGAGCTGGAAGTCGCGCGGGATGGCGCGCAGCTTGCGGCCGCCGACCGCGATCTCGAACACGGTGGTCTTGAACCCGCCGGCATAGATCAGCGTGCGGGCACGGATGAGGTCGATGGCGATGGAGACCGGCGGCTGGCCCGCGCCGTAGATGACGGCGGGAATCTGGCCCTGGCGACGAACGGCCCGGGCGGCCCCCTTGCCGACCCGGTCGCGTGCCACGGCCTCAAGCGACTTGATGGCGCTCATAGGCGTGATCCTTCAGATAGCTGGAGCCGGAACGCGAAAAAGCCGCCCGAAGCGGACGGCTCAAGCCTTCCCGGCGCGCCCCTGCCTCCAAGGGTGTCTCGGGGGCGCGCCGTGGCGATACACAAATGAGCGCCGGAAGGCAATCGGCGGTGGCCTCACCGCATGCCATGCCGGGCCAGTTCCTCCGGCACCAGCTCCGCCGCTTGCAGGCGCAGGAGGATCGCGTCGAGATCGACCGGACGCGCGTCGCAGGCGTCGATGCCGACATCGCAGGAGCGGCTGGTGTCGGGGAGCCAGCCGTGGCTATGGCCGAAGAGGTGGAGCGTCTCGCGCCACAGGCCCGGCCAGGCGCGGTGCGCGTAATGCGACAGGAACAGGCGCCGGTCGCGGCCGGTCCCGTCCGTCACGGTGAGGCGCATGCTCTCCATGGGGGGCGCGGCCCAGGGCAGGTCGAGGATGCGGTTCGAATCGTGGTTGCCGCGCACGAGGTGCTTCAGCCCGTGCAGCCGCGAGAACACCTCCGCGCAGCGCGCGCGGCTCGCCTCCACGGCGAAGTCGCCGAGATGCCAGACCGTATCCTCCGGCCCGACGACCGCGTTCCAGGCGGCGATCAGCGCCTCGTCATGGGCCTCCACCGTGCCGAAACGCGCGCGGGCATGCCGCAGGACATGCGGATCGCCGAAATGGGTGTCGGCGGTGAAGTAGGTCGCCATCGGCTCCGGCTGCTCGCTCCATCCCGGACGAGGTGGAGCCGGAGGCGCGGCCCGCAAGGCGAAAAAGACAGCGGCTTAAAGTCTCGCGCAGTCCCGCCGCCGCAGACAAAGCGCCACGGCAGAAAATCCTAACGAAAACGAATCACGTCGGTGCGATCTGTCAAGAACTGTCCCGCTTGTGACACGCGCGCTACAATGGCCAAGCTTGGTCCGCGGCGTCGCGGTCCGGTCCAGGCGTTCGTTGAAGCCACAAGGGGAAGCGAAGACCCATGCAGAACTTCACCGTAACCGACCGAGAACGCGACACCGTCCTCGCCGCTCTGCGCTACTACCAGTTCTACCGGATGCAGGGTCATCCCTTCGACCCGCGCCAGGACCACCTGATCGACACCATCGCCGGCCAGACCGGCGACGCCCTGGATCTCACCGAGATCGACGACCTCTGCGCCGGCCTCGCCGGCAACCCGCACGCGCTCGCCGTCAACGCGGCCTGACCGGACGCCTGTCGGGGCTCGGCCCCGACACCCTCCGCCCTCGATCGGACACGATCGCATCGCACGGGCGGACGATGCCGACCCTGCACGTCTGCCCGCTCTCGCGCCTGCCCGACACCGTCCTCGCGACGGGAGCGAGCCATCTCCTCACCCTCGTCACCGTCGGGATGCCCGTCGAGCGCCCGGCGGCGATTCCGCCCGAGCACCACGCGCGGATCGGCGTGAGCGATATCGCCGCACCTCAGGCGGGCCATGTCCTGCCGGGCGAGGAGCATGTGGCGGCGCTCCTCGCCTTCATCCGCGCGTGGCCGCGGGAGCGGCCGCTGGTGATCCATTGCTATGCCGGCATCAGCCGCTCGCCGGCCGCCGCCTACATCGCCGCCTGCGCCCTGGCGCCGGAGCGGGACGAGGGCGCCATCGCCGATGCCTTGCGCGCCGCCTCGCCTTCGGCCACCCCCAACCGGCTGTTCGTGGAGATCGCGGACCGGCTGCTCGGGCGCGATGGAAGGATGGTCGCCGCCATCGCGCGAATCGGGCGCGGTGCCGACGCCTTCGAGGGCACGCCCTTCGTCCTCGCCCTGGACTGACACGACCCGAAACAGGGGTGGCGCAAACGCGCCCGTTCCGGGCAAAAGCGGCGGATGACGGGCCCGGTTTCGGACGAGCCGGGTTGTCCCCGCTTCGCAAGCCGCCTTAGAACCGGACAAAGGATGAGTCAGGGATGACCGCAGAGACACCAGCGACCGACCCGTCGATCGATGCCCTGCCGTTCGAGGTGGCCCTGGAGCATCTCGAGGACATCGTGCGGCAACTGGAACGCGGCGACGTGCCGCTGGACAGGTCGGTAGAGATCTACGAACGCGGCGAGGCACTGAAGCGGCGCTGCGAGGCCCTGCTCAAGCAGGCCGAGGCGCGGATCCAGCGGATCACCCTCACCGCCGATGGGCGGGCGGAGGGTGTGGCGCCCCTCGATGTGTCGTGAAGTCTCGGGTCGGTCCCGTGGGAAATGAGGTTGTGACCGTGGCGATCACCCCTGAGCAATCAGCGTTGCTGGATCGTGTGAACGAGCCGTCGGATCTGCGGACGGTGCCGGAAGGCGAGCTGCAATCCGTGGCCGATGCCGTGCGCGCCGAGATGATCGACG
>Ga0182229_1000312_pt1 | contig 12673 bp, 16 predicted proteins | sample G6R1MG_32_FD_129663 | JGI IMG/M metagenome (GOLD analysis project Ga0182229, IMG submission 129663) | Miscanthus phyllosphere microbial communities from Michigan, USA - G6R4_MAIN_07NOV2016_LD1 MG | ecosystem: Host-associated > Plants > Phyllosphere > Phylloplane/Leaf | place: USA: Michigan...
CTTCGAGGTCGGTCCGAGCCGAGAGGTCCGTCGCGGTGAGGCGGTGGAGAGCCGTCCGCATCGCGGTGCCCATGTCGTCGACGTCGAGAAGGTCGATCCCGTCCTCGGCGTCGAGAAGGTCGGCCTGCACCTTGGCGAGCTGGGCTTCGGCCTGAAGGACACGGGCGCGCACGGCGTTGATGACGCTGACGTCGAGGCCGCGCAAGTTTTTGCGGGCCAGTCGCTCGATAAGGTCGGCCTGGTCGCTCAGGGCATCAACGAGGATGCGAAGACCTTCGTTCTGGCGCCGGACATACTCGTCTGCCTTCGACTGGTCCGTCGGCGCCTGGATCGGGGTAATGCTGGCCGTGGCGTAGCGCGGCGGCAGCCCGCGGCGCGCGTCGTTGCGCAGGGCCGCTTCGATGATGGCATCTGGTGGGGAGTAGGGGGAGAAGGTGGGCACGAAGCGGCTCCATCGGCTGGCGATGGGCGTAAGTAAGCACGGCTTAATTTAAGGCGCAAGCGCTAATCGTAAGCGGCGCTTATTTTTGGATGCGGCAGCCTCTTTCGGGTGCTGTTGATAACCGCAGTAGGGCTGGACTCGCGGCCCGAATGCCCTGATCAATGATCCCGAGAACAAAGGCGGAACATTGATGGCAGGCGCGCGGCTCGACGGTATGGACGACCTCGTGGCCCTTGGCGTCGCCTGCGAGAATTGTGGCCGCAAGAGGCGGCTGGCGAAGTCTCATATTGCGAGACTGATCGGCCCTGGCATCCATACGGTGGAGCAGCTGGGGCAGCGCCTGAAGTGCCGTCCCTGCGCCGAGCGCGGCGCAATGAGCAAAAACATCACGATCACACCGTACTATCGGTGCGACGTGGTCGCCGGCATCAAAGCGCTATGAAATGCCGAGCGCCTCTTCCCACGGGACGACGCGATGAAGGCGAACGGTGTCCCTGTCGAATTCGAGGTCCATCGGAGGGTTGAATTGCTCAACGATGATCTTCGTAGGAGTCCGGGCCTTCAACCTCTTTAGGAATGCCTTGCCTGGCTCGCCGCTCTCATCCGGCAGCATCTCCACCACGACATCGTCGCCGATCTGCGGGGCCCGGTTCGGGTTGATGTAGAACGTCGCATTGGGGCGCCACGCCGGGTACATGCTGTCGTTGCTGACCACGAGGGCAAAGAGGCCGCGAACGCCGGCTAGGGCCGGTGGGCGCACGGCCCAATCGTTCTCCTGGCCATTCATCTGAAAATCAGCATCCTCGCCGCCGACTGCGATCCCACGCACGGGGACATCTCTAGCAAGGCCTTGGAGGCTGGAGAACTCGGGGGCAGCGAAGGCCGTTCTGACGGTCGGCTCAGAGGGTTTCTTTGAAAACCGTACGTTCTCCCGAGGCTTAGCAACAGGACCAACGGCATCGAATGCCGTTGAAGGATCGACATCGAGTAGCGGTAAATTGATCTTCACGTCCAAAAATTCAGACACCCGCATAAGATTATCGAATGAGGGTGTGGTCGCCCCTGATTCCCATTGCGAGATCGCAGACGGGCTAATTTCCAGCCTTCGCGCTACGTCGACCTTTTTAAGGCCTTTCGCTTCTCGCGCGCTCCGCAGCGCAAGGCCAATCTCGTTTTTCATAGGATAGCCGTTAAGCGGCCCTTACGCATTTTCAAGCGAAGTCTCACTTGCGCACTTTCGTAAGCCGTGCTTATGATAAGCCCATGAGTGAAGCAGCCCTTAAAAAAGCAATCGAATTGGCAGGCGGTCACGCCGCGCTCGCGCGGTCGCTGGGCATCAGTTCGGCGGCAATCAGTCAATGGCAGACCTGCCCGCCATTGCGAGTGCTGAAGGTTGAAGCCGCCTCCGGCGTGCCTCGAACCGAGCTTCGCCCCGACATCTACCCCCCGCCGGTCCCCGACCATGTGCTCCCCCATGTGCAGAGCGCCCACGCATGAGCACCGAAGACAAACCTCTGGATTTTCCGCTCGCGCTCGCTCTCAGCGGGATGCTCTGGATTTCTCTTTTTCGGGCCTTCTTCTCATGACTGCCCCGCTTCCCGTTCGCGAATACGCCAACGAAGCCGAGATGCGCTCCAGCTACCTCGCCATTCAGCGCCGGACTTTCGCGCCGCGGCATGTCGAGCCGAAGGCGCCGGCCTTCGTAGAGCGGGAACTGCCCTCTCCGGCGCCGGATCCGACGCCCATCCCGCCACCGAGCATTGAAGTCACGCGCGCCGCGTACCGAGCAGTTCAACAAGATTTCTTGGCCGCTCAGCGCGCGCGGCGCGCCGACGACAAGACGATGATCGATTACGTGCGCATCACAGCCGTGGTCACGGGCATTTCCGTCGATGAGCTGAAGGGGAAGTGTCGATCCGGCATCTACGTGAAGGCGCGTTGGATCGCGATGTTCCTCATGGTGGGTATTGGTAAGCGTTCGTTGCCTCAGGTTGGTCGCTTCCTTGGCGGACGCGATCACACGACGATCCTGCATGGGTGCCGGCGTGCCGGCGTAGCCCTTCGCGCTCATCCGATCGTCAGCCTTTCCGACCCCGTCGATGTCGCTCAGCACCTTTGGGGCGTGTCGTGGCCGAAGGGCATCCGATGATCTCCGCCTCTCAAAAAGAAGCGCGGGTCACCCTGCCAGGGGCTCCCCGCTCTGATCTTCCTCGCATCGCCTGCCAGGGCTCTGCGAGCCTCGCCATCACCCCTGCCAGGGGGCTCTGACCTATGTCGTCCGCTCCGTTTTCCGTCTCCTTGCTGCCCGCTCCGATGTGTTCAACATCGGAGGTTCGAGTGGGACAATCACACCGCCGCGCGAGTCAATTGACTCCCGCCAGCCAGACAATTGTCGCAGAGCGCATCATCGCGTTCCTGCGCCGGCTGCACCCTCTGAAGACGGCGGACAACGTCGCTGCCGAGACTGGGGTGCCTGCGGGCACCGTCCAGAAATGGCTGGATCGGGGCTCGGCGCCGAGCGCCTTCGCGGTATTCCGCCTGATGGGCGCTTACGGGCCGGAGTTCGCCTGCGCGGTCTTCACATCGGCTCCGGCCTGGCTCGACCGCGCCGTGCGCGAAGAGCGCGCCGCGCAGCTCAAATCCGAAATTGCCGCCCTTGAGGCGAAGCTGGCGGGAGTTCGCGCGTGAGAGGCCTTCGACAGACATTTTTTGCCGCCTGCGAGCATGCGTTCCGGTGCCTTTCAGGCGCATCCCTCGGCGCTGGCAAGTGGTTCAACCGCGTCGCCGACTGGTGTGCGGAGCGGGCGCGATGAGCGGCTTCGCAACCCGATCCGGCGCGAAACGCCTGCAGGCTCTTGGTCGTCTGAAAACCGGCGCGATGAACGCGACGGAGGCGGCCTACGCCAAGCACCTCGCGCTCCGCGAGGCGGCTGGCGAGATCGTCTGGACCAAGTTCGAGGGGCTCAAGTTCCGGCTCGCGGACAACACGTTCTACACCCCCGACTTCATCGTCATGCTCGCCGACGGGTCGATGGAGGCGCACGAGGTCAAAGGCGCGCGGGCGATCTTTCAGGACGACGCCAAGGTCAAGATCAAGGTCGCCGCAGAAACCTACCCCTTCCGGTTCTTCGCCTGCTTTCCGCGCAAGGTGCGCGACGGCGGCGGCTTCGACGTGGAGCCGGTGTGATGACCGCACTTCAGCCCCGCCTTGTCACGGCAACCGTCGATGACCCCACGGGCAATCTCGTCATTCTCGCGGACGGCTGCGCCGTCATGCGGCTCACGCCCCATCAGGGCGTCTGGCTGATCGCCAGGGCCGCTCAGGCGCTTGCCTCCGCGAAATTCCTTCCCACGACCGCGGTGCGGTTGGGATGCGCCAGTGACGGGGAGGTCGCGACGCCGACCTCCCCCGATCTGACCTAGCGAACACCGAGGGGCACCCGGAGCACCGCCGACGGGCGGTCAGGTCGCCATCCCTGTCTTGTTCCGGGTGCCCCCGGGCCTTCCCAAGACATGGCGACCAAACAGGAGAGAGAACGATGGCAGTTTCCTGGAGTGCATTGACACAGAAGCGGGCTCCCAAGCCCCCGCTCATTGAGATTTACGGCCCCGAAAAGGCCGGCAAGACCACCCTGGCCTCCGAGTTCCCGAACCCGGTGTTCCTCCAGACCGAGGAGGGCGACGGCATCCTGAACCTCGCCAGCATGGGCAAGGTCGAGAGCTTCGCCGAGCTCATGGAAGCCATCGGCATGCTCTACGAGAAGCCGCACAACTACCGCACCGTTGTCGTCGACAGCGTCACGGCGCTCCAGCCCCTCATCTGGGCCGAAACCGGGGACCGTGGCGACGACAAGGGCAACAAGAAGAAGCGCATCGAAGACTTCGGCTACGGCAAGGGCTACATCTATGCGCTCGCCGTCTGGCAGGAAGTGCTCGACGGGCTGAATGCCCTGCGACGTGACCGCGGCATGACCGTGCTTCTCATCGCGCACTCGAAGATCGAACGGTTCGACGATCCCGAGACCGTCGGTTACTCGCGCTACGAGATCGACCTGCACGACAAGGCGCGCGACTTTCTCAAGCGCGAGGCCGACGTCGTCTTGCTCCTGAAGCCGGACGTCACCGTGAAGTCGGAGGACAGCGGGTTCAACAAGACCCGCGCCATCGGACAGGGCGGTCGGTCGGTGTGGATGCACGCCACCTCGCGCCCGGCCTACGCCGCGGGCAATCGCTACGGCATCCCCGAAAAGACGCTCTACACCCCCGGCGAGGGCTATGCCGCGCTCGCTCCGTTCTTCCCCCACAACATCGCGGCCGAGTCCGCAAAGCTCGCAGCGGAGTAAGCAACCATGGCATTCCTCGGCAACACCTTCGACCCGTCCGACGTCCCCCAGGACGAGCGCAGCTTCGAGCCCATGCCGGCTGGTGACTACAACGTCCAGATCATCGAGAGCGAGGTCGTGCCGACCAAGACCGGCGGCGAGATGCTGAAGCTCACCCTGGAGGTTCTGGACGGCCAATACGCGAACCGGAAGATCTGGGACAACCTGAACATCCGCAACGCGAATGCGACCGCCCAGGGCATTGCGCATCGGACGCTCGCCGACATCTGCGCGGCCTGCGGCATCGGCCCGATCCAGGACAGCGACGACCTGCACTTCAAGCCCATCGTCGCCACGCTAAAGATCGAGCCCGAGCGCACCGTCGGGGACAAGACCTACGACGCCCGCAATGGGGTGAAGCGGTACAAGGCTCGGAGCGGATCTGCGGCGCCTGTCGGCAAGGCCCCGGCACAGCGTACGGCAGCACCTGCAGCACAAGCGACACGCGGGGCAACCGGCGCACGCCCCTGGAATGCGCCGCAGGGCGCCGCGGCTCGGGCAGACACGCACGACGACATCCCGTTCTAGAACTCCCGGGCGGCCGGTTCATCCCGGCAAGGTCGCACCGGCCGCCCTCGTCCCCGCAAAGCCCTTTCAGAGCCGTTCGGAGAACCCGTTCCATGGCACAGGACACCTATGCCGTCACTCACGTGATGGTGGACATTGAAACTCTCGGTACCGCCCCAGGATCAGCGATCCTTTCGATCGGCGCGGTCGTTTTTGACCCTTTCGCCGAAGAACTCGGTCAGACATTCGAGGCGAACATTGATCTGGCAAGCTGCTTCGCAGCAGGCTTGTCCGCAGACCCAAACACTCTGATCTGGTGGATGGAACAGTCGGATGCGGCGAGGCGGGCGGCCTTCCTTGCCGACGACGAGGTTAATTTAAGAGATGGGCTTGTTGGGCTTGTTGATTACCTCGGTCAGGTCGCGCGCCATAAGGGGCTTGGGCTTCGTCTCTGGTCGCACGGCGCCAACTTTGATCCGATTTTGCTTGAGGCGGCGTACCGGGCAATCCAGCATGAGACGCCCTGGCAGTTCCGAGATGTCCGAGACACCCGGACGATCTTTGATCTTGCGGGAATTGGCTCTCTGAGCGGCTATCGCTGCGCGACCGACGTCCCTCACCAAGCCTTGTCCGACGCCAAAGTCCAGGCGCGGGCTGTCATGGAGACTTACCGGGTCCTCGGCCTCGACAAGAGGGCTGCGTGATGGCCGCTCTTCCTCCACCCCTCTCACACACCGCGCTCGCCATCGACGAGGCTTTCGTCAAGGCGGCCCGGGACGGCGACAGCATGGGAGTTCCCATGTCTCAGGTCATCAACCCTTGCGACAGAGCTATCTGGTTTGCCTTCCACTGGGCCGCGCCCTTGGAGGTCGCGACGGGCAAGCGGCAGCGCATCTTCGAAACCGGTAACCTCTATGAGCGCCGGCTTCTCGACATGCTCCGCATGATCGGCTGCGATGTGGTCGAGATCGACGAAACCACGGGTAAGCAGTTCCGCGTCGAGCTCGCCAGCGGGCACGTCCGCGGCAAGATGGATGGCGTGGTCACCGGACTGCCTGAGGCCCCGGCCACGGCGCACGTGGTCGAGTGCAAGTCGGCCAACGACAAGTCCTACAAAGCGATCCTGAAAGGGCCGATCCGGGAAACGAAGCCGGAACACTACGCACAGCTACAGCTCTATCTCCACGCCACAGGCGAGCGCCGCGGGCTCTACATGCTCGCCAACAAGAACACCGACGATCTCCACGTCGAACGCGTCGAGTACGATCCGGTGTTCTGCCTCGGCGTCGTGGCGCGCATTGAGCGGATCGTGGGCGCACAGCAACCGCCGGCTCGGCTGTTCGACGACCCGACGAGCAAGGCCGCGTTCGCCTGCCAGTTCTGCCCGGCGCGCGCGATCTGCCACGAGGGCGCGTTCCCGCGACAGAACTGCCGCACCTGCCTGGAGAGCGAGGCGCACGACGGGCCACGCTGGGCCTGTCGGCTGCGCGGTCGGACGCTGTCCTACAACGATCAGCAGGCCGGGTGCGCTGCGCACCGCTACATCCCGGCGCTCGTGCCTGGCGAGCAAGTCGACGCGGATCCGAGCGCCCGAACCATCACCTACCGGCTCACCGACGGCTCGGCCTGGATCGACGGCGGCGAGGGGAGGGCGGCATGAACGAGCAAATCGAAGCCCTTCGCTACGACCTTATCCGCATCATGGCCGATCTGATCCGAGCCGAGGACGCGGCTACGGCGCTGGTCGCACTGCGGCTGGCCGCTGAGCGGATTGAGGTGGTGCTTTCGGGGATGGAGGCGCAAGCGCCATGCTGACCTGCCCCGTCTGCGCAAGCAAACAAACCACCGTTCTCGACAGCCGCCCTATCGACGCTTCGGTTCGCCGCCGCCGCTGCTGCGTGAAATGCGATGAACGTTGGACGACCTACGAGGTTTCGGCCGACGCCTACAACGCGCTGCATGAGGTAGATCAGGTCCTCGATGCCGCGCGCACGGCCATGGCTGGCCACCTGATTGAGTTGGACCGACTTCGGACGGAAGGCCGATCAGTGAAAACCGATGCCGGGATCGAAACGCACCGCACACGGCGCGTCGGCAGCTTTAACGGCAAAGGGCAGAAGATCGGGGGGCGCGTATGCTGAGCCTCCGCCAATACCAACGGCACAGCCTCGACGCCCTCTACGCTCATTGGGGGGCAGGGGGGCGTAACGGCCTGATCGTCCTGCCCACGGGGGCCGGCAAGGCCCTCGTCATCGCCGCGCTCATCCGCGAGCTCCTGGAGCTCTACCCCGACATGCGGGTGGCGTGCGTCACGCACAGCCGCGAGCTCATCGCACAGAACTGCAAGGAGCTCCTGGGCTACTGGCCTAGTGCCCCGGCTGGCATCTACTCCGCCGGGCTGGGGCGGCGCGATACGCGCTCGCGGATCCTGTTCTGCGGGATCCAGAGCGTGTTCAACAAGGTCGCCCAGCTCGGCGGCTTCGACCTCGTGATCGTCGACGAAGCGCACCTCATCCCGCGGTCATCCGAGACGAGCTACGGGCGGTTCTTCCGCGACCTGCAGGACAAGACCCCGGACATGCGGGTCGTCGGGCTCACGGCTACGCCGTATCGGCTCGACAGCGGACGCCTGGACGAGGGCGAAGGCAGCATCTTCGACCGGATCGTCTACGAGGCCAACGTCGGCGATCTGATCCGAGAGGGCTATCTGTCCCCGCTCGTCAGCAAGGCGACCGTGACCGTCCTTGACACCACCGGCGTGCCCAAGAGGGGCGGCGACTTCGTGGCCGGGGCCCTGGAAGCGGCCGTCGACATCGACGCCATCACGCAGTCGGCCGTCGACGAGATGGTGGCCTTTGGGGAGTTCAGAAACTCCTGGCTCGCGTTCTGCGCTGGCGTGAAGCACGCGGGCCATGTCCGCGATGCGGTTCGGGCCAGAGGGCTGACGTGCGAGGTCGTGTCAGGGGAGACCCCGAGCGGCGAGCGTGACCGCATCATCACGGCGTTCAAGGCCGGTCGCATCCGCTGTCTGACCTCCGTGGGTGTGTTGAGCACCGGGTTCAACGTACCGGGCGTCGACCTCGTCGCTCTCCTACGCCCGACGCAATCCACGGGGCTCTACGTCCAGATCGTGGGTCGCGCGCTCCGCAAAGCCCCTGGCAAGGAAGACGCCCTGATCCTCGACTATGCCGGGCTCGTAAAGACCCACGGCCCGATCGACGCCATTACGGCCAAGGGCAAACCCAAGGCGCTGAAGGCGAAGGACGGTGAAGACGAACCGCGCGCCAAGGAGTGTCCGGACTGCGCCACGCTCGTCGCGTTGAATGCGCGGACGTGCGCAACGTGCGGGCACGAGTGGGCATCTGACGATACGGGCCCCAAACACGAGGCCGTGGCGGACGCGGAGCACGCGATCCTCTCGGGGGGTGCCCCAGCCTGGCTCGACGTCTCCGGCGTCACCTTCGCCCGCCATCGCAAGATCGGCGGGACGGACAGCCTGCGCGCCGAGTTCCACTGCGGGATAGCGACCCATCGGGTGTGGTGCTGCCTGGAGCACGACGGTGGAGCTCGCAACAAGGCTCATGGCTGGTGGCGCCGCATGGGGGGCGGGGAACCGCCCCTGACCGTCAAGGAGGGGCTGGAGCGCGCCGACGGCGAGCTCGTCTGGCCCCACGCCATTCAGGTCCGCCAGGCCGGAAAGTTCTTCGAGGTCGTCGGGTATCGGTTTGCGGCCGGAGACGGCTGGTCGAGCCGTGCCGTCCTGAACGTCGAAGAAGCCGCGTGACCTTCCACCTCGACAACACCGAGTCCTGTTTTCTCTGCCGCCGCAGAGCGGACGGCCTCGGGGTCCTCAAAGGCAACCACGTCGGATGGCTGTGCCAGCAGTGCACCGATGGTGGCTACGGAATGAAAGCCATAGCGATGCGTGCCAGAGCATTCGACGAATACGAAACCCGAGCTCTCCAGGCGGCTGGAAACGCCGCGGGGAGCTACCTCGACCAGATCGGGCAAACCGATCTAGCGCAGCTAGACCCGGCGAATTGGGATGTGTTCTGCCGCATCCTGGTCAACGAGTTCGGCGAGGCCATCCGGAGGGAGGTGGGCGTCGGGGTCGTTCGAACGCCAGAGGATCCGGGGGCTTTGCCCCCCGCGCACGAAGAGGCTGCCGACGCCGAGGTGCTGTGATGGCGAACCTCGGCTTTCCCTTTGACCCCGATGCCGTCGCGCGCCCTTGCAGCTACGCGGATCTGCCCGATCTGCCGGCGATCCAGCGGCTGAAAAGCTGCCGTCAGTGGGTGGTCTGGCGCTACGAGGACCGCGGCAAGGCCAAGCCGACCAAGGTCCCCTATCAGCCCGGCACCGGCTTCAACGCCAGCGTCTCCACGCCCCACCACTGGGGCACCTATGACCAGGCTGTGGCGCGCGCAGAGCGCGGTCGCTTCGACGGCATCGGCTTCGTCCTGAGCGCAGACGACGACCTGACTGGGATCGACCTCGACCACTGCCGCGATCCGAACACCGGAGATCTGGAACCCCTCGCCCAGCGCGTCGCGGATCTGGCCGAGACCTACTGCGAGGTCACGCCTTCCGAAACCGGTCTACGCCTCATCGTGGAGGGCAAGATCGCCTCGGCGTTGAAGCGGGATCCGGTCGGCGTTGAGATGTACGGCAAGGGCCGGTATCTCACGATCACCGGATGGCATCTGGCGGGCACCCCGACGGAGATTGCGCCGGCGCCGAAGACCCTGGAGGCGCTTCGCGAGGCCGTGGCGGCCTTCGATGCGGCCCATGCGGCGAAGGCCGCCGAAGAGGTGCCCGCCATCGCATCATCGGGGCCTGTGGCAACGCCGCTCCCCATTGCGGAGGCTGGAGGCTCTCCGTTTTTCCGGAACGTCAACTCCGCGGCACTCGCATCGCTGCCGTCCTGGGTGCCGGCCGTCTTCGGCGCTGCGGCTCGCTTTCACCCAGGCACGGGGGCGTTTCGGGTCTCATCGAAATCCCTCGGTCGAAACCTCGAGGAAGATCTGTCGATCGCCCCCAACGGCATCCGCGATTGGGGTGTCGGCGATATGGGGGACGCTCGTCAGGGCGCTCGGACGCCCATCGACCTCGTGATGGAATACGGCTTCGAGAAGGAGCCGCGCGGCGCGGCGGTGTGGCTGTGCCAGCAGATGGGCAAGTCGCCCGAGGCGTTTGGCTGGGAGGAGGGCGACCGCGGCGGGGCAGAGATCGCGGCGACGTTGCTCGCTCGTAAGGTCGTCGAGGCCGAGGACGGGACGTTGGCCGACGCGGAGACGGGCGAGGTCATTGAGACCGCATCATCTCCCTCCGATGATCCGCTCGCAGACGATTACGCGTTCGGCGACATCTCTCGGCCCGACGGCCTGATTGCCGAGATGACGGAATGGATCCTGGCGACGTCACGCCGGCCGAACCGCCCCCTCGCGATGACGGCGGCCATTGCCGTGATGTGCGGGATCTGTTCACGGCACATGATGGGGCCGACGAACTCGGCGACACACCTCTACCTCGTGAACCTCGGCGCCACGTCGGTCGGCAAGGATCGGCCGTTCAAGGCCATGGACCAGATCCTGACCGCCGCCGGATTCGGGTCGATCTACCAGAGCGCCAAATTCAAATCGGACACGGCCATCGAGCTCGCGCTGAAAAGCAGCATCACCTCTGTGGCCGGCGTGGACGAGATCGGGTCGGCGATCTTCGCCAAAATGGGCGGGCGCCGGGCCACAACCCACGAAAGCTCCATCAGCGCCGTGTTGCGCGAGCTCTGGTCCGTGTTGCCCGGAGATACGTGGCAGACGTCCTCGCGGGCGGGAGAGCGAAGCGAGAAGCTGCAGTCGCCGGCCATGACGATCATGGGGGCATCGACCCTGAACGAGTTCTACAAGTCCCTCACCGGGGCGTCCGTCGACAATGGCTTCCTCAACCGCTTCACCGTCATCATGGCGGCTCCGGCTTCCGAGGAGCAGGATGAGCAACTGGATCGCCGCATCGTGCCTGCCTCCATCACGCAGAAGCTCGCGGCGATTCTACCTCGCTCGGGCAACATCGAAGCGCTGAACGCGCTTCTGGGGCCCAGCCATCCAGCCGAGGTGCTTCGGATCGAATGGGCGAACCCCGCCGTCGGTGAACGCCATCTCGAGTTCTCCCGTCGCATCACGCGATGGAGGGATGAGGACGACAACGCCTCGCCCTTCCTCGGCCGTACCGCCGAGATGGCGGTCAGGTTGGCGACGGTCCATGCCGTGGGGCGGGCCGGGCGTACGGCCCTCGTCACGGATCGGGACTATCGGTGGGGCGCCTCTGTAGCCTTGGCGTCGGCGCGCTTCATGATCGAGGATGCCTCGCTCCGCATGTCGGAGACGGACTACCAATCGAACCTGAAATTCGTCTTGGCCTTCCTGAAACAGGCCGGCCGGGCGAAGCGCATGGAGATCACGCGCAAGGTCGATGGGCGGTGGGACCCTGGCACGACGGACAAGATTCTGCGCAGCCTCGCCGAGGGCGGACAGATTGGCTTGGTGAAGGGCGACAGCACGAAAGAGGGCGGCCGGAAGCCGGACATCTACGTCTATCTGAAGGAAAAGCGAGCCCGAACGTGACGAGCAAGAAGCACCGAGAAGCCGCCTCAAGAGCGGCTTTTTTTATGCCCGGATCCTGCGGGAATTCCTGCGGAAATCGGGCTCCGCACGAACCGATTTTCCGAAGGAACTGGCTTTTACAAGGGCAGATCCTTCGGTTCCTACGGTGGTTTCTGCGGGGATTTTTACCGAAGGAACCAAACCATCTAAATCTCTGTTTTTGCTATAATAATAGCTCTCTGAGCGCTCACGTTTAGTTCTTACAGTTCCTTCGGAGGAAGGATGATTTTTTAGGGGGTAAGAGGGGTCTTTATATGCGAAGCTCCAAAGGAACCGCACGATCTGAAATCGGAGACAATCGCTCATGGGACTGGTGGATCACGTTCTGGCCGACTTCGCCTCGTGGTGGGATGCCAACCGCGCCGAGGATCCTGGGTACTATCTGCACACCAAGGGGCCGATCTACGAAGGCGGTCGCCTTACGGCCGATCTAGGCTATGAGCATTTGAAGCAGTCGACGGAACAGGCCCGTCGCAAGTTCGCCAAGGATCCGCTCGCCGAAGCGCGAAAGATGGACATGCTGTGGGCGCTGTTCGAAGCGATCCCGCAGGACTGGCCCCGGAAACGCAAGCTGTACCTGTCGAACAGCATCAGCCGGTACATGGCCGAGCTCGACTAGCTTGCTTCTCCCGGCGCGAGCCCCATAATCGGGTCTGCGCATACCCGACCGTTACCGCGGCGAC
>Ga0182229_1000313_pt1 | contig 12662 bp, 11 predicted proteins | sample G6R1MG_32_FD_129663 | JGI IMG/M metagenome (GOLD analysis project Ga0182229, IMG submission 129663) | Miscanthus phyllosphere microbial communities from Michigan, USA - G6R4_MAIN_07NOV2016_LD1 MG | ecosystem: Host-associated > Plants > Phyllosphere > Phylloplane/Leaf | place: USA: Michigan...
CCGCCGGAGGGCGCGCAGCATCAGGAACGGCCGGGCGAGGCGGCGCAGGCGCGTCTCACGCAGGGTCGAGGGCATCCGGCCGAGGCGGGTGCTGATCCTCAGCTCCACCGCCTCCGGCGGCACGCGCCCGGTCCAGAGGTAGGCGCCGCCGCCGAGGGATTCCTCGTGCAGCAGCGTGCCGGGGCGCCCGTCCGGGCCGATGAAGGCCAGGGCGAAGCCCGCCGCCTCGGCGGCCGGATCGTCCGCGAGGCGCAGGTCGACCCAGCGGCCGCGCAGGGACGCGACCGGCAGGCGCAGGCCGTCCGGCCCCTCGGCGAGGGCCATCCTCACGCCTTCCAGATCTTGTCGACCGTGTCCTTCACCGCATCGGTGAGGGCGATGTCGTAGACCAGCATCTCGTGCACCGCCTTCACCGAGCGGAGCCGTTCCGCGAGGGCGAGGGTCTCGGCCGGCAGGGGGGTGGCGGCGGGGACGGGGATGTCGAGGCCCAGCCGGTCGATGAGGGTCGAGGCGAAGGCCTCGAACCGCTCCCGGTGGCCGACGATGCCCACGCGGGCGATCACCTCGATGGCGGCGATCGAGTGGCCGGGGAACAGCCGGTCCTCCGGCATGCGGGTGGCGAGCTGGCGGATCAGCGGGTTGTAGAGCAGCCGGTAGGCCGGCTCGGGCAGCATGCGGAAGTAGCGCTTCAGGCTGCGCAGGTCGGTCAGGTCGTAATCCGCCGAGAACAGCGCGGCCTCCGCGAGGGGGCCGAGGCGCCAGCGCCGGGACGGGTCCGCCCCCTCGGCCGCCCGGCTGCGCAGCCACAGCATCCGCATCGCCATCTCGACATAGGGATCCTGGACCAGGATGCTGGTGAGCATCATGTCCGGCATCATGAAATGCTCGTAACGGGGCACGATCAGCGCCCCGGACAGGAACAGCGAGGGCATGATCTGGCTGCCGAGAATGCTGGTGAGCACCTCGTCGGTCAGCCGGTGCAGGCCGAAATGGCTGTGCCGGAAGAACGGGAACAGGGCCGTCTGGAACGTGGTCTCGGGCTCGATCCCGGTGTTGATGAGCAGGAAGCGCTGCTGCACCATCCCTTCGTCGGGCAGGCGGCGGTAGACCCGGACGTTGGTGTCGGAATCGTAGAGTTCGAGGTCGGCCATCCCCGTGATGCCGGGCACCTCCTCCTCGGTGAGGCGGAAGGTGCACTGGCCGGTGGAGTGCCAGCCGAACTGCTTGAAGTTCTCGTCCACCAGGGCGGCGGGCACGTCCGCGATGCGCCGCCCCCCGGCCGAGACGGCGACCCGGCTGACGGCGAGGGGATTGTCCGGCACGATCCAGCCCTGGATCAGGTTGCCCGTATCGCAATCGATGTGGAAGCGCATGCTCCGAAACTTCAGCCCACCGGAACCGGGTCCGGGCCTCGGCCGGTGCTCGGCGACGGATTACAGGAGCGGGCGGGTCTCCACAATACGAGACGCCCCCGCCGGGCAATCGGGAAAACCGGCTTGCGCCCCCCGCCGCCAGCGGCTATAGCCCCCGCCCACCGGCACCCAACGGTTGCCGGCCCGGACTCGTCGCTCGGTGGAAGGGCAGACCCTTGACAGGGTCGGGCAATTCGCCGAGACGCACCCGATCCGGCTGGACTGTTTCGAAGCGTTCGGGTTCATCGTATCCGAGCGGTCGAGATGGAGACGTAGCACAGCGGTAGTGCATTCCCTTGACATGGGAAAGGTCACAGGTTCGATCCCTGTCGTCTCCACCATCCGTCCACGCTCATGGCATCAGCGCGCCCGGCGGCGCCGACGTCCTCAGGACTGCCATCACCGTCTCCGGTGAGACTGGGCAGCCGGCCGGCACGATGACCTTCACGGCCAGTTCGTCGATGGCCGGCATCCGCTCCCCCGTCAGCCGCGCCGAGGCCAGCCGCGCGAGATAGATCGCGTTGAGGCGGATCGTGATGAACCGGCTGTCGAGGAGCCGGCCCCGATAGACGTAGGCGACGCGGTCCGTCGGCCCGGGACGGCCGACGAGGGACGGATCCGGCTGGTAGGGACTGGCCTGGACGAAATCGACCGCGATCGGCGCGGCGCACTCCGCGACGCGCATCGTGAGGGGCCCGGCGGCGGCGCGGGGCCACAGCCCTCCCATGCCGAGATCGACGGGGCCGTCGGAGGCCTCCCGTCCGTCCCGATGGCCGGGAGGCGGCTGGCGCCGGGAGACCTCGACCCGGACCACCAAAGACGCGACGACGAGGGCGCAGAGCAGCCCGAGGCCGCCCCGCGTCCAGGGTGTCAGTGGTGCGGCGCGAGCCGGCATGGGCCTCTCTCCACGCGGAGCAGGATGGGGACGATGGCGGCCGCGACCGAGCCCAGCGCCACCACGGTCGCGCCCGCTCCGTCGTGCCAGAACAGGTAGGCCTCCCGCGAGGGCAGCATCGCCAGAATGCGCGTGACGTTGACGGCGACCACGAGGCAGGCGCTCACGCCGAGGGCGCGGATGGCCGCCGCATCCGCAGGGTGCCGGGCGATCTTCAGGATGGAGAGCCAGATCAGCACCGTCAGCGACAGGTTGTGGAACGAGGAGCACCCTTCCAGCAGGACGACGGACCAATCGCCGCGCACGGAGATCCGGGCGCCATCGACGGCGATGCCGTCGAAGAGCAGGCGTCCGAACCGGTGGATGACGGCGACCTCGAACACCTCGATCAGCTGGTAGGCGAGCTTGAAGAGCAATTTGCCCCACAGTTCGTAGACCGACAGCGCGAGCCACATGTGGCTGAGGTCGCGCAGGAGCCGGTCGGACCGCCTCGCGAGGAGGAACCACATCCCGGCGAGGGTCGTGGCCAGGTAGACGCCGTGATGTTCCGGCACGAACCACGCCAGCGCGGACACCGACAGGACCACGAGGTCGGTGCGGCCGAGGACGGCGCGGGGGCCGGAGAGGACCAGCGACACGCAGGCCGCCAGCCCGAACGCTTCACCGATGTTGAATTCGACGAGATGCTGGGCGGTCTGCGCGGTTTCGAGGAGGTGCCGTTGCGCGACGGCGGACAGGACGGTGCCGCAGGCGAAGACCAGCAGGGCGCTCCCGGCCGCCCCGAGCCGCGCGGCGGCGCTCAAGCCGCGCGATCACGCCGCCGCCGCAGGAGCGCGACGGTCGCCCCGACGAGGAGCAGGGCGAGGCCGGCATTCACCTCCGGCGAGGGCGCCCCGCCGAAGCCGCCTCCGCTGAAGCTCGACCCTCCGCCGCCGCCGGAACTCGCCTCGAACAGGGCCGCCCCGAAGGGACGGCTTGGGGTGCGGCTCACCGCAGCCCCGTCCTGAAAACCGCCAGGTGCCGGGGCGGCGGACGTGCGCGTTACGGCGAAGGGCGAACCGGACGAGAACAGACGCGGGTCGGCGCCGACGGTCTGGCTGACCGATTGGCTCGATGAAGGATGACCGCTTCCGGCAGTCACGGGACTGCACAGGCACAGCCCGACTTCATTGAAAAAGCACGTACCTACGTAGTTCATGACAAAAACTCAGAAAAAATGTCATGATGACACTAATCATCCGAACCGAAATCAGTCGCAACCCTTAAGCGACGTTAACGATGACGAGTCACAGGTAAGTTTAACGGACGATCGCGACGCAACACACGAACGGCCGAGCTTTGGCGAGACCTGAGACGGAATCGCGGCGCCAATACTGGGGCGCGGGCCACCGGGCTTTCGCCGGGCCCCGGAAACGGCAAAGCCCGCCGCGGCGGAAGCCGGGCGGGCTGCGGGGGCAGGGGCCTGGGGTCAGGCCGCGCGCGTCAGATCAGATAGACGGTGCCGGCGGCCTTGAAGGCCTTGGGGCAGTTGCTGCCGTCCACGAGCCTCTGGGCTTCGGCGAGCGTGAGCTGCCGTGACATCGCCACTTCCGCCAGGGTCATCCACTTGCTGGTCATGCCGGGTCCTCCCGTTCCGCGTTTGCAGCTTAACGAGGATGGACGGGTTTTGTTCAGGGCCGGTCACTCCGCCGCGCGCAGGGCGGGGGGAGCCTGCGGGTCCGCCGGCTTCGGATCGTCGAGGGCCGCGTCCACATTCTCCGGCTTGTCCCGGAAGGACAGGCGGTGCGCCAGCCGGTCGAGGTAGATGTAGATCACCGGGGTCGTGAAGAGCGTCAGGATCTGGCTGACCGCGAGGCCGCCCACCATGGCGTAGCCCAGCGGCTGCCGGATCTCCGAGCCGGTGCCGGTGGCGAACATCAGCGGGATGCCGCCGAGCAGGGCCGCCATCGTGGTCATCAGGATGGGGCGGAAGCGCATCAAAGCCGCCTGCCGGATGGCGACTTCGGGGGTCAGACCCTCCTCGCGCTCGGCCACGATGGCGAAGTCGACCAGCATGATGCCGTTCTTCTTCACGATGCCGATGAGGAGGATGATGCCGATCAGCGCGATCAGGCTGAAGTCGAACCCCGCCGCCATCAGCACCGCGAGCGCGCCGACGCCGGCGGAGGGCAGGGTCGAGAGGATCGTGAGCGGGTGGATGAAGCTCTCGTAGAGGATGCCGAGGATCAGGTAGACCACGAACAGGGCCGCCAGGATCAGCAGCGGCACCGTCGAGAGGGATTGCTGGAACGCCTGCGCGGTGCCCTGGAAGCCGCTCGTCACGGTGGCCGGCACCTGCAGGTCCCGCATCGCCCGGCCGATCGCGTCCGTGGCCTGCCCCAGCGCCACGTCGGGGGCGAGGTTGAAGCTGATCGTCACCGCCGGGAACTGGCCCTGGTGGTTCACGGCGAGCGGCGCCACCGGATCGGTCGTCCAGCGGGCGAAGGCCGCCAGCGGCACCTGCCCGCCGCCGACCGGCGCCTTGATGTAGATCCTGTCGAGGCTCTCGACGCTGCCCTGCAGGGCCGGCAGCACCTCCAGCACCACGTGGTAGCTGTTCAGCTGGGTGAAGTACTGCGCGATCTGGCGCTGGCCGAACGCGTCGTAGAGCGTGTCGTCGATGAGCTGGGGCGTGATGCCGTAGCGCGAGGCGGCGTCGCGGTCGATCGACAGCGTGAGCGTCGTGCCGCGCGTCTGCTGGTCGGTGGCGACGTCGCGCAGTTCGGGCAGGGTCTTCATCGCGTCGAGGATGCGCGGCGCCCAGGTGTTCAGCTCGGCGAGGTCCGGGTCCTGCAGCGTGTATTCGAACTGCGTCCGCGAGGTGCGGCCGCCGGTGCGCACGTCCTGCGTCGCCTGGATGAAGGTGCGGATCCCCTCCACCCGCTCCAATTGTGGCCGCAGCCGGCTGATCACCTGGAACGCGTTGGCGTCGCGCTCGTCGCGGGGCTTGAGGGCGATGTACATGCGCCCGGAATTGAGCGCCTGCCCGTTGCCGCCGAGCGACATGCCGAGCCCGGCCACCGCCGGATCGGCCTGGACGATGGCGCCGACCTTCTCCTGAAGCGCCTTCATGCCTGAGAACGAGATGTCCTGCCCCGCCTCGGTGACGCCGATCATGAAGCCGGTGTCCTGCTGCGGGAAGAAGCCCTTCGGGATGGCCACGAACAGGTAGCCGGTCAGCCCCAGCGTGGCGAAGAAGACGAGGAGCGTGACCCGGCGGAAGCGCAGGGCCACGTCCAGCGCGTCGGCATAGGCCGCCAGCAGCCCGTCGAACGCGGCCTCGCTCATCCGGTACAGCCGGCCGTGGCGCTCGGCCGAATGCGGCTTGAGGAGCCGCGAGGCCATCATCGGGGTCAGCGTCAGCGACACGAAGGCCGAGACCGCGATGGTCATCGACAGGACGACGGCGAATTCGCGGAACAGGCGGCCGATGATCCCGCCCATCAGGAGGAGCGGAATCAGCACCGCGATCAGCGAGACCGAGATCGAGACGATGGTGAAGCCGATCTCGCCCGCGCCCTTGAACGCGGCCTCCATGGGCCGCATCCCCTCCTCGATGTAGCGGCTGATGTTCTCCAGGACGACGATGGCGTCGTCCACCACGAAGCCGACCGAGATGGTCAGGGCCATCAGGGAGAGGTTGTCGAGGGTGTAGCCCGCCATCCACATCAGCGCGCAGGCGCCGAGCAGGGCCAGCGGCACGGTCACGCTCGGGATCACCGTCGCCCAGAAGCTGCGCAGGAACACGAAGATCACGCCGACGACGAGGGCGATCGTCAGGATCAGGGTGAACTGCACGTCCTCGACCGAGGCGCGGATCGTCTGGGTCCGGTCGCTGAGGATGCCGATCGTGATGGCCGCCGGCAGGGTGGCGGTCAGGCGCGGCAGTTGCGCCCGGATGCTGTCCACCGTGTCGATGACGTTGGCGCCGGGCTGCTTGAACACCACGAGGAAGATGCCGCGCTTGCCGTTGGTCCAGCCCGCCTGCTTCGTATCCTCCGGGCCGGCGACCGCCTGGCCGACGTCGCGCACGCGCAAGGGGGCGCCGTCGCGATAGGCGATGATGACGTCGTTCCAGTTCTGCGCGGCGGTGAGCTGGTCGTTGGCGTAGATCGTGTAGCTGTGGCTGCCGCCGTCGATGCTGCCCTTCGGGTTGTTGACGGTGGTGAGCGTCAGCTGCGCGCGCACGTCCTCCAGGGACAGGCCCTTGGCGACGAGCTTGGCGGGGTCGATCTGGATGCGCACGGCCGGCTTCTGCTGGCCGCCGATGAACACCTGGGCGACGCCGGAGATCTGGCTGATGCGCTGGGCGAGTTGCACGTCCACCGCGTCGTCCACGTCGATCAGCGGCATGGTGTCGGAGGTGGCCGACAGCAGCAGGATCGGTGAATCGGCCGGGTTGACCTTGCGGTAGGTCGGCGGGGTCGGCAGGTTCTTCGGGAGCTGGCCGCTGGCCGCGTTGATCGCCGCCTGGATGTCGCTCGCCGCGCCGTCGATGTTGCGGTTGAGGTCGAACTGCACCGTGACCGTCGAGATGCCGAGCGAACTCGTCGAGGTCATCTGCGAGACGCCGGGGATCTGCGAGAACTGGCGCTCCAGGGGCTGCGCGACGGAGGAGGCCATGGTCTCCGGGCTGGCGCCGGGGAGCTGGGCCGTCACCTGGATGGTCGGGAAATCCACCTGCGGCAGGGGCGCGACGCCGAGCAGCGGATAGGCCACCACCCCGAGGAACAGGATGCCGACCATGATGAGCGTGGTCGCGACCGGGAACCGGATGAACGGCGCCGAGATCCCGCCCTTCGTCACCGGATCGTCTCCGTCGGCGTCAGCGCCTGCGCGGTGTGGGCGGCGCCGTGCGGATCGGCCACGAGGCTGCCCTCCTGCACCTTGTACTGGCCGGCGACGATCACCCGCTCGCCGGGCTGGAGATCCCCGCCGAGGATCCGGGTCCGGCCCGAATCCGAGCGCCCCGCCTTCAGCGGGCGCGGGTGCGCCCGGTTCGCCTCGTCCACGACGAAGGCGAACAGGCCGTCCGGTCCGTGCTGGATCGCGTTGTCGGGAACGGTCGTGGCCTGGGCCACCGTGCCGACGCGCATCTTGGTCGAGACCGAGAGGCCCGGCCACAGGGCGTGGGTCTTGTTCTCGTACACGGCCTTGAGGCGGATCGTGCCGGTCGCGGTATCGACCTGGTTGTTGAACAGGGCGAGCTTGCCGTCGGCGAGCTTGGTGAGCCCGTCCGAGGTCCAGGCCTCCACGGGCACGTCGCCGGCCTTCAGGGCCGCCGTGATCGCGGGCAACTGGTCCTCCGGCGCCGTGAAGACGACGAAGATCGGCTCCACCTGCGTGATCGTCACGATCGGGGTCTGCCCCGCCGCCGTGACGATGTTGCCGATATCGACCTGCCGGAAGCCCGTGACGCCGTCGATGGGCGCGCGGATCGAGGCGTAGCCGACCTGCGTCGTGGCGTTGTCGATGGCGGCCTGATCGGAGGCCACCTGCGCGGTCAATTGGGCGACCAGCGCGGTCTGCGTCTCCAATTGCTGCCGGGAGGCGTAGGCGCCGAGGCCGGCATAGCGCGTCTGGTCGGCCTTGGCGTTGCCGAGATTGGCCGTGTCCTGGTCCTTCTTGGCCTTCGCCTGATCCAGCGCCGCCTGATAGGGGCGCGGATCGACCTGCACCAGGAGGTCGCCCTTGTGGACGGTCTGGCCCTCGCGGAAGGCGACCTGCTGGATCTCGCCGTCGACGCGGGTGCGCACCTGAACCGTGTTGTAGGCCTGCACGGTGCCGAGGCCGTTCGTGACGAGGGCGAAGGGCCCCTGCTCGACCATCCCGAGGGTGACGGGCACGGGCAGCGCGGCATTCGTCTTGGGCTTTGCCGGGGGCTGGGACCAGCGGGTGTAGCCGTAGGCGCCGCCGCCGGCCCCGACGAGGAGGAGCAGGATCAGCCAGCCCGCGCGGGCGCGTTTCGGGGCGGGGCCGGTCGCCGGACGGCGCGCGTCGCCGTCGCCCCGGTGCGCCGTCGCCGCGTCCGGACGAGGGGCGTCGCGCTCATGCCCGTCTTCACTCAGCATCCGCCGGTTTCCGCCCGTTGACCCGTCCGCCCCGCGAACCGCAAGTATTCTGCATGCAATCGCAGACTTGTCACAGTTCGGTGTCCGGGATGTTTCTGGGGCGTCGGCGGCCTCAGGACGGGCCGGTCTCCAGGCGGTAGACCTCGAAGACCGTATCCCTCCACCGGAACCAGCGTTGGCCCGTCATCCGGTCGAATCCGTTGATGCGGCCGGACTTGGCGATGGACCGGACCAAGCGATTGGCCAGGGCCACGCTGTCGATGTCGTAGGCGATCAATTCCGGAGGGCGCCGGATGTCGCCTTTACGCTCCATGATGAAGATCGAGTGCGGCATGTCTGTCACCGGCAAACGACGTGGTGCCGATCAACATACAACTTCTGAGCGAGTTCAGACGCACACCCGACAGGGTTAAGGGAGTCTCACCCGCCCGCCTTCAGGCCGGCAGGACCACCACCTTCGTCTTCACCGGGGTGCGGGCGTAGAGGTGGATCATGTCCTGGCTGAGCAGGCCGACGCAGCCGCTGGTGATGCCGCTGCCGATCGTCTCCGGGTCGCTCGTGGCGTAGATCGTGTAGAGCGTGTAGGCGCCGTTCTGGTAGAGGTGCAGGGTGCGGGCGCCCAGCGGGTTGTCGAGGCCGCCCGGCATGCCGCGGGCGTATTTCGCGGCCTCCGGCTGGCGCTTGATCATCTCCTTGGGCGGCGTCCAGACCGCCCATTCGGACTTGCGGCCGACATAGGCGTCGCCGCTCCACAGGAAGCCGTCGCGCCCGACATTGGCGCCGTAGCGGGTCGCCGCGCCGCCATCCTCGACCCGGTAGACGTAGTAGTTCTTCGGATCCACGATGATCGTGCCGGGCGCCTCCTTCGTCTCGTAGGCGACCGTCTTGCGGTAGTATTTCGGATCGACCTTGGCGATGTCGACCGCAGGGATCGGGAACTTCTCCTGGGGCAGCGGCCCGTAGAGGCTCGCCGCCTCGGCGCGGCTCGTCGAGTCGGAGGTCTTGCAGCCGCCGAGCGCCAGGGTGCCGAGGCCCATGGCCGAGCCGGCCAGGAACGACCGGCGGTCGAGCCGCCCGTGCGATGCGGCGGCGCCGCGTGCGGGGGCGCTGCCCCTCCGCCAATCCAGGATCATGGTCGTCGTCGTCCCGTGTGCGGCCTGCCGGCCTACGTCCCCACGGGGTAAAGCCTGCCGCCGCCCGGTTCAATTGACAAGCTTGTCGCTCGCGCCGGCTCCAGGGCCTCGGCCGGGGTGAGATAGGCCATGGCCTCCGTCCGGCCCCGCAGGGGCGCCCGGCTCACCTCCCGCCAAGGTCCGACGCCCTCGCCGGCGGCCGCCAGGACGGCCTCCGAGACGAGGATCGGGACGCCATGCGCCTTCGTCGCCTGCTCCAGGCGGGCGGCGACGTTCACCGTGTCGCCGAGCACCGTGAATTCCAGGCGCATGTCCTCGCCGATGATGCCGCAGAACAGGTCGCCGTAATGGATGCCGACGCCGATGCGGATCGGCGCGCGGTCCTCGCTGCGGGCGTTCCAGCGCTCGATCACCGCGACGAGGTCCCGGGCGAAGGCCAGCGCCCGGGCCGCATCGTCCGGACGCGGCTCGGGCAGGCCGAACACGATCAGGGCGCCGTCGCCGATGAACTTGTCGACCACCCCGCCGCGCAGGCGGGCGACGCGCATCACCCGGCGCCGGAACGCCGTCAGGAACTGCGAGAGGGCGTGCGGATCGAGGGTCTCGGCGAGGGCGGTGGAGCCGCGCATGTCCACGAAGGCCACGGCGGCGTTCTGCCGCCGCCCGGCGCGCAGGCTGTCGTCCTCGTCGGCGAGGCGGTCGGACAGTTCCTCCGGCAGGAAGCGGGCGAGGTTGGCCCGGCGCCCGGCCTCGCGGATCGCGGAGGCCGCCAGCACCACGAGGAGCACGACGAGGGCCGCCACGGTGATCCAGATGGCGAGGGCGATCCGGGAGACCAGCGCCTGCCGGGTATCGAGGAGGACGGCCTCGTGGGCCTCCATCGCGCGGATCAGGGCGCGGATCGCATCCATGCTGCGCTTGCCCTGGCCCTCCCGCACGAGACGGGCGCTGCCCGCCGCATCGCCGCTCCGGCGCAGGGCGACGCTGGCGTCGAGCTCCCCGTCGAACCGGGCCGCGAGGTCGCGCAGGCGGTCGAGCTGGGCAAGCTGCTCGGGATTGTCGCGGACGAGGTCGCGCAGGCGGTCGAGGTCGCGGTTGAAGGCGGCGCGGCCCGCCAGGAACGGCGCGAGGAACGCCTCGTCCCCGCTGATCACGTAGCCGCGCTGCCCGGTCTCGGCGTCCTGGAGCGCCGACAGGGCGCGGGCGAGGCGCCCGTCCACCTCGATCGTGTGGCGCACGGCGTCGCTGCCGTGCTGCTGGTACAGGAAGCCGGCGACGGCGAAGGTGGTCATCAGGATCAGGGCGGCGAAACCCGCGCTCATCCATGTGACGGTCCCCGACCGCACGATGGTGAAGCGCAGCATCGCGTTCCAGAAACGACTCACGGCAGAAGCCCCCCGGCATCCGGGCAGCCAAGCCCGGCCGGACCCTTCGGTTCCTCAGGCGGCGCTCACCGTCTCGCGAGGAGGCGCGCCTCGGCGCCGTCGCCGCCGTAGCGGTCCCACAGGCGCGCGCAGGTCTCCGCCGGCCGGTCGCGGAACGCCCGCGTCTCGGCGTCGAGGATCCGCTGCAGGCCGACCGAGCGCTTCAGGGTGAAGAAGTCCGCGTGGTTCAGGTGGTTGGCATGGGAGAAGGCGCGGAAGCCCTCCGTGTCGATCCGCAGGTCGGGGCAATGGCGCACGGCCATGTCGGCCTCGATCCCGGCGCGCAGGGCCGGCGGGTCGCTCTGCAGGGCGGCGCGATGCGCCTCCGCCCAGGAGCCGAAGGCGGCCCAGGCACCGAGGCAGAGCAGGAGGGGGGCGAGGGTTCTCTTCATGTGCGGTGCCGCCACGACGTTCACACCACAAAGCGCCGCCTCGCGGTGGGTTCGACCTGAACCGGATGAGGGAGGCGTCCTCTGTGTGGGCGCGCACCTCGGCGGAACGCGAAGCAAGACGAGGACCGATCTCGCAACCGCAGAGGTTGCGGGCTATCACGTTCCCGTCGGGCTCCGCCCGGGATCGGGCAGGGCAAACCGTGATGCGGACGTCGTTGGGTCTCAATGGCCTGCTGGGAGGCGCGATCGGCGTCATCGCGCTGGTGTCGATCCTGAGCAGCAGCGCGGTCCTGATCACGCGCAGCCGGCTGCAGGCGGCGACGGACGCCCGCGAGCATTCGGATCAGGTGATCCGGGGGCTCGATGCCTTCCGCGCGGCGATGCTCAACCAGGAGACCGGGCTGCGCGGCTACCTGATCACCGGGCGCCCGAGCAGCCTGGAGCCGTATCAGGCCGGACGCCGGAACCTGGACGAGGCGGTCGGCCGCCTGCGGAGCCTCGTCGGCGGCGACGGCGACCGCACCCGGATGCTCGCGGATGCGGTGACGGCGGCGCACGGCTGGCAGACCGACATCGCCGAGGCGGCCCTCCGCAAGGGCGCGGACCCGGCCCAGCGGGCGGAGGCGATCGGCCTGGAGGCGGACGGGCGCGGCAAGCAGCTCTTCGACCGCCTGCGCGCGGAACTCGCCGCCATCGAGGGCCTGGAGGGGGCGGCCCGCGCCGACCTCTCCCGGCGGGTGGCGCAAACCCAGCGCGACGAGGACATCGCGGTCTGGGGGGGCACGCTGCTCACCCTGCTGATCTGCATCGGCCTCGGCATCGCCATCAACCGCCTCGTGGTGCGTCCGCTGCTGCGGGTGATGGCCTATGTCGAGCGGGTCGGGGAGGGCGACCTGACCGGGCGGATCGAGGGGCAGGCGGACGGGGAGGTCGGACGCCTCGCCGCCACGCTGCACGCGACGGTGACGGGCCTGTCGGATTTCGCCCGCACGAACCGGGCGGCGACGGCCGACCTGAACGCGGCGGCGGCCGAGATCCGCGCCTCGGCGCAGGAGCAGGCGGCCTCGGTCGAGGAGCAGTTCGCCGCCGTGCAGGAGACCGCCGCCACGGTGGACGAGATCACCCATTCCGGGGCGCAGATCTCGAAGCGCGCCAGCGAGGTCATCGCCACCGCCCAGGCCACCGCCCGGACCTCCCGGCAGGGCCTGCGCGCGGTCTCGGACACCGCCCAGGCGATGGACGCGATCCGCGAGCAGGCCGAGGCGGTGGCCGGCAACATCGTCGGCGTCTCGGAGA
>Ga0182229_1000314_pt1 | contig 12640 bp, 12 predicted proteins | sample G6R1MG_32_FD_129663 | JGI IMG/M metagenome (GOLD analysis project Ga0182229, IMG submission 129663) | Miscanthus phyllosphere microbial communities from Michigan, USA - G6R4_MAIN_07NOV2016_LD1 MG | ecosystem: Host-associated > Plants > Phyllosphere > Phylloplane/Leaf | place: USA: Michigan...
CCCCGGGCCGAGCCGTGTACGGTGCCCACCGCCGTGTCCTCGAAGGAGAGGCCCTGGAAATGGTCGGGGACGGCGAAGACCGCGTCCACCGCCCGAAGCACGGCGGCGGAAGAGCGGAACGACAGGGTCAGCGCCACGTCCGCGAAACCGAGGTCGGCGTCCCGCGTCGCCCGGCCCCACTGCGCGCGGGTGCGCTCGAACTCGCGCGGCTCGGCACCCTGGAAGCTGTAGATCGACTGCTTGGGATCGCCCACGGCGAAGCGCGTGCGGACATGGTCGCGCGCGCCGGCACCGGCCGCGAACTCGGCGGTGATGCGGCGCAGGATCTCCCATTGCTGCGGGTTGGTGTCCTGCGCCTCGTCCACGAGGACGTGATCGACGCCCTTGTCGAGCTTGTACTGCACCCAGGCCGCATCGACCCGCCCCAGCAGGTCGAGGGTCTTGTGGATCAGGTCGTCGAAATCGAGCGCCCCGAGCCGGCCCTTCTGCACCTCGACCCGGCGGTGGATCTCGGCGGCCAAGCCGAACAGCGCGTCGGTGCGCCGATAGGCGCGGGCGGCCCTGAGACGGTCGAACAGCGGGATCAGCCGGGCCTGCTCGTCCAAGAGCGCCTGCTTCACGTCCGGCGGCACGGCCTTGGTGCCCAGCGACTTTTCCGCGCGCGGCTCGTCCTTGTCGGTGAAGAACACCGCCCGGTAGGCTTCCAGCGCGTCGGGCGTGCCCATGAGGGTATCGGCCCGCGTCAGCCCGTCCGCCAACTTCTCGTCGCTGGCCTTGCCCGTGCGAAGGAGCGCGGCGAGCGCCGCCCTGTCGGCGAGACCGCCGGTCAGGATGGTGGCGACGACCGTCTCGGGGGTCTCGCCGTCCTCGAGCCCGAGGGCGCGGGAGAGCCGGGCGAGGCTCGGCGCCAGCGCCCGCGGGTCGCCGAGGAGCCCGCGCCGCCGCATCGCCGCGCGGATCGCCTCGCGCAGGGCGTCGCCCGACGCCTCCGGGCCGACGATGTCGAGCGCGCGGCGCAGGTCCGGCCGCCCTCCCCCCATCGCGGCGGCGAGCACCGCTCCGGTCTCGGCCTCGAAAATTTCGCGGGCCTGATTCTCGTCGAGCACGGTGAAGCGGGCCGGCACGTTCGCCTCGAAGGGGAAGATGTGCAGCAGCCGCTCGCACAGCGCGTGCAGCGTCTCGATCTTGAGGCCGCCGGGCGTCTCCACCGCGCGGGCGAACAGGCGCCGGGCGAGGTCGAGTTCCTCGCGCCGGGGCGCCCGGCCGGTGAGGTCCGCGAGTTCGCGCCCGAGCGCCGCGTCGTCCAGGGTCACCCAGCGCCCGAGCCGGTCGAACACCCGGATCGACATGTTGGCGGCCGCCGCCTTGGTGAAGGTGAGGCAGAGAATGCGTCCGGGCCGCGAGCCGTCGAGCAGCAGGCGCAGCACCCGGTCGGTGAGCACCTTGGTCTTGCCCGCGCCGGCATTGGCCGAGACCCAGGCCGAGCCCCGCGGATCGGCGGCCTTGCGCTGAGAGTCCCGGGTGAGGTCGTCGACGACGAAGGCTTGGCTCAACCGTCACTCCTGTGCGGGCGGGAGAGGCATCATAGCCGTGCCGGGAGGGGCGGACAAAGCGGAGAGGGGGATGAGGGGGGCAGCGTCTTGCAGATTTAGCTCGAAGACGTCTGACGCGAGATTATTTAATAAACAAAATACCGTTATATGGCTATTTATTTACGGATGCGACAAACAGCTCTCTCCATACTAAGATCTACAAATTCTCTCTAGATCATTGGTGCAGTCACAATCAACAAAATAAGTAAGCAAAAATCCGATGCGGAATCAAAAATATTAGATATACAGCTATCACAGCTCGACTATCACAGCTCGACAAAATGGTAAGCGCCCAATGCGGATAAATAGCATAACCCCTAAAACAGCCCGCCAAGAAAATGAAATTTTTGATGATCTACAGGAGCTTTGCTGCTCTCCCGGATATATTCATGCCATTGCATACTTATGCTGGCGCGACAATCTCATCAGAATTACCAGTAGTCAGATCACGGAAGACGATTTACAGCACCAATATTCTCATGAAAAGCTGCTCAGGTCTGAGATTTCAACCCTCATAGGCCTAATGACAAAACATAGTATTGATATTAGCATTCCTAATCCAGCTATCATTCAAAATTACATAAATCAATCAGAGATATTACTGCATGAAATGCATATGAGTCTACAGAAGCCTTGGCTGGCTGCCTTCGAAAATATGTCAGAGAATCTAAGTAAATCGCATCGCGTTGATCCATTTAGCACCGCAGACGGATTGCGAGAACCCATTTTTTACAGTGGGGATTCAGCTTACAATTTTCAATATTCCGAGCTTTCTCGTAAGAAATATAAAAACGATGACGAATGGCTCAGATTAAATTTTGGTTTTTCTATCGAAGAAGCCTGCATAGTCGCTCAAAATCTAGGAACTTTGCAGATGCAAAAGCTCTCGCGCCTTCGAGAGCTGATGCTGCTTAGCCCCCCTGATCAATGGACAGCTTTGCCGGGCTTTGTCTTTGACGCTCACGAATTAGTGGAGTCGACAGGGTTTTCATTGATTAAATTAGAACGCATCCTCACGGCATTCACTGTTGACTTAAAAAATCAAAATGCTTCCTTTTCCAGCCTAAGCGCATTTAACGAAACGAATGCGGCCCCAATCATTAAAATTGTTAACGGGTCGTATATTCTGCTGCAACACTACAGCTTACTCGAAGCGCTGTATGAAGCTCCATTCTTTTGGATGGCCGGGGACAAAGGCTACGCCGCAACAGCATCTAAGAACCGTGGAACATTCACCGAGCAATTTTTAGCAGATCGTTTGGCTCGGGTGTTTGGCGCCCAGCATGTCTTTCAAAATGTGGATATTTACAAGAAAAAGAAGCGTATCACGGAAGCAGACGTCTTAGTCATATATGGCGATCAAGCGATTGTCGTACAAGCCAAGTCAAAACGGCTGACTATCGAAGCCCGCAAGGGGAATGATCTTCAACTAAAGAGTGATTTTAAAAAAGCAATTCATGATGCTTACGATCAAGCCCTACTATGCTCCGAGGCTCTGTCAGACAACGATTGTCGGTTCTTATTACCATCCGGCAATGAAGTCGATTTTCTTGCGAGACCTAAAAAAGTATTCATAATATGCAGCGTATCAGATCATTTCCCAGCCTTATCAGCACAGGCCCGGCAGTTTTTAAATGCTAAGACAACAGAAAAGGTGCATCCTCCGATAATTACAGATGTATTTTTTGTGGATGTATTAACAGAGATATTAGAAAGTCCGCTACAGTTTTTGAATTATTTGACGTTACGCGCTAAATTTGACAAGATGATATTAGTAAATCAAGAACTTACTAATCTTGGATATCATTTAAAACATAATTTATGGCTGGAAGATAAGTACAATATTGTAAATTTAGGCGACGATTTCACTACTTCGTTAGACATAGCTATGTCTGCACGTAGATTGGGGGTTCCCGGAGAACAGATACCCAAAGGCATTCTCACTCGCTTTGATGGCACACCCATAGGTAAATTGATTTCAAAATTTGAGGCCAGCGCAACTCCCGAACTTGTAGGACTTGGAATGCTGCTCCTCCAACTCGGGCCTGATACCGCAAAGCACATCAATAGGGGCATTGATCGGTTGGTGCGTTCCGCTGCTGCTGATGGACAACAACACGACTTTTCTGTTTTATCAGAAATCGATAGATCAGGCTTCACCATTCATATCAATTTATTGCCGGAGGAGATTGCTAAAGAGCGCTTATCTGCCCATTGTCAGATTAGAAAATACGATACAAAATCGAATGTCTGGTATGGACTACTGCTTGCCCCTGGATCCGGGGACACCAGAGGTGCCCTGGCTATCGAAGAGAAGTGGAAATTCGATACAAATATGGAGGAGGTTCTCGCTGCGTGGCCGAAGAAGCCGGTTGTTCCAGTCAAGGCGTTATCGCGGGGTGCACTTGGAAGGAATATTGGACGCAACGAACCATGCCCTTGCGGCAGTGGAAAAAAGTACAAAAAATGCTGCTTACATCAGGCTTGGTAGCATTGCGCTACATGTTCAAAAAACAAACACCGAGCGCTTGACCTGTTGTATGATGAGCGAGCAATAGCGGAACGACCAAACCAGAGCGTGAGCGAACGGTGTTGCAGATTCCGGCCCAACCCGTTCGCAGCCCCCTTCACCCCTCCACCTGATCCCAGAACGCGCGCTTGCGCCCGTGCGCCGTGCGCAGTCCCTCCCGGTAGGCGTCGTGGTCGGGTGAGAGCTGGCCCGGCTCCAGCTCCCGTGCCAGCGCGTCGAGGCGGGCGAGGTGGCGGGCGGCGTGGCCGTAGGCAGCGGAGCGGGCGCGGGCCAGGATGTCGTCGAGGAGCACGCGGGTGATGAGGCTCGCGGCGAGCGGATGGTCGGCCTCCAGCGCTTCCGCCGCGGGCGAGAGCAGCTCCCAGTAGCGGCCCTCCCATTCCCCGCGCCGGGCGAGCACGAGGCGGGCGGCCCGGGCCGGGTCCGGCCAGCGGATCAGGAAGTACAGGCTGCCGTGCGGGTCCTCCCGGGCTTCCGCGTAGGCGAACGCCCGCTCCAGCGCTTCCTCGTCCTCGAAATCGGGCAGGCGCGCGAGGTGGTCGCGCAGGGCCCCCGGATCGAGGCCGCGCTCGAACCGGGCCCAGCGCTTGGCTTGCGCCTCCTCGCCCCGCCCCAGCGCGTCGAGGGCGGCGATCTCCACGTCCTCGCGGCGGCGGTCGGGCGTGTCCCGGTCGAAGGTCCCCAGGATCAGGTCCTCGCGGGTGACGACCACGAGGCCGCGCTTGGCCGGGCGGCGGACCCAGTCGAGGGCCTCCTGCGCGCGGCCCGCCGCGAGCAGGCGCTCGGCGATGGCCGCAGCATCCGGCCGCTCGGAGCCCTCCCGCTCCAGCGCCACGAAGGCGTCGACGTCGCCGCGCGCATCGGCGAGCGCCTGCCGCATCCGGGTCAGGCGGGTGCGCGTCATCCGGAGGCCCCAGGCGCCGTCGTCGGCGGCAAAGCCCCGAGCCGGGGTCACGGCCTTCGGTGCCGGCAGGGCCGTCAGCGCGGCGGCGAAGCGCGCGTCGAGCCCGGCGAGCGCCTCGGCGGGAAGGCGCGGCACCAGATCGAGGAGCACCTGGGTGACGAAGCCGAACGCGTCGCGCTCCACCCTCGGCACCAGCGAGTCCGCGAACCCGGCCGCCCGCTCGGGGCCCAACTCCGATGCGATCTCGCCCGCGAACCCGGCCGCGTCCTCGTAGAGGCCGTGGACCGCGCCGTTGGCGTCGTCGATCCGCTCGAGCGTCTGCGACGCGCCCGCGAGGAAGCGCACCAGCCGCTCCAGGGCCATGCCGGGATCGAGGGGGCGCAGGTCGGTCATGATGGTGGCGAGCATCGCCGCGAGGTCGGCAGCGAAGGTCCGGCGCTTCTGCCAGTCGATGAAGCCGCGCGCCTTCTCCAGCGCCGAGAGCCGCCGGTCGACCAGCGCCGCCACCGCGTCGGCCCCCTGCAGGCCGGCGAGCGCCGCGCTCACCCGCTTCCGGAAGGGCGCGTTGAGGCGGGTCTCCTCCAGCACGAGGCGGATCAGGGTGTCGGCCCCGAGCGCGCTCAGGGTCTCGGGGTTGGGCGTGGTGGACCGGCTCGCCCGTTTTTTCGGGAGAGGCGGCGCCTCGGTCTTCACTGCCGCCCTGCGTGCCATCCGCCCTCTTCCCCCTGAGCTCCCTGCCCTTCCTGCCCTTCCTGCCGCAGGGGCGGGACGGCGATCAAGGCCCGAGCAGATCGATCAGGAACGGGATCAGCGGCGCGTCGGCGGGCGGCATCGGCACGGCGCGCAAGGCCCCCGGCCGCACCCATTTGAGCGCCTGCCCCTCCATGGCGCGCGGCAGACCTTCCCAGCGGCGGCAGACGTAGAGCGGCATCAGGAGGTGGAAATCGGGATAGGCGTGGCTCGCGAAGGTCAGCGGCGCGAGGCAGGGTTCCCTCACAGCGATTCCCAATTCCTCCGCAAGCTCGCGGATCAGGCTGTCCTCGGGGCGCTCGCCCGCCTCGACCTTGCCGCCGGGGAACTCCCACAGGCCGGCCAGCTGCTTGCCCGGCGGGCGCTGGGCCAGCAGCACCCGCCCGTCCGCATCGACCAGCGCCACCGCGACGACGAGGAGCAGGCGCATCGGGGTCGCCTCGGTCATGGTTCGATCGTTCATGGCCTGATCGCGAACACGGCCTCGACCTCGGCGCTCGTCTCGATGCTGCCGGCCTCCACCGGCACCGGGGCGCGACCGCGGGGCGCGGCGGCCCTGGCGAAGGGCGCGGGCATCGGCGGACGGGACTCGGACCGCGGGGGCGACTCGATGGAGAGCGCAGCGCCCAGGCGCACGCCCGCGGCCTCGGCGAGGCGCTCGGCCTGGGCGCGGGCGTCCTTTACGGCCGCCACCTGCACGGCGGCCTGGGCAGCGCCCGGATCGCGCAGGCCGAAGCTCACCCCCTCGATGCGGTTGGCGCCGGAGTCGAGCGCGCGCCGCAACAGTTCGCCGAGCCGTCCCATCTCGGCGAGCCGCACCTGGACGCGGTTTCCCGCCACGTAGCCGTCGGCCTGCTCGCGCACGCTGCCGTCGGGTCCGCGCACGGTCTTGGTCGCGGGCTGCAGGCTGAGCGAGGCGGTGGCGATGTCGGCCTCCGTCACGCCCAGCGCCCTGGCCGTGTCGATGAGGCCCCGCGCCGCGCGGCTCGCGGCGTCGAGCGCTGCCGCCGGCGTGGCCCCCCGGCTCTCGACGCCGATCTCCACCGAGGCGAAGTCGGGCGCGGTCTCGGCTTGGGCCCGGCCGATCACCCGCAGGCGCCCGTCCTCGTCGCCGGCCCGCGCCGGGCCGCTCAGGGCCGCCGCGAGGGCGAGGGCGAGGGAAGCGGCAAGGGCGGCCCTCACGAGCGGTAATCCCCGTTGATGGCGATGTATTCCTTGGTCAGATCGCAGGTCCAGACCCGCGCCCGGCCCGCGCCGAGGCCGAGATCGACCCGGACCGTGACGTCGGAGTCTCGCATCACGGCGCTGGCCGCCTCCTCGCTGTAGTCGGGGTCGCGCGCCCCCTCGACCGCCACCCGCACGTCGCCGAACCAGATCGCGAGGCGGTCGCGGTCGGCGGGCTCGCCGGCCTTGCCCACCGCCATCACCACGCGGCCCCAGTTGGCGTCCTCGCCCGCCACCGCCGTCTTCACCAGCGGCGAGTTGGCGATGGAGAGCGCGATGCGGTGGGCCGAGGCGTCGCTCTCGGCACCCCCGACCTCCACGGTGACGAACTTGCGCGCGCCCTCGCCATCCTTGGCCACGAGCTGGGCCAGCTCGATCAGCAGGTCGTCCAGCGCCGCGCGAAACCCGTCGAGACGCGGATCGTCGGCCCGCGTCACCGCCCCGTTGCCGGCTCGTGCCGTGGCGAACAGCAGCAGCGTGTCGGAGGTCGAGGTGTCGCCGTCCACCGTCACGCAGTTGAAGCTTTGGCGCGTGCCCGCGCCGAGCAGGTCCTGCAGGACGTCCGCCGGCAGGGCCGCGTCGGTGAAGGCGAAGGAGAGCATGGTGGCCATGTCGGGGGCGATCATGCCGGCGCCCTTGGCGATGCCGTTGATCGTCACCGGCACGCCGTCGATCTCGGCGCTGCGGGTCGCGAGCTTCGGAAAGGTGTCGGTGGTCATGATCGCCCGCGCCGCCGCCGCCCAGGCCGCCGACCCGGTCTCGGCCCGGCCCTCGCAGGCGGCGAGCACGCAGTCGAACTTGCCGGCATCCAGCGGTTCGCCGATCACCCCCGTGGAGGCGATGAAGACCGCGTGCGGATCGCAGCCCGCGGCCCGCGCGGCGATGTCGGCGGTGAGCGCCACGGCCTGCGCGCCCTTGCGCCCGGTGAAGGCGTTGGCATTGCCCGAGTTCACCACCAGGGCGCGGGCTTGGCCGGACCCCGCACGCAGGGCCTCGCGACACCAGTCCACCGGGGCGGAGGGGCATTTCGAGCGGGTGAACACGCCCGCCCCTTGCGTGCCCTCGTCGAGTGCCACCCAGAGCACGTCGGTACGCCCGGCATAGCGGATGCCGGCCTGGGCGGTGGCGAGGCGCACGCCCGCGATCTCGGGGAGATCCGGGTACGAGGCGGGCGCCAGGGGCGAGACGGCGGGGGTCTTGTCGGATGACATCGTGTGCGCGCTCCCACGCTTGGCCCGCCGCGGATACCGCCTACGAAGTGAGCCACGGGCCAACCCTGTTGCCCCGCCGCGAGAGGGAGCGTCAACCGCGCCGAGCCGGCTTCGCAAAGGGGAATCCTGGCCCGACCATCCGCTTGAATGCGTCCTGGAAACGTCCTAGCATTGTGCGATGCAACCCAAAGACGATCACGAGGTCTGGCGCGACGCGGACGAGGTTCCGCACGCCCCGGGCCGGTCTTCGATCGTCGTGGAGGCCCAGACGGACGCGGCCGAGCCCCAGGGCGGCTGTTACGGCATCCAGGTCCTGATCGCGGGCGGGCGCAAGCGCTGGCGGGACGAGGTGGCCGGTCAGGTCCGGCGGGCGGGATACGCGGCTACCGCGGTCGATACGGGGCTCGACGCCCTGAGCGTCCTCGTGCTCGGCCTGCCGGTGGACGTGCTCGTCACCGATGCCGGGCTCGACGGCGAGCTCTGCTGCTCGCAACTCGCGATCGAGGCGCGGGCGTTGCGCCCCAATCTCGGCATCGTCTTCGCCGGGGACATGGTGGTGGACGACGAGGCCGAGGTCCTGCCGGATGCCTGCGTGCTGCGCACCGATGCGGGCGCGGGGGCGGTGCGCCTGAGCTTGCGCGAAGCGCTCGCCGCAAGGGCCGCGTAACGGAGGGCGGCGTGACCGGCAGGCGGGTTCCGTCCCGCCGGTTGCGCCCGGTCGGCGCTATCTCGGCTTGCCGGCCTCGGTGGTCGCAGCCGCGTCCTTCGGCTTCTCCTTGCCGAGATAGACGTATTCGGGGGCGGCGCGCAGCTGGTCCTTGGTGGTGGCGATGGTCGCCTTCAGGGTCTTGTCGTCGCGCACCAGCGTGAGCGCGCTCGGGTCGATGGCGACGTACTTCGTGCCGATGCCGACGAACCCGCCGACGCCGACGATCCACGCCTTCACGGTGTTGCCCTCGTCGAGGACGATGTCGGCGACCTCGCCGATGGTCTCGGCCGCGCCGTTCTGGATGGTCAGCCCCACGAGCTTGGACGCGACGCGGTCTTCCGGCTTCTGCTCGACGAAGGTCGGCTTCAGCTCGCCCGCCAGCGTCGCGGGCTTTCCGTCCGAGGGCTTACCCGCCGGGGTGGCGTCGGGCGACGGCTGGGTCGCGGCGGGCGCGGACGGCGCGGCGGGCTGCGCAGTCTCCTGAGCGAGGGCGAAGGCCGTCCCCGCGACGAGAAGAACCGTACCAAGCAACGGGCTGCGCATGCGATCAGTCACCTTGAGAGCGTGAGGCCGGATGGCCCCACCCGCTCAAGCGGAGCTTGCCCGAAAGGTTCCCGTCCGACGCTGCCCGGCGGTGCTTGACCGATGCCGGCCCCGCGACCGATCCTGCCCCCGATTCTCCCACGGAGCCGGCCATGCTTCACCGCCGCGACTGCCTCGCCCTCCTCGGGAGCCTCCTCGCGACGGGCGCCCTTGCCGAGGATGCGCTGGCCGAGGACGCCCCGCGCGGCGACGTGAAGGCCGGTGCCTTCGGCTTCGACAGGCCCGAGGGCGGGCCGCTGCCGCTCGCCGCCTACGAGGGACGCCCGATCCTCGTCGTCAACACCGCCACGGCCTGCGGCTACGCCCCGCAATTCGCCGGGCTGCAGGGATTGTGGACCCGGTTCGGCGAGCGCGGGCTCACCGTCATCGCCGTGCCGTCGCCCGATTTCGGCAACCAGGAGCCCCTGGACGGGCCGGCCATCGCCGAGGCCGCGCGCAAGAACCACGGCGTCACCTTCCCGGTGACGAACAAGACCCACGTGCGCGGCCCGGCCGCCCATCCGTTCTACCGCTGGGCGGCGGAGCGGATGCCGGGGCAGACCCCACACTGGAACTTCCACAAGTATCTCGTCGCCCGCGACGGCAGCCTGCGCGCCGCCTTCGCCACCTCCGTCGATCCCACCGATCCGCGCATCGTCAGCGCGATCGCGGGGGAGCTGGGCGCCGCCTGAGCGGCGCGACGCCCCGGTTACCGGTAGGGCACGTCGGCGGGCGGCCGCAGGCCCTGGTTCCGGGGAGCGGGACGCCGTGCCCGCACCGCCCGGCGCGGACGCCCCTCGACGCGCGGGTCCGGCGCGACCTCGCGCGGGGGCGGGGCGGAGGGGTAGTTCGAGGCGAACGGGTCGGCGGGAATGCCGATCGTGCTGCCCGGAAAGCCGCCGGCCTGGGCGAGGGCGGGACCGCCCGCGAGCAGGGCGGTCAGGCACAGAAGGGAGGGAGCGAGGCGCATTTGCCCTTTTCGCCGGCCCGGCGATTCCGCACAAGGCGGGGCGACGGCGCGATGCCCGAGGAGACGACCATGGACCCGCACCGCTTCGAACACGAGGACGACAGCTACGAGGTGCATTTCGAGCGCAAGCCCGAGGGCTGGATCGCCCGCATCCGGCGCGAGGGCGACGGCACCGTGCACACCTTCGCCTTCCCGGAGGGGCCGGGCTACGATCCCAACGACGTGCGCGGCTCCCTGATCGCGGGCTGCGAGGCCGTCGCCGGCCGCCTGCCGCGGACCCTGCCGACCCTGCACTGAGGAGGCTCCGGCCGGAACCACGGGGACGGCCCCGGTGTTCGAGCACGACGACACGTCGCGTCAGGAGCAAGCATGTCCGAGGTCACCTACCGTATCGTCGAGCACGACGGCGGCTTCGCCTACAAGGTCGGCGACAGCTTCTCGGAGACCTTCCCGAGCCGGGAGGAGGCCCTGCAGGCCGCGCAGGCCGCGGCCGCCGAGCAGCAGGTGCCGGGCTCGACCGAGGGCATCCGCTACCAGGACAAGCGGGGCGTCGAGCACGAGGAGATCGCCGACGGCTCCGACCGGCCCACCGCCAAGGTCGAGGACTGACGGCCCCGGGGTCGCCGGGCGCTCAGGCCCGCGGCCCGAACAGGATGACGCCGGTGCCGGCAAGGCACAGTCCGACCCCGGCGACGTCCCAGCGGTCCGGCCGCACGCCTTCCGCGATCCACAGCCACAGGATCGAGGTCGTGACGTACACGCCCCCGTAGGCGGCGTAGGCGCGCCCGGCCGCGGCGGTGTCGGCCCGCGTCAGCAGAACCGCGAACAGGGCCAGCGCCGCGAGCCCCGGCACCAGCCACCACGGCGAGCGGTCGAGGCGCAGCCACGCCCAGACAGCGAAGCATCCGGCGATCTCGGCGAGCGCCGCGGCCGTGTAGGTGAGGACGGTCCCCATCCCCTCGCCTTGGCACGGGGCGTCCGGGGAGCCAAGCGTACAGGGGCCGGGCTCCCGTCGTTCCTCTCCCGAGGGACTTGCCCTATGGCGGACATCCCCCCAACGCGCGGCCGAACGGATCGACGTGGAAGACGCCCTCTATCGATGGCTGGCGGCCACCGCCTCCGTCCGGACCGACCTGCTCGCCGGCCTCGCCTTCGGTCTGTCGCTCGTCGTCTCCGTGCACGTCCTCCTGCGCAAGCGCGTGGTGGGGGCCGCCATCGGCTGGATCGGGCTGGCCTGGCTGGCGCCGGTCTTCGGCAGCCTGCTCTACGTGATGTTCGGCATCAACCGCGTCGAGCGCCGGGCGCGGCGCTTCCGGCGCAAGCCCTCGCAGCAGTTCGACGGGACGCCGCAGGCGGCCGCCGCCGTCCCGGATGCCTTCGCGCCGCTCGACCGCGCCGCCCGCACGATCACGCAACTGCCCGCCGTCGCGGGCACCGGGATCACGCTCTACCGCAACGGCGACGAGGCCTATCCGGCGATGCTCGCCGCGATCGCGCAGGCCCGCTCCAGCATCGCCCTGTCGAGCTACATCTTTCGCGACGACGGCATCGGCGGCACGTTCTGCGATGCGCTGGCGGCGGCCTGCGCCCGGGGCGTCGAGGTCCGGGTCATCATCGACGGCATCGGCAGCGGCTACTTCTTCCCGGCCGCCTACCGCCGGCTGGTCCGCCAGGGGGTGCCGGCCGGACTGTTCATGCACTCGCTGCTGCCCTGGCGGATGCCGTTCCTGAACCTGCGCACCCACAAGAAGCTGCTGATCGTCGATGGACGGGTCGGCTTCACCGGCGGCGTCAACATCGCGGACGGCAACCGCCTGAGGATGCATCCGTCCTTCCCGATCCGCGACACGCATTTCCGGATCGAGGGGCCGGTGGTCGAGCAACTGGCCCAGGCGTTTGCCAGCGACTGGGCCTTCGTCACCGACGAGGAGCTGGAGGGGGAGCGCTGGTTCCCCGCCCTCCCGTCGGCCGGGGCGATCACCACGCGGGTGGTGACCTCCGGCCCCGATACCGACATCGAGAAGATCGCCACCGTCATCCTGCAGGCCGTGACCTGCGCGCGCCGCTCGATCCGGCTGGTGACGCCCTACTTCCTGCCCAGCGAACTCATCGTCAACGCGCTCTGCCTCGCCGCGCTCCGGGGGATCGCCGTCGACGTGATCATCCCG
>Ga0182229_1000315_pt1 | contig 12635 bp, 10 predicted proteins | sample G6R1MG_32_FD_129663 | JGI IMG/M metagenome (GOLD analysis project Ga0182229, IMG submission 129663) | Miscanthus phyllosphere microbial communities from Michigan, USA - G6R4_MAIN_07NOV2016_LD1 MG | ecosystem: Host-associated > Plants > Phyllosphere > Phylloplane/Leaf | place: USA: Michigan...
GCCGCCACGAAGGAGAACAAGTGGCAGGGCCGGAACATCTCCCGATGGCGCAACGCGGAGTACGACGCCGCCTACAACGCGGCCCAGTCGGAGCTCGACCCGGTCAAGCGCGCCGCCCTGCTCATCAAGGCCAACGACCTCGCGGTGTCCGGCAACGTCCTGCCGCTCATCCACCGGGCGGAGGTCTCGGGGGTCAGCAACACCCTCGTGGCGCCCCGCAGCGGCTGGGACAACGACCTGTCCTTCCTGCCCGAATGGAGCCGGCAGACCTGAGCGGGTCCGCGCGCCATGGGCGCCTACATCCTGCGAAGGCTGCTGATCGCGATCCCGAGCCTCCTCGGGATCAGCCTCATCCTGTTCGTCGTGCTGGCGCTCGCGCCGGGCGACCCGTTCGGCGAACTCGCCTCGAACCCCAACGTGCCGCCCGAGGTGAGGGCGGCGCTACGGCTGAAATTCGGCCTCGATGACCCGATCCTGACCCGCTACCTGCGCTGGCTGGTGGCGATGCTGCACGGCGATTGGGGCTTCTCCTTCGCGAGCCGGGTCAACGTCGACCAGTTGATCCTGCAGCGGCTGCCCACGACCCTGTTCGTGGTCGGCTCCTCGCAGGTCCTGGCGCTGCTCGTCGCGGTGCCGGTGGGGCTCTACGCGGCGCGGCGGCCCTATTCGCTCGCCGACCAGATCGCCAACACGCTGGCCTTCGTCGGCTTCTCCCTGCCGACCTTCTTCACCGGCCTGCTGTTCATCCTGCTCTTCTCGATCAAGCTCGGCTGGCTGCCCTTCGTCTACCAGGCGGACCTGCCGGGATCCGGGCTCGCCTGGGTCTGGGCGAATGTCCGGCAGGCGATCATGCCGGTGGCGGTGCTGGGCTTCTTCCAGGCGGCCTCCTACACCCGCTACGTCCGCGCCTCGGCGCTGGACGTGGCCCGACTCGATTACGTGACCACCGCCAGGGCCAAGGGCCTGACGGAGGCCACGGTGACGCGCCGCCACGTCGCCCGCAACGCGCTGATCCCCGTGGTGACGCTGGTGGCCCTCCAGATCCCGGCGGTGTTCGGCGGCGCCATCGTCACCGAGCAGATCTTCCGCATCCCCGGCATCGGCTCGCTGCTGATCGACGCGATGCTCGCCAACGACACGCCGGTGGTGATGGCTGTGACCTTCGTGTTCGCCGGCCTCGTCATCCTGTTCAACCTCGTCGCGGACCTGCTCTATGGCTGGCTCGACCCTCGCATCGCCCTCCATTGAGGCGGTGGCCTCGGCCCCGGCCTCGCCGGGGCGGGAGACGTGGCGCCGCTTCCGGCGGCACCGGCTGGCGCTCGCCAGCGTCGGCGTGCTGGCGGTGCTGGTGGCGGGCGTCCTCGTCGGCGGCCTGCTCTGGCCGGTCGCCATCGACGATATCGACTTCTCGGCGCAGCTCCAGGGCCCGTCCTGGGCGCATCCGTTCGGCACCGACGACCTCGGCCAGGACCTGCTGGCCCGGATGATCCACGGCGGGCGGATCTCGCTGGCGGTGGGCTTCGCCGCCATGGCGGTGGCGAGCGTGATCGGCGTCCTCGTCGGGTCGCTGGCGGGCATGTCGCGCCGCCTCCTCGATCCGGTGCTGATGTGGCTGACCGACCTGTTCCTGTCGCTGCCGCAACTGCCGCTGCTGCTCCTGGTGATCTACCTGTTCCGCGACAGCCTGAAGGCCGTGTTCGGGGCGCAGGGCGGCGTGTTCCTGATGATCGTGGCGGTGATCGGCGGCCTGCGCTGGATGCCCGTCGCCCGGCTGGTGCGGGCGCAGTTCCTGACGCTCCGCGAGAAGGAGTTCGTGGAGGCCGCCCGCTCGCAGGGGGCGACGACGTGGCGCCTCGTGCGCCGCCACATCCTGCCCAACGCGCTGGGGCCGGTGATCGTGGCGGCCTCCATCGAGGTCTCCTCGGCGATCATCGCGGAATCGACCCTCTCGTTCCTCGGCCTCGGCTTCCCGCCGGACATCCCCACCTGGGGCCGGCTGCTGTTCGACGCCAAGGACCATCTCGACGTCGCCCCGCACTGGGCGCTGTTCCCCGGCGGGGCGATCTTCCTCACCGTGCTCTCGATCAACTTCATCGGCGACGGCCTGCGCGATGCGCTCGACCCGCGCCGGGTGCTGTAGGAGCCGCCCCGTGACGGATCCGATCCTCTCGGTCGCCGACCTCACCGTGTCGTTCCGCTCGGACGGGCGGTGGCGCGAGGTGGTGCACGGCGTCTCCTTCGACATCGGCCCCCGGGAGACCGTGGCGCTGGTGGGCGAATCCGGCTCCGGCAAGAGCGTCAGCGCCCTGTCGGTCCTGCGCCTGCTGCCCCGCGACGCGAGCCGCATCGGCGGCAGCGTGCGCTTCCAGGGGCGCGAGCTCCTGACCGCCTCCGAGGGCGAGATGCGGACGGTGCGCGGCGATTCCATCGCCATGATCTTCCAGGAGCCGATGACCTCCCTGAACCCGGTCCTGACGGTCGGCTTCCAGATCGCGGAGGCGCTGATCCGGCACCGGGGCCTGTCGCGGGCCGCCGCCGAGGCGGAGGTGCTGCGCCTCCTCGACAAGGTGCGCATCCCGGCGGCGCGCTCGCGCCTGCACGATTACCCGCACCGGTTCTCCGGCGGGATGCGCCAGCGGGTGATGATCGCCATGGCCCTGGCCTGCCGGCCCAAGCTCCTCATCGCCGACGAGCCGACCACGGCCCTCGACGTGACGATCCAGGCCCAGATCCTCGACCTCATCAAGAGCCTGCAGGACGACGAGGGCATGTCGGTCCTGTTCATCACCCACGACATGGGCGTGGTGGCCGAGATCGCCGACCGCACGGTGGTGATGTATCGCGGCAGGGGAGTCGAGACAGGGCCGACCGCGCGGATCTTCGCCGACCCCGCCGAACCCTATACCCGCGCCCTGCTCGCCTCCGTCCCCCGCCTCGGCGCCATGGCGGGGCGGACGCGGCCGATGCGCTTCCCCGTCATCGACCAGACGACCGGCGTGGCCGAGCCGACGCCGGAGACCCCCGACACCGTGAAGGCGGCGGAGCGCCCGGTCCTGGAGGTGCGCGACCTGACCACCCGGTTCGACATCCGCTCCGGCCTGTTCGGCCGGGTCGCGGGCCGGGTCCACGCGGTGGAGCGGGTCTCGTTCAGCCTCGCGGCGGGGGAGACCCTGGCGCTCGTGGGCGAATCCGGCTGCGGCAAGTCCACCACCGGCCGCTCGATCCTGCGGCTGGTCGAGCCCCTGTCCGGCTCCGTCCTCCTCGACGGGGAGGACATCGCCGCCCTCGACGCCAAGACCCTGCGCAACCGCCGCCAGCGGATGCAGATGATCTTCCAGGATCCATTCGCGAGCCTCGATCCGCGCCTCAGCGTCGGCGCGGCGGTGGCGGAGCCGCTGCTCATCAACCGCCTCGCCACCCCCCGGGAGGCGAAGGCGCGGGCCGAGGATCTCTTGAGCCGGGTCGGGCTCGCCCCGGAGACGGCCGGGCGCTTCCCGCACGAGTTCTCCGGCGGCCAGCGCCAGCGCATCTGCATCGCGCGGGCGCTCGCCCTGCGCCCCCGGCTGATCGTCGCCGACGAGGCGGTCTCGGCCCTCGACGTCTCGGTGAAGGCGCAGGTGGTGAACCTGATGCTCGACCTCCAGGCCGAGATGGGGCTCGCCTACCTGTTCATCTCGCACGACATGGCCGTGGTGGAGCGGGTGAGCCACCGCGTCGCCGTGATGTATCTCGGCGAGATCGTGGAGATCGGCCCGCGCGAGGCGGTGTTCGGCAACCCGCAGCACCCCTACACGAAGAAACTCCTCGCCGCCGTCCCGGTCCCCGATCCGGCCCGCCGCCGGGCGCGGCACGCCCTGCCGGACAGCGAGATCCGCAGCCCGATCCGCCCCCCGGATTACGAGCCCCCCGCGCGGGTCTACCGGGAGGTCTCCCCCGGCCACAGCGTGCAGGACTGGGGCGCGGAGTGGATCGAGCCCGCGCCGACGGCCGCCGTCGCCTGAGCGGCACTGCCGCAAGTTCAGACCAGGAACGATCCAACTTTAACTAGAGAGACATTTCGCGGAAATCGTAGCGCAATGGTTCCGCAGCGCCCCGTGCTTCGGTGGACGCCGCGCGCGCCAAGTCGTCTCCTCCGATGACTACGACAAGAATAAACACATCGGGAGGGTTTGCATGCTGAAGCGTGTGGCGGTCGCCGTTCTATTGGGCCTCATGGCTCCCGCGATGGCGGAAGAACCCCTGCGCTTCGAGGTCGATCCGGGCTGGCCGAAACGCCTGCCCCACGATTGGATCATGGGGCAGGCGGCGGGCGTCGCGGTCGATGCCCAGGACAATGTCTGGGTGATCCAGCGCCCGCGCACCCTCACCGACGACGAGAAGGCCGCGAGCCTCGATCCGCAGCGGACCCGCTGCTGCAAGCCCGCCCCGCCGGTCCTCGTGTTCGATCAGGCCGGCACGCTCATCAAATCCTGGGGCGGGCCCGGCGAGGGCTACCAATGGCCCCAGAACGAGCACGGCATCCATATCGACCCGAAGGGCTTCGTCTGGCTCGCGGGCAACGGCGACACGGACGGCCAGATCCTGAAGTTCACGCAGGACGGCCAATTCGTCCTCCAGATCGGCAAGCAGGGGCCGCAGACCGACAGCCAGGACACGACCCGCCTCGGCAAGCCGGCGGCGATGACGGTCGATCCCGAGACGAACGAACTCTACGTCGCCGACGGCTACTACAACCACCGCATCATCGTGTTCGACGCCGAGACCGGCGCGTTCAAGCGGATGTGGGGCGCCTACGGCAAGCCGCCGACCGACGACAAGCTCGGCGCCTACGATCCGGCGGCCGAGCCCGCCGCGCAGTTCCGCAACCCGGTTCATTGCGTGCAGATCGCCCGCGACGGGCTGGTCTATGTCTGCGACCGCACGAACAACCGCATCCAGGTGTTCCACAAGGACGGCAGCTTCGTGAAGGAGATGTTCGTCGAGAGGAACACCCGCGCCAACGGGTCGGTGTGGGAACTCGCCCTATGGCCGGACGAGCGCCAGAGCTATCTGCTGAACGCGGACGGGGCCAACAACGAGGTCCGCACACTCAGCCGCGAGAACGGCGAAATCCTCGGCCGGTTCGGGCGCAACGGCCGGATGGCGGGGGACTTCCACTGGGTCCACAACCTCGCCATCGACTCGAAGGGCAACGTCTTCACGACGGAGGTCGACACCGGCAAGCGCGCCCAGAAGTTCCTGTTCCGGGGCGACATGGTCCTGCGCAAGCGCGCCGCCCTGCAGGAGGGCCCGCGATGATGGCGGGATCGGACGATCCCGTCACGGGCGCCGCCTGCCCCTGCTGCCTGCCCCGGCGGGGCTTCATGCGGGGCCTCGCGGGCCTCGGCGCGGCGGCCCTGACCGCCGCCCCCGCCGCCGCGCGGGCCGAGCCCTCCCCCTACGGCGGGCTCGTGATCGATTGCCACGGGCATTACACCACCGAGCCGCCGGCGATGCTGGCGTGGCGCAAGCGCCAGATCGACGCCCTCAACGATCCCGCGCAAACGCCCTCGCCCTCCGATCTCAAGGTCGGCGACGACGAGGTGCGGGAGAGCGTGCGCGGGCGCCAGCTCAAGCTGCAAGCGGAGCGGGGCATCTCGCTCGCCCTGTTCTCGCCCCGGGCGGGCGGGATGGGCCACCATATCGGCAACGCCCGCACCAGCCTCGACTGGTCGATCGTGTCGAACGACATGATCCACCGGGTCGTGACCCTGAACCCGAAGAATTTCGTGGGCGTCTGCCAGTTGCCGCAGACGCCGGGCGTCTCGCCGCGGAACTGCACGGCCGAGCTGGAGCGGTGCGTCAAGGAACTCGGCTTCGTCGGGTGCAACGTGAACCCGGACCCGTCCGGCGGCTTCTGGACCGATCCGCCCCTCTCGGACCGGTTCTGGTACCCGCTCTGGGAGAAGATGGTCGAACTCGACGTGCCCGGCATGGTCCATGTCAGCGCCTCGGCCAACCGCAACTTCCACGCGACGGGGGCGCATTACATCAACGGCGACACCTCCGCCTTCATGCAGTTCGTCACCTCCGACCTGTTCAAGGACTTCCCGACCCTGCGGCTCGTCATCCCCCATGGCGGCGGGGCGGTGCCCTACCATTGGGGCCGCTACCGGGGCCTCGCGCAGGACCTGAAGCGCCCGCCGCTGTCGGAGCTGATGCGCAACGTCTTCTTCGACACCTGCGTCTACCACCAGCCCGGCATCGACCTGCTGATGAAGGTCGTGCCCCACGAGAACATCCTGTTCGCCTCCGAGATGGTGGGGGCGGTGAACGGGATCGATCCCGAGACGGGGCACGCCTACGACGACACCAAGCGCTACGTCGACGCCGCCGCCCTCACGGACGAGGACCGCGCGCGGATCTTCGCGGGCAACACGCTCAAGGTCTACCCGCGCCTCGCCGGCCGCTTGGCGGCGGCGGGGCTGACGCCGTAGGCGCGGCGGGCGGCGGCCTATTCCGCCGCCGCCCGCTCCGCCTCGCCCGCGCTGCCGAACTGGGCGGCGTGCAGGCCGCGATAGGGGCCGTCGCCGGCCAGCAAGTCCGCGTGCCGGCCCTGCTCCGCCACGCCGCCCTCGCCGAGCACGACGATCCGGTCCGCGTCGCGGATGGTGGCGAGGCGGTGGGCGATCACCAGCGTCGTGCGGCCCTGCGCGAGGTCGGCCAGCGCCCGCTGGATCTCCCGCTCGGTCTGCGTGTCGAGCGCCGAGGTCGCCTCGTCGAGGATCAGGATCGGCGGGTTCTTGAGGAACACCCGCGCGATGGCGATCCGCTGCTTCTGGCCGCCCGAGAGCCGCACGCCGCGCTCGCCGACCACCGTGTCGAGCCCCTCCGGCAGGCTGTCGATGAGGGCGCCGAGCCGCGCCCGCCTCGCGGCCTGCACGATCTCCTCCTCGCTGGCGTCGAGCCGGCCATAGGCGATGTTCTCGCGGATCGTGCCGGCGAACAGGAACACGTCCTGCTGCACGATGCCGATCTGCTGCCGCAGGGAGGCGAGGGTGATGTCGCGGATGTCGGTGCCGTCCACGGTGATCCGCCCGGCTTCGACCTCGTAGAAGCGCGGGAGCAGGGCGCAGAGGGTCGTCTTGCCGACGCCGGACGGCCCCACGAAGGCCACCGTCTCGCCGGCCGCGATCCGCAGGTCGAGGCCGGTGAAGACCGGGCGGCCCCGGCCGTAGCCGAAGCCCACCCCCTCGAAGGCGATCTCGCCCCGCAGGCCGGCGGCCGCGACGGCGCCGGGGCGGTCGGTGATGTCGGGCTCGGTGGAGAGCAATTCCTGGTAGCGGCGGAAGCCCGCCACGCCCTTCGGATAGGTCTCGACCACGGCGCCGATCTTTTCGAGCGGCCGGTAGAACACGCCGACGAGCAGGAGGAAGCCGACGAAGCCGCCGGGGCTCAGGTCGCCCCGCACCACGAAGGCCGCGCCGCCGAGCAGCACCGCGATCTGGACGAGGCGCAGGCCGAGATAGTTGATCGACAGGCCCGCCGCCATGAGCCGGTAGGCTTCGAGCTTGGTGTCGCGGTAGCGGGCGTTGTCGAGGGCGAACAGGGCGCGCTCGTGCGGCTCGTTGGCGAAGGCCTGCACGACGCGCATCCCGCCGACATTCTCCTCGATCCGGGCGTTGAACGCCCCGACCCGCCCGTATTGCGTCTGCCAGTTGCGGGTCATGCGCCCGCCGTAGCGGAGCGAGACGAAGGCGATGACCGGCAGGATCGCCCCGGTGATGAAGGCCAGCGGCGGGTGGACCCAGAGCATCAGCAGGAAGGCGCCGACGAGGGTCATCAGCGCGATGAACAGGTCCTCCGGCCCGTGATGGGCGACCTCGCCGATCTCCTCCAGGTCCTTCGTCACGCGGGCCACGAGATGGCCGGTCTTCTGCGTGTCGTAGAAGCGGAAGGAGAGCTTCTGGAGATGATCGAACGCGCGGGCGCGCATCGTCGTCTCGATGTTGATGCCCAGCACATGGCCCCAATAGGTCACGACCACCATCAGGCCGGCATTGGCCACGTAGATCAGCGCCAGCGCGGCGGCGGCGAGGACGATCAGCCCCCAATCCTGGCGCGGCAGCAGGGTGTCGATGAAGCCCTTCACCGCCACGGGGAAGCCGAGTTCGAGCAGGCCGGAAAGCACGGCGCAGCCGAAATCGACGAGGAACAGCGCCTTGTGCGGCCTGTAATAGGCGAGGAAGGCCTTCAGCATGGGGCGGGACAGCGTTCGAGGGGGCAGCGCGGCCCGCAGGAGGCCACGCCGGGAAGACGGTGGCGCAGGCAGCACGCGCGCCGCCGGCAGCCCGCCGCATCCGGGCACAGGGCCTGCGCGAGGGGATTCCTAGCGCAGCCCGGTCCCCGGCGCCATCCGAGGCAGGTCGCGACCTCGTCACAGGCGAAGGGCGCGTCCTCCCCGATCTCCCGCGCCACGTAATCGAGGATCGTCGCGGCGTTGCCCCACAGGACGCGCGGCGCCAGCCCGCAGCGGGCGTGACACAGCTCGACGAAGGGCCGGAGATGCCCCTCGATCAGCCCGGACAGGCCGGCGGCGGGGCAGGCGGCGCCATCCCCCGCTTGCGCATCGATGAGGAGCCGGGCGGGGCGGCCCTCGGCGTCGAGTTCGAGGCGGGTCGCCTCGAAGGCCAAGGGCAGGGCGCGGCCGCAGCACATCAGCGCGGTGAGGGCGGGGGTGGCGAGGAGGGCGAAGTAATACTGGCTCCAGAACGAGACGACGGCGCGCCGGTCGGCCTCGCCGAAGCCGGCGGCGAAGGGCGCGAGGGCGGCGTCGAACACCGCCTCGTCGCGCAGGGCCGGCAGCGGCAGGGACGCCGCGCCGCCGGGGCCGGCGGCGACGCTGTCCCGGTAGGCCGCGAGCGAGGCGGGCACGCGGGCGAGGACGTCCTCGATCATGGCGACACCGTCTCGTCGTTGCGCAGGGTCCGTCCGACCATCCTTGCGAGCCCGGCGACCGCCACCGCGTAGAGCGGCAGCGCCGCCGCGAAATAGACCGGCCAGCCGAGCCAGTCCGCCAGCGCCGCCGAGGCCACCCGCACGGGCATCGCCGCGAAGAAGGCCGCGCCGAACAGCAGGGCGTAATCCGTCGCCGGGCGTTTCCCCTGCGCCCAGCGGTAGATCATGTTGAACACCGGCACCCCGAGAAGCCCGCCGAAGAGGAAGTTCAGGATCGTCGCCGTGATCGCGACGGGGGCCGAGCCGGCGGCGCAGGCGAGCGCCATCAGGAGCCCCGACGCCAGGACGCCGGCCGCGCCCACGACGATCAGCCGGACGGTGCCGACCCGCGCGCTCAGGCCCCCGGCGACCAGCGCCATCACGAGGTTGACCGCCGGCAGGACGGTGCCGGTGAGGAGCCCGACCTGCGCGAGGGGCACCTGCAGGTCGAGCAGGGCGAGGGTGTTCGGCCCGGAGAGCAGATAGGCGGCGGCGAAATAGGTGCCGAGCACGAGGATGCGCGGCGCCAGCACGCGCAGCCGCGCGAGGGAGCCCGTCCGCTCCTCCCGCGCCGGCTGGCCCCGCCGCAGGGGCCGTTCCGGGTAGGACAGGATCGGCAGGAGCAGGGCGAGGTTCAGGGCGGCGCAGGCCAGCACCGCGACCCGCCACCCGAGGCTGTCGTAGGACCCGACCAGCACGCCGACGCCGATGACGCCGCCGAGGGAGGCCCCGCAGAGCTTGGCCGAGGCGACGAAGGCGCGGCGCTCGGCGCCCACGGTCTCGACCACGAGGGCCTCCAGGGCGATGTCCATGGTGGCGACGCAGGTGCAGGCGGCGATCGCCAGGGCGAGGAGGGCCGGAAGGGGCCAGCTCTCGCCAAGGCTGAGGAGGCCAAGGAGCAGGATCGCAATGCCCTGCGCGGCGAGGATCCAGCCGGTGCGGTGCGCCAGGACGGGCAGGTGCAGCCGGTCGAGGAGGGGAGCCCACAGGAAGGTCAACCCGACCGGCAGATTGATGACCTGCAGTAGCCCGACCTCCGTGAGGTCGACGCCCCGGGCACGCAGGATGAGCGGCGCCCCGCCCGAGAGGAAACCGAGGGTCGCCCCGAAGCTGACATACAGGCAGAAGAACGGCGCCAGAGGCCGCAGCCTCGCGAGATGTCCGTCCCTCCGCGCAGCGATCGCAGTCCCGGCGGGGCCCGTCACCGCGCCGGCGATCCCGTCATACGCGCCGCAGCGGGCCCGTAGTTTATAATCACGCTAATGTATTGGTTCGCCTCAGGTTTTACTGTCTAAGCGTGCCTGAAACGAAGATCAAGGCGGGGGCCTCGCACCCCCTCCGGTCAGGGGTTGACCCGCTTCGGGATCGGCCGGCCGCGACAGGCGGCGCGGTATTGCTGGCGGCGCAGGCCGCGCATGTTGCGCCGGTCGGCCTCCTGCGTGCAGGCGGTCTTCCGGTCGGCCTTGCTCAATTCCCGTGTGGCGGTCGCCGGCACGTCGGTGGGCGTCGGCGCCGTATAGCTCTGCGCGAGCGCCGCCGCCGGCAGCCCGAGGATCAGGCACAGTCCCAGACTCAACCGGCGCATCGTAACCCCTCCAATAACGGTCAAGCTCAAGCAAGCGCCGAGCCAAAGTCAGTCGATCGGCGTGGAACGCGGGTAGCGCAGCGGATCGCCCGCGCGGCGGGTGTCGTAGACACAGTCTCCGGCCACCCAGGTGGCGCGCACCGTGCGGTGATCGCCGAGGGTCATCAGCACGAACAGCAGATCCTCGATGCTGTGGCAGGTTTGCGTGCGGAAGCCGAGGAGCGGGGTCGCCGCGAGGTCGAGGACGCAGAGATCCGCCTCGTAGCCGGGGGCGATGCGGCCGATCCGGTCATCGAGGCGCAGGGCCTCCGCGCCGCCGAGCGTCGCGAGCCAGAAGGCGCGCGGCGCGTCGAGCTTGGTGCCGCGCAGCGCGGCGACCTTGTAGGCATCGCCCAGCGTCTTCAGGAGCGACAGCGTGGTGCCGGCCCCGACATCGGAGCCGAGCCCCACCCGCACCGGGCGCTTGGGGTCGAGGGCATCGTAGAGGCGGAACAGGCCGCTGCCGAGGAAGCCGTTCGAGGTCGGGCAATGGGCGACCGCCGCGCCGGCCGCATGGCAGGTGCAGAAATCCTCCTCCGTCACGTGGATCGCGTGGCCGAAGACCGAGCGCGGCCCGACGAGGCCCGCCTGGGCGTAGACGTCGAGGTAGCTCGCCCGGTCGGGGAACAGGTCCATCACCCAGGCGATCTCGTCGGTGGTCTCGCAGAGATGCGTCTGGAGGAAGAGGCCGTCATGCTCCTTCAGGAGCGCTCCCGCCGCGTCGAGCTGGGGCGGCGTGCAGGAGGCGGCGAAGCGCGGCGTCACCGCGTAGAGCTGCCGCCCCCGCCCGTGCCAGCGGGCGATGAGCGCCTTGCTCTCGTCGTAGCCGCGCTGGGCGGTGTCGAGGAGGCCGGCGGGGGCGTTGCGGTCCATCAGGACCTTGCCGGCGATCATGCGGGTGTTGAACCGCTCGGATTCGGCGAAGAACGCCTCCACCGAGCCGGGATGCACCGTGCAATAGACCAAGGCCGTGGTCGTCCCGGCGCCGAGGATCTCGCGGAAGAACAGCTTCGCGACCCGCTCGGCATGGGCTTGGTCGGCGAATTCGAGCTCGGCGGGGAAGGTGTACTTGGTGAGCCAGGTCAGCAATTGCTCGCCGTAGGAGGCGATCATCTGCAGTTGCGGGTAATGGACATGGGTGTCGATCAGCCCCGGCAGGATCAGCGCGTTCTCGTAATGCTCGACCGCGACGCCCGCCGGGACTTGGCCCAGCGTCTCGCCATAGGGGCCGACTGCCGCGATGCGCCCGTCCTCGATCAGGATCAGGGCGTCCTCGACATGGTCGAGGCAGCCTTCCGCGAGGAACGGGTTGCCGGACAGGCTCGCCATGCGCCCGCGCAGGGCCCGGCGCCGGATTGGCGGCTCCACGGGGGCGCTCATGCCGTGACGAGGGGGGCGGTCTTCAAGGCGGGAAGCGTCGGGGAATCCATCGTCGTCACCTGCGCGCATGACGGGCACGTCGCCCTCCCTCGCCGGTCTCCTCACGCAAGATCCATGCAGGCGATCCCGCGCCATGACGGGGTCTGTGTCTGGATGGGAAACAGGCAGACAGCTCAATGGGATGCCAGATTGTCGCAGTTTTGCAACACGTCCCGCGCCGGTCGGCATACAACCAAGGCATGGCATAGCGGTTGCTGAAGTCTCCCCGACCGAGAAGGCCCGGGGGATCGTAGGATGTTCAAGCGTTTCATGCTCGCGGCGGCGTTGCCGCTCTCGATGATGGGGGCCGCCGACGCCGCCGATCTCGGTTCGGTGAAGAAGGACGTGGCCCCGGCGGCGGCGCCCGTGGACGCGCCGTTCTTCCTCTTCGCGGACACGCAGATCAGCTATCGCTACCAGTTCCCGACGGTCTCACCCGGCGTGCAGATCCAGCGCGGCGACGGCAGCTTCGTCTCCCGCGAGGCCCCGAAGCAGATCCTCAACATCTCCCACGCCGACGCCTGGGCCTACGGCACCAACTTCTTCTCCCTCGACATCCTAAAATCCGGCTCGCAGTTTCCCGCCGGCACCACCAACCCGCCCGGTACCATCGCCA
>Ga0182229_1000319_pt1 | contig 12570 bp, 14 predicted proteins | sample G6R1MG_32_FD_129663 | JGI IMG/M metagenome (GOLD analysis project Ga0182229, IMG submission 129663) | Miscanthus phyllosphere microbial communities from Michigan, USA - G6R4_MAIN_07NOV2016_LD1 MG | ecosystem: Host-associated > Plants > Phyllosphere > Phylloplane/Leaf | place: USA: Michigan...
AGTTCGCCATGGGAGTGAGAGGCGTGTCGCTCCGGGCCACGTCCCGGACGCACGACGGGCGGACTGCGCAATTTCCGATCTCGCTATCATCCACCCGTGGCGACCGCCGCCTTCGATACCCCGGCCATCACCCGCAAGCTGACGGCGGCCGGATTTTCGGAGGCTCAGGCCGAGGCTGTCACCGGCGTGATCCGCAAGGCGCGCGTGAACGACTTGTCCTCGCTGGCGACGGAGGTCGATCTGGAGACCGAGATATCCGCCGCCAAATTCGAGATCTGGAAATGGGTTTTCTCCGCGATCGGGTTCCAAGCCGTCGTGATCGTGGCAGCGATCGTCGCCCTCACCAAGGGCGCGCATTGAGGGCTCGGGCCGTCGCAGCGGCGACGGGACCGCTCCGCGTCCCGCCCGTCGGCTCGGGTTGACGGGTCCGGCGTTTCGCCGGAAGGAGGGCCGTTTCCGGACCATCGAAGGTGCGGTTCGGCGGTGGAGCCGGGCGCGCCGGCAACAGCGAGTGCGAGTGCATGTCCCAGTCCGTCCTGCCCATCGACAGGGCCGTGATCGCGCGGGAAGCCGCTCGGATGCTGCTCGAAATTAAGGCGGTGCATTTCAACGCCGACACACCGTACACCTTCACCTCGGGCTGGAAGAGCCCGGTCTACATCGACTGTCGCAAGATCATCTCCTATCCGCGCCTGCGCTCGACCCTGATCGACTTCTCCGCCGCCACGATCGTGCGCGAGGTCGGCTACGAGGCGATCACCACGGTGGCCGGCGGCGAGACGGCGGGCATCCCCTTCGCGGCCTGGATCGCCGACCGCCTCGCGCTGCCGATGCAGTACGTGCGCAAGAAGCCGAAAGGCTTCGGCCGCAACGCCCGGATCGAAGGCGAGGTGGTCGAGGGATCGCGCACGCTGCTCGTGGAGGATCTCGCCACCGACGGGCGCAGCAAGGTTGGGTTCTGCGATGCCCTGCGCGACGCCGGCGCCCTGGTCGAGCATTGCTTCGTGCTGTTCTACTACGACATCTACCCGGCCAGCCGGCAGATCATGCAGGATCTCGGGGTCCAGTTGCACTACCTCACCACGTGGCGCGACGTGCTGTCGGCGGCCCGCGAGAGCGGCCATTTCGAGGCCCGGGTCCTGGGGGAGGTCGAGGCCTTCCTCGACAAGCCCGCCGAATGGTCGGCCAACAACGGGGGGATCTCGGAATTGGCCAAGGGCTAAGGAAGCTGGCGGAAGCGGATGGGAATCGAACCCACCGTACGCTGTTGGCGTACCACTGGTTTTGAAGACCAGGGGGGCCACCAGACCCCGTTCGCCTCCGTTGGCGCTCATAGCAGGTCGAGGCGCGCGCGGACAATCCCGAGCTTGCCGCGGCAATAGACCTTTGTCACGCGAAGCCCTATTGCGCGGCACGATGGATGCAGCAGCTCTGTGATTGCGATCGGTGATCGCTCCGACGCGCGTCACCGCTGGTGCCGGCCCTAACCTCGCCGAGGTGCCTCGGCATGACCTTGCATCCCAGGCTGAGGCCGACCGCTTGATCGAGACCCTGAGTGCCCGGCTTCTCTCCGCCCACAGCGCCACGCAGGTACTGGAGGCTTGGTGCTCCGAGCGGGGGCTCGCCGCCGACCCGCGCATCGTGGCCGTTCGCGTCCCCGGAGCGGACAAGGCGCCGAGCCCGGCCCAGCGCATGCACCTCTCCGTCGGACCGGACGAGACCGTGCGCTACCGGCGCGTTCGCCTCACCTGCGGCGGACATATCCTGTCTGAGGCCGACAACTGGTATGTGCCCGCTCGCCTGACGCCCGAGATGAACGCGGTTCTGGAGACGACGCAGACGCCCTTCGGCCGGGTGGTGCATCCGCTCGCGCCGACGCGGCGCAACCTGTCCCTGCGCATGCTGTGGCAGCCGGGTACGCAGCGCCCGCCGGAGCCGGACGATCCCTTGTTCTCGGTGGAGGCGGTGCTGTCCACAGGCGAGGGCCTGCCCTTCTGCGAGGTGGCCGAGACCTATACCGGGGCCGTGCTGGCGCACGGCGGCCGTTGATCCGGCACGTCCGACCATCCAGTCGGATGCATCAGGTACCCAGGTCGGGCCTCTGCTCCTCGCGGGCCAGCCTCAGCAGGTTCTGCCCGTAGGCGGTCTTGGCGTAGAGCTCACCGTGGGCTACGAGCTGAGCCCGGTCGATGAAGCCCTGCAGGTAGGCGATCTCTTCGAGGCACGCCACCTGAAGCCCCTGCCGATGCTGCAACGTGCGCACGAACTCGGCCGCCTCCAGCAGATTGTCGTGCGTGCCGGTGTCGAGCCACGCGTAGCCGCGGCTCATCCGCTCGACATGGAGTTGGCCCCGCTCCAGATAAGCTTGATTGACGGAGGTGATCTCCAGCTCGCCGCGCTCGGAGGGCGTCACGGCGGCCGCGATCTCGACGACTTGGTTGTCGTAGAAGTACAGGCCCGTCACCGCCCAAGGGCTCTCCGGAGTCTTGGGCTTCTCCACCAGTCGCAGGGGTCGTCCCTCGCGGTCGAGGGTGACCACGCCGTAGGCCTCGGGCTGATCGACGTGGTAGGCGAACACCGTGGCCCCGGTTTCGCGCTCGCGGGCGCGCTTCAGGAGTGTGCTCATGCCGTTGCCGAAGAACAGGTTATCGCCGAGAACCAGCGCCACAGGATCGGTGCCGACGAAGTCGCGCCCGATCACGAAGGCCTGGGCCAGCCCCTCGGGGCGCGGCTGCACTGCATAGACGAAGCGCAAGCCGAACTGCTCGCCGGTGCCGAGCAGGCGCTGGTAGTTGCCCAGATGCTCGGGCGAGGAGATGATCAGGATCTCGCGGATGCCCGCCAGCATCAGTACCGAGATCGGGTAGTAGATCATCGGCTTGTCGTAGACCGGCAGCAGCTGCTTGTTGATGGCGAGAGTCGCCGGATGCAGCCGCGTGCCGGAACCGCCGGCCAGAACGATGCCCTTCATCGGATACTCCTGAAGCTCTACTGAACCGGTCCGACGAGCCGGTCGAGGATGTCGTCGAGCGCCGCCTTCCAGGGTCGGGGATGGATGCCGTAGGCGTCGGTAAGGCTCGCGGTGGAGAGCTGCGAGTTCGCGGGCCTCCGCGCCGGGGTCGGATAGGCCGAACTCGGGATGCCCTCGACGGGCACGCGTCGCCCGCCGCGCCGTGCCGATCCTTCGACGATGGCGCGGGCGAAGCCGCACCACGTGGTCACCCCGTCGTTGACGCAATGGACCGTACCGGTGGGCGTGTCCGCGTCGCGGGCGAGCCGCAGCGCGATCGTCGCGAGCCCGCCTGCGAGGTCGGCGGCCGAGGTCGGGCAGCCGTGCTGGTCGTCCACGACGGTCAGCCGGTCGCGCTCGGCCGAGAGCCGGAGCATCGTCTTGACGAAGTTGGCCCGATGCGGACTGACCACCCAGGCCGTGCGAACGACCGCGTGACGCGGGTTGCTCGCCCGCACCGCCATCTCGCCCGCCGCCTTGCTGGCCCCGTAGACGCTGGTGGGGGCGATGGGCGCGTCCGGTGCGTAGGCCCCCTCGCCCGAACCATCGAAGACGTAGTCGGTGGAGACATGGATGAACGGGATGTCGGCCTTGGCGGTTTCGGCGGCGAGGATCGCGGGCGCCAGCGCGTTGAGGCGCCACGCCGCCGCGACCTCGGACTCGGCCCGGTCCACTGCCGTGTAGGCCGCCGCGTTGATCACCGCGGCGTAAGCACGCCCGGCGATCGCTCGGGCGACCGCGGTCTCGTCGGTGATATCCAACTCTGTGCGGTCGGGGGCGTGCACGGCGACGCCGTCGGGCCAAGCATAGGCCCGCAACTCCGTGCCGACCTGGCCGGCGCCCCCAAGGACGAGGATCTCCATCTCAGACATTCCTGCCGCTGCCGAGACCGAGGCGTTCGCCCTGATAGCGGCCCTCGCGGATCGGGCGCCACCAGCTCTCGTTGTCGAGATACCAGCGCACGGTCTCCTCCAGCGCCTGCTCGAAGCGCTTCTCCGGCTGCCAGCCGAGCTCGGCCTCGGCCTTGTCGCAGTCGATGGCGTAGCGGCGATCGTGCCCGGGCCGGTCGGCGACGAAGGAGATCAGCTGTTCGTGCGGCCCCTGCTCCGGGCGAAGTCGGTCGAAGGCGGCGCAGAGCGCGTGGACCACCGCGAGGTTGTTGCGCACGGAGCGCCCGCCGAGCAGGTAGGTCTCGCCGACCCGCCCCCGTTCCAGCACGGCGACGAGGCCGCGGGCGTGGTCCTCGACGTGGATCCAGTCGCGCTCGTTCAGTCCGTCGCCGTAGACCGGCAGCTTCCGCCCCTCCAGCGCGTTGAGGATCATCAGCGGGATCAGCTTTTCCGGGAAGTGGCGCGGCCCGTAATTGTTCGAGCAGTTCGTCACCAGCACCGGCAGGCCGTAGGTCTCGTGCCACGCCCGGGCGAGGTGGTCGGAGGCCGCTTTCGAGGCCGAGTAGGGCGAGCGCGGATCGTAGCGGCTGTCTTCCGTGAAGAAGGCGTCGGGTGGCAGCGAGCCGTAGACCTCGTCCGTCGAGACGTGGAGGAACCGGAAGCTCTGGCGTGCGTCCTCCGGCAGCCCCTCCCAGTGGGTGCGGGCTCCGTCGAGCATCACCTGGGTGCCGACCACGTTGGTGCGGATGAAGGCGCCCGGATCGGTGATCGAGCGGTCGACGTGGCTCTCGGCGGCCAGATGCATCACCGCGTCGGGCCGGAACTCCGCATAGACTGCGTGAACGGCCTGCGGATCGCAGATGTCGGCCTCGACGAGGCGGTGGGCCGGGTTGCCCGCCAGCGGCTTCAGCGAGATCGGGTTGGCCGCATAGGTCAGCGCGTCGAGCGTCGCCACCTCGTGCCCGAGATCCCGGACCAAATGCAACACCAGGGCCGAGCCGATGAAGCCGCAGCCGCCCGTCACCAGAATACGCATGGAAAGTCTCCGTCGGTGCCGGGGTCGGAAGGGCGAGGGTCAGAAGGCTTGGCCGAGATCGGCGAGCCGTGGCGCTGCCTGGTCCTTGCCGGAGAGGATCGCCTCGGCCCCGCTGACCGGCCACGCGATGCCGATCTCGGGGTCGTTCCACAGGAGCGAGCGGTCGTTGGCCGGGCTGTAATAGGCATCGACCTTGTAGGCCACCATGGTGTCCGGCTCCAGGGTGCAGAAGCCGTGAGCGAAGCCTGCCGGTATGTAGAGCTGCTCGCCGACCTCGGCGTCCAGGCGCACCGCGACGTGGCGGCCGAAGCTGGGCGAATCCCGGCGGATGTCCACGGCCACATCCAGGATCGCGCCCGCGAGCACCCGTACGAGCTTGGCCTGCGCTGCTGGCGGGGTTTGGAAATGCAGGCCGCGGATGGTACCCCTGGGTGCCGAGAAGGACTGGTTGTCCTGCACGAAGGCGTTGTGGATCCCGCCCTCGGCAAGTTGGTCGACCCGGAACACCTCCGAGAACCAGCCACGGTCGTCGCCGTGGCGCTTCGGGATCACCCGCTTCACCGCCGGGATCTCCGTCTCGATCACGCGCATTGTTCGCCCTCCGCTCCCGAGACGCCTTTCACAGAGGTCAAGTCGGCGAAGTCAAGGCGCAGGCACGATAACCATCCAGCTGAACGCTCTGGGACCGGCTGCCCTTGCCCCGAAACCGCACGGCGGGATAACCCTACCGCCCCCATGCCGGGCGCACTGCAATCTCACTCAAGGACCCCGTATGCTCCCGAAACCCGAGGCACGCCGTCGCGTCGCTCCGGCCCTGTTCGCCCTCGCACTGATCGCGCCCGGCGCGACGGCGTGGGCGCAGGCCGGCGCCGATCCGAGCGGGGTCTGGCTTACGGAGTCAGGCACCTCCAAGGTCCGCATCGCCCGTTGCGGAACCGGCTATTGCGGAACGCTGGTGAGCACGGTCGGCGCCGGGCTCGATGCCAACAACCCCGACGCGTCGCTCAAGGGCCGCAAGCTTCTCGGCGTACAGATCCTCGACGCCCGCACGCCCAGCACCGGCGGGTTCGAGGGCAGTCTCTACAACCCTCAGGACGGCAAGACCTATTCCGGCTCGCTCACGCCCAAGGGCCTCGACAGGGTCGAGGTTGCGGGCTGCGTGCTCAGCGTGATCTGCAAGCGCCAGACCTGGACACGAGTGAAGTAGAGAGGGCCGAAAGCTCTTACCCCTTACAAGCGAACTCTGCGCTCAAGCGCCGAGCGCCGCCTCGATCGCCGCCAGCGCTCCCTGCGCTCCGGCGCCCTCCGGGCCGCCGGCCTGAGCCATGTCGCGGCGACCGCCGCCGCCCTTGCCGCCGAGATGGGGGGCGCCCGCCCGCACCAGGGCCACCGCGTCGAAGCGCTCGGTCAGGTCAGGGGTGACACCGACCACGAGGCCTGCCTTGCCGTCGGTGCCGACCCCGACCAGGGCGACGATACCCGAGCCCAGCTGGGTCTTGCCCTCGTCGGCGAGACCTTTCAGATCGCGCATCTCGACGCCCTCGACCACGCGGGCCATCAGTTTGATTCCAGCCACATCGCGGGGCGCGCCGTCCCCGCCCGAGGCGCTGCCCATGGCGAGCTTCTTGCGCACGTCCGTCAGTTCGCGTTCCAGCCGACGGCGGTCCTCGATCAGCCCGGCGAGCCGGTCCGGCACATCCGCCACCGGCGCCTTGAGCAGGCCCGCGAGCTGGGCGAGCGTGCGGCTCTCCTGGGCGCGGTGCTGCCGTGCGGCGGTGGCGGTCATCGCCTCGATCCGGCGCACGCCCGCACCCACCGCGCTGTCGCCGAGCACGGTGATCTGGCCGATGTCGCCGAGCCGCGCCACGTGGGTGCCGCCGCACAGTTCGATCGAGAAATTCGGCAGGCGCCCGCCCTCGGCCTCGCGGCCGTCGTCGTCCACGGGCCGACCCATGGAGACCACGCGGACCTCGTCGCCGTACTTCTCGCCGAACAGCGCACGCGCCCCGGACTCGATCGCCTCGTCCACCGCCATCAGCTTGGTCACCACGGGGGCGTTCTGCAGCAGCACCGCGTTGGCGATATCCTCGACCCGGCGCAACTCCGACTCGTCGATGGGCTTGGGATGGCTGATGTCGAAGCGCAGGCGCTCGGGCGAGACCAGCGAACCCTTCTGCGCGACGTGATCGCCCAAGACCTGCCGCAGGGCCTCGTGCAGCAGGTGGGTCGCGGAATGGTTGGCGCGGATCGCGGCGCGACGGGCGTGATCGACCGTCAATTCCACCGCGGCACCGACGCGAAGCGTGCCCTCGTCCACGGTGACGTGGTGGACGAACAGGTCGCCGAGAGTCTTCTCAGTGGCGGTGACGCGAGCCTTGAGGCCGGGGCCAACGAGCGCGCCGGTGTCGCCGACCTGACCGCCGGATTCGCCGTAGAACGGCGTCTGGCTGGCCACGAGCAACCCGCTCTCACCGCCGGCCAGGGTCTGGACCTCGGCCCCGTCGCGCAGGAGCGCCGAGACGATCGCCTCGGCGCCCTCGGTCTCGTAGCCGAGGAACTCCGTGGCGCCGACGCGCTCGCGCACGCCGTACCAGACCGTCTCGGTGGCCGCCTCTCCCGAGCCCGACCACGCGGCCCGCGCGGCCTGCTTCTGGCGCTGCATCGCGGCCGTGAACGCCTCCGTGTCGACGCCGATGCCGCGGGCCTTGAGGGCGTCCTGGGTCAGGTCGAGGGGGAAACCGTAGGTGTCGTAGAGTGTGAAGGCGGTCTCGCCCGACAGGTTCTGCCCCGAGCGCAGGTCGCGGGTCTCGGTGTCGAGGATCGAGAGGCCGCGCTCCAGGGTCCGCCGGAACCGGGTTTCCTCAAGGCGCAGCGTCTCGGAGATCAGCGCCTCGGCGCGCGAGAGTTCGGGGAAGGCCTGCCCCATCTCCCGCATCAGCGCAGGGACGAGGCGGTACATGGTCGGCTCGCGGGCACCGAGCAGTTCGAGATGGCGCATGGCGCGGCGCATGATCCGGCGCAGCACGTAGCCGCGGCCCTCGTTCGAGGGCAGCACTCCATCCGCGATCAGGAACGAGACCGAGCGGAGGTGGTCGGCGATCACCCGGTAGGAGGCCACGGTGCCGGGCTCCGGCGGGCGGGAGACGGCATGGGCCACGGCGTCGATGAGCGCCCGGAACAGGTCGGTGTCGTAGTTGGAGGTCACGCCCTGGAGGATCGCGGCCATGCGCTCCAGGCCCATGCCGGTGTCGATCGAGGGCCGCGGCAGGGGGTTTCGCACACCCGGCTCGACCTGCTCGTACTGCATGAAGACGAGATTCCAGAACTCGAGGAAGCGGTCGCCGTCCTCGTCCGGGCTCCCGGGCGGGCCGCCGGCCAGCCCCGGCCCCTGGTCGATGAAGATCTCCGAGCACGGCCCGCAGGGGCCGGTGTCGCCCATCTGCCAGAAGTTGTCCGAGGTGCCGATCCGGATGATCTTGTCATCTCCGAAGCCTGCGATCTTCCGCCAGAGGCCCGCCGCCTCGTCATCGTCGGCATAGACGGTGACCAGGAGACGGTCGGCTTTGAGGCCGAACTCCTTGGTGATCAGCGTCCAGGCCAACTCGATCGCGTCGGCTTTGAAATAATCGCCGAAAGAGAAGTTGCCGAGCATCTCGAAGAAGGTGTGGTGGCGTGCGGTGTAGCCGACGTTGTCGAGGTCGTTGTGCTTGCCGCCCGCGCGGACGCATTTCTGCGACGAGGTCGCCTTGACGTAGGGGCGCCTCTCGACGCCCGTGAAGACGTTCTTGAACTGCACCATGCCGGCGTTCGTGAACATCAGCGTCGGGTCGTTCTTCGGCACCAGCGAGGACGAGGGCACCACCGTGTGGCCGGCGTCCCGGAAGGTGTCCAAGAAGGTCGATCGGATCTCGTTGACGCCGCTCATCGGGGAAGACTCGAAGGGGGATGACGTGAGGGACCCGAAAGGGACCGGACCGGCGGGCCGGACCACGGCCCCCGCGCCCTCTTACGGATTGGGGGGCGTCAAGTCACGGGTGTCGTCTCAGGCCCTCCCGGAGCCGATCACGCAGGTCCGGAGCAGGCGCGGTCCGCCAGAAGTGTTCGTGTGAGGCGGCGCAGTTCACCGGCGCGCAGGTTGCGCGCACGGACCGCGTGGCCCGCCATCCATTCGGGTGAACCGAAGATACCAGCGAGCAGATCCTCAAGCGCGACCCGTGGTCCGGGTGCGGGCAGGCTGAGGTCGCGTCCGCCTTCCCCGACGACGACGTCCCGCAACGCCTGGGGCGGGGCGGCGGCGAACGCTTCGAGGACGCCCGCGGGAACCGTCAATCGCAGTCCGGTCGACAGATCGACTACGAGGCAATCGATCGCCGCGAGGTAGAGCACCGAGACCGCCCGCGCGCGCCTCGGACACGACTCCTCCCCCGGGGCACCGACGACGACGATGGTGGTCTCGCTCACGGGTTGCCTTCCGCCTGTGACGCCGGTCCGACAGTGCGGGTCGCCGCCTCGATCCCTCCTACGCAGTCCGCCCGGCGGGCCAGATCAACGTCACCTGCAATCCGCCGAAATTCGAGCGGCCGAGATCGAGCCGTAGCGCCCATCTCACCGGCGATGTCGCGGCTGACGGAGATGCCGAAGCCGGTGCCGGGCTTGCTCCCGTCCCAGCGCTGGCCGCAGGCGATGCCGTCCATCGCCTCCCCGATTATGCCGGGGCCGTCGTCCTCAATCACCAGCTTTCCACAGTTAGCTTTCTCCGCCCCGAAACCCGGACCCGCCGGTGCGCCCACTTGCCGGCGTTGTCGAGGAGGTTGCCGAGCAGTTCGGTGAGGTCGCCTTCTTCGCCGGGATAAGCGAGATCGGCCGGCACCGCGAGGTGCCAGTCGAGGGAAGCACCGTCGGGCAGGCGGTTCAGCACCGGCACCAGCCGCTCCACCACCGGCGCGACGAGGCAGACGGGCCGGCGCAGGCCGCTGCCTTGGTGTGATCCGCGCCCGCGCCAAGGCTCGCCCCGCCCGCCGGCTCATGACAATCGGCTGCTCCTCGACCTCCCCGCTCAGCCCGGGATGTGCCCCTGCATCGCACCGTACCGCGGCCGTGAGCACCGCGGACGGAGTCTTGAGCCCGTCCGCCATGTCGCTAGCCCGACCCAGCGCCCTCCCCTGTGCCGCGATCAAGCGCATGCCCGTGCCGGTGCGGCAGGAAGGCGAGCAGCCGGTGTTCCAGCGCGGTCAGGCTCATTTTCCGCCCCGCCACGCCGATTCCGCGGGTGCGGGGGTCGAGTTCGACCGAACTCCCCTTGAGGACAGGTGAGTCGTGGCCCGCGCTACGGCGCAGGATCGCCCGCAGGCGCGCGACCAGTTCCTCCATGCGGAAGGGCTTGGCGAGATAGTCGTCGGCCCCCGCGTCGATCCCTTCGACGTGCTCGCGCCAGCCGTCGCGGGCGGTGAAGATCGGCATGGGGAGGGCGCGCTCCTCTCGGCGCAGGCGCCGCAGCGCAGAGACGCCGTCGAGGCGCGGCAAGCCGAGGTCGGGCACCATCGCCTCTTGAGGCTCGACCCCGGCCTGAAACCATGCCGTGTCGCCGTTGCCGACGTAGCCCGCTCGCTCCAGGCCCCCTTGATGTCGGCGGTGATGCGTGGCTCGTCCTCGACCACCAGAATGCGCACGGCTCGGGCTGCCCGCCAGACAAAACGATCCATCAGCGTCGGCATCAACGATCTGCAGGGATTGGAATCGATCTTCACCGTCCGGAGCTTGCATGAGGCGGCCAGCACCTTGAGCTTTTAGATCCAGCGCCCGTCGTCGCGCTTAGGGTCCGGGCAGACCCCGTCGCCGGGGGACTTGTCGCGCACCGCCTGCAGCCCCTCGTCTGATAAGCGGATCTTCCCCCGCTCCAGGGCAAGCCGCGCCCGGTCCTGATCCCCGCCACCGCTGGCGCCGGAAGGGATGGGACAGAGCGCGAGCAGGCACAGCAGCAGTCGAGAGGGAAGGCGGGCGGGCACAGGTCGAGAACCTACAGCATCGGCTAGCGCCACCGCGACGGCTGCCGGAGCCCCCGTTCAGTCGCCCCCGATCAACAATTTGATGCGCGCAGCGAGCGTCTCCATGGCGAAAGGCTTGGTCAGCACCTGCATGCCCTGTTCGAGGTTTCCGTCGCCGAGCACGGCGTTCTCGGCGTAGCCGGTGATGAACAACACCTTGAGGTCGCGGCGTCGTACACGGCCGGCATCGGCCATCTGTCGGCCGTTCATGCCGCCCGGCAGGCCGACATCGGTGACGAGCAGATCGATGCGCACGTCCGACTGCAATACCTTGAGCCCAGCGACGCCGTCGGCGGCCTCGATCGCGGTGTAGCCGAGATCCTCCAGCACTTCGGTGACCAGCATCCGCACGGAGGCCTCGTCGTCGACCACCAGCACAGTTTCGCCTTGCCCGGCGCGCGGCGCCTGCGCGAGGGCCGCTGGCCGCTCCACCCCGTACGCGGGGCCGTGATGGCGCGGGAGGTACAGGCGGATCGTCGTGCCGCGACCGACTTCGGATTCGATCCGCACCTGCCCGCCCGACTGCGTGGCGAAGCCGTAGATCATCGACAGGCCCAGGCCCGTGCCCTGCCCGATCGGCTTCGTAGTGAAGAACGGCTCGAACGCCTTGGCGATCACATCCGGCGCCATGCCAGTACCGGTGTCGGTCACGCTCAACGACAAGTACTGGCCCGCCGGCAGGTCGAGCGGGCGGGCAGCCGCCTCGTCGAGCCCCCGGTTGGCAGTATCGATGGTGATGCGTCCCCCCGTCGGCATCGCGTCGCGGGCGTTGATGCACAGGTTGAGCAGCGCGTTCTCGAGTTGGTGCGGATCGACCAGGGCGGTCCAGAGACCGTCCGTGCCGACGACGTCCAGCACGATCGCCGGACCGACCGTGCGGCGGATCAGCTCCTCCATTCCAGCCACGAGCCCGTTGACGTCGGTGGGCTTCGAATCGAGAGTCTGGCGGCGCGAGAACGCGAGCAGGCGGTGCGTGAGCGCCGCCGCGCGTTTGGCCGCCCCCTGCGCCGCGCTCATGTAGCGATCGACGTCCTGGAACCGGCCCTGGGCCATGCGCGACTGCATCAGTTCCAGCGAGCCGGAGATGCCGGCGAGCAGGTTGTTGAAGTCGTGGGCGAGCCCGCCTGTGAGCTGACCCACGGCCTCCATCTTCTGCGCTTGGCGAAGCGCCTCTTCGGTCTTGGCCAGCCGGTCCTGGTCGCGCAGGCGCTCGGTCACGTCCTGCGCGTACTGGAACGCGCCGATCGACCGTCCCTCGGCGTCGCGCAGGGTGGTGAACTTCAACTCGTACGAAGTCCGCCTGCGGTCCGGGTCGCCGAACGCCTCCACCAGCGTGAACTCCTCACCGGACAGCGCCCGCCGCCAGACGGCCTCCGCTGCCGCCCGGTGCTCGGGCCACGGGGCCAGCAGGTCCAGCAGCGGATCACCGATCCCCGGCCGGACGCCGTAGATGCTCTCGAACTCGTCGGCATAGGCCCGGTTCAAAGCGAGGATCCGGCACTCCGGGTCGAGGGCTGCGACCAGCGCATCGGTGGTCTCGAACACGTCGGCCCAGAGCTTACGCTGCGCGATCGCCTCGCCGACCCGCCG
>Ga0182229_1000320_pt1 | contig 12563 bp, 12 predicted proteins | sample G6R1MG_32_FD_129663 | JGI IMG/M metagenome (GOLD analysis project Ga0182229, IMG submission 129663) | Miscanthus phyllosphere microbial communities from Michigan, USA - G6R4_MAIN_07NOV2016_LD1 MG | ecosystem: Host-associated > Plants > Phyllosphere > Phylloplane/Leaf | place: USA: Michigan...
GCTATGCGCACACTGTTCATCGAGGTCGAGAGTAGGACGGGCGCGCGAAAGGGCGGTGGACCCCGTTGCTAGTTCCGCTTCGATGCATCTCCGGTCCGAGAGCGGAAAGGCAAGAACCCACCCTGTGCGGACGGCCCCACCGTCCGCTAGGCGTCAGCAGCCGACCGGCAGGGTCCGGAGCCCCGGCTTATGCGAACGGCATCACGACCGGCTCGGGCTGTCGGATGCCCGTCGCCGGCGACGGCCTGACCGACGACCATGATCGCGTGCATTGAGGCCGATGCGGTTGCGCGCTAGCCTGCCGGTCCGTCCGCGCCTTCGTGGTCCGGACGGCGTCCGCACGCCATGCGGAAGAGGCCACAAGGAGGAGACATGGACGCGCACGCGACCGGGGATCCCGGCGGGAGCCGATGGGGACCCCACAACACGGTGACGGTGGTCGATCCCTCGCCCGTGAACTGGCTGTCGATCACCTGGAACACCATGGAGGAGGCCAACCGCGTCGATCACGACGGGATCGGCCAGCCGAGCCTCGCCCAATCCTGGACCTGGCTCGACGGCGAGACCCTGGAGCTGACGATGCGGGAGGCCGTCTACCAGGACGGCGAGCCCTTCACGGCGGAGATGTTCAAGCTCGGCTTCGACAAGGTCCAGGAATGGACCAACCCGCATCCGCCGGGCGCCTTCCTGAACTTCGCCCGCGACGTCACCTGCGCGGTGATCGACGCGCGCACCGTGCGCATGCATTTTCCCGGCGGGGATTCCGCCGCGCTCATGAAGCTGCGGGGCATGCACCTGCCCTCCACCCGGTTCTGGAACGAGTGGGGCTTCGTCGACCCGAAGACGGGGTCCGCCGAAGGCCATTGGTGAGTCATCGACGCGCCCGGTCCGTGGGGGACCGGCCCGTTCGTGCTCACCGAGGGCGTTTCGCTGATCGATTCCCGGTCCGACCGGGTCGTGATGGAGCCCAACGAGACCTACTGGAATCCCGACCGCAGGCCGACGGTCCGGATCGTCTACGACAACCTGATCGGCAAGGAGGAGGGAATCCGCTCGGTCGCCGCCGGTGACGGGCGCGTGGACGTGGTGTTCGACCTGACGCCGGACGACGCCAAGGCCTTTCCGGCGAGCGGGCACGGGAGGATCCAGACCAAGCCGGTCAAGGCGATCCTCACGGGCGTGTTCAACGAGACCCGGCCCGACTCGGTCTGGCGCGATCCGGAGCTGCGGCGCGCCCTCAACCTCGCCATCGACCGGCAACGGGTGCTGGACGAGGGCGGCCACGGCTACGGCACCGTCATCCCCGCCTTCATCCGGCCGGACCGGTACGGGGCCGACCCGGGGATGCGGCCGTTCTCGCACGATCCCGAGGCCGCCCGGCGGATCCTGGATGCGGCGGGGCTGGCCGGGCGCGAGCTCGTCGTCGTCGCCTCTCCCGGCTGGCGCGGCGTGGTCGAGGCGATCGGGCGGTGTCTGGCCGAGGTGGGCCTGGGCTGCCGCTACGTCAGCGCCCGGGACGAACCGCCGGAGGAGTTCGACGTCAAGCTCGAATGGTACTTCGACTGGACGCCGCAATATCCGGTGGCCTGCGTGCACCGCGAGTTCTTCGGACGCGACGGCGTGCTGCGCCAGGGTCCGGAGGATCCGGAGTTCGACGCGCTCTACGACAAGCTCCTGCACACGGCCCACGAACCGGAGCAGGAGGGCGTGGTGCGCGAGGTCGAGCGCTACGTGCAGGAGAGGGCCAAGGCCCTGTTCCTGTACGCGCCGTTCAACCTGTTCGCGGTGTCGGACCGGGTGGCGTTCACGGCCTACGACACCTGCATGTCCGAACTCGCCGAGACCCGCATCAAGGGTTGAGGCGTTCCCCGGCCGGCACGGGTCGCGTCCCGTGCCGGCCTCCTCCCGTGTCTTCGAGACCCATGATCGTCGCGACCGCAGGGCACATCGATCACGGCAAGACCGCGCTGGTGAAGGCGCTGACCGGGATCGACGCCGACCGCCTGCCCGAGGAGAAGGCGCGCGGCATCACCCTCGACCTCGGCTTCGCCTACGCGCCGGGGGGCGGCCCCGGCTTCGTCGACGTGCCCGGCCACGAGGGGCTGGTGAGGACCATGGTGGCGGGGGCGAGCGGGGTCGCGGCCGCGCTCCTCGTGGTGGCGGCCGACGACGGCATCATGCCCCAGACCCGCGAGCACCTCGCGATCCTCGATCTGCTCGGGCTCACCCGCGGGGTGGTGGCGCTGACGAAATCCGACCGGGTCGCGTCCGGGCGCCTCGAGACGCTGGCGCACGAGGTCCGCGCGCTCCTCGCCGTCACGGGTCTGCGCGGGGCGCCGGTCCTGGCCTGTTCCAGCCTGACGGGGGCCGGGCTGCCCGAGGTCGCCGCGGCGCTGGCCCGCGTCGCCGCCCCGGCCCCGCCTGACGAGGCGGAGCGGGGGTTTCGCCTCGCGATCGACCGCGGCTTCACCCTGGAGGGCGCCGGCCTCGTGGTGACGGGCGCCGTCCATGCCGGCCGCGTGCGCGTCGGCGACCCCCTGGTCCTCTCGCCCGGCGGCCGGGAGGTGCGGGTGCGGGCGATCCATCGGCGCAACGCCCCCGCGCAGGCCGCGGAAGCGGGCGAGCGCTGCGCCCTCAACCTCGCCGGGCCGCGCCTCTCGCGCGAGGACGTGCACCGGGGCGTCTGGGTGCTGGCGCCGGGGCTCCACGCGCCGACGACGCGGCTCGACGTGCGTCTGCGCGTGCTGCCGGGCGAGGCCGGCCTGAGGCACCGCGCCGCCGTGCATCTGCATCTCGGGGCCGCCTCGGTCACGGGGCGCGTGCTGCTGTCCGAAGCCGGCGCCCTCGCGCCGGGCGGGGACGGCGCGGCGCAGCTCGTGCTCGATGCCCCGATCGGGGCGCTGGCCCGCGACCGCTTCGTGCTGCGCGACGCCTCCGCCCGGCGCACGATCGGAGGGGGGCACGTCGTCGATCCCCTGGCACCCCGCCGCGGCGCCCGCAGCCCGGCGCGGCGGGCCGGGGTCGCGGCGCTCGCGGCCGGGGACGACGCGGGGGTGCTCGCGGCCCTCCTCGCCACGGCCGAGGGCGGCATCGACCTCGATCACCTGCGCCTGATCCGCAACCTCGCCCCGGCGGCGGAGGCCGCCCTGCTCGACGCGGCCGACGTCGCCGTCGTGCCCGGTCCGGCCGGACGGCTCGGCTTCTCGCGCGCGCGGCTCGACGGCCTGCGCACGCGCCTGATCTCCGTGCTCGACGCCCTCCACCGCGACGAGCCGGACGATCCGGGCCTGTCGGCGGACGAGCTGGCCTTGCGGCTCGCGCCCCCCATGCGCGCGGCCGTGCGTCCCGTGCTGGAGCGGGCGCTCGCCGAGGGTGCGGTGGCGCGCAGCCGCGCCCTGTTCCACCGGCCCGGCCACGTCGTGCGCCTGCGCCCGGCCGACGCGGAGCTCTGGGAGGCCATCCGGGCACGGCTCGCCGCCGCGGGTCTCGACCAGCCCCGCCTCGCCCTCCTCGCCGACGCCCTGCGGATGGAGCCCGAGGACATCCGGGGACTGCTGGACAAGCTCGGTCGCCTCGGCTGGCTGCGCCGGATCTCGCAGGGCTACTACGTGCTGCCGGAGGTGCTGGCCGAGCTCGCCCGCGTGGCGCGGGCCGTGGCGGCCGAGCATCCGGAGGGGCTGCTGACGGTCGGGCGCTTCCGGGAGGCCGCCGGGATCGGGCGCCACTTCGTCATGCCGCTGCTGGAGCATTTCGACGCCGCGGGCCTGACCACCCGGCTCGACGAGGGCCGGCGCATCCGCGCCGATCGGCGCGACGGGCTCGAGGGCGGCTGACGCCGACCGGGGATCGTTCCCCCGGCGGACCCGGACCGCGGGCCGCCGCGGACAGCGTCCGCAAGCCGTTGGCATGGTCTGGTTTTCGCCAAACCCCCGTCGTAGAGGAAACGCCACACCGCATCCGACGGCTCGGGACGCATCCGGCCGTGCCCACGAGGACGAGCCCCATGAACCACCCGTCGAGACTTCGTGCCGCCGTGGTCCTCGGCGCCGTGACGTTCGCGGCCGCCGGCCTCGGCGGCTGCCAGTCGATCGGCAACGTGCTGGGTGGCGGGTCCGGCGTGATGCCCGACAGCGATCTGGGCCCGCCCCCCTCCATGCGCGACGCGGTCAAGGGCAGCCGGCCGATGCGCACCAGCTCCGTCGACGAGGACGGCGTGCCGCTGCCGGCCACCCCGACCCGCCGCCTCGACCTGCCCAAATCGGTGGGCGGCTCCGCCCGCACGGCCGAGGCCGAGGCGCGCCGGATCAGTCGCGACGAGATCGACGGGAACGCGAGCGGCGGCCGAGGCTCGGGCGGGTTCTCGCCCGCCCCCTCCCTGACGCCGGGCGGCGGCGTCGGCATGGGCGGCAAGTTCTAGGGGGCAGGCCTCACGCCCGGGCGGTCGGGGCTTTCCGCCCGCCGTAATGGCCGTCGATCCGGCCGCCGTAGCCGGGGTCGGCGAAGGCATCCTCGCCCGGACCGAGGGTGGGGGCGCCCTCCAGGGTGCTGCGGTCGATGTCCACGACGTAGCCCGAGAGCTCCACCGAGTAGCGCAGGACCTTCCACGGCAGCGCGTGGTAGCTTTCGCCGAGCCCAAGGAAGCCGCCGAAGGACAGCACCGCGTAGGCGACCTGGCCCGACACCTTGTCGACCATGAAGTTGTGGACGGTGCCGAGATGCTCGCCCGCCTCGTCGTAGACCGGCGTGCCCTCGACCTTGTTCGAGGCGATGAGCTGCCGGGTCTCGTCGAGTGCGACGCCCTCGCCGCCGGTGGGGTCGAGCCGGAGGTCGCCCGGCCGCTGGAGATCGCGTTCGGCGGAGGGATTGGTCGGCAGATCGGTCGGCATGGGCGGGTCCTCGACGCATCCCCGCTCCCCGGGGACGGGAGGGGAAAGCCCGAGGCGGCGCAGGGTTCCGGGGATCAGCCCGGCCGCGCGTCCGCGCTTCCCGAGCGCTGCGCCTCGATCCGCAGGCGCACGCCCTTGCTGGCGATCAGCATCTCCGCGCCGAAGAACACCAGGGCGCTCAGGGTGCAGAGGATGGCCAGCCCGAACAGGCCGAACAGCCGGTTGGCCACGGTGGCGTCGCGCAGCGCCCCCACGAACAGGGTGAGGACCGCGCCGCAGATCGCCACGCCCCCCACCGCGCCGAGAATCACCGCCGCGTCGAGCAGGAGCGAGCGCAGCCGCAGGCGCGCCACGCGGCGGGCGAGGCCCGCGCGCTCGGGCCCCTCCAGCGCCTCCATCCGCTCCGTCAGGCCCTCCACCTGATCGGCCACGCGGCCGAGCCGGGTCCCGAAGACGTTGAGCAGCGTCGCGATCCCCGAGAGCAGGAACACCGGGGTCAAGGCGACCTGGATGATGTGGGCGGTGCCGTCGAGGGAGGCGGGGTCGGTGGCGAGCATCGCGGCAGGAGTAGCCGGTCCGGCCCCCCGTGACGACCGGACTTTCACGCGGTCTTAACCGCATTCGGCTTCGGTGATGAAGTTAGGGAATTGACGTCTGCAGCCGTCTTCGGGGCGGGATCTGTGGACGGAGGGCGGTCCCGGGGGATGTTCCTCTTGGAACGGCCGTGGCACCGCTTAGTTGTTGCACCTATGCGTCCCGGGGACTCCGGGTCGAAACGGTGTCCGCGCAACCGCGCATCACGGGAGAAGACCCATGGCCACGAAGACGACGGAAAAGAAGGCGGCACCCAAGAAGGACGCCGAGCCCAAGGACGCCAAGCCTGCCGCCGCCAAGTCTGCCGCCTCCAAGGCCGCCAAGGCGACCCCGACGAAGGCCGCCGCCGGCGCCAAGCCGAACGCCCTGCAGCAGCCCCTCAAGCCCTCGCCGGAACTCGCCGCCATCGTCGGCGACAAGCCGCTCGCCCGCGGCGAGGTGGTCAGCAAGGTCTGGGAACACATCAAGAAGCACAACCTCCAGAACCCGGAGAACAAGCGCGAGATCGTCGCCGACGACCTGCTCAAGAAGGTCTTCGGCAAGGACAAGTGCTCGATGTTCGAGATGAACAAGCACCTGGCCGCGCACCTGAAGTCGTAAGTCATCGACTGGTGGCGAAGCGGGCGCATCGGACCGTTTGACCGATGCCCCCCGTCGCCCGCCTCAGGCGATCCCGCGCAGCACCCCGCCGTCGACCCGCAGGGCCGCCCCCGTGGTGGCGCTCGCCGCCGGCGAGCAGAGATAGGCCACCATGTTCGCGACCTCCTCCGGCCGGGCCAGCCGCCCGAGCAGCGAGGTCGGCCGGTTGTCCCGGATGAACGCGCGCCCGACCTCCTCCAGGTCCTCGCCCGCGCCGCCCATGGATTTCAGGAACTCCGCCACGCCCTCGGTGAGGGTCGGGCCGGGCAGCACGCTGTTCACCGTCACGCCGCTGCCGCCGACCGTCTCGGCGAGGCCCCGCGCGACCGCGAGCTGGGCGGTCTTGGTCGTCCCGTAATGCACCATCTCCTGCGGGATGTTGATCGCCGATTCGCTGGCGACGAAGACGATGCGGCCCCAGCCCGCCGCGACCATGGCCGGCCCGTAGGCGCGCGACAGCCGGATGCCGCTCATCACGTTGACCTCGAAGACGCGGCGCCAGTCCGCGTCGTCGATCTCGAAGAAGGGTTTCGGCTCGAAGATGCCCGCGTTGTTGACGAGGATGTCGACGGCGGGCAGCGCGGCCAGCAGGTCGGCCGTGCCCGCCTCGCTCGAGACGTCGCCCACGGCCGCCCGGAAGCGGCCGCCGGGCCGTTCCGCCGTCAGCCGCCCGACCGCGGCCTCCACCCGCTCTGCGGTGCGGCCGTTGACGGCGACGGTGGCGCCCAGCGCGGCGAGCGCCGCGGCCACCGCGTAGCCGATCCCCCCGGTCGAGCCCGTGACGAGGGCGGTGCGCCCCTTCAGGTCGATGTCCATGTCGGATTCCTGCGCTGTGTCGGCCCCCTGACCCTTCCAACGCGCCGGGCCCGGCCCGGTGCGCCCGCCCGCACGGTCACGGCGTGCGCCGCAGCACGCTCGCCAGCGCCCCGAGGGCGGCCAGCGCGACGGCGCAGGCCAGGGCCTCCGCGATCGCCGCGCCGTGTCCCGCCGTCAGCCCGAACACCACCGCCACCCCGGCCGCCCCCAGCGACTGGCCGGTGAGCCGGGCGGTGGATTGCATGCCGCTCGCGCCCCCGCTGCGCTCGCGCGGGGCGCTGGTGACGATGATCTTGTTGTTGGGCGACTGGAACAGGCCGAAGCCGAGCCCGCACAGGGCGAGCCGCCAGACGATGTCGGGGGTCGAGGGCGCCTCGGGCAGCAGCGCGATCGCGCCGATGCCCGCCGCCAGCATGGCGAGGCCGATCCCGCCGAGCAGACCCGGCGGGTAGCGGTCGGCGAGCCGCCCGGAGACGGGGGCCATCGCCGCGATGGCGAGCGGCCAGGGCGTCATCAGGAAGCCGGTGCGCGCCTCCGTCAGGTGCAGCACGTCCTGGAAGTAGAAGGGCAGGGCGATGGTGGCGATCATCTGGGCCGCAAAGGCGGAGACGGAGGCCACCATCGAGAGGGCGAAGGCCGGGATGCGCAGGAGATCGACGGGCAGGAGCGGGGAGGGCGTGCGCAGCTGGTGCCGGACGAAGATCGTCCCGACCCCCACCGCCCCCGCGATCTCGACCCAGGCCGTATTCCGGGTGGCGGGGGAGCCGAGGCCGTCGACCCCGACGATGAGCAGGCCGAAGGTGAGCGCGTTGAGGAGCGCGCTCGGCAAATCGAAGCGGCGCGCGCTGCGCGGCGTCTGGGGCAGCGTGCGCAGGCCCACCGCGAGGGCCGCGAGCCCCACGGGGAGGTTGACGAGGAACAGCCACGGCCACGTCGCCACGGAGAGGATCGCGGCGGCCACCGTCGGCCCGGCGGCCGAGGCCACGGCGACGATGAGCGCGACGTTGCCCACGCCCCGCCCGATCAGCCGGTGGGGATAGATGAAGCGCACGAGCGCGATGTTGACGCTCATGATGCCGGCGGCCCCCAAGCCCTGCGCGAGCCGCGCCGCGACGAGGATCGGCAGCGAGGGCGAGAGCGCGCAGGCGAGCGAGGCGAGGGTGAACAGCACCAGTCCCGCGAGATAGACCCGGCGGTAGCCCACAATCTCGCCGAGGCTCGCCAGCGGCAGCAGCGCGGCGGTCACCGCGATCTGGTAGCCGTTGACCACGAAGATCGCCGCGGAGGGCGCCACCGCGAGGTCCTTGGCCATGACGGGGAGCGCCACGTTGACGATGGCGCCGTCGAGCACGGCGAGCGTCATGGCGAGCCCGATCGCAATCAGCGCCAGCATCCGCTCGCGCGGCGCCAGCCCGTCGCCGCCGGGTCGCGCCGGGGTGTCGTGTGGGTCCGTCGGCCGTTGCACCCGCGCGATCCGCCCTATCTCCCGCCGGGCGGGCATCCACGTCCCGCCGCCCCGTCACACGGAACCGCCATGCGTCCTGCCCTGATCCTCGGGCTCAGTCTCAGCCTCGCCGCCGGTGCGGCCACCGCCCAGGAAGGCCCGGCCGCCGTGGCGGACGCTCCGCTGGGCATCGGCCTGGAGGGGTTCGCCTATCCCCACCCGGTCCGCTTCCTGCCCGTGAGCCGCGACGGCGAGGCCCTGCGCTTGGCCTACATGGACGTGGCCCCGAACGGAACCGCCAACGGCCGCACCGCCCTGCTGCTGCACGGGCGCAACTTCCCGTCGAGCTACTGGCAGCCCGTGATCGCCGCGCTGAGTGGGGCCGGCTACCGGGTGATCGCGGTGGATCAGCTCGGCTTCGGCAAGTCCTCGAAGCCGGTGGGGCCGTTCAGCTTCGACACCATGGCCGCCGAGACCGTCTCGCTCCTCGACCGGCTCGGGCTGGCGCGGGTGGACGTGGTCGCGCATTCCATGGGCGGCATGCTCGCGGTCAGGCTCGCGCGCACCTTCCCCGATCGGGTGAACAGCCTCGTTCTGGAGGCCCCGCTGGGGCTGGAGGATTACCGCTTCAGCGTGCCGCCCGTGTCGAACGAGACCCTGCTCAAGCGCGAGGGCGACCTGACGGCCGACGCCTACCGCAAGCAGCTGATCACGAGCTACGCCCTCACCCTGCCGCCGACCGCCATCGAGCCCTTCGTGGCCGTGCGCGAGCGGGTGAAGGACTCGGGCGAGTATCCCCGCTGGCTCCAGTCCTTCGTGAACTCCTACCAGGCGATCTGGAGCCAGCCGGTGGTGCACGAGATCCCGCTGGTGCGGGCGCCGACGCTGTTCGTGATGGGCGCCAACGACCACAACGCGCCGGGCAAGCCCTACGCCCCCGAGGCCCTGCGCGCCGGGATGGGCGAGAACGCCCGCAACGCGAGGGCGCTCGCCGCGCGGATGCCGGACGGGCGCGCCGAGACCATCGAGGGCGTCGGCCACCTCGTGCACATGGAGGCCACCGAGCGCTTCGACGGGCTGATGCTCGATTTCCTCCAGGCTCACTGACACCCGGTTGTAGGAGCAAGACAATGGACGTGGGATTCATCGGGCTCGGACGCATGGGCCGGGCGATGGCGGCCAACCTCGTGGCGGCGGGCCATACGGTGCGCGTGTGGAACCGCTCGCCGGAGGCCGCGAAGGCGGTGGAGGGCGCCGTGGTCGTCGCCACGGCGGCGGAGGCGTTCCGGGGGGACGCCTGCCTCACCATGCTCGCCGACGACGCGGCCCTGCGCTCCGTGATCGTGCAGGGGGGCCTCCTCGACGCACCCGAGCGGCCGGAGGTGCATGTCAGCATGTCCACGGTCTCGGTGGCGCTGGCGCAGGAGCTGGCCCCGATCCACGAGCGGGCGGGCGTGGCCTACGTCGCAGCCCCCGTCTTCGGCCGGCCGGACGCGGCGGCGGCCGGTGCCCTCAACATCGTGGCGGCGGGGGACGAGGCGGCGATCGCGTCGGTGCAGCCGCTGTTCGATGCCATGGGCAGCAAGACCTGGCGCTTCGGCCCCGAGCCGTTCCGCGCCAACGCGGTGAAGCTCGCGGGCAACTTCATGCTGATCTCGGCGATCGAGGCGATGGGCGAGGCCTCGGCCTTCGCGCAGGGCCACGGCGTGACGCCGGCCTCGCTGCTGGAACTGCTCACCACCACGCTGTTCGCCTCGCCGGTCTACAAGGGCTACGGCGCGCTCATCGCCGAGCAGCGCTACGAGCCGCCGGGCTTCACCATGCGCCTCGGGGCCAAGGACATCCGCCTCGCGCTACAGGCCGCGGAGGCAGCCGGCGTGCCGATGCCGTTCGCGAGCGTGCTGCGCGACACCTTCATCGACGCGATCAGCCACGGCGACGGCGACATCGACTTCGCGGGGCTCGCCAGCGTGGCGGCGCGGCGGGCCGGGCAGGGGCCGAAGACGGGGTAGGGTCGGGCGCGGGGTAGCGCGTCTCGCAGGTAGGCCGGATCGGGCGGGGGCTCGCCCCCCGGTGGGCCGGCTCGGTGCGACCGCCCCCCCGGGGTGCGGGCGGTCGACGCGCCGTTCGCCGGGGTTTCGGAGATGCGGCGTCCTGCGACGCAGGGCTCGCGCGCCGCCTGGCCCGGAACGACCTGTTCCTCCTCGCGGCCTGGGACGGCGCGCGTGCGGTCGCGGCGCTCGACGCCTCCGATGCGGCCGAGCCGGATCACGAGCGCAGCGAGATCACCCTCCCCATCTCGCCGTGGCCCCATCCCGTCGCCACCGCGGGCCGGCGACGGGCCGAGGGCCTTCGGGCGATCGCGCCGACGGATCGGCACTCTGCCGGCAACTCGGGCGGCGGCAGGAGGGACCGCGGGCGACGCTCAGGCGGCGCGGCGATGGAGGTGAAGTCGGCCGCGACCGGCACGCTTGGCAGCGTAGAGGGCACCGTCGGCCTCCCCCAGCAGATCGCCGAGCGGATAACCCTGTTCCTGAGCGACGGCCGCGCCGATGCTGACCCCGATCCGAGCGGGGATCGTGTGCCCGATATCGAACGGCTCCGAGACCGCCTCGATGACGGATCGCCCGAGGGACTTCACCCGAGTTTCCCCCCCTCCCGGCAGGAGCAGCACGTATTCGTCCCCGCCGATGCGGCAAGCCTGCTCTCCGACGGCCAGGCAACGGCGCAGGATGTCGGCGACGTGGACCAGGACCCAATCCCCCGCCGCATGCCCGAACCGATCGTTGATCGCCTTGAAGCCATCCAGGTCGAGGCACAGGATCGCGACCTCGTCCGATCCGTTCTGCGTCCCTATCGCCGATAGCTGGCGTGCCAGCGCGTCTTGAAGAAAGGCTCTGTTGGGCAGTTTCGTCAAAGGGTCGTGCAGGGAGAGGAGACGGTTCTTCCTCTGGCTCCGGATGCTTCCCAGCAGGACGACATGGGTTCGCCGCATCAGCAGAAGGAAGGCGATGGTGCCGCCCGGTATCAAGAGGGCGAATGGGCGTGCGAGGTCGGAATGGCCGATGGCCAGTCCCAGTGTCGCCGCTCCCGTGAGCACGAGGATGTTGATCGTCGCCAGGACCTCGAAGGCCGAAAAGATCGCGACCACGTAGCCGAGGAACCCGATCGTCAGGATGATCGCGAGGATGGTCGCGCGATCGGACGGCACTTGGGTCAGGACGAGAACGTCGATCGCGACGAGCGCCGTGAGCCCCAGGTTGACCACCACTGCCAGGCTCGCCGACGCTGCGTCGAGGCGAACCTTCATCCGTGTCCATCGGTTCCGCATGCCCCAGCGCAGGAGGAACAAGGCAACGTCGACCGCGACGAGCCCGAGCACCCAGAGCCACCCGGCCGTCGCCAGAGCCCAGCTCCAGCCGATCTGCGTCCACAACAAGGCTGCGATCGACAGGAGTTTACTATCGTTCAAGGTCGCGAGCGAAAGCGTACGGATTTCCGGATCGTCTTCACCCTTCTGGTGAAGGATAATGTTGATTATCCGATCCGAAAGTGACGTGGATGGCATCCGACGATTCGATGTCAGGCAAGGACTTATTTCCTTTATCGGTTGCTTATTGATAAATCGTTCTCAAAGCCGTGGGCGCCCTCGCCGCACACGACCGATCTTTCCGGTTCAATCCCGCTCCGGGATCGAGAGCCTGCTCGCCGAAGCCCGCGGTCGAGCGCCGGGATGCGGACCTGTCGGCCGTCCGCGACCGCTCATCAGCGGCCGGATCCTCGGGTCGACCCACGCCCCATAGCCCTGGACATTGACGAGCCGCCCCCGCTCCGCTAGGCACCACCCGGTTCGCGGGGCTCCATCAGGGGCCCCGTGGCGTTTTCATACGCACCCGCGGCCCGCCTCGACGGCGGTCCTGTCGCCCCGGTCTTGTCGCCGGGGAGAGGAGGGCGCGTTCCTCGAAGTCTTTCAATCGAAAGAGGACACGCGATGTCGAAGCGGATTCAGGCCAAGCACAAGCTCGACCGCCGCATGGGCCAGAACATCTGGGGCCGCCCGAAGAGCCCCGTGAACCGCCGCGAGTACGGCCCCGGCCAGCACGGCCAGCGCCGCAAGGGCAAGATGAGCGACTTCGGCACGCAGCTGCGCGCCAAGCAGAAGCTCAAGGGCTACTACGGCAACA
>Ga0182229_1000321_pt1 | contig 12556 bp, 13 predicted proteins | sample G6R1MG_32_FD_129663 | JGI IMG/M metagenome (GOLD analysis project Ga0182229, IMG submission 129663) | Miscanthus phyllosphere microbial communities from Michigan, USA - G6R4_MAIN_07NOV2016_LD1 MG | ecosystem: Host-associated > Plants > Phyllosphere > Phylloplane/Leaf | place: USA: Michigan...
CAGATGACGCCCTCGTGCTCGGCCTTGTGGGCGAGCATCGGCGGGCCCGCGACGTCGCCGATGGCGTAGAGGCCCGGCACGTTGGTGCGGCCGAGCCCGTCCGTGACGATGCAGCCCCGGTCGGTCTTCACCCCGAGCTTCTCGAGGCCCAGATTCTCGATGTTGCCGACGACGCCCACCGCCGAGATCATCTTCTCGGCCTTGATCTGCTGGCTCTTGCCGTCCCCGCCCTCGATGGTGGCGGTGATCGAGTCGGAGGCCTTCTCGACCTTCGTCACCTTGGCGCCGGTGAGGATCTTGATGCCCTGCTTCTCGAACCGCTTGCGCGCCATGGCGGCGATCTCGGCATCTTCCACCGGCAGGATCTGCGGCAGGACCTCGACCACCGTCACTTCGGCGCCCATCGTCTTGTAGAACGAGGCGAACTCGATGCCGATGGCGCCGGAGCCCATCACGAGCAGGCTCTTGGGCATCGTCTCGGGGACCATCGCCTCGTAATAGGTCCAGATCTGCTTCTTGTCAGGCTCGATGCCCGGCAGGGCGCGGGGCCGGGCGCCCGTCGCGACGATGATGTGCTTGGCCTGATAGGAGCCCGCGCCCTTGGCGCCCTTCGGCGGCTCGGCGCGCTTGCTCTCCTTCACCGTGACCTGGCCGGGCTGGTTGCCCTTGGCGACGGACTCGACCGTGGCCTCGCCCCAGATCACGTCGACCTTGTTCTTCTTCAGCAGCATGCCGACGCCGCCGTTGAGGCGGGCCGAGACGCCGCGCGAGCGCTTCACGATAGCGGCGGTGTCGAAGCCGACCTTCTCCGCCGTGAGGCCGTATTCCCCCGGATGCTGGAAGTAGTGGAAGATCTCGGCCGAGCGCAGCAGCGCCTTGGTGGGGATGCAACCCCAGTTCAGGCAGATGCCGCCCAGGTGTTCGCGGTCCACCACGGCGGTCTTGAAGCCAAGCTGCGCGGAGCGGATGGCGGTGACGTAGCCGCCGGGGCCGGCGCCGATGATGAGGACGTCGTAGGTCTCAGACATGAAGGGCTCTCCTCAGACGAGCATTCCCATCGGGTTCTCGATCAGCCCCTTGAAGGCCGAGACCAACTCCGCGCCGAGCGCCCCGTCGAGGACGCGATGGTCGCAGGAGAGGGTGCAGGTCATCACCTGCACGACGGCCGGCGCCCCGTCCTTCACGACGACGCGCTTCTCGCCCGCGCCCACCGCCAGGATGCTCGATTGCGGCGGGTTGATCACCGCCGTGAAGTGCTTGATGCCGAACATGCCGAGGTTCGACACCGAGGTGACGCCGCCCTGATACTCCTCGGGCTTCAGCTTCTTGGCGCGCGCGCGAGCCGCGAAATCCTTCATCTCCTTCGAGATGGTGGAAAGCGTCTTCTCGTCGGCGCGGCGGATCACCGGGGTGAACAGGCCGCCGTCGATGGCCACCGCGACGCCGACCTCGGCGTGCTTGAAGCGCAGGATCCGGTCCTCGGCCCAGACCGCGTTGGCGGCCGGAACGCGGGTGAGGGCGAGGCCCATCGCCTTGATGACGAAGTCGTTCACCGAGAGCTTGAAGGCGGGCTTGCCGTCCTTGTCCTTGCCGGCCGAGCCGTTCAGCGTCTCGCGCAGCGACATGAGCGCGTCGAGTTCGCAATCCACCGTCAGGTAGAAGTGCGGCGCCACCTGCATCGCCTCGGTGAGGCGCTTGGCGATGGTCTTGCGCATGCCGTCGAGGGGGACCTCCTCGTAGGCATCCTTGGCGTAGAAGCCCTTGACCTGATCCGTCGTGAGCCCGGCGGGCACGCCGCCCGCGGGAGCCGCCTTCGGCGCGGGGGCCGCCGCCTTCGGGGCCTCGGCAGCGGCGGCTTGAGGCGCGGGCGCCTTCAGTCCGCCGCCGGCCTTCGCCGCCTGAACGTCACGGGCGATCACGCGGCCATGGGGGCCGGTCCCCTGGATGGCGCCGAGGTCGATGCCGTCCATCTTGGCGAGGCGCCGGGCCAGCGGCGAGGAGAACACGCGGCCCCCCTCCCCGCCGGAGGCCGGCGGCGCGGAGGGCTGGCCGGCGGCCGGGTTCACCGCCTTTGCGGCGTCGGGCGCCTCGTTCGAGCGCGCATAGGACATCTGGGCGTCGTCGGCGGTCTTGGCGTCGGCCTTCGGCGCCTCGGCGGGGGCCGCCTTCGGGGCCTCGGCCTTGGCGCCGCCGCCGGGGGCCTGGACGCTGCCCGGATCCTCGCCCTCGCCCGCGATGAGGGCGATGAGGTCGTTCACCGGCACGTCGTTCGTGCCCTCGGGCACGATGATCTTGGCGAGGACGCCCTCATCGACGGCCTCGACCTCCATGGTCGCCTTGTCGGTCTCGATCTCCGCCAGCACGTCGCCGGACTTGATCGAGTCCCCTTCCTTCTTCAGCCACTTGGCGAGGTTGCCCTTCTCCATCGTCGGGGACAGGGCGGGCATCAGGACGTTGATCGGCATGGTCAGGTCTCGGGCGTGGCCGGATCGGCGAAGGGGAAGAGATCGTCGAAGGGGAATGACACGGCGTCGAAGGGCGCCAGCGAGACGGGCTCGCCGCCGACCACCGTTCCGAGCAGGAGCCACCGGCCGCCGGTCAGCGCGAACCCTTCGAGGGTGCGCTGGTCGGGGTCGAGCAGCCAGAGATGGCCGATTCCGGCCTCGGCATAGATCCGGCGCTTCGGCCCGCGGTCGAGCCGGAACGTCGAGGGTGAGAGGATCTCGCAGGCCCAGTCCGGCGGGGTCGTGATGAAGGCACCCTCCGGCTCGGTGGGCATCCGCTCCCGGCGCCACCCGGCGAGGTCCGGCACGACGACATGCGGACCGAGATGCAGTTCCGGCTCGGCCATGAAGACCCAGCCGCCCGGCCCGCCACGGCCACGGCCGAAGGGAAAGTCCAGCTCGCCTCCGAGCTTCAGCGACACCGACGCGTGCCTCGGCCTCGGGCGCGGATGCGTCTCCAGCGTTCCGTCCACGATCTCGCCGACGAGGTGCGGCGGCACCGCTGCGAGGTCGGCGTAGGTGGCGAGGCGCGGAGCCGCCTGGGCCATGCGGGCCCCCGTCAGTTGAAGTCGCCCGGAGCGAGGCATTCCGCCTCGATCGCGGCGCGGATCCGCTCGAACGCCTCGTCCTCCGCCATGTCGGTATCGACCGCGTAGGCACGCGCCGCCTGCCGGGCGAGATCGACCAGCAGCCGGCCCCAGGTCGCCGGATCGTCGAAGGAGCGGCGCAGGGCGACGCTCACCGCGCCGTCCACCACCGCCGCACGCAGCACCTCGACGCCGCCCTGTTCGAGGGCGTCGGGCGGTGCGGCGAGTTCGGCGAAGTTCGCGCTCATCGGACGGGACCGGGTTGCGTTGTCCCGCCGACGGGGCGGGAGGACGGGGTGACGGCGGGCCGAGCCCTACGACTTGTAGCAGACGGCCTTGGCCGCCTCGATCACCTCGCCCACGTTCGGCAGGGCGAGCTTTTCGAGGTTGGCGGCGTAGGGCATCGGCACGTCCTTGCCCGTCACCCGCAGGACGGGGGCGTCGAGATAGTCGAAGGCATCGACCATGAGCCGCGCCGAGATTTCGGCGCCAACGCCGGATTGCGGGAAGCCTTCCTCGACGGTGACGCAGCGGCCGGTCTTCATCACCGATGCGAGCACCGTGTCCGTGTCCATCGGGCGGATGGTGCGCAGGTCGATGACCTCGGCCTCGATCCCCTGCTCGGCCAGCGCCTGCGCGGCCTTCAGGGCGTAGGTCATGCCGATGGAGAAGGAGACGATGGTCACGTCCGACCCCTGGCGGTGCACCCGCGCCTTGCCGATCGGCAGCTGGAAGTCGTCCAGCTTCGGTACTGGGAAGGACTGCCCGTAGAGGATCTCGTTCTCGAGGAAGATCACCGGGTTCGGGTCACGGATCGCGGCCTTGAGCAGGCCCTTGGCATCGGCGGCGGTGTAGGGCGCGATGACCTTCAGGCCGGGCACGTTGGAGTACCACGCGGCATAATCGTGGCTGTGCTGGGCGGCGACGCGGGCCGCCGCGCCGTTGGGGCCACGGAACACGATGGGGCAGCCGAGCTGGCCGCCGGACATGTAGAGGGTCTTGGCCGCCGAGTTGATGATCTGGTCGATCGCCTGCATGGCGAAGTTGAAGGTCATGAATTCCACGATGGGCTTCAGCCCGGCCAGGGCCGCGCCGACGCCGATGCCGGCGAAGCCGTGCTCGGTGATCGGGGTGTCGACCACGCGCTTGGCGCCGAATTCCTGCAGCAGGCCCTGCGTAATCTTGTAGGCGCCCTGGTACTCGGCGACCTCCTCGCCCATCACGAAGACGTCGCCGTCGCGGCGCATCTCCTCGGCCATGGCGTCCCGCAGGGCCTCGCGGACGGTCATCGTGACCATCTCGGTGCCGGCGGGGAATTCCTCCATCACCGGATCGTTCGCCTTGGCGGTGATCGTGGCCGGAGCGGCGGGGGCGCGGGGCGCGTCGTCCTCTGTCTTGGCGATCGTGGCCGGCTTGTCGCCGCCCTGCTCGACGGAGGTGTCGTGGCCGTTCGCCTTCTTCGCCTCGGCCGGCGGCTTCCCGCCCGATGAAGCGGCCGATTCGACGTCCTCACCCTCGTCCGCGATGATCGCGATCGGAGTGTTGACGGCGACGCCCTCGGTCCCCTCGTCCACCAGGATCTTGGCGAGGACGCCCTCGTCCACCGCCTCGACCTCCATGGTCGCCTTGTCGGTCTCGATCTCGGCCAGCACGTCGCCGGACTTGATCGGGTCGCCGACCTTCTTGAGCCATTTCGAGAGCTTGCCCTCCTCCATGGTCGGAGACAGGGCGGGCATGAGGATATCGGTCGCCATGGTGAGTTCTTCGCGTCGCTCTCGTACGGGGGCGGCCTAGGGGTTCGGCGGCGCGGTCAGGCGCCGACTTCGAGCAGGATGTCGGTCCACAGCTCGGAGGGATCCGGCTCCGGATCGTTGGTGGCGAACTCGGCCGCCGCGTTCACCGTCTCGCGGACCTTGGCGTCCGTCGCCTTGATGTCGGCCTCCGGCACGCCGTGCAGTTCGAGCAGGCGCTTGCGCACCATCTCGATCGGGTCGTGCTCGTCCCGCATCTTCGAGACCTCGTCCTTCGTCCGGTACTTGGCCGGGTCGGACATGGAGTGGCCGCGATAGCGGTAGGTCTGCATCTCGAGGATGAAGGGGCCCTTGCCCGAGCGGGCATGCTCGATGGCGCGGCTGGCGGCCTCGTGCACCGTGCGGACGTCCATGCCGTCCACCGACTCGCCGGGGATGCCGAAGGAGAGGCCGCGCTTCGAGAAGTCGGTCTGCGCCGAGGCGCGGGCGACGGAGGTGCCCATCGCGTAACGGTTGTTCTCGATCACGTAGACGACCGGCAGCTTCCAGAGGGCCGCCATGTTGAAGCTCTCGTAGACCTGGCCCTGGTTGGCGGCGCCGTCACCCATGTAGGTGAGGCTCACCTTGCCGTTGCCGCGGTAATGGTCCGCGAAGCCGAGGCCGGTGCCCAGCGAGACCTGCGCGCCGACGATGCCGTGGCCGCCGAAGAACTGCTTCTCGCGGCTGAACATGTGCATCGAGCCGCCCTTGCCGCGGCTGTAGCCGCTGCGACGGCCGGTGAGCTCGGCCATCACGCCCTTCGGCTCCATGCCGGTGGCCAGCATGTGACCGTGGTCGCGGTAGCCGGTGATGACCTGATCGCCGACCTCGGACGCCATCTGCATCCCGACCACCACGGCTTCCTGGCCGATATACAGGTGGCAGAACCCGCCGATGAGGCCCATGCCGTAAAGCTGGCCCGCCTTCTCCTCGAAGCGGCGGATCAGCAGCATCTCATGGTAGGCGTGGAGGTCTTGGTCGCGGGTGAATTGCGGCATGTTCGGAGCCGGCTTGTGGGCCTCGGCCGCCGATGCCGACGACGGGCCGGCAGCGGGCTCAATCTCGGCCGTCTTGCCAGCTTCCATGTCGCTTCTCCCGCACTCTCGCTGTCGTGAGGCGGGTGTAGGCTAGGAACAGACCGAAAGCGAGGCCCGCCCCTCTGACAGGCAAGCGCCGATGTCAGAGCGCGGCGCAGCAAATCCACAGGGCTGTAGCGGATTGCCGGCTACAGCCGCGCGTGCGGCAAGAACTCTCAAGGATCGATGATGACCACGTCGTTGGCGTGGACGCGGCCCAGCACGATCCTGGCCCGTTCCTCCAGCAGGTCGCGGTCGATCTGGTCGCTCTTCAGCAGGGCGACGCGATGCTCCCAGACGGCGCGCTCGGCCTTCACCGTCGCGAGTTCCTGGTTGAGCCCGAAGGCCCGGATCTTCAGCGCCCGCTTGGCTTCGAGGCCGCGATTGCCGCTCTCCGCCTGGACGATGAAGTAGCCGCATACCAGGGCCGACAGGGTCCAGAGACCCAGCGGCAGCACGATCATTCTGACGCGGCGGCGGACAACCATGCGGGAACACTGGCGCGGGAAGGTTAACGGCTGGTTGCCGTCCGCCCCCAAACGAAAAGGCCCCCGGCGCCGCGTGGACGCCGGGGGCCTCTGTACGGCCGAGGGAGCGGTCAGCCCTGCGCGATCTGCTTGATCGCGCCGCGCCCGGCATAGAGCGCCTGCGGGCCGAGGCCCTCCTCGATGCGGATGAGCTGGTTGTACTTGGCCAGTCTGTCCGAGCGGGCCAGCGAGCCGGTCTTGATCTGCCCGCAATTCGTCGCGACCGCGAGGTCGGCGATGGTCGAATCCTCGGTCTCGCCCGAGCGGTGGGACATCACCGCCGTGTAGCCGGCGCGCTGGGCCATATCGACGGCGGCCAGCGTCTCGGTGAGCGAGCCGATCTGGTTCACCTTGATGAGGATCGAGTTGGCGGTGTGGTTGGCGATGCCGCGCGACAGGCGCTCGACATTGGTGACGAACAGGTCGTCCCCCACCAGCTGGCAGCGGGTGCCGACCTTGTCGGTGAGCAGCTTCCAGCCCTCCCAGTCGTCCTCGGACATGCCGTCCTCAATGGACACGATCGGGTACTTGCCAACGAGCTCGGCGAGGTAATCGACCTGGGCGGCGATGTCCCGGGTTTTGCCCTCGCCCTCGTAAAGGTAGGCGCCGTTCTTGAAGAACTCGGTGGCCGCGCAATCGAGCGCCAGGGCGATCTCGGAGCCCGGCTTGAAGCCGGCGGCCTGGATCGCCTCCATCACGAAGTCCAGGGCCGCCTCGGCGGACGGGAGGTTCGGGGCGAAGCCGCCCTCGTCACCGACATTGGTGTTGTGCCCGGCCTTCTTGAGGGCGCCCTTCAGGGTGTGGAACACCTCGGAGCCCATCCGCACCGCCTCGGCGATCGAGTCGGCGCCGACCGGCATGATCATGAATTCCTGGAAGTCGATCGGGTTGTCCGCATGGGCGCCACCGTTGATGATGTTCATCATCGGCACCGGCAGGACGCGGCCCTGCACGCCGCCGACATAGCGGTAGAGCGGCAGGCCGGAGGCTTCCGCCGCCGCCTTGGCGACGGCGAGCGACACGCCGAGGATGGCGTTGGCGCCGAGCCGGCTCTTGTTGGCGGTGCCGTCGAGCTCGATCATCGCCTCATCGACGGCGACCTGATCCTCCGCATCCATGCCGCCGATGGCGTCGAGGATTTCGGTCTGCGCGGCCTCGACCGCCTTCAGGACGCCCTTGCCGAGGAAGCGGGACTTGTCGCCGTCGCGCAGTTCCATCGCCTCGTGGGCGCCGGTCGAGGCGCCGGAGGGAACCGCCGCGCGGCCGAAGGAGCCGTCCTCCAGCAGCACATCGACCTCGACGGTCGGATTGCCGCGGCTGTCGAGGATTTCACGGGCGCTGATATTGGTGATCGCGGTCATGGTTGTCTCCCCGAGGGCCGCGGGCCGTTCGTCGCGTCGGCCCAACGGCCACGCGTCGCGGGCGGCTTATCCGCCATGCTCGGCCCCCCGGCAACCCGGCGCCGCCCCGCTTCCCGGCGAAATCTTTGCGAATGCCGCTCAAGGCTTTCCAAAGCCGGTCCCCACGCTATAGGGGGCCATGACCAGCACAACCGACCTTCAGTTGGGGCAGGCGACCCCCCTCCCCCAGAATCCCGAGGAAGCCCGGCTTGACCGGGTGCCGAATCCCCATAGGGACACGGATTACGTCGCCCGCTTCACGGCGCCGGAATTCACCTCGATCTGCCCGGTGACGGGCCAGCCGGACTTCGCGATCCTCGTGATCGACTACGTGCCAGACGAATGGCTCGTCGAATCGAAGTCGCTGAAGCTTTATCTCGGCTCGTTCCGCAACCACGGCGCCTTCCATGAGGATTGCACCGTCACCATCGGGAAGCGCCTCGTGGCGCTGCTCGCGCCGCGCTACCTGCGGATCGGCGGCTACTGGTACCCGCGCGGCGGTATCCCCATCGACGTGTTCTGGCAGACGGGTACGCCCCCGGCCAATATCTGGCTGCCGGAGACCGGCGTCGCGCCCTATCGCGGACGCTGACGGCGCGCATGAAAAAAGGGCGGCCGGCTCCCGCCGACCACCCCTTCAATTCTGCAACTGGAACTTAGTAGCCGTAGCCGTAGGCCGGGGCACCGTAGCCATAGCCGTAAGCCGGGGCGCCATAGCCGTAGCCATAAGCCGGGCGGCCGTAGCCGTAGGCGTCACGGGCCGCGCCGGCGGCGATCGCACCGGCCGCGAGGCCAGCGATGCCCAGGCCGACAGCCGCGCCGGTCCCGATGCCGCGACGACCGCCGTAGTAGCCGTGATGCCCATAACCGCCGTGGAAGCCGTAGGGGCGCGCCTCGGCACCGGTGGTGGCGGCAATGCTGCCGACAGTCAGAGCGGCGGCGGCGGTGATGAGAGCAAACTTGCGCATGGTATCCTTTCTCGATCACTGATCGATGCTGCTCCAATAACGTGGGGGCAGCATGGGGGTTCCAAAGGATTCACGGCGCGTTTCTTAACGCTCTGAAATCGTGAACGCCTGTTCATCGCGCGATCACGTGCGAATTCGAGGGGCGATGCCTGCGCCGTGCTCACCGGAAGCTGCGCCGTTGGGGGCAGGGACTTGCCGGCATTGGGTCGGTGCCGACGGATGCTCAAACGCCATTCGGCGGACGGATCCCTGCACACGGCGATTTGATCGAAGCCCGATCCGGCCTGGGCGGGGTGCGCGGAGACGCGAACCGGCGCATAGGTGAGACGCGCCGGGCATCGGCGTGCCGGAGTTCGGGTTTGATGGACGCCCTCACGCTCATCCGCGAGACCTTCGCGCCCCTCGCCGACCGGGCGATCCTCGATATCGGCTGCGGGACGGGCAACCTTGCCCGCGCGCTCAGCGAGGACGGTGCGGCCGTGACCGGCATCGATCCCGGTGCGGAGGCTCTATCCAAGGCGCGCGGCCTCGTTCCCGCCGCGCGGTTCGAGGCGGCGTCCGCCGAGGCCCTGCCCTTCGGAGAGGGGCAGTTCGACGGGGCGGTGATGCTGAATTCCCTGCATCACGTCCCCGATCCGGCCAGGGCGCTGGCCGAGGCGGCACGGGTGCTGCGGCCGGGGGGCCGGCTGGTGGTGATCGAACCGCTCGCCTCCGGCACGTTCTTCGACGCGCTGAAGCCCATCGAGGACGAGACCGCGATCCGCGCGGCGGCGCAGGCGGCCATCGCGCATTCCATCTCGAAGGGGGCTTTCGCCTGCGAGCGCGACCTCACCGTCGAGCGGCGGGAATCCTTCGCGGATCGCGAGGCGTTCTTCGCCCGCGTGACCGCCGTCGACCCCGACCGGGCCAGGGCGATCCGGGAGCGGCGCGATGTGATCGAGGCGGCCTTCTCAAGCGCCGCCGCCAGGGGCGAGGACGGGCGCTTCGCCCTGGTCCAGCCCCTGCGGATCCACGTGCTCCTTCCGAGAGCCTAGGTCAGAGGCCCTTCGCGAGCCTGTCGAAGGCGATCAGCTGTTCGAGCAGGGCCGGCATGTCCTTCAGGGCGACCATGTTCGGCCCGTCCGAGGGGGCGCGGTCCGGATCGGGATGAGTCTCGATGAAGACGCCCGCCACGCCGACCGCCACCGCCGCGCGGGCGAGCACGGCAACGAATTCCCGCTGCCCGCCGGAACTGCCGCCCTGGCCGCCCGGCTGCTGCACGGAATGGGTGGCATCGAACACCACGGGCGCGCCGCCCGTGACCTCGGCCATGATCGGCAGGCTGCGCATGTCCGAGACGAGGGTGTTGTAGCCGAAGGAGGCGCCCCGCTCCGTCACGATGACGTTCGGGTTGCCGGCCTGCGTCACCTTGGCGGCGACGTGCTTCATGTCCCAGGGGGCGAGGAACTGGCCCTTCTTCACGTTCACCACCCGCCCCGTGGCGGCGGCGGCGAGGAGAAGGTCGGTCTGGCGGCAGAGGAAGGCCGGGATCTGCAGGATGTCCACAGCCTCGGCCACGGGGGCGCATTGGGCGGCATCGTGCACGTCGGTGAGGACCGGGAGCCCCAGGGTCTCGCGGATCTCGGCGAAGACCGGCAGGGCGCCGTCCATCCCCATCCCACGCGCGGCGCCGCCGGAGGTGCGGTTCGCCTTGTCGAAGGAGGCCTTGAACACGAGGCCGATCCCGAGCCGCGCCGCCAGCTCCTTGAGGGCGGCGGCGATCTCCAGGCCGTGCTGGCGGCCTTCGAGCTGGCAGGGCCCCGCGATCAGCGACAGGGGCAGGTGGTTGGCGAAGGCGGCGTCGCGGGCGCGGACGACGGGGCCGGTCAGAACGTTCGACATGGCGCGGGTCTAGCCGGCATGGCGCCGACGGGAAAGAGCGGCGGGGGCGATCCGGCAGACGGTGAGGTCCCCGGCGAGCGCATCCTGGCGGGGGCCGGTCTCGCACAGCATCAGCGCCCGGCCGGTGGCGCCCCGGCGGGGGGCGTCGGCGAGCAGGCTGTCCTGATGGAGGTTCAGCGCCAGCACCTCGGCCCGCTCGGCATCGGCGCCGGTCAGCGCCCGGGCGGCGAGGCCGACGAGCGCGAAGTAAGCCTTGTCCGGCTCGCGATCGAGGGAGGCGAGGGTGATCCGCGCCGGCGCTCGGCAATCGAGGCTCATGCGCTCGGCATCCTGCGCCCGGAACACCGCGTAGGCGCCGGTACGGCCGGCGAGCGACGCGCCGGTCACGCGGATGACCTTGGCCGTCAGGACATCGCAGGCATCGGCCGCCGCCGCCGGCGTGGCGGCGAGGAGGCCGGCGATCATGAGAAATCGGATCATCGGGTCTGTCCGGAGGGGGGCTTTCCTCCCGCTCTTATAGGGCGATGTGATGGGCCGGTCCCATCCGGAGTGCTCATGCCCCGTCTCGCCCTCGCCCCGGCCCTTCTCGCGCTGAGCCTTGCCGCCCTCCCCTGCCGGGCGGAGACGGCCTACGGGCCGGAACTCGAAGGGTTCGACTATCCCTTCCCGGTCGAGCGGTTCGCCTTCACCTCGCAGCGCCAGCCCCTGCAGATGGCCTATCTCGACGTGAAGCCAGACAAGCCGAACGGGCGGACGGTGGTGCTGCTGCACGGCAAGAACTTCTGCGCCGCGACCTGGGAGGGGCAGATCCGGGCCCTCACCGGGGCCGGCTACCGGGTGGTCGCGCCGGACCAGATCGGCTTCTGCAAGTCGAGCAAGCCGGGCGCCTACCAGTTCACCTTCCGGCAACTGGCGGAGAACACCCACGCCCTTCTCGAAAAGCTCGGCATCGAGACACCCATCGTCGTCGGGCATTCGACCGGCGGGATGCTCGCCGCCCACTACGCCCTGCTCTACCCGAAGGAGGTCGCGCGGCTGGTGATGGTCAATCCGGTCGGCCTGGAGGATTGGAGCGCCAAGGGCCTGCCCCCCGTCTCCATCGCCCGCTGGTACGAGCGCGAATTGAAGACGAGCGCGGAGTCGATCCGCAAGTATGAGACCGCGACGTACTACTCAGGCCATTGGGAAGAGCGGTACGAGCCCTGGGTGCAGATGCTGGCCGGGCTCTACGCGGGCCCCGGCAAGGAGGCCGTCGCCTGGGATTCGGCGCTGCTCTACGACATGATCGTCACGCAGCCGGTGGTCTATCGCTTCCCGCAGATCGCGGTGCCGACGCTGCTGATGATCGGCCAGAAGGACACGACCGCCATCGGCAAGGACCTCGCCCCGCCGGAGGTGCGGCCGACGCTCGGGCATTACCCCGAACTCGGCCGCGCGGCCGCCAGGGCTATCCCCGGCGCTCGCCTCGTGGAGTTTCCCGAGTCCGGCCACGCGCCTCAGATGACCGAGCCGGAGGCCTTCAACCGGGCGCTGATCCAGGGGATCGGCGACTAAAAGTACGATTGCAGCGTGCCCCGGCGGCGCACGTCGAGTGTGGCGCAGTGGAACGAGCCGCCGAACGGGCCGTAGCTCAGGAACGGCGCGGGGATTGGGTCGAAGCCCCAATCCTTCAGCGCCTTGATGAGCGTCGGCTGGCTCTGGTCCACGACGATCTTCTTCTCGGTGATCGCCAGCACGTTGATCGAGGTCCAGGGCGAGCACATCGAAATTTTGCTCATGAAGCCCTCGACCGGGTCGGGGCGCGGGGCGATGAGGACGTCCCA
>Ga0182229_1000322_pt1 | contig 12545 bp, 11 predicted proteins | sample G6R1MG_32_FD_129663 | JGI IMG/M metagenome (GOLD analysis project Ga0182229, IMG submission 129663) | Miscanthus phyllosphere microbial communities from Michigan, USA - G6R4_MAIN_07NOV2016_LD1 MG | ecosystem: Host-associated > Plants > Phyllosphere > Phylloplane/Leaf | place: USA: Michigan...
GCACCTGCGCCCGGCCGGCGAGCGACCGGCCTCCACCGCCCGCGGCCTGCACCACACCGCGGGCGGTGGAGGCCGGTCGCCCGCCGGCCGGGCGCAGGGGCTGCTCGCGGCTCCGGGCGCGGGTCGCCTCGATGGCGGCCAGGTCGATGGTCATGCGTTCAACCATCTCACTGCAGACCCGCGCCGTCCAGGCGTCCTGTGGCCCTGCAGGGGCACAGCACGCCTGGAGGGCGGGAGTCCGCGGGCGGATCAGGCGAGCATCTGCTCCAGGTCGGCGATGAGGTCCTCGGCGTCCTCAATGCCCACCGAGAGGCGCACCAGGTCGGCGGGGACCTCCAGGGCGCTGCCGGCCACCGAGGCGTGCGTCATCCGGTGCGGGTGCTCCACCAGCGACTCCACGCCGCCGAGGGACTCGGCCAGGGTGAACACCTGCGCCCGCTCGCAGACCGCCAGGGCGGCCTCCTCGCCGGCGGCCAGCCGGAACGACAGCATCCCGCCGAAGCCGGACATCTGGCGCGCGGCGATCTCGTGGCCGCGGTGCTCGGGCAGGCCGGGGTAGAGCACGGAGGACACGGCCGGGTGCGCGGTCAGGAAGTCGACCACCCGGGCGGCGTTGGCCTGGTGCCGGTCCATCCGCACCCCGAGGGTCTTGATCCCGCGCAGCACCAGCCAGGCGTCGAAGGGCCCGGCGACGGCACCCATCGCGTTCTGGTGGAAGGCCAGCCGCTCACCGAGCTCGGCGGAACCGGCGACCAGCGCGCCGCCGACGACGTCGGAGTGCCCGCCGAGGTACTTCGTCGTGGAGTGCACCACGACGTCGGCCCCCAGCGTCAGCGGCTGCTGGAGGTAGGGCGAGGCGAAGGTGTTGTCCACCACGAGCAGCGCGCCGTGCTCGTGCGCGAGCTGGGCCAGCCCGGCGATGTCGGCGATGCCGAGCAGCGGGTTGGTCGGCGTCTCGCACCAGATGAGCTTGGTGTTCGGGCGCAGGGCGGCGCGGACGGCGTCCAGGTCGCCCAGGTCGACCGGGGTGTGGTCGACGCCCCAGCGGCCCAGCACCTTGCTGATCAGCCGGAAGGTGCCGCCGTAGGCGTCGATCGGGATGACCAGGTGGTCGCCCGGGTCGAGCACCGTGCGCAGCAGCGCGTCCTCGGCCGCCAGCCCGGAGGCGAAGGCCAGCCCGGTCGCGCCCTGCTCCAGCGAGGCCAGCGCCTCCTGCAGCGCGGTGCGGGTCGGGTTCGCGCTGCGGCTGTACTCGTAGCCCTCGCGCAACCCCCCGACGCCGTCCTGCTTGTAGGTGCTCGTCAGGTGCAACGGGACGACGACGGCGCCGGTGGTCGGGTCGGGCTCCTGGCCGGCGTGGATCGCCCGGGTGGAGAAGCCCTGCGTGGGCTCGGAGGTCATGCCGTCACCGTAGGAGGCACCGCGGCGGGGATGCCGGCGAGATGGCCGAGCACGTCCTGCCGGGTGACGACACCGGCGGGCTTCCCGTCCTCGTGCACCAGCAGCGCGTCGGCGCCACCGAGTGCCGCGACCGCGGCGGACACCGGCTCGCCGGAGCCGATGATCGGCAGCGGCGAGCTCATGTGCTTCTCCAGGGTGTCCGACAGCGCGGCCGACCCGGAGAACAGCGCGTCCAGCAGCGCCTTCTCCTCGACCGACCCGACCACCTCGCCGGCGGTCACCGGCGGCTCCGCCCGGACGACCGGCATCTGCGAGACGCCGTACTCGCGGAGGATGTCGATCGCCTCGCGGACGGTCTCGGTGGGGTGGGTGTGCACCAGGGCCGGCAGCGCGTCGCCGTCGCCGGACTTGGCGCGCAGCAGCTCGCCGACGGTCTCGCCGTCCGCGGCCTCGACGAAGCCGTAGTCGGCCATCCACTCGTCGTCGAAGATCTTCTTGAGGTACCCGCGGCCGCCGTCGGGCAGCAGCACGACCAGCACGTCGTCCGCGGTGAGCTTCTCGGCCACCCGCAGCGCGGCGACCACGGCCATCCCGCACGAGCCGCCGACCAGCAGGCCCTCCTCGCGGGCCAGGCGACGGGTCATGGCGAACGAGTCGCCGTCGGAGACCGCGACGATCTCGTCGGCGACGGTCTGGTCGTAGGTGGTGGGCCAGAAGTCCTCGCCCACGCCCTCGACCAGGTAGGGCCGACCGGTGCCGCCGGAGTAGACCGAGCCCTCGGGGTCGGCGCCGATGACCTGCACGCGCCCGTCGGAGGCCTCCTTGAGGTAGCGCCCGACGCCGGAGATGGTGCCGCCGGTGCCCGCACCGGTGACGAAGTGGGTGACCCGGCCGTCGGTCTGCGCCCAGATCTCCGGGCCGGTGGTCTCGTAGTGGCTCTGCGGGTTGGCCGGGTTGGAGTACTGGTCGGGCTTCCAGCCACCGGGGGTCTCCCGGGCCAGCCGGTCGGACACCGAGTAGTAGGAGCGGGGGTCGCTCGGGTCGACCGCGGTCGGGCAGACCACGACCTGCGCCCCGTAGGCCCGCAACGTGTTGATCTTGTCCGAGCTGACCTTGTCCGGGCAGATGAAGATGCACTTGTAGCCGCGCTGCTGGGCCACGATGGCCAGGCCCACGCCGGTGTTGCCGCTGGTCGGCTCCACGATGGTGCCGCCGGGCTGCAGGGCGCCCGAGGCCTCGGCCGCGTCGATCATCCGGACGGCGATGCGGTCCTTGACCGAGCCGCCGGGGTTGACGTACTCGACCTTGGCCAGCACGAGGGGGGCGTCGGGGCCCAGGTGGTCGGTGACCTTGGTCAGTCGGACGAGCGGGGTGTTCCCGATCAGGTCGACGACGGACTCGGCGTACTGCACGGGAGGTCCTCCAGCGTGGGGGTGGGGCGGCCGGGGTCCCCGGTCCCTGCCGACGATCCCACGTGTCGGGCCACCCCTGGCAGGGCAGGGCCCGGGCATGACCGATCACACCCAGCCCACCGCCGCTCTCCCCGGGGGTGGCGCGATGCCGCTGCTCGGTTTCGGCACCTGGCAGATCACCGGGAGCGCCTGCACCGACGCCGTCCGGGCCGCCCTGGAGGCCGGCTACCGGCACCTGGACACCGCCACCATGTACCGCAACGAGGCCGAGGTCGGCCGCGCGCTGGCCGAGTCCGGCGTCGCCCGGGACGAGGTCTTCGTGACCACCAAGCTGCCGCCGGACCGGGCCGACGCCGCGCAGGCCACCCTGGACGCCTCGTTGGCCGCCCTCGGCGTCGAGGCCCTCGACCTGTGGCTCGTGCACTGGTCCACCGGCGGGGACGACGTCGCCGTGTGGCGGGAGTTCGTCGCCGCCCGGGACGCCGGTCGGACCCGCGACATCGGGGTCAGCAACTTCACCCTGGCGATGCTCGACGAGCTGGCCGAGGCCACCGGGGTGATGCCGGCGGTCAACCAGGTCCGCTGGGCGCCCTCGCTCTTCGACGCCGACGTGCTGGAGGGCCACCGGCAGCGCGGGGTGGTGCTGGAGGGCTACAGCCCGTTCAAGAGCACCGACCTGGCCGACCCGGTGCTCACCGGGATCGCCGACGCGCACGGGGTGAGCTCCGCCCAGGTGGTGCTGCGCTGGCACCTGGACCACGGCGTCGTCGTCATCCCCAAGTCGGTCACCCCGGCGCGGATCAGCGCCAACGCCGACGTCCTCGGGTTCGCCCTCACCGACGCCGAGCGGGACGCCGTGGACGAGCTGTCCCGTGGCTGACACCGACGGGCAGGCGCAGGATCGGGGCATGACCGCACCGATCGCACGACGCAGGCTGGGCGACCTCGAGGTCTCCGCGCAGGGGCTGGGCTGCATGGGGATGAGCCAGTCCTACGGGGCCGCCGACCGCGACGAGTCCCTCGCCGTCCTGGACCGCGCGCTGGACCTGGGCATCACCTTCTGGGACACCTCCGACGTCTACGGCGACGGGCACAACGAGGAGCTGCTCGCCGAGCGGCTGCGCACCCGCCGGGACGACGTCCAGCTCGCCACCAAGTTCACCCTGTCCCGCGACGCCTCCGGGGCGATGGTCACCGACGGCCGCCCGGAGAACGTGCACGCCCGCTGCACCGACAGCCTGCGCCGCCTCGGCGTGGACACCATCGACCTCTACTACCAGCACCGCGTCGACCCGCAGGTGCCGATCGAGGACACCGTCGGCGCGATGGCCGAGCTGGTGCAGCAGGGCAAGGTCCGGTACCTGGGCCTGTCCGAGGCGTCGGCCGAGTCGGTCCGCCGGGCCGCCGCGGTGCACCCGATCACCGCGCTGCAGAGCGAGTGGTCGCTGTGGACCCGGGACCTCGAGTCCTCGGGCGTGCTGGCCGAGGCGCGTGCGCACGGGATCGGCATCGTGCCGTTCTCCCCGCTGGGCCGGGGCTTCCTGACCGGTGCGATCACCAGCCCGGCCGACTTCGGGGACGACGACTTCCGCAAGGACATGCCGCGCTTCCAGGGCGAGGCGTTCCAGGCCAACCTGCGCCTGGTGGAGGCCGTGACGGCGATGGCGGGGGAGAAGGGCGTGACCGCCGGGCAGCTCGCGCTGGCCTGGGTGCTCGCCCAGGGCGACGACGTCGTCCCGATCCCGGGCACGAAGCGGCGCACCTACCTGGCGGAGAACGCCGGCGCGGACGCCGTCGAGCTGACCGACGCCGACCTGGCGCGGCTGGAGGAGATCGCCCCGCCCGGTGCCGCCGAGGGCGGTCGCTACGCCAACGCCGGTTACGCCTACGGCGACAGCCCGGCGCGATGAGCGACCCGACCTGCGGGGTGGCCCACGGGCACTCCGCCGGCGAGCCCGCGGCCGACCGCGTGCTGGTCGCGGTCTTCGCCTCCCCGGTCGCTGCGGCGCTGCTGCGGCTGGGTGCGGAGTGCGGTTACGCGCCGGTGCTGGTCGACCCGGCGGGGCGGGAGGTCGACGGGCTGCCGGAGGGCACCGTCGTGCTGACCGCGGTGCCCGACGAGCCGCACGCCGACGTGGTGGCCTGCGACCACCACCGCGAGGAGCTGGGCGAGGTCCTCCGCGACGCGCTGGCGGTGCGCAACCGGTGGATCGGGGTGATGGGCAACCCGCACCACGAGGGTCCGCACGTCGCCGCGCTCGCCGCCCTGGGGGTGCCGGACGCCGAGGTGGCCCGGGTGCACCGGCCGATCGGGCTCAACATCGGCTCCCGGGCCCCGGCGGAGATCGCGGTGTCCACGCTGGCCGGGCTGCTCGCCGACCGCAACGGACGCCCCGGCGGGTTCGACTTCTGACCCGGGTGGCCGGTCGGGGCGGCTGCTGTCTCGACCTCCGCCCGAGGGTCATCCCGTCCACCGGGGGTGCCGGTGGGCAGGTGCGCCGCCCAGGGTCCACCCCCTGGCCGGTCGGCGGCCCCCGCGTCCACACCTGGGCCGACACGTACGACGGCCACCGGGCCGCGGCCCGGCGGACCGACACGTGGGCGGAACGCCGCGACCCGCACCGACGTTGACGTCAGCGATCGGACCGACCGGGTCCCAGCACGAGGAGGATGTGCGCCATGCCGCTCATCGACAAGATCATGAAGTTCGCCAAGAGCCCGCAGGGTCAGCGGGCGATCCGGCAGGCCACCGACAAGGCCCAGCAGTTCGCCAAGGACCCGAAGAACCGCGCCAAGATCGACGACGTCCGGCGTCGTCTGCAGGGCGGCGGCTCGAAGGGGACCGGCACCCGCTGAGGCCGGGCGGTGCTCGCCCTCAGCGGGGGGCGAGCGCCGTCAGCACCTCGCCGTGCAGGTGGCCGTTGGTGGCCACCGCGGACCCACCGGCCGGGCCCGGGGTGCCGTCCAGGTCGGTGAACGTCCCACCGGCCTCCCGCACGATGACGTCGATCGCCGCGATGTCCCACAGCGACACCTCGGGCTCGCAGGCCACGTCGACCGCGCCCTCGGCGAGCATCGTGTAGCTCCAGAAGTCCCCGTAGGCGCGGGTCCGCCACACCGAGCGGGTCAGGTCGAGGAAGCCGTCGAGCCGGTTGCGCTCCTCCCAGCCCGAGAGGCTGGAGTAGCTGAGGCTGGCGTCGGCGAGGCTGTCGACGCCCGAGACGTGGCAGCGGGTCGCGGACTCCAGCCGCCGCCCGGTGTAGGCGCCCACCCCGGCGGCGGCCCACCAGCGGCGGCCCAGCGCCGGTGCGCTGACCATGCCGACCACCGGGACGTCGCCGTCCAGCAGGGCGATCAGGGTGGCCCAGACCGGCACGCCGCGGACGAAGTTCTTCGTCCCGTCGATCGGGTCGACCACCCAGCGGCGGGCACCGTGCCCGGTGGTGCCGAACTCCTCGCCCTGCACGGCGTCCCGGGTGCGGGTGCGGCCCAGCGAGCTGCGCAGCTGCTGCTCCACCGCGCGGTCGGCATCGGTCACCGGGGTCAGGTCGGGCTTGGTGTCGATCACCAGGTCCTGGGCCTTGAACCGGTCGAGGCTGATCGCGTCGGCCTGGTCGGCCAGCACGTGGGCCAGCTGCATGTCCTCGGTGTAACCCCGCGAGCCCGTCATGGGGCGACCGTACTGGCGGCCTCGTTCTACCGTCGGGCGGTGAGTCCTGCCCCCGATGCCGCCAAGCTGGTCGGCCTGCTCGCCGACGACACCCGGCTGGCCGTCGTCGCGGCACTGGCCCTGGGTGCCACCGACATCGACTCGGTCGCGGAGGCCACCGGGCTGACCGGCACCCAGGTCGCGCTGGCCGCCCGCCGACTCGGCCGCGGCGGCCTGGTCCGCCGGGACGGCACCGGCCTGGAGCTGCGCCGCGAGCTCTTCGGTGCCGCGGCCCGCGGTGCCGCCGAGGCCACGCCGCCGCCGGAGCCGCTGTCGTCGGACCCGGCCGAGGACGCCGTGCTGCAGACCTTCATCACCGACGGCCGCCTCACGTCGATCCCGGTGCCCCGGGCCAAGCGCCGGATCGTGCTCGAGCACCTGGTCCGGGTCTTCGAGCCCGGCCTGCGCTACCCCGAGCGCGAGGTCAACGCCCTGCTCGCGGTCTGGCACCCGGACACCGCGGCGCTGCGCCGGTACCTCGTGGACGGCGACCTGCTGAGCCGGGACGCCGGCGTCTACTGGCGCAGCGGCGGCCCGGTCGACGTCTGAGCCCGTTCCCGGAGGAGCTCCCGCAGGCTGGCGACGGGGGAGGGCCGGTGGAACAGGAAGCCCTGGGCGTAGCGGCACCCCAGGGCGCGCAGGCGTTCGGCCTGTTCCGGGGTCTCGACCCCCTCGGCGATCACCTGCAGGTCCAGAGCGTCGGCCATGCCCACGATGCTGCGCATCAGCCGGGCCCGGCGGGTCGAGGTGGTCAGGGCGGCGGTGAACGAGTCGTCCAGCTTGAGGTAGTCCGCCGGCAGGGTGTCCAGCCGGGCCAGCGAGGAGAAGCCGGTGCCGAAGTCGTCGATCGCCACGGACACCCCCGTGTCCCGCAGGGCGGTCAGCGCGGCCACCGCCGCGGCGGAGTCGGCCTCGACCAGGCTCTCGGTGACCTCGAGGACCAGGGACGCGGCGGGCCAGCCGGCGGCGGTGAGGGCCGAGCGCACGTCGCCGGGGAAGTCGGGGTCGCACAGCTGGTGGCCGGAGACGTTCACCGTGAGCAGCAGCCGGTGGCCGGTCTGCCGGTGCAGCTCGGCGAGGTCGCGGCAGGCCTGGTCCAGCACCCGGCGACCCAGCACGTCGATCAGACCGTGGTCCTCGGCCAGCGGCACGAAGCGGGCCGGGCTCTGCGCCCCCAGGGTCGGGTGCTCCCACCGGGCCAGCGCCTCGACGCCGACGAGCTGTCCCGACCCGACGTCCACGATGCCCTGGTAGTGCACCCCCAGTCCGGACTCGCCGGGACCGGCGGCCAGGGCGGCGGTGAGCTCGGCCACGAGCGGGTCCGGGCCCTGGTCGTCGAGCACGCTGCGGCCACGGCCGGAGTTCTTGGCCCGGTACAGCGCTCCGTCCGCACGCCGCATCAGCTGGGCCACGGTCTCGTCCGGACGCCACTGGGTCACCCCGCAGGACAGCCCCACCCCCGGGACGGCGTACCGCAGCTGCTCCACCACGGCCAGGGCCACCGGTCCGGTCGCGTCGGGCAGCAGCAGGGCGAACTCGTCCCCGCCGTGCCGGGCGAGGACCGCACCGGCGGGCAGCGCGGGCCGCCACCGGGACGCCACCGACTGGAGGAGGTCGTCCCCGGCCGAGTGGCCGGAACGGTCGTTGACCGCCTTGAAGTGGTCCAGGTCCAGCAGCGCGGCCGACAGGGGCAGGCCCGAGCGTCGACAGCCCCGCACCAGGTCGGTGGCGGCCTCGTCGAAGCCCCGACGGTTGGCCAGGCCGGTGAGCGGGTCCCGGCCGGCGCTGGACGCCCGCTGGACGAGCCCGCCCACCACGACGGCGACGGCGAGCAGCACCAGGTCCACCACGACCACGGCGCTGACCGGGACCGTCGGGCGGGACGCGAGGGCGACCGTGAGGGCCGTGACCAGCCACCCGAGCTGCGCCACCGCCCCGGGCCAGCCGAAGAAGAAGAAGGCGTCCAGCGCGACGAACGCACCGATCGCCGCCCCGGCCACCGCGGTCGCCGGCCCGGGTGACGCGACCACCGTGACGGTGATCAGCGCGGTCCCGGCAGCGACCAGGCCGTGGTAGGCCCAGCGGGGCAGGCGCCGTCCCGACCAGCTCACCGCGGCACCGGTGACCGCAGCCGTGGCCGCGACCGCGAGCAGCACGCCCGCGCCCGGCCGGGGCCAGGCGGCCGCGCCCAGCACCAGGACGGCCAGGGCGCCGGCGAGGTAGAGACCACCGGTCACCCGGGCCATCACGCGGGGGGTGGCCACCTCGGGGGCGGCTCGACGACGACCGGACACGCAGGACACATCGGCCGTTTCCGGACAGACCCGATCCGGAAACGGGAGTTACTCCCTCGTGCGGGCCACCCCGGCGGTGCCGCTACCAGTTCGGGGTCTGGCTCACCGCCGCGACCAGGCGGCGGAAGCTGCCCAGCCGCTCGGCCCGGGCGGGCGGGCCCTCGGCGGCCCACTCGTCGAGGGCGCAGTCGGGGACGTCGGCGGTGTGCGCGCACAGCGGCGGGCAGTCCCGGGCGACCTCGGCCAGGTCGTCGAAGGAGGCCAGCACGTCGGCGGGGTCGGTGTCGGCCAGGCCGAAGCTCCGGATGCCCGGGGTGTCGATGACCATCCCGCCGCCGGGCAGGTCCAGCAGCACCGCCGAGGAGGACGTGTGCCGGCCCTTGCCGACCTTGCTCACCCCGCCGGTGGCCCGGTAGGCGTCGGGCACGAGCCGGTTGACCAGGGTCGACTTGCCCACCCCGGACTGCCCGACGAACACGCTCATCCGCCCGTCCAGCCGCGGCTGCAGCTCGGCCAGGGTGGTGTCCTGGGAGACCGCGATCGCCTCCACCTCGAGCCCGGCGTAGCGGGCCAGCAGCTCGTCGGGGCTGCCCAGGTCGGCCTTGGTCAGGCAGAGCAGCGGGGTCAGCCCGCCGGAGAACGCGGCGACCAGGCAGCGGTCGAGGAAGCCGACGTGCGGCTCGGGGTCGGTGATCGCGGTGACCACCACCAGCTGGTCGGCGTTGGCCACGACGACCCGCTCGGTGGGGTCGGTGTCGTCGGCGGTGCGCCGCAGCGTGGTGGCGCGGGGCTCGATCACCACGATGCGGGCCAGGCTGTCGGTGCGGCCGCTGGTGTCCCCGACCAGGCGCACCCGGTCGCCGGTGACGACACCGTGCTTGCCCAGCTCGCGGGCCCGCATCGCGGTGACCTCGACGTCCCCGCCCTCGGGCCCGGTGACCCGCACGCTCATCCGACCGCGGTCGACCCCGACCACCAGGCCGGGGACGGCGTCGTCGTGGCTGGGCCGGGTGCGGGTGCGCGGCCGGGAGCCGCGGCGGCCCGGGCGGACCCGGACGTCGTCCTCGTCGGAGCGGCTGTCGAACGTGCGGCCGGCCATCAGAGCGCCCGCCCGGTCAGGACGACACCGCAGTGCCGGCAGCGAGGCCGGCGCCGAGCAACCCGGCCCACCGGTCGGTGAAGTCGGGCAGCGTCTTGGTGACCGCTCCGGGGTCGCGCACCACCACGCCGTCGGCGACCAGGCCCAGCACCGCCGCGACCATCACCATCCGGTGGTCGGCGTAGGAGTCGAGCTCGGCGGCGTGCACCGGGCCGGGGGTGATCTCCAGGCCGTCGGGCAGCTGGACGACCCGGGCCCCCACGGCGGTCAGCACCTCGTCGAGGGCCTGCAGCCGGTCGGTCTCGTGGCCGCGCAGGTGGGCGATGCCGGTCAGCCGGGACGGGCCGTCGGCCAGGGCGCAGAGGGCGGCCAGCACCGGGGTCAGCTCGCCCACCTCGGAGAGGTCGGCGACCAGCGGGCGGACCGACGTGCCGCCGGTGACCTGCAGCCCGTCCGCGGTGCGCTGCACGTCGGCGCCCATCACGGTGAGCAGGTGCTCGAGCTGGGCCCCGGGCTGCGTGGTGCGCAGCGGCCAGTCCCGGACGGTCACCCGCCCACCGGTGACCAGCGCGGCGGCCAGGAACGGGGCGGCGTTGGACAGGTCGGGCTCGACCACCCGGTCCACGGCCGCGACCGGGCCGGGGTGCACCCGCCAGCCGGTGTCGGTGCGGTCGACCAGCACACCGTGCTCGGCCAGGGTCTCCACCGTCATCTGCACGTGCGGCATCGACGGCACGCCCCCGGTGAGTCGCAGGTCCAGGCCCTCGGTGAACCGGGCCGCGGCCAGCAGCAGGCCGCTGACCACCTGGCTGGACTCGCTGGCGTCCACGGTGACCGTGCCGCCGCGCACCGCGCCGGTGCCCTGCACGGTGAACGGGGCCCTGCCGCGGCCGCCGTCCTCCACGGTCACCCCGGCGCCGCGCAGCCCCTCGATGAGACCGGCGTTCGGCCGGTCCCGGAGCCGCTCGTCGCCGTCGAGGGTGACCGGGCCGTCGGCCAGGGCGGCCACCGGTGGCAGGAACCGGAGCACCGTGCCGGCCAGGCCGGCGTCGACGGTGGCCGGGCCGCGCAACGGACCGGGGGTGACCAGCCAGTCGTCGCCGTCGACCTCGATCCCGACCCCGAGGGCGCGCAGACCCTCGGCCATCAGGTCGGTGTCCCGGGCGCGCAGCGGGCGCACCAGCCGGGAGGGGCCCTCGCTGATCGCGGCGAGCACCAGGGCCCGGGCGGTGATCGACTTGGAGCCGGGCAGGGTGACGACGGCGTCGACCGGCGCGGGGTGGTGCGGCGTCGTCCAGCTGGTCATGCCGCCCATCCTGCCCGCCGCCGGGAGCCGCCGACGCCCTGCCCGCCGCTCACCTCGTCGCCGGCAGGGTGCGGACCAGGCGGCGGTTGGCGAACTCGAACATGCCGAGCTCGGAGAGCTCGCGGCCGTAGCCCGAGCGCTTCACCCCGCCGAAGGGCAGCTCGGGGGAGGAGCCCGAGGGCTGGTTGATCCAGACCATCCCGGACTCCAGCCGGTCGGCCACCCCGCGGGCGCGCTCGGCGTCCCCGCTGTAGACCACCGCGGACAGCCCGTAGGAGCTGTCGTTGGCCAGCGCCACGGCGGCGTCCTCGTCGGCGACCTTGTAGAGCACCGCGGCCGGACCGAACAGCTCCTCGGAGTACGCCCGCATCTCCGGGGTGACGTCGGCGAGCAGGGTGGCCTCGACGAAGGCGCCGGCGTGGTCGGGGCGGCCACCGCCGGCCAGCACGGTCGCGCCCTTGTCGACGGCGTCCTGGATCTGGGCGGCCAGCTCGGCCGCGGCCTTCTCGGTGGACAGCGGGCCCAGCGTGGTCGCCGGGTCGGCCGGGTCGCCGGGGGTGAAGGAGGAGAACGCCTGGGTCATGCCGGCGACGAAGTCGTCGTACACGTCCTCGAGCACGATGATCCGCTTCGCCGCGATGCAGGCCTGGCCGGTGTTGGCCATCCGGCCCATCGTCGCGGCCTTGACCGTGCGGCCCAGGTCGGGGGTGTCCAGCACGACGAACGGGTCGCTGCCGCCGAGCTCGAGCACCGACTTCTTCAGGTGCTTGCCCGCCAGCGAGGCCACCGAGGAGCCGGCCTTCTCGCTGCCGGTCAGCGTCACGCCCTGCACGGCGGGGTGGGCGATGACGCTCTCCACGTCGGAGATGGCCAGGAAGAGGTTGGTGTAGACGCCCTCGGGGGCGCCGGCGTCGCGGAAGAGCTCCTCGAGCGCGAGCGCGCACTGCGGGTTGTTCTCCGCGTGCTTGAGCAGGATGGTGTTGCCCAGCGTCAGGTTCGGCCCGGCGACCCGGACCACCTGGTACAGCGGGTAGTTCCAGGGCTCGATGGCCAGCAGCACGCCGGTGGGCTCGGTGACGACGACGGCCTCGCCCTTCATCACCTGGATGGTCCGCTCGGCGAGGAACTCCTCGGCGTGGTCGGCGTAGTAGCGCAGGATGCTGGCCGCCAGCTGCACCTCGCCGGCCGCCTCCTGGATCCGCTTGCCCATCTCCCGGGTGATCAGCGCGGCCAGGGCGTCGGTGCGATCCAGCATCAGGTCCGCTGCCTTCCCGACCACGGCGGCCCGCTCGGCGACGCTGCGCCGGCGCCACTCGAGGAAGGC
>Ga0182229_1000323_pt1 | contig 12537 bp, 10 predicted proteins | sample G6R1MG_32_FD_129663 | JGI IMG/M metagenome (GOLD analysis project Ga0182229, IMG submission 129663) | Miscanthus phyllosphere microbial communities from Michigan, USA - G6R4_MAIN_07NOV2016_LD1 MG | ecosystem: Host-associated > Plants > Phyllosphere > Phylloplane/Leaf | place: USA: Michigan...
AGGAGAAGGACTTCAACCCGGTCACGATCGAAGACCTCAGCGCCACCCTCGATTGGGACGAGGCCGCCCGGACCATGGCCCTCAGCGCCCTCGACTACGTGGGCGGCGGCAACAAGCTGCATCTCACCGGCAACTGGGCGCAGAGCCCGCCCGGCGCCGACTCCGCCTGGACGGCCTCGCTCTCCGGCCGCGACGGCACCCTGCGCGGGGCCACGTCCAAGGACGTGCCGGTGCGGATCGACAGCCTCGACACCCGCCTCACGGGCCGCAACGGCGGCATCGTCATCGACGATTTCGCCCTCTCCGGCCCCGGCGTGAAGGGGCACATCACCGGCACGGTCGGCACCGAGGCCGACGACGGCGGCATCAACCTGCGCATCCTCGCGAGCGAAGGCGAGGTGCGGACCTTCCTGCGCCTCTGGCCGGAGCACATCGCCCCGGCCGTGCGCTACTACCTCGCGGACCAGTTGCGCGGCGGCCGCGTCGACAACGCCGACATGAAGGTCGTGATGACCGGCCAGGAGATCGCGGAGGCGACCAAGGGCGCGCCCCTGCCCGACAAGGGGCTGAACATCGCCTTCCGGGTGTCGGACGCGGCCATCGACGTCTCGGCGGACGCGCCGCCCATCGTGAAGGGCACCGTCACCGGCCTGATCACCGGCCGCTCCACCGCGATCCGCAACGTGACCGCCGAGGTGCGCGGCCCCGACGGGCGCTCCGTCTCCCTCTCGGACGGCAGCTTCGTCATCGCCGATGCCAACCCCGACCACGTGGTGGCGCAGATCGGCCTGCGGCTCTCCGGCGGCGCGGACGGCCTCGCCAGCGTCCTCGAATCGAAGCTGTTCAAGAGCGTGCTCAGCGCCGAGGTCGAGCCGGCGACCGTGAAGGGCAATGTCGACCTGCGCGTCGACTTCCCCCTCGACCTCAAGCACATCCCCGACCTCGCGGACATGCCGATCACCCTGTCGGGCTCGCTCACCGACCTGTCCGTGGACAAGGTCGTCGGCAAGGACCGGCTGGAGGCGGGCCGCTTCGCGGTGAGCTACGACAAGGGCGCCGTCGCCGTGAAGGGCGAGGGCCGGGTCGGCGGCGCGCCGATCACCGTCGAGATGCATCAGGCCAAGATCGGGGCGCCGGGCGAGGCGGTGGTGAGCCTCGCCCTCGACGACGCCCTGCGCGTGAAGAAGGGCCTGCCGGCCGCGCCGCAACTCACCGGCACCGTGCCGGTGAAGGCGGTGATCGCCTTCGGCAAGCCGGGCGCGACCAAGACCCCCGTGCGGATCGAGGCCGACCTCACCAAGGCGGGGATCGACGGGGTGCTGCCGGGCTTCACCAAGCCGTCGGGCCGGGCGGGCAAGCTGGCCATGACCCTCACCGAGCGCGAGGGCGGCTACGACCTGCGCGACATCGCCGTCGATGCCGGGCAGGCCTCGGTGCGGGGCAGCGCCACGCTCTCCGCCGAGGGAGCCCTGGAGCGGGCCGAACTCACCAGCGTGAAGCTCTCGCCGGGGGACGATTTGCGCGTCGTGGTGGACCGCAGCGGCAGCGCCTACAAGGTGGTGGTGCGCGGCGCGGTGCTGGATGCGCGGCCCTTCCTGAAATCCCTCTCCGGGCCGGACGGCAAGGGCGGCAAAGAGGCGGCGCCGAAGGATATCGAGGCCGACATCCAGGTGCCGATCGTCACCGGCTTCAACGACGAGGCGATCACCAACGCCAACTTCAAGCTCTCCCTGCGCGGCCACGACCTGCGCTCGGGGACGATCTCCGGCCGCTTCCGCTCGTCGCCCCTGGTGGCGAACGTGACGCGCGGGGAGCGCGGCGTGCCGACGCTCGCCGTGGAATCGGCCGATGCGGGGGCGACGCTGCGCTTCCTCGACATCTACAAGAAGATGTATGGCGGGCGCCTCGCCGCCGGGATCGGGCTGAACGACGGGCCGCAGACGGGCGTGGTGCAGATCCGCGACTTCTCCCTGCGCAACGAGCCGGCCCTGTCGAGCATCATGGCCCAGGGGCCGGACCCGGCCGAGGCCGAGCCGCCGCCGCCGACCCCGCGCGGGCGCAAGGCGGCTCCGGCGCCCGCGCCCTCCACCGGCTCCGTCACCTTCGACCGGATGCGGGCGAACTTCGTGCGTTCGGGGACGCGGGTGGACTTCACCGACGCGGCGATCTCGAACCCGGCGCTGGGCTTCACCCTGTCGGGCTGGCTCGACACGGGCCGGGAGCGCACGGACATCAACGGCACCTTCGTGCCGCTCTACGGGCTGAACAACGTCGCCGCGCAGCTGCCGATCGTCGGGCCCCTCCTCGGGGGCGGAAACAACGAGGGGCTGTTCGCCGTGAATTTCCGCGTGTCCGGCCGGCTGTCGAGCCCGGACGTGACCGTGAACCCCCTCTCGGCCATCGCGCCGGGCTTCCTGCGCAAGCTGTTCAGCGCGGGCGGCGGCCCCTTCGCCGAGGGCATGCCCGGCGCACCGGCCGGCGACCGCTGACGAAAAAGCCCGGCGCGATCCCTCGCGCCGGGCTCGATTCCGTCGGCGCGGGGCGCGCTTACTTCTCGACGAAGGCCTTCTCGATCACGAAGTGACCGGCCTCGCCGTGGTTGCCTTCCTCGTAGCCGCCATCGGCCAGGAGCTGGCGCGTGTCGCGGATCATGTCCGGCGAGCCGCAGAGCATGAACCGGTCGGCGTCCTTGGACATCGGCGGCAGGCCGATATCCTCGAACAGCTTGCCCGACACCATCAGGTCGGTGATCCGGCCGCGGTTGCGGAACGGCTCGCGGGTCACGGTGGGGTAGTAGATCAACTGCTGCGCGATCATCTCGCCCAGGAACTCGTGCTGCGGCAGGTCCTGCGTGATCGTCTCGCCATAGGCGAGTTCCTGCACCTGCCGGCAGCCATGGACCAGCACGACCTTCTCGAACCGGTCGTAGGTCTCGGGGTCCTTGATGATCGACAGGAAGGGCGCGAGGCCGGTGCCGGTGCCGAGGAGGTAGAGGTGCCGGCCGGGCAGCAGGTTGTCGAGCACCAGGGTGCCGGTGGGCTTCTTGCCGACGATGATCGGATCGCCGACCTTGAGATGCTGGAGCTTCGAGGTGAGCGGGCCGTTCGCCACCTTGATGGAGAAGAACTCCAGCTCGTCCTCGTAATTGGCCGAGACGACCGAGTAGGCGCGCAGGAGCGGCCGCCCCTCGACCTCCATGCCGATCATCGTGAACTCGCCGTTGCGGAAGCGGAAAGCGGGATCCCGCGTGGTGCGGAACGAGAACAGTGTGTCGGTCCAGTGGTGCACCGACAGCACCCGCTCCTCGTAATACTTGCTCATCGCGGCATCAGTCCCCACAGGCTGGCATGGTCTGGCGATTTCGGATTTGGCCGGCTTGTCCCGCGCTGCGGCACGCGCGTCAAGGCACGTGACGCCACACCGCGCGAAGAAGTGAAACCCCTGGAATCGTTCGAAATTCTTAACGACGCAGGGGCTTGAGACCCGCCTCGATGGCCGCCCGGCGCGGTTCGAGGAACGGCGGCAGGGCGAGGCGTTCGCCGAGCGTCTCCAGGGGCTCGTCGGCGGCGAAGCCCGGCCCGTCGGTGGCGATCTCGAACAGGATGCCGTTCGGCTCGCGAAAATACAGGCTGCGGAAGTAGTAACGGTCCACCGGCCCGCTCGACGGGACGCGGTTTGCCCGCAGCCGGTCGGCCCAGGCATCGTACTCCGCATCGGGGATGCGGAAGGCGACATGGTGGACGCCGCCGGCCCCCGCCCGCGCCGGGGCGGAGGTGTCGCGCAGGAGCTGGATCTCCGCCGCCGGGCCGCCGGGACCCATGGCGAAGACCTCGACCCGCCCCTCCGGCGCATCGAAGCCCCGCTCCCGGCGCATGCCCAGAACCTCGGTCAGCACGGCGCCCGTGCGCTCCGGCTCTGCCACCGCAAGGCGGATCGGCCCGAGGCCGCGAATCTGTTCGGGGGCCGGGACCGGCGAGCGGTCCCAAGGGTGGGCCTCGCCCGCGCCGCCGTCGTCCACGAGGGCGAGGCGCTGGCCCTCCGGATCCTCGAAGTCGAGGGTGAGGCGCCCGTCACGGGTCTCGGGCGTGCCGCGCGTCACGCCGGCCCGGTCGAGGCGTTCGCACCAGCCGTCGAGGCGTCCGGCCACCCGCAGATGCGTGCGGACGATGCTGTTCGCGCCCCGCCGCTCCGGTGGGGCTGGCCAGTCGAAGAAGGTGATGTCGCTGCCGGGGCTCGCGAGCCCGTCCGCGTAGAACAGGTGGTAGGCGGAGACGTCGTCCTGGTTCACCGTCTGCTTCACGAGCCGCAGGCCGAGCACCTCCGTGTAGAAGGCGAGGTTGTCCGCCGCGCGGGCGGTGACGGCCGTCAGATGGTGGATGCCGGTGAGGTTCATGGTCTCTCGGGGTCGCCTCATGGTGGCGATTCACATGGCGCCCCGCCGCCGTCATTGCGAGTCCGCCCTACAGGTCCCCGAAGACGAGCTGCCCCTGGTTGCGGCGTCCCGGCGGGGCGGATTTCTCCTTGGCCTTGACCGGCGCCCTGGTCGAGGCGGGCTTGCGCGGCTTTGGATCGCCGCGCATCCGGGCGACGGCCCTGTCGCGGGCCACGGCCTCGGGGGCGTGCGGGTCGTCGGTGAGCCACTTGCCGCGCTTGATGACCTCGTTGACCCGGCCCTGGTTCACCCCGACCTTGAAGGCGATCTCCTGCTGGGTCATCCCCGTGCTGGCGTGAAGCTCCAGGATCGAGCGGGCGAGTTCCGGGGTCATCTTCTGCCCCGTGAGGCGCCGGGCGGGCTTCACCGTGCGGGTCGCGCGGTCGCGTTCCCGCAGGCGCTCCAGCAGCGCCAGCGCCATGTTCATGCCGTGCTCGCGCAGGGCTTCCTCGAATTCCTTGAGCGTCGCCATGGGCGCCGTCCTCCGTCGGCCCAGCCTCGTCTCAGGAGGAGAACGTGCCGGGAACGGCGAAGTTGCGCAAGGACGCCGGTCATTCATCCACCGGAAACGGCCCTGGCCCGGCGGCGCGGGCCGGGCTACAGCCCCGCCGCAGCATGACCTTGCCCTGGATTCCCCTCATCGCCGCGCCGCTCGCCGCCGCCCTCTCGGCGGGGCTGATCCTGCGGCTGATGCCGCTGCTGCGCCGCTACGCCCTCGCCCGGCCGAACGCCCGGTCGAGCCACGTCGTGCCGACGCCGCAGGGCGGGGGCATCGCGGTGGTGACGGCCCTCGTCACCGTCTCGGGGCTCCTGGCCGGGGCGCCGGAGGTCGGCCCGCGCGAGGTCTGGACCTGGCTCGCGGGCTGCACCCTGGCGCTTGCCGTCCTCGGGGCGGTGGACGATTTGCGCCCGCTTCCGGCCCTGCCCCGGCTGGCGGTGCAGATCCTCGTCGTCGGGCTGCTGGTCTCCCATCTCGACGGGCGGCTCGTGCCGGAGATCCCCCTCTGGCTGGAACGCGCCCTCGCGACGCTCGCCGGCCTGTGGTTCGTGAACCTCACGAACTTCATGGACGGGCTCGACTGGATGACGGTGGCCGAGATCGTCCCCGTCTCGGCGGCCCTCGTCCTGTTCGGCCTCGCCGGAACCCTGCCCCTGCTGCCGACCCTGGTGGCGGCCTCCCTGCTCGGGGCGATGCTCGGCTTCGCGCCGTTCAACCGGCCGGTGGCGGGCCTCTTCCTCGGGGATGTCGGCTCCCTGCCCGTGGGCCTCGTGACGGCGTGGCTGCTCTGGCACCTCGCGGCGACCGGCGGCTTCGCGGCCGCGCTTCTGCTGCCGCTCGTCTACCTCGCGGATGCGAGCCTCACCCTCGCCGCCCGCGCGAGGCGGCGGGAGCGCGTCTGGGAGGCGCACCGCTCCCATTTCTACCAGCGGGCGACGGTGAACGGCCTCACCGTCCGGGGCGTGGTCGGGCGGGTGTTCCTGGCGAACCTCGCGCTGGCGGGCCTCGCCGCCGCGAGCGTGGTATGGCCGTCCTGGCCGGTCTCGCTCGCCGCCCTCGCGGCGGGGGGCGGGGTCGTCGCCCTCCTGCTGCGGCGCTTCGCGGGGATTGCCTCATGACCGGTCTCGTGGCGCTCACCGGGGCGACGGGCTTCATCGGCCGCCACCTCCTCGCGGCGCTGACGGCGCGGGGCTACCGGGTGCGGGTGCTCCTGCGCCGGCCGGTCGAGGTGCCGCCGGGGGCGGCGAGCGCGGTGGTGGGCGACCTCACCCGGCCGATCAACATGGCCGCCGCCCTGTCGGACGTGGACGCCGTGGTCCATTCCGCCGGCCTCGCCCACGCCATGTCCGGGGCGCCGGAGGACGATTACCGCACCCTCAACACCGAGGCGACGGCCCGCCTCGCCCAAGCCGCCGAGCGGGCGAAGGTGCGCCGCTTCGTGTTCCTGTCCTCGATCCGCGCCCAGACGGGGGCGACCGCCCCCGGAACCGTCACGGAGGCGGACGAGCCCCGCCCCACCGACCCCTATGGCCGCTCGAAGCGCGAGGCCGAACTGGCGCTCGCCGCCACCGGGCTCGACTGGGCGGCCCTGCGCCCCGTCCTCGTCTACGGCCCCGGCGCGAAGGGCAACCTGGAGACCCTGCTGCGGCTCGCCCGCTCGCCCTATCCCCTGCCCCTCGGAGGCTTGGGGGCCAGGCGCTCGCTGATCTCGGTGGAAAGCCTCTCGGCGGCGGTGGACACGCTGCTGCGGGCGCCGGAGCCCCTGCGGGCGCCGTTCATCGCCGCCGACCCGGACCCGCTGACCCTGCCGGAGATGATCGCCGCCCTGCGCGACGGGCTCGGCCGGCGGCCGGGGCTGCTCCCGGTGCCGGAGCCGCTCCTCGGTCTCGCCTGCCGCCTGACGGGGCGCGGGGAACTGTTCGAGCGGGTGGCGGGGGGCCTCGTCGCCCGGGGCGACGGCCTCGCGCGCCTCGGCTGGCAGCCGGCCATGCCGACGCGGGACGGCTTGGCGCGGCTCTCGCGCTCAGCCTAGGGCGACCGGCTCGGCGGCGGCGGGGATCATCGGCGCGGCCGGCAGCGCGGCGGCCTCCGCCTTCGCCGCCCCGCGCTCGCGGAAATGCGGCACCGCCTCCTCGAACACCGCATCCGCCGCCGCCCGGTCGCCGCTCTCCACGGCGGCGCGCAGGCGGGCGATCCAGGCGTCGAGGCGGGGCCGGTCCGCGAAGATCGGCTGGGCCGCCATCACACCCTCGATGCCGGGCAGGCCGATGCGCGGCTCCTCGCGGGCGAACAGGATCTCGTTCAGCCGCTCGCCGGGCCGGGCGCCGGTATAGGCGATCTCGATCTCGGTGCCGGGCTCGAAGCCCGCGAGCCGGATCATCCGCTCGGCGAGTTCGGCGATGCGCACCGGCTGGCCCATCTTCAGTACGTAGACGGCGGCCTGCTCGCCCCCGTCCGCCCGCGCCTCGCCGTCGGCATGGGAGGCGGCGGTGAGCACGAGGTCGCAGGCCTCGCGCACGGTCATGAAGTAGCGGACCATGTCCGGGTGGGTCACGGTCAACGGGCCGCCCCGGGCGATCTGCGCCTTGAACACCGGCACCACCGAGCCCGCCGAGCCGAGCACGTTGCCGAAGCGCACGGCGATCAGCCGCGTCGGGTGGCCGGGCAGGCGGCCCTGCGCCGCGTCGAGGGATTGGGCGATCATCTCCGCGAAGCGCTTGGTGACGCCGAGTTGCGAGACCGGCTCGATGGCCTTGTCGGTGGAGATCATCACCAGGGCGCGGGCGCGGGCGGCCACGGCGGCCTCGGCCACGTTGAGGGAGCCGAAGACGTTGGTCTTGATGCCCTCCTGCCAGTCCCGTTCGAGGAACGGCACCTGCTTCAGGGCGGCGGCGTGCATCACGTAATCCGGCCGGAAGGCCGCGATCACCGCGAAGGTCCGCTCCCGGTCGCGGATGTCGGCGATGACGCCCGTCACCTCGGCCTGCGCGTCGAGGATCGCCGGGTGGCTGAGGATGCCGTGCAGCGCCGGCTCGGAGGATTCGAGCACCAGCACGGCGGCGGCGCCGAAGGCCACCGCCCGCAGGCAGATCTCCGAGCCGATGGAGCCCCCGCCCCCCGTCACCACCACCCGGCGGCCGGTGAGGAAGCCCTCCAGCCGGGGCCGGTCGATCGCCACGGTCGGGCGCAGCAGCAGGTCCTCGATCTCCAGCGGCGCCAGTTCGGGCCCCTGCGCCCCCTCCCCCAGCCCGACCACGCGGGCGAGCGGCAGGCCGAGGCGCCGCGCGCGGGCGATGAGGTCGTCGGGGGCGGATTCGGGGGCCAGCGCGCTCGGCGCCGCCACCAGCCGGCGGATCGGCTCGCCCCGCGCGCCGCAATCCATCACCACCCGCTCCAGCTCGGTGAAATCACCGAGGACGGGCACGCCGCGCATGTATTGCCCGGCCTCGTCCCGGCGGGGGGACAGGATGCCCTTCGGCGCGAGCTTCTTCACCGCGCCGGATTCGATGGCCCGGAGCAGCACGTCGATGTCGGAGCCGCGCCCGAGGAGCAGGGTCGGCACCGTGGCGGCCTTGGCGTTCGATTGCCGCGAGCGCGTGTATTTCAGGTAGCGGAACGCCGCCCGCGTCCCGCCCAGCAGGAAGATCTGCAACACCCAGTAGAGGGGAATGGCGATCTTGCCGAAGAAGTAGAAGCCGTAGAGATCGGCCGAGACCAGCACCCAGTCGACGACGAGGAGCACCAGGGCCAGCACGCTCGCCGCGCGGACGATGCCCGCGAGGTCCGGCAGGGAGGCGAAGCGCCACTTGGTCCGGTAGAGCCGGAACCGGGCGTAGACGATCCCCGCGACGACGAGGAACGGCGGCAGCAGCAGCGGCAGGGCGTGCAGCCGCTCGGCGAGCATCGCCCCCTGGAAGCGGAACAGGAAGGTCAGCACCACGGCCGCGGCGGTCGCCGCGAGATCGTGGGCCACCATCACCGCGGTCTTGGCGAGGCGCTGCTGCATCGGATCGGCCGGGGGTATCCGCCTCGGGGCCGGGCCTGTCAACGGAGGCGGGCGCCGCAGCCGGGCTCAGGCCGGGGCGAAGTGCCCCCGGTAGCGGGCGCCGATGCGCTCCACCGGCAGCGCCACGAACACGTCCGTGGTGCCGAACTGGCGGTCCACCACGGCGCCGTCGCCGAAGGTGGCGCCGAGCCGCAGGTAGCCCTTGATGAGCGGCGGCAGGGCCTGCAGCGCGGCCTTCGGGTCCACCGCCTCCTTCGAGAGCCGGTCCATCCGCACCGCCCGCTCCGGCAGGGCGCAGGCGCGCCACGCCTCGGGGGCGCGGGCATGGTGGTGCAGGAAGGAGAGCGGCAGGGCGAGGCGGTCCGGGTCCGTCCCCTCCAGGGAGGCGCAGCCGATCAGCGCGTCGATCCGGTGGTGCAGGACGTAGGCGTAGATGCCCTGCCACAGCAGTTCGACGGTGCGCTTGCCCCGGTAGGGCTTCAGCACGCAGGAGCGCCCGAGTTCGAGGAGGCGGCGCCCGCCCTGCGCCGCCAGCACGGGGGAGAGGTCGTACTCGCCCTCGGAGTAGAAGCCGTGATGGCGTTCGGCGACCTCGCCGCGCAGCAGCCGGTAGGTGCCCACCACCTTGGGCCGGGGGGCGCGGAACGGCGTCTTGGCCGGCTTCAGGATGTCGTGGTCGAGCACCAGGAGGTGATCGCACAGGGAATCGTAGGCATCCGCATCCCGCCGGGACAGGGAGGCGAGGCCGGTCGGCACCGCCGACATCTCCTCGTAGAACACCTTGAAGCGCAGGCGCTGCGCCCGGCGGATCTCCGAGCGGCGGGTGGCGAGGCGGACCTCCAGGTTGCCGATGCGCCCGAGGCTGCGGCCCTTGAGGCCGTCCGCGCCGGGGTCCGGCAGGCGGATCGCGTCCGCCTCGGCCAGGACGTCGGCGATCTCGGAGGGCGTCGGCCGGCGCGTCAGCTTGGCGAGCGGCGCCGTGACGCCCCATTGCACGCCCCGGTGCAGCCCGGCACCCAGTGCGGCAACCGCCTCGCGGTGGAACAGATTCGCGGCCATCGCCCCCTCGCCCCGCGCGCCCGACCGGGCGCTGCGGGTTTCGACATCACCATGAGGTGAGCACGGCATTATGACAGTCCGGGCCACATGAAAACGCCCCGGCCGGTGGCCGGGGCGCTCCCTCACGCGGAGGTTGCAGGCGCGCTTACGCGGCCTGACGGTCGCCCTCGAAGACCTGACCCTCGATCACCGGCGCGGTGGGGCGACGGCCCGAGGCGATCTCGATGCGGCGGGGCTTCTTGGCCTCCGGTACCTCACGGACGAGGTCGACGTGGAGCAGGCCGTTCTCGAGGACGGCGCCCGTCACCTGCACATGGTCCGCGAGCTGGAAGCGGCGTTCGAAGGCCCGGGCGGCGATGCCCTGGTGCAGGAACTCGGCGCGCTTCTCGGCCTCGCCCTTGCGCTCGCCGCGCAGGGTCAGGGCATTCTCCCGAACCTCGATCGACAGGTCCTCATCGGTGAAGCCGGCCACCGCGACGGTGATGCGGTAGGCGTTCTCGCCCGTGCGCTCGATATTGTAGGGCGGATAGCTCGGAGCGGTTTCGGTGCTCGCGAACTGATCGAGGGCAGAGAACAGGCGGTCGAAGCCGACGGTGGAGCGATAAAGGGGAGCAAGATCGAACTGACGCATGACATATCCTCTTGAAGAGCAACATGTTCGGTGGTCCGCCCAATGGGCCGGACCGGTCTCTCGTGCCGCCTAAGGGCCGGCACGGATTGGATATCGGGGCGGCGGATCGGGGTCGCAAGACCCTCCGGCGGGCCGGGAAAACGGATTTTTTCCGGGGCGCGGATCAGGCTGCCCCAGGGGCAGTGGCGGGGAGTCGGCACGGGTGACACGGTTCGACGGCAAGGACGGGCCCAAGCCCGCGATGCTCAGCCTGCGCGACACGCCGGGCAACCCGGTCCCGCCGGGCGGGACCATCGTGGCGGTGGGGACGGGGGACGATTGCACCCTGCGCGCGGCGACGTGGCGGCCCACCACGCGCAGCTGCCGGGGCACGGTCACGCTGCTCCAGGGGCGGGCCGAGTTCATCGAGAAGTATTACGAGACGATCCGCGACCTGCGCGGGCGCGGCTTCGCGGTGGTGGCCTTCGACTGGCGCGGCCAGGGCGATTCCGACCGGCGGGTGGACGACCCGCACAAGGGCCATGTCGACCGGTTCGACGATTACCGCCTCGATCTCGCGGCCATCGCGGATTCGGTGCTGACGACGATGCCAGGGCCGCATCTCTGCCTCGCCCATTCCATGGGCGGCTGCGTCGCCCTGACCGGCGCCCTCGACGGCTGGCTGCCGTTCAAGCGCCTCGTGACCGTGGCGCCGATGCTGTCGATCCGCATGATCCGCATGCCGCTCGCGGCCGCGATCCTGGCGCGGGGGCTGCACCGCCTCGGCTTCGGCCGCCGCTACATCCCGTTCGGCAAGCCGGTCTCGATCGCCACCAAGCCCTTCGCCGGCAACCGCCTCTGTCGCGATCCCGAGCGCTACGCCCGCAACGCCGAGGCCGCGCGGCAGGTGGGCGCCGGGGCGGTGGGCGACCCGACCATCGCGTGGCTCGCGGGGGCGTTCCGGGCCATGGCCCGCCTGCGCCATCCCCGCGCCGCGCCGCGCATCACCCTGCCGACGCTGATCGTCGCGGCGGGCGCCGATCCGGTCTGCGGCACGCCCGTCACCGAGCGCTTCGCCGCGCGGCTGAAGGCGGGGCACATCCTCGTGCTGCCGGATGCCCGCCACGAGATCCTGAGCGAGCGCGAGGCGATCCGGCAGGATTTCTGGGCGGCCTTCGACGCCTTCATGCCGGGCACCGACCTCCCCACCCATGCGGAGGTCGCGCAGCACGCGGCGCCCGTGCCGGTCTAGCCCGCGAGGGCGGGGTCGATGTCGCGGGGGCGGACGAAATGCTCCAGCCGGCCCCGGCTCGGCGCGACGCCGGCCCAGGTCCCGGCCTCGAAGTCGATCACCGCGAAGGCGGCGGTGGGGAACTCGCTCGCCAGCAGGGCGCGCAGGCCCCGGGGGCCCTGCCCCGCCAGCATCACCGCGAGGTCGCCGAGGCCGGGATTGTGCCCGACGACGATGAGCGTGCCCGCCTCGTCCGGCGCGGCGCGGATCGCGGCGAGGATGTCCTCGGCGGCGGCCTCGTAGATCTCCGGCACGGTCTCGTCGCGCGGGTCGCCGAGGGCGCCCTTCACGGCGGCCCAGGTCTCGCGCGTGCGCTGCGACGGCGAGACGAGGGCGAGGTCCGGGCGCAAGCCCTCCGCCGCGATCCGCTCGCCGACGACGGGCGCCGCCCGCTTGCCGCGCTTGTTCAGGGGCCGTTCGAGGTCCCGCACGCCCGCCGGCCGGTCGGACTTGGCATGGCGGAGGAGGATGAGGCGGCGCATGGCGATGGGATCCGTCATCCCTTCCGCCCCTCGCGCCGGGTCATGAAGGCGAGCTTCTCGAACAGGCTGACGTCCTGCTCGTTCTTGAGGAGCGCCCCGTGCAGCGGCGGGATGAGCTTGCGGCCGTCCTGCTCGCGCAGGGTCTCGGGGGTGATGTC
>Ga0182229_1000324_pt1 | contig 12537 bp, 12 predicted proteins | sample G6R1MG_32_FD_129663 | JGI IMG/M metagenome (GOLD analysis project Ga0182229, IMG submission 129663) | Miscanthus phyllosphere microbial communities from Michigan, USA - G6R4_MAIN_07NOV2016_LD1 MG | ecosystem: Host-associated > Plants > Phyllosphere > Phylloplane/Leaf | place: USA: Michigan...
CTGTTGCTCACGGTGCCTGTCTTCCTGGCGATCTCGTATTTCGCTGTGCGCTACCGGGAGGGCGTGGACGCCGACCGCGACACCTCCAATCAGCGCTCGTTCCTGATCGAGATCAGCTGGATGCTGATCCCGTTCCTCCTGACGCTGATCTTCTTCGTCTGGGGCGCGCGGATCTTCGTGGAATCGAAGAATCCGCCACCGGACGCCATGACGGTCGAGGCGATCGGACGCCAGTGGATGTGGAAGTACCAGCATCCGACGGGCCAGTCCGAGATCAACGATTTGCATGTGCCGATCGATCAGCCGATCCACATCCGCCTGACCTCGCAGGACGTGATCCACGCCTTCTACCTGCCGGCCCTGCGCATCCAGATGGGTGTCGTGCCAGGCCGCACCACCGACCTCTGGTTCAAGGCCAACCGCACAGGCACCTACCGGCTGTACTGCTCGGAATATTGCGGCACCGACCATTCGCTGATGGGCGGCAACCTCACGATCATGACGCAGGGCGAGTACCAGGAGTGGCTAACTCATTCGGGCGCCCAGCAATCGGCCCCGGCCGCCGGTCGCGCGCTCTACGAGTCCTACGGCTGCGCCTCCTGTCACGATCCCGGAGCGACGGTGAAGGCGCCCCGCCTCGCTGGCCTCTACGGCTCGCAGGTCGAACTTGAGGGGGGACGCAAGATCGTTGCCGACGAGGAGTACCTGCGCGCCAGGATCCTCAACCCAAACGAGAACCGGCTGGCAGCAGGATACAAACAGATCATGCCGAGCTTTGCCGGGGTGATTCCTGCCGACGACCTCGCCCGGATCGTCGATTACCTGAAAGCCTACCACTCCACCGAGGGCGAGGCCCGACCATGACCGCAGGCTCGATCGACGCCGGCCTCTCGGGCCGTGATCCCCACACACCGGAATCGACGCTGGACCGGCCTAGGGACTACCTGCACGCGCAATCCACCCTGCGCTCGTGGTTCCTCACCACCGACCACAAGCGCATCGCGATCCTGTACCTCACCAGCATCACGTTGTTCTTCATCATCGGTGCGGTGGCGGCGGGCGTCGTGCGCCTCGCGCTGGTCGTGCCCAACGGAGCAATTCTGAATAACGACAACTATAACAAGGCCTTCACCCTGCACGGCGTGGTGATGGTATGGTTCTTCCTGATTCCGTCGATCCCGGCGACCTTCGGCAACTTCCTGATCCCACTGATGATCGGGGCCAAGGATCTTGCCTTCCCCAAGCTTAACCTGACGAGCTGGTACATCTTCATGGCGGGCGCGCTGTTCACCATGATCTCGGTGGTGCTCGGAGGGATCGACACCGGCTGGACCTTCTACGCCCCGCTTTCCACGGCCTTCTCCAATACCTGGGTTCTGCCCGCGCTGATCGGGGTCACCATCGTCGGCTTCTCCTCGATCCTGACGGGGCTCAACTTCGTCGTCACGATCCACACCATGCGCGCGCCGGGCATGACGTGGTTCCGCCTGCCGATCTTCGTGTGGACGCACTACGCCACCAGCCTGATTTTCCTGCTGGCCACCCCGGTCATCACCGTCGCCCTGATCCTGCTCGTGGCCGAGCGCGCCTTCCACGTCGGCGTGTTCGATCCGGCCTATGGCGGCGATCCGGTGCTGTTCCAGCACCTGTTCTGGTTCTACTCGCATCCGGCCGTCTACATCATGGTCCTGCCGGGCATGGGCGTGATCTCCGAGATTGTTCCCGCCTTCGCCCAGAAGAAGCTGTTCGGCTACAAGTTCGTGGCCTACGCCGCGATCGGGCTGGCCTCGGTGACGTTCTTCGTCTGGGGCCACCACATGTTCGTCAACGGACAGAGCGATCTGGCGAGCCTTGTCTTCTCTGGCCTTTCCTTCGCGGTGGCGGTGCCCTCCGCAGTGAAGGTCTACAACTGGACTGCGACGATCCATAAGGGATCCTTGCGCCTCGACACGCCGATGCTCTACGCGATGGGCTATATCGGCCTGTTCGTGCTCGGCGGCCTGACCGGCCTGTTCCTCGCCACGCTCGCCATCAACCAGCACATTCACGCCACCTACTTCGTGGTGGCGCATTTCCACTACATCATGGTCGGCGGCACGGTGCTGGCGTTCCTGGGCGGGCTGCACTTCTGGTGGCCGAAATTCACCGGCCGGATGTACAACGAGTCTTGGGGCCGGGTCTCGGCGCTGCTGATCTTCATCGGCTTCAACGTGACCTTCTTCCCGCAGTTCATCCTCGGCTATCTCGGTATGCCACGGCGCTATGCGACCTACCCGGCTGAGTTCCAACTGCTCAACGTGCTCTCGTCGGCTGGTGCCACAATTCTCGCTGCGGGTTACATCTTCCCGATGCTCTACCTCGTCTACTCGATCTGGTGGGGACGGCGCGCGCCGGGCAATCCCTGGCAGGCCAAGGGACTGGAATGGGAAACCACCTCCCCGCCGCCGACCCTCAACTTCATCACGCCGCCGAAAGTGCCCAATCAGCCCTACGACTACCCGATCAAGGTGACCGAGACCGGGGGGACGCCTGCGTGAATAGCCGAGGCGCCGCACACCACGACGGGGCGAAGGTCGGCATCGAACTCGCCCATCATTTCGAGACCGTCGAGCAGCAGCGCTACGCTGCCACCCTCGGGATCTGGGCGTGGCTGCTCACCGAACTGTTGCTCTTTGCTGCCCTGTTCCTAACGGCGCTGATCCTGCGCGTGACCCATCCAGAAGCAGTCAAGCTCGCCACCGGGCACCTCAAGTTCTGGATCGGCGCGGTCAACACCGTGGTGCTGATCTGCTCGTCGCTCACCATGTCGGCGGCGATCGAGTTCTCGCGCATGGGCTGGCAGCGGGCGATGGTGCGCGCCATGCTAGCCACCGCCGGGCTCGGCACCCTGTTCCTTCTCCTCAAGGGCTATGAGTACTACGCCGACTACGAGGAGCACATGATGCCGTTCCTCTCGCGCCGTCCTTACGAACTGCACGAGAGCCCGGCCTCGCGTCTGTTCGTGAACCTGTACTACGTGGCGACCTCGTTGCACGCGCTGCACCTTTTCACCGGCATCGGCCTGCTGCTCGGCATGACCTGGATGGCCTCCAAGGCTGGGTTCCTGTCTCGTCACCAGAACTGGATCGAGGTCTACGGCCTGTACTGGCACTTCATCGACCTAATCTGGATCATCGCGTTTCCCGTGCTCTACGTGGTCAACCGGTGAAGCCAATGCGCAATCCCCTCGATGCCCTGTCGCGCGAGGACCGGGCGTTGGCGATCCGGCACCTGCGCCGCCCGATCCTAACCTCCCTCGCACTGCTGGCGCTGCTCGCCATCAACGTTACGCTGGGCGCCACCCTTCCCTTCGAGCAGGTTTGGATCGTCGAGTTGCTCGTGGTCACGGTGATGGCCTCGCTGATCATCCTCGTGTCCATGGAGACGCTGCACGAGCCGCCGCTGGTCAAGCTGTTTGCCGGCATCGGCTTCTTCTGGGTCGCGATCCTGTTCGCGATGACGCTGACCGATTACCTGTCGCGCTGACGGCGGCCCCTCCCGTCAAATGAGAGCTCCCGGGATTGTAGCCTCGCCGGGTCGGCCGTAGTTTGCGGGCGATCCCGTCGAGGGGATCGCGGGCCGGCGGATATCGTCCGCACCGACCGCCGCCCCGCGCGCCGCCGATCCCAACCACGAACTGCAAGACCTCTATGTGCGAACTGCTCGGCATGAGCGCCAACGTGCCCACCGACATCCGCTTCTCGTTCGCGGCGCTGGCCAAGCGCGGCGGGGAGACCGGACCGCACGCCGACGGCTGGGGCATCACCTTCTACGAGGGCGGCGGCTGTCGCTCGTTCCACGACGCGGAGCCGAGCGCGAAGTCGGAACTGGCCAAACTGCTGCGCAACTACGCGATCAAGAGCCTCGTAGTGATTGCCCACGTGCGCAAGGCCAATCGCGGGCGCGTCAGCCTGGAGAATACCCATCCCTTCGGTCGGGAACTGTGGGGTCGGGCCTGGACCTTCGCCCATAACGGCCAGCTCAAGGGCGTGAAGCGCTTGCCGCTGGGCCGCTTCGAGCCGGTCGGCTCCACCGACAGCGAGCACGCCTTCTGCTGGATGCTGTCGCGGTTGCAGGCGCGCTGGCCCCGCCGTCCCAGGGACTCCCAGATCGAGGCCATGATCGCCGACCTCGCCCGGCAGCTCGGCGGGATGGGGGTGTTCAACATGCTGCTGTCCGACGGCCGCACTCTCTACGCCCATTGCGGCAAGCGTTTGTGCTACCTCACCCGCTGCGCGCCCTTCGGCACCGCGACGCTCATCGACGAGGATTGGCGGGTCGACTTCGCGCAGGAGACGAGCAAGACTGACGTGGTGACAATGATTGCCACCCGCGCGCTGACCCGCGACGAGACTTGGACTGAGCTTGAGCGCGGCGACACGCTGATCCTGTCGCAGGGAGCCGTTCGCCTGCTCCGGTCGGGCGCCAAGCGGGCGGTGGCGTTGGCAACACCCTGCAGCTGCGGTCAGGGCGGGGAGACGGCGGCACCCTAACGTGACGGGGGCCGTTCGAAGCTCGGCTGTTGGGGTGCGCTCCCGCGCGCGATGCGCTACACTGGCGTAAAATCGGGTCTCGTCGCGATGACCCTTCCACCCTCGCACGCTGCCCGCCGACAGACGCCAAAACTCCCTACGCCAAGAGCCATCATGCGCAACGACACCGACGCGACACTGGATCGTTCCCCGGCCGAGTCCGATGTCCGGCCGAACCTCTCGGCCACCATCCGCACCCACCTGGGCGATCACCTGCGCACTGTCTACGACCGGATCGTCGTCGACGACGAGACCACGACGCGCTTCGCCGATCTGATCGGCAAGCTCGAGGCGGCGCTCAAGGCTCAGGGCGAGCGGATCGACCCGGACTTCCGCAACGGATTGCTCGCGGCGGTGCCCTCCCTGCGTGCCTTCGCCCTGTCGCTGACCTCGAACCCGGCCCGTTCGGACGATCTCGTGCAGGACACGCTGATGAAGGGCTGGCAGCACCGCGCCCGCTTCCAGCCCGGCACCAACCTGAACGCGTGGCTGTTCACGATCCTGCGCAACATCTTCTACTCGGACCACCGCAAGCGCGTGCGCGAGGTCGAGGATCAGGACGGCTCCTACGCCGCGCGCCTCGCCACCGCTCCGCACCAGGGCGACCGGCTCGACGTGGAGGATCTCCAGACCGCGCTCGCCAAGCTACCGCCGGACCAGCGCGAGGCGCTGGTGCTGGTGGGCGCCGAGGGCGTCTCCTACGAGGAGGCCGCCACGATCATGGGCTGCAAGGTCGGGACCGTGAAGAGCCGCGTCAGCCGGGCTCGTGGCCGGCTCGCCGAACTGCTGGGTTACGACGAGGAGGATCTGGGTTCCGACCGCTTCATCCAGTCGGCGATGCCCAAGGACGCCTGAGGTCGCGCCCGCGGGAATCTGTGCCTCGGCGACTGGACGTGCAGGTGCCGGGGACGAAACACATAAAGTCGTCGATACGCCGCCTGGAGATGATTTTCTGTATCGACCTGATCCTTTGAGAAAGCCCTTCCGGGCTCGATTTTTTGCATCCATCCCGAGGGACTCGGCGTTAGGGAGCCAAGCTCTGGCCGCATGCGGCGGTCCGGAGATCACATCGAACGGAGAGCGTTCTCATGACGATGAAGACCCTATTCGCAGTTTCCCTGCTCGCCCTGGGCCTGCCCATGGCCGCGCAGGCCCAGGGTACGATCCGCGGTGCCGAGCGTGGCGCCCAAGATGGTGGTGACGCCGCCGGCCCGATTGGGGCGATCGTTGGCGGGGCCGTCGGCGCGGCGACCGGTACCGTGGGCGGTATCCTGGGTGTGGAAGACCGCCCCCGCTTCCGTTCGTACATTCGCGAACGCAACGTGCGATCCTACGATTACGACGGCCGAGTGGCGGTCGGTGCTACCTTGCCCGATGACGGCGTGACCTACTACGACGTGCCGAGCGACTACCAAGTCGCCCGGGGTACCCGCTACACCGTCGTGAACGACCGCCCCGTGCTGGTCGATGGCCGTCGTCGCGTGATCGAGGTGATCGATTAGCCGAGAGGGTCAGGCGGCTCAGCCTTATCCGATATTGCGAGCCCTCGGCGTATCCGCGCCGAGGGTTTATTTGCTTGAACGATGCTTCCCATCGAAGATTGCGCAACGCTTGACGGGTCCGGCCGTTGAACTGTCCGTGAGGCCAAGAACTCCGATCGGGATTGAACGATGACACGCAACGACGAGCCGGAGGCCGACGTCGCTCTGCCTGAGCCTGTCCGTGACCATCTCGGACAGCAGTTGCGCGCGGCCTACCCGGTGACGACGGAACAACCGCAGTTCCTGGGCGACGAGGCGGTGGTCCCGCCCGTCTTCGCTCCACAGATCGAGCGCCTGGAAACTCGCCTGAAGACGCATGAGGAAGGCACCGAGGCGGTCGAGCACGCCCTCGACAAAATTCTCGACGCGTTCGGCGTGGCGCCCCCGCCCAGCGCCTTGCCTTCCAAGGTTGGTCAGGCGAACGAGCCTGATCGCGCAGGCTCTGTCATTTGTAGCCAAACGCCTGGATGATTGCCGGGCAAAGTATCACCACAAACAGGACTGGCAGGAAGAACAGGATCATCGGCACGGTCAGCTTTGGCGGGAGCGCGGCTGCTTTCTTCTCGGCCTCCGTCATCCTCTGATCGCGGCTCTCCTGGGCGAGTACGCGCAACGCCTGACCCAGCGGCGTTCCGTAGCGCTCAGCCTGGATCAGCGCTGTCGAGAGAGACTTCACCGATTCAAGTCCGATCCGGTTCGCGACGTTCTCGTAGGCAGTGCGGCGGTCCGGGAGATAGGACAGTTCCGCAGTTGTCACCGCGAGTTCCTCCGCTAGGACGACCGACTGGCTCGCGATCTCGAGGCCCACCCGGCGGAAAGCGTGCTCGGGAGACATCCCCGACTCCACACAGATCAATGTCAGGTCGAGGGCGTCGGGCCACGCTCGCCTGATCTCCGCCTGCCGCTTGCTGGTCAGGTTCTTGAGATAGATCTCCGGCAGTTTGATCCCGATAAAGGCGAACAGGATCACGAGTCCGAGCCGGATCATGACCGGCTGGTCGATCGCTTTGAGTACGAATAGGTAGATGATCGCCGCTGTCGTCAGCACGATGGGGGTAACGAGGCGGAAGAACAGGAAGGCGGTCTCGGCACTCGTTGCCCGATAGCCGGCCATGACCAGCTTCGCTTTGGCGGTGTCGGTTCCGAGCCAGCGGTCGAGACTCAATTGCTCGACAACGCGCTTCATGTAGACCTTTGGCTCGGCCCGCAGCGTGACTTTGCTTGCCAAGCGCTCGCGCTCGCGCCGCCTGATCTGCTCCCGCTCGTCGCTCACGAGCTTCATCCGCTTACCGAGCGGGTCTGTCTCGATCAGGGGCTGCAGGAGCGCGAAGGCCGTGGCCGCTGCGGCGATGGCGGTCAGGAACATGCCGGCGGCGCGTTGGTTCAAGATGGTCTCGGCAGCCTCAAGCATCGGTCATCATACGCGAACGTCCCGCGCTCCTTCTGGATGGGTCACCCTTGAAGTCGATCGATCCCCCCGGGGACGACGGATTTCGATTATGTGCGAACGCGTCCCGGGATCAGATGTCGAAGCTGATCATCTTCTTCATCGTGAAGATGCCCAGTGACATCCAAATCGCCGATAAGGAAAGGGCGATCTTTCCCAGTGTCGTTGTCCAAAGCAAGGAGATGTAGTCGGGGCTGGAGAAATAGGTAATCACGGCAACGGTGAACGGGAGTGCTGCGATGATCGCTGCGGATGCCTTGGCTTCCATGCTCATCGCCTGGACCTTGCCAGCCATCTTACGACGTTCGCGCAACACGCGGGACAGGTTGCCGAGCGCTTCCGTGAGGTTTCCGCCGGACTTCTGCTGGATCCCGATCACCACCGCGAAGAAGTTGACCTCGGTGAGCGGCACGCGTTCGTACATGCGTTGAATTGCATCGTTCATCGGCAGCCCCATGGCCTGCGCCTCGATCGCCGCCCGGAATTCGCTACGCAGTGGATCCTTCGCCTCGCGGGAGATGATGCGCAGGCAGTCTCCCAGGGGGATGCCCGAGCGCAATCCGCGCACGATCACATCCATGGCGTTCGGTAATTCGACGATGAAGGCGGCACAACGCCGCTTCGTCCGGAACTTGAGGATCCAGAGAGGCAAGCCGAAGCCTCCGGCGAACAGCGCGCCGATCACGGTTAGGGGACTTCCCGTCAGGATCAGCGCCAGTACGGCCGACGCTACCGCGAGGATGACGGAGACGACGACGTATTGCCGACGGCTCCAAGCGAGCCCGGCACGCGCAATCTTCATCTCCAACGGAACCTTCTTGGCGTCCTTCTTCGCCTCGAGTTCCTTGAGGCTCTTGGCCACCTGCTCGCGGCGATTGACGGCCACGACCCGATCGGCTGCGCTCCGCCCCGTGCCGAGCGCCTTACGTCGTTGCTGCGCCCGCTTGTCGCCTGCCAGCAATGGCATGAGGATGACGTAGCCCACGGCGCCGGCTGCGACTGCGACGAGACCCGCGGCAAGCGGAACGTTGGCCGCGCTCATGGTTCTTCCTCGCTGCGGACGGCCGCGTCGAGGGCCTCTGCCAGCGCTTTCTCTTCACCGTAGTAGCGCGCCCTCTCCCAGAAGCGCGGTCGGCCGATCCCGGTGGAGCGGTGACGGCCGATCAACTTGCCGCCGGAATCCTCGCCGAGGATGTCGTAGACGAACAGATCCTGCGTGATGATGACGTCGCCCTCCATCCCCATCACCTCGGTGATGTGGGTGATGCGTCGCGAGCCGTCCCGCATGCGCATCGCCTGGATGATCACGTCGATCGAGCCGGTGATCATCTCGCGCAGGGTACGTGACGGGAGGGTGAAGCCGCCCATGGTGATCATCGACTCGATGCGCGACAGGCATTCGCGCGGCGAGTTCGCGTGGAGAGTACCCATCGAGCCGTCGTGGCCGGTGTTCATGGCCTGGAGCAGATCGAATGCCTCCGGCCCGCGCACCTCGCCGACGATGATGCGTTCGGGGCGCATGCGCAGACAGTTCTTGACGAGGTCGCGCATGGTGACTTGGCCCTGGCCCTCCATGTTCGGCGGGCGCGTCTCCAGGCGGACCACGTGGGGTTGCTGAAGCTGCAGTTCGGCCGCGTCCTCGCAGGTAATGATGCGCTCGTCCTGCTCGATGAAGGCCGTCAGGCAGTTCAACAAAGTGGTCTTGCCCGAACCGGTGCCGCCCGAGATTACGACGTTGCAGCGCACCTTGCCGATGATCTGAAGAATCTTGGCCCCTTCGGGCGAGATCGCACCGAACCTCACGAGTTGGTCCAGGGTGAGCTTGTCTTTCTTGAACTTTCGGATCGTCAGCACAGGGCCGTTCAGGGCCAGCGGCGGTGCGATCACGTTGACGCGGGAGCCGTCGGGCAAGCGTGCGTCGCAGATCGGCGAAGCCTCGTCGACCCGGCGTCCGACTTGGCTGACGATGCGCTGACAAATGTTCATCAACTGTTGATTGTCGCGGAAGCGCACCGAGGTGAGCTGGATCTTGCCGGCGACCTCGATGAACGTGCGCTCGGCCCCGTTGACCATCACGTCGGCGATGTCGTCGCGCACGAGCAACGGCTCCAGGGGGCCGTAACCGAGGACGTCGTTGCCGATGTCGTCGAGCAGTTCCTCCTGCTCGGAGATCGACAGGACGATGTTCTTGAGGCCGATGATCTCCGAGACGATGTCGCGAATCTCTTCGCGCGCCGCCTCGTTTTCGAGGCGGGCTAGCTGGCCGAGGTCGATCGCCTCGATCAGCGCTCCGAAGATCATGCTCTTCGTACGAAAATACTCCTCGGATTTCGGCGCAGGCTGCGGCGGTGGCGCGGCCGGTCGCGAATGCGCTCCCGAATCCGGCCGGGTCCGGGCCGAGTCGTCCTGTACGAGCACCGGCGGCGTCTGCCGGCTCTCCCGTGCGGGCACGGGGACCGGAGCTGGAGCGGCGTTGGACCTACGACCGAACATGCCGACGCGCCTTCATCTCAGGACGCCTTCTTGCGCGAGAGCCGCGACAGCAGCGGTTCCAGTAAGTTCGAACGCGAACGGCGGGACTCGACGCGTCCGGTCAGGAGGGCGGCAAGTTCGGCGAAGATCTCGGCGGGCTTTGCGTTGGCCTGCACCTCGGCAATCATCTGGCCGTTGTTGGCGGCGGTCCCGAACAGGGCCGGTTCGAAGGGGATCGCCGCGGCCAGGGTGGTGTCGAGCGCCTTGGCGAACTCCGCCGCGCCGATCTCCGGCCGCTTGGGCATGCCGGTTCCGTTGAGCACGATGCGGGCGTTGCGGTCGTTCGGGCGGTGCTGCCCGAGCAGCGAGAGCAGGTTCTTGACGTTGCGCAACGAGGCGAGGTCGGGCCCGGCGACGATCACGATCTCGTCGGCCGAGATCAGCATCCGCCGCGACCAGGCCGACCACTGGTGGGGCACGTCGAGGACCACGCAGGGCACGGCGGCGCGCAGCAGGTCAAGCAGGCCATCGAAGGCCTGCTCGGACAGGTCGACGGTCCGGTCGAGGGTCGCAGGGGCGGAGAGCAAACTGAGGTTGTCACTGCATTTGGACAGCAGCCGGTCGAGGAGGTTCGCATCGAGGCGCTCGGGGGCGAACACCGCCTCGGCGATTCCCTGCGGCGGATCCTGGTTGAAGTTGAGGCTTGCGGTGCCGAAGGCGATGTCGAGGTCGGCGATCACCGTCGAGGTGCCGTGCCCCCGCGCGACCGTCCAGGCGATGTTCTGGGCGATGGTCGAGGCCCCGATGCCGCCCTTGGCCCCGTAGACCGCGATGGTGCGGCCGACCGGCTTGGCGCCGGGGGCGGTGAACAGGTCGGAGACCGCCGCGATCAGGTTCACCGGCTCCACCGGTGCCATCAGGTAATCGCTTACGCCGCGCTGCATGAACTGGCGGTAGAGCTGCACGTCGTTGACGTGACCCACCACGATGAGCTTCGTGCCCTCGTCGCAAACCTCGGCCAGGGCGTCCAGGCATTCCAGGGGGCGCGACTTCATGCTGCTGATCTCGATCAGCACCACGTTGGGCGTGGGCGCATTCCGGAATGCTTCGAGGGCGGCCGCGCCCCCGCCCATCTGGACCTTGACGTGCGCCTTCTGCATGCGCCTGTCCGTGACGATCCCCTCGACGAGACCCGCGGTCTCCGCCGTCTCGCAGAACGCTTGAATCGTGATCCGGGGAACGGGGGCGATGATGCGATCAGGGGCCTCGGTCGGGTCCGGCATGTCTCGTCTTCCGGTTCGCGATGCCTGCGTCATACGGCAGGTCGGCTTAGGGGCGGAGGCTCTGAACGGCTCTCAGTTGCCGCTGACCTGAGAGCCGACGTTCGCCGATCCATCCTGGCGCCATGTGGTTGACGGATCGTTGCCGTCGCGCAGCTTGTTGATCACCTTGACCCGGCGAACGGTATCGATCCGGCCCTCGCCGCGCCCGCGCACGAGATCGACCGGGTCGGCGGCTTGGGCGGCGATGTTTGCCCTGACGGAGCAGCCGTGATTCCAGTAGGGCTCGTTGCGCAGGTCGAAGCCGGGCTCGCTGGTGCCGAGATCCTGCGGCCACAATCCGCATTGGCTGGCGGCCTTCGCCTCCATGCGCTGGAAGCTCAGACGGACGGGGGCCGCGAGCAACGGATTGGCGACAGGATAGCCGGACACGACGACGGCGCCGGCAGGGATGCCGGTCTGCATTCCGAGGCTGCGGATCAGCCCGCCCGTGCGCTCCACGGCGGGAGCGAGGCCTGGTGACACGCCCCGTGGCATCTCGATCACCAGGGTTCCACGACCGTATCGCCGGAACTCAAGCAGGAACGCCTCGACGTCCGAGGTCTGGCGCGGATCGATATGACCGGTCCCCGTCGGGAACACGTCGAGGGTCCGGGGGCCGTCGGACAGCACGTAGGGGTGCCGTGTCCGGACGTCGTGCGGATAGAGGGAGCCGGTGGTGTCGACCCGGTCGCCGCGGCAGGCGCCGAGCGACCCGGCGACGAGGGCCAGTGCGACCAGGGCAAGCGGCGAGCGGGACGGGGGAGGAAGGGTCATCGGTTGCGATCCTGATGCGGCTCGGCCGTGCCTGCCGGCGGTCGGACGGGGGCGGGACAAAGGCTGGCGGGACGAGGGTCGGGAAGGGTCAGTCGGCGATGAAGCCGACCGAGCCGCGGAAGGCCGGTCCGGCCGGTGCCCGTCCGGCCACGCCGTAGATGCGGTTGAGCTTGCCCAGCAGCACGCCCTGCGGGTCGGTGGCCGGGACGAAGCCGTCGTCGGGCCGCGAGACCTGGGCGGGCTGCATCGGTTTGGCGATGATCGGCGTCACCAGGATCATGAGTTCCGTCTCCTGGCGCTGGTAGTCGCGGGAACGGAACAGGGCGCCCAGGATGGGCAGGTTGATCAGTCCGGGCAGCCCGCTGATTGCCTGCTTGCTGACCTGCTGGATCAGGCCCGCGGTCATCATC
>Ga0182229_1000325_pt1 | contig 12528 bp, 15 predicted proteins | sample G6R1MG_32_FD_129663 | JGI IMG/M metagenome (GOLD analysis project Ga0182229, IMG submission 129663) | Miscanthus phyllosphere microbial communities from Michigan, USA - G6R4_MAIN_07NOV2016_LD1 MG | ecosystem: Host-associated > Plants > Phyllosphere > Phylloplane/Leaf | place: USA: Michigan...
CGGACGCCTGACGCCCCCTACGACAAAGGAACCTCTACACCCCCTCCGAGCGCATGGAGGGGGTGTAGAGGTTCCTTTGTCGTAGGGGGAGGTCGGGGCGGTCACGCCGCCAAGCGGTAGCCCATCCCCCGGACGGTCTCGATGCGGGCGGCGCCGAGCTTCTTGCGCAGGTACCGCACGTAGACGTCGACGACGTTGGAGCCGGGGTCGAAGTCGTAGCCCCAGACGTGCGAGAGCAGCTGCTCGCGGGCCAGCACCTGGCCGGGGTGGCGCAGGAAGGTCTCGGTGAGCGCGAACTCCCGGGCGGAGAGGTCCACGGTCCGGCCGGCGACGTGGGCCCGGCGGGTGCGCAGGTCCAGCGACAGGTCCCCGACGGTGAGCACGGTCAGCTCGGCGTCCTGCCCGCGCGGGGCCAGCCGCAGCCGCACCCGGGCCAGCAGCTCCTCGAAGCGGAACGGCTTGGGCATGTAGTCGTCGGCCCCGCCCTCCAGGCCCGCGACGGTGTCGGTGACGGAGTCCCGCGCGGTGAGCACGATGACCGGGATGGTGCAGCGCTCGGCCCGCAGCGCCCGGAGGACGGCGAACCCGTCGAGCACCGGCAGCCCGATGTCGAGCACCATCAGGTCGTGCTCGCCGCTGCGGGCGGCGTCCCGGGCGGCGAGCCCGTCCCCGACCACCGTCACGGTGAACCCGTTGGCCTTGAGGCCCTTCTCCACGAACGACGCGATGCGCGGTTCGTCCTCGGCGATCAGCACACGGCTCACGGGTGGTCTCCAACGGGTTCGGGGACGTCGGCGGTCGCCGTCGACTCGTCGACGGTGGTGTCGGGGGACGGCGGGGCCAGCTGCGCGGGCAGCACGAGGGTGAAGGTGGCGCCGTGGCCGGGGACGGAGTCCAAGGCGACCCGGCCGCCGTGCGCGACCGCGATCGCGCTGACGATCGACAGCCCCAGCCCTGCGCCGTCGGTGCGCCGGGCACCGGCCTGCCCGCGGCCGAAGCGCTCGAACACCCGCTCCCGGTCCTCGGCGGCGACGCCGGGGCCGCTGTCGGCGACCCAGAAGCGCAGTTCGTCGCCGGTGAGCCGGCTGCCGAGGCCGATCCGGTCGCCGGGTGACGTCACGTGCACCGCGTTGTCGGCCAGCGCCACGACGGCCTGGGTGACCCGTTGCGGGTCGAGCACCGCGTCGAGGTCGGCGACGTGCTCGAGCACCCACTGCCGGTCGCCCAGCCCGCCGACCTTGGACACCACCTCGGTGGTGAGCGCGGCGACGTCGACCGGACGCGGCTGCACGAAGGCCGGCTGCTCGGCCTTGGCCAGCAGCAGCAGGTCCGAGACGATCCGGTTCATCCGGTCCAGCTCGTCGTCGACCAGCGCCACGGTCTCGCGCACGTCGGCCGGGTCGGTGGGGTCGAGCACCTCGAGGTGGCCGCGCACGATGGTGATCGGCGTCCGCAGCTCGTGCCCGGCGTCGTCGACGAACCGGCGCTGGGCGGCGACCCCGGTCTCGACCCGGTCCAGCATCGCGTTCACCGAGCGGGACAGGTCGGCGAGCTCGTCCCCGGGCCCGTCGGGCACGTCGATCCGGCCGGACAGGTCGGTCTCGGTGATCCCCTGCGCGGTGGCGGCGACATCGGCGACCGGCCGCAGGATCCGGCCCGCCACCACCCAGGCGCCGCCCGCGGCGGCCAGGGAGGTCAGCAGGCCGACCAGCAGCATCAGGCGGGCGGTCTCGTCGGCGGGCTGGCGTTCGGCGTCGGCGAAGAAGGCCGCGACGACGACGCCGGTCTCCGCGCTGCCGGTCAGCGCCACCGGGACGGCGACGTACAGCACCTCGCCGGCGCCGGAGGCGTAGCTGCCCGACCGGACGTCGGTGACCGAGCCGACCAGCTCGGTGAACGCGGCGTCCTGGGACAGCAGCACCGGCGCCTCGATGCGGCTCTGGAAGCGGTACACGCCCTCGACGTAGCCGAGGAACTTCTCGTTCGGCCGGGCCTGGTTGTAGCTGATCACCGTCTGCAGCACGTCGGCCACCGAGGCGAAGGGCTGCCCGGTGCGCGGGTCGAGGCCGGTGTCGACCAGGGCCCGGAACTCGGTCACCTCGGCCCGCAGCGACGCCGCCATCCGCTCGTCGGTCTCCCGCACCAGGATCCGCCAGGTCAGCAGGGTGACCGTGGCCAGGGAGAGCAGCACCAGCAGCAGGACCCAGCCGATGATCCGGGTGCGGGCAGCACGGGGCGCCCACCGTCGCCGGCCCCGGCTGCTGCGCTCAGTCCTCACCGTCGTCGTCAACGTCGTCGGCGTCGTCGGTGTCCCCGTCAGCGTCATCGTCGCCGCCGTCGTCGTCGCCGTCGTCGTCCACCGGCGGGGGCGGGACGACGTCGGTGGGGGTCACCGGGGTGTCCGGCGGGGGCGGCTCGACCGTGGGCGTGGGCTCCGGCGTCGGGACGACGGAGGGCAGCGGGACGGTGATCGGGGCCGGCTCGGGGCCGGGGTCACCGGCGGCCGGCCGCAGCGCCACCCAGCCCAGCCCGAGGACGGCGACGAGGACCAGGGCCCCCGCCACCAGCCACAGGACCGACCGGGTGCGCACGGTCCGACGGTGGAGCAGGGTGGTGACCTCCTGGTGAGAACCCGATGAGAGGACTCTCATGTCCGCAGCACCGCAGCAGGTCTCCGTCCCGCTGAGCGACGGGCGGTCCATGCGCGCGCTGGTGGTGCGCCCCGACGGGGAGGCCCCCGCGGGCGGCTGGCCGGGGGTCCTCGTCGTGCACGAGGCCTTCGGGCTGACCCCGGAGATCACCGAGGTGGGCCGCACCTTCGCCGACCGGGGCTGGGTGGCCGTCGTCCCCGACGTGTTCAGCGCCGGGAACAAGCTGGGCTGCCTGGTCCGGTCGATGCGGGAGATGGTCGGCGGCCGACCCGGCGCGGTGGTCGACGACCTCGTCGCCGTCCAGCAGTGGCTCGGGGCCCGCGACGACGTGGACGGCGACCGGACGACGGCGATCGGCTTCTGCATGGGCGGTGCCTTCGCCCTGCTCATCGGCTCGCTGGCGCCCGCCGGGCTGCGCGCTGTGAGCGCCAACTACGGCCAGCCGCCGGCCGAGGACCTCGACCTGACCCGCTGCCCGCCGGTGATCGCCAGCTACGGCGAGCGGGACAGGACGCTGTCGGGGGCGGGGCCGACCATGGAGTCGCGGTTGACCGCGGCCGGGGTCGAGCACGAGGTGAGCACCTACCCGGGTGCGGCGCACTCGTTCCTGACCGGGGACCACAGGCTGCTGGGGTTCGTGCCGCTCCCGGGGACGTCGTACGTGACCAGCGCCGCCGAGGAGGCCTGGCCGCGGATCTTCGACTTCCTCGAGCGGCACACCGCGGTCAGGACCTGACCGCGGTCACCGCCCACAGCGGGTCCCCGCGCCGTCCGGGCGGGGTGCGCAGCGCGACCGTGGCCTCGCCGAACCCGCCGGCCCGGCGGACGAGCTCGGCGACCAGCGGCCCGTGCTGCTCGTCGGGGGTGCCCAGCCAGCCGCGCACCGCCTTGGACGGGAAGCACCGGTTGGAGAAGGTGACCGCCAGCGTGCCGCCGGGCCGCAGCACCCGGGCGGCCTCGGCGAGCACCTCGATCGGCCGGGTCAGGTAGTCGACCGAGACGCAGCAGACGACGGCGTCGACATCGGCGTCGGGCAGCGGGATGCGCGGGTCGACGTTGAGGTCGTGCACCACCCGCTCGGTGGCCACCGGGTTGGCCTCCAGCTCGGCGGCGTTCATGCCGAGCACCACCAGCTCGGCCGGCGGGTGCTCGAAGTGCGAGACCCAGGAGCTCATCAGGTCCAGCACCCGGCCGGTCAGCCCGAGCTCGGTGTACAGCGCGCCGACCGCGGCGATCGCCCGGTCGTCGATGTGGGTGACCAGCCGCGGCGGGGCGTAGAAGACGCCGTCCGGGCTGTCGTCGGCGCGGTCGAAGAAGCCGGGCGGGAAGCCGTCGTACGGGTCGGGGATCACCTGCCGAGTGTGCGTCCGGTACTGTCTACAGCGCTCGCGGGTGTAGTTCAATGGTAGAACATCAGCTTCCCAAGCTGACAGTGCGAGTTCGATTCTCGTCACCCGCTCTCTCCCACCAGGCCCCGGTCCCACGGACCGGGGCCTGTGTCGTGTCCGGGCTCCCCGGGCGTACGTTGAGAGCTCAACCAGCACCTCGAGGAGCCCCGCCGTGTCCCGTCCCGTCCTGCAGGTCGTCGCCGCCAGCACCCGCCCCGGCCGCAAGGGCATCGCGGTCGCCCGCTGGGTCGCCGCCCGCGCCGAGGCCCACGGCGGCTTCGACGTCGAGCTGGTCGACCTGGCCGAGGCCGGGCTCCCGGTGCTCGACGAGCCCAACCACCCCCGCCTGGGCCAGTACACGAAGGACCACACGAAGGCCTGGTCGGCGACGATCAGCCGCGCCGACGCCTTCGTGTTCGTCTTCCCCGAGTACAACCACTCGATCCCCGGCGCGCTGAAGAACGCCCTGGACTTCCTCTTCCACGAGTGGGCCGACAAGGCCGCGGGGCTCGTCTCCTACGGCGGGGTCTCGGCCGGCACCCGGGCGGCCGCGGCCCTGAAGCCGGTGCTGGGCGCCCTGCGGATGGTCCCGGTCGTCGAGGCCGCCACCATCCCGTTCTTCACCCAGTTCATCGACGAGGGCGAGGAGTTCGTGGGCAACGCCGAGCTCGAGGCCGGCGCGACCGCGATGCTCGACGAGATCGCCCGGCTCACGCGCGGCCTGCAGACCGTGCGTCGCTGACCGAGGCTGTCGGGGTGAGCAGCCCGTCGGACACCGGCCTCGTCGTCACCACCCTGCCCTCGGCGGACCTCGGCACCGTCGTACGCGCAGAGCTGCGCCGGTTCCTGGAGGCGACCTTCACCGACGGGTTCCGGGACGACCACTGGAGCCACGCCCTGGGTGGCCTGCACGTGCTGGCCCGCCGGGACGGCGAGCTGGTCGGGCACGGGGCGGTCGTCGGCCGCCAGCTGCTGCTCGGGGACCGCGCGCTGCGCACCGGCTACGTCGAGGCCGTCGGGGTCGCCGCGTCGGCCCGCCGGCAGGGCGTGGCCGGCGCGGTGATGGCCGAGGTCGAGCGGTTGGTCACCGGCGGCAGCGAGCTGGGTGCGCTGGCCGCCAGCACCGACGGCGCCGGGCTCTACGAGTCCCGCGGCTGGACCCGCTGGGAGGGCCCGCTCTGTGCGCTCACCCCGGACGGCATCACCGCCGGGGACGCCTCCCGGGTCTTCGTGCTGCCCACCCCGGAGACACCGGTCCAGCTGGACCCCACGCTGCGGCTGGTCTGCGACTGGCGGCGGGGCAGCGCTTGGTGATCGACCCGCTGCGTTGAGTCCCGGCGCGCCGTGGCGGTCCTGGACGGTACGACTGTGAGCGCTCACAGACGCTGACCCCGGCGTGCCGGGTCTCGCATCCCGGTGACGGACCGGTCACCATCACCGCATGAGCGGTACTGACGCGTTCCCGTCGTCCGGGGTGACCGCCCCCGTCGGCGACGTCGGGCCCCGCGTGGCCCGGCGGGAACGCCCCACCCTGCTCGTCGTCACCGACGGGTCCCCTGCCGCACACGACGCCCTCGTCTGGTCGCTGCGCGAAGCCGCCCGGCGCGACGGGACCGTGCTCGCCGTGGGCGTGCTGGCGCCCGGGCTCGGCTCCGACCAGGTCACGGCCGTCGCCGCCGCGGCGCTGGTGCGCGCCGAGGACGAGACCGGGGTGCGCGGCCGGTCCCGCACCTCGGTCGTGGACGCCGCACTGCTGGGAGCCCTCACCGGAGCGGCCCGCGGCGCGGACCTGGTGCTGGTCGGCGCCCGCGGCAAGGCCCTGCTGCGCCGGCCGGCCGGCCGGCCGAGCCCCCGACTGGTGCACCGGGTCTGACCCGGCACCACCCCCGACCACCTGTCCGACCGGGCCCTGCCCCCGCCCGGTCACCACGGTCCCGTCCGGGTCAGACGGGCAGCAGCAGCGTCGCGTAGAGCGTCAGCCCCGGCCCGAAGGCCATCGCCACGACCGGGCCGTCGACGTCGCCCAGTTCCTCGAGCACGAGCAGCACGGTCGCCGACGAGCAGTTGCCGTGCTCGGCGAGCACCCGACGGGACGGCGCGATCTGCTCCTCGGTGAGGCCCAGCTGGTCGCGGGCGACGTCCAGGATCCGCGGCCCGCCGGGGTGCACGGCCCAGCCGGCGACATCGGCGACCTGCAGTCCGGCGGTGTCCAGCAGCTCCTGGACGACGTCGCCCACGTGCCGGGCGAGGACGTCGGGCACGCGCGGGGAGAGGCCCATCTTGAAGCCCAGGTCGGTGACGTCCCAGGTCATGTGGTCGGCCGTGGCGTGGTCGGTGCGGGCGACGACCCCGGCGACCCGCATGCCGCGCCGGGCCCCGGGCTCGAGGACGACCGCGGTCGCCGCGTCGCTGAACAGCGCGTGCGCGACGACCTGGGAGAGGTCGTTGCGGGCCGGCTGCACGTGCAGGCTGGTGAGCTCGCAGCAGAGCAGGACGGCGGGGCGTGAGCGTGCGGCGACGTAGTCGCTGACCGCGGCCAGACCGGGCAGGGCGGCGTAGCAGCCCATGTGCCCGACCAGCAGGCGCTCCAGGCCGGCCGGCATGCCCAGGTCGCTGGCCAGCCGGATGTCCAGGCCGGGGGTGGCGTACCCGGTGCAGGTGGCGACGGCGAACAGCCCCACGTCGCCGGGCGCGAGCCCCGCGGAGTCCAGGGCGCCGGCCACGGCCTGCTTGCCCAGCGGCAGTGCCTCGGTGATGAAGCGCTCCATCCGGGCTCCGGTGCCCCACCGGGAGAGGTCCTCGTGCACCGGGTTGGCCACCGCGTGCCGGGTGGTGACCCCGGAGCCGGCGAAGACCCGGCGGGCCGAGCGCAGGTCGGCGTAGTGCTCGGCGAAGAAGCCGTCCCAGACGTCGTCCTGGGTGTAGGCGGCCGGCAGCGCGTGCCCGGCGCCGGTGAGCACCGCGTCGGTCATCGCGCGGGGACCAGGCGGGAGATCACCCGGTCGACGGTACGTGCGCAGCCGGGGCCGCGCCGGGTCGCTTGCGGCCGTAGCCGGCGAAGAGGATCCCGGTCCACCGCATCTGCCTCATCTCCACCACCGCCGCCCGGCCCCGCTTCCACGCGACCAGCCCGCGCACCGAGGGCCGCAGCCCGACCAGCCGGAGCTCCAGGCCCAGCCGGTCGGCGGCGGCGAGCAGCCGTCGCCGGTCGACGAACAACGCCGGGTCGTGGATGCCGGGGGGCGGCCCGCCGGGGATGCGCTCACCGATGCCGACCGCGACCGGACCGGCCAGCCGGGAGTCGGCGATCGCGTCGATGACCAGCACCCCGCCCGGTCGGAGCAACCGGGCGCACTCACCCAGCACCGCGACGTCGTCGGCCACGTGCTCGAGCACCTCGCCGCACACCACGACGTCGGCGCACCCGTCGGCCAGCGGCACCTCGAGCACCGAGCCGCGGACGGCGGAGACCCCGTGCTCACGGGCCGTCGCGAGCCCGGCGGCGCCGATGTCCACGCCCACGTGCCGGTAGCCCAGCCGCCGCACGTGCGGGGCCATGAGCCCGCCGCCGCACGCCAGGTCGACCAGGACGGCGTCGGGGTGCCCGGCCGGGGGCACGTGGTCGGCCCGCGAGGCGGCCAGCCAGTGCAGCATCGCGAACCCGCCGGCGGGCTGCCACCAGGTGTCGGCGAGCTCGTCGTACTGGGCGGGGTCGTTGCGGGCCAGCGGCACGTCCACGACGCTACGGCCCCGCGGGAAGTACGCCCTGTTGCGGAACGCAGTGCTCCGAAACCCCCAGGAGCCCCAACCGCCCCACGAACGGGTGTCGTTCGTCGTGGCGCACGTGAGATGTGGCCCACGTCGGTCATCGTGGGCGCGATCCGCCGAACCGATCGGCGCCGAGGCCCGCTGGAGGGTCCCCCGTGAACACGAACCGACGAGGTCTGCTGCTGTCGGGCCGCAGGTCCTGCCAAGCCGCGGCCCTCACCCTGGGCGCCCTCGCGCTGGGTGGCGTCTGCGCGCCCGCCGCACTGGCCATGCAGGGCACCACCGACGCCGCCGTGCCGGCCGTCCCCGCGGACGCGTCCGCCCCGCGGATCCTGACCGGCTCCCCGGTGCTGGGGCTGGGCTCCCCCGAGGACCGGGTGCAGTTCGGCACGGGCAAGGTGCAGCTCGCCGTCGCCCCGGACGGCACCAACGTCCCCGCGGACGAGGTCGTCGACCTCTCGGGGGCCACCATCCAGTTCACCTACGAGACGGCCTTAGGCTCGCCCGCCGACGAGTTCCTCGAGCTGGTGGACGCGACCGCCGTCATGACCTGCACGACGGACGAGACCGGGGCGTGCGACTTCGCGGACAACGGAGGTGCGACCCAAGACGGGTACGCCACCCTCTTCCCGGACTCCACGTTCACCATCGAGCAGCTCTCGCCGCCCACCTCGGGGCAGCTGCTGCTCCCCGAAGGGGAGGACGCCGTGCTGTACGGCGAGACCGACGGAGGCGGTCTCCCGCCGGCGACCGTCAACGGCTCGCTCGACCCGGCCGCCGTCGAGCAGGCCATCGCGCAGGCCGTCGCGGACGCAGCGGCCGCCGACACCGGCACCGTCAACCTGGCCCCGGAGGTGGACACCGAGGACCCGGAGGACAGCTCGGTCACCTTCCAGGACCCCGGCGCGTACCGGACCATCGCGGTGACCACGTCCACCCCGGCCGGCGCACCCGTCGCCGGCGCGACCTACACGCTGTGCACGGTCCCCGACGCCCCCTGCACCGACCCGGCACAGCTCGTCTCGGCCACCACGGACGCCCAGGGCCGGCTGGTGTTCCCCGGCCTGTACCTGCCCGGGACGTACACGATCACGCAGACCACCACGGCGTCCGGCCTGCAGTTCTCCGGCACCCCGGTGTCCTTCACGGTCACCGCCGCCCAGTCCGTCGCCGACACCCAGGCAGCCCTGGTGCTGCCCGTGGTGAACGGCGCACCGGCCGCGCCGGCACCGACCGGACCGACCCTCACCCCGGTGGTCACCCCGGTCGCCACCGCCGGCCCCCAGCTGGCCCGGACCGGCACCGACACCGTCCCGATGGCACTGGCCGGTGCCGGCCTGCTCGCGGTCGGGGCCGGTGCGGTCGCGGCCGGCCGCCGTCGCAGCCGCGCGAACTGACCCACCGGCGATGACCCGTCCCGGTGGCGCGTTCTGGTACGCGCGCCACCGGGACGGCGACTCCCCCGGCCACACCCTCACCGGCATGGCCACCGACCAGTTCCCGGACCGGGCCGTGGTCGACCTGCCCGGCCCTGCGCAGCAGCCGACCGGCTGGGCGCTCCAGGCGCGGGTGCCGGTCCCGGGACGCGTGCCCTCCTCGGTCGTCGTCGCACCGGCCGTGGCCCCCCGGGCACCGCACCTGTGGTGCGTACTGGTGGCGGCGTCCCCCGACCGCCCCGGCCGTCTGGACCTGATCGGCTTCTCGACCGCGCACCACCCCGACGGGGCCGTGATGGGCCCCGACACCTTCGCCGCCCTGGACATCGCCTGGTCCAACCAGGTCTGCGCGCTGCGCTGGGACCCGCGGACCGGGGTCGTGGAGCAGGTCTACGTCGCCCCCGAGCACCGCCGCCTCGGCCTGGCGACCAAGCTGACGCTCGTCGCTGCCGGCGTCGGCACCGCCATGGGCTGGGCCTCGATGCGCAGCGACGGCCGGCTCACCGACCTCGGCGACACCTGGCTGTCCGAGGCACCGGACTGGTGGCGGCACCGGGTGCCCACCCGGACGGCCCACCTCCCACCGATGACCCCCGGGGACGTCGGCCCCACCTAGGCTCCCCGCGTGATCGCAGCGTGAGCGTGACCGTCGTCGGCAGCCTGAACGAGGACGTCGTGGTGACCGTCCGCCGGCTCCCCGGGCGCGGGGAGACCGTGATCGGCAGCGCGGTCGAGGTGCTGCCCGGCGGCAAGGGCGCGAACCAGGCCGCGGCGGCCGGGCGGCTGGGCCGCGGGGTGCACATGGTCGGCCGGGTCGGGTCCGACGACGCCGCCGACCGGCAGCTGGCAGCGCTGGCCGAAGCTGGGGTGAACGTGGGCCGGGTGCTGCGCACCCCGGGCGTCCCGACCGGCAGCGCCACGATCCCGGTCGAGGCCGAGGGCGGGGAGAACCTGATCGTCGTCGTCCCCGGCGCGAACGCCGAGCTGAGCGCGGCCGACGTGGACGTCGAGAGCGTGCACCGCGCCGACGTCCTGCTGCTGCAGCTGGAGACCCCGCTGGACACCGTGCTCGCCGCCGCCCGGGCCACCACCGGCACCGTGGTGCTCAACCCGGCGCCGGCACAGCCACTGCCGGCCGAGCTGCTCGCCGCCGTCGACGTGCTGGTGCCCAACGAGCACGAGCTGGTGGAGCTCGCCGGCTCCGACGCCGCCGACCTCGCCGGGCTCGCGACCTTGGCCCGCGGGCTCGCCGCCCGGTCGGTGGTGGTGACCCTGGGCGGCAACGGCGCCCTCGTCGTCCCGGCCGACGGTCCGGCGCTGCACCAGCCCCCGCTGGCGGTGCAGCCGGTCGACACCACCGGCGCGGGCGACTGCTTCTGCGGCGCGCTCTGCCAGGCGCTCTCGGCCGGCGCCGACCTGCCCACCGCCGTCGCCTACGCAGCCACCGCGGCAGCGCTCTCGACCACCGGCGCCGGGGCCCGCGGCGGGCTGCCCGACGACGACGCGGTCCGCGCCGCCCTGCCCCGGCTCCCGGCGGCCCGCCCGGTCTGACGGTTGGCCCGCACACCCATCGGGCACGGTCGGGGCATGACCGAGACCACGCCCACCCACTCCGAGGACCCCGCCGAGGGCTCCGACACCACCACCCCGACCGAGAGCGCCGGCCGCACCCCGCACACCGAGGACGCCGCCGAGGGTGACCGCGACACCGCCGACGCCGAATCCGGCGTCGACCCGGCGAACCGGATCAGCGAGGCCTGACCCCGGGCTGCCGGCCCGCGCCGCCGGCGCGCGGCGGGGCGGTCGGCTTCCGGTACGACGTGGGGTCCCGCGGCAGGGAACGGTGCGCCGAGCCTGCGCCGGGGGGTCCGGCGTAGGCCTGGGCCACGTCCATCCACCGGGCTGCGGCGACCCCGGTGGTCTGCAGCTGCAGCCCACCGGGCGCTCGGCGCTGGGTCACCCGCAGGCAGAAGTCCAGCGCGGGGCCGGTGACCCGGTCGGCAGCGGAGGGCTCGCCCCAGGTCCACAGCGCTCCCGACGGGGCGGTCAGCTCGACACGGACGTCCCCGGTCGGGGCGGGCAGCCCGTGCTGGGTGTGCGCGAAGCCCCGCGTGCGGACGCCGAGGTGCGCCACCGCCCTTAGCCGGTCACTGGTCGAGGGCGGCAGCCCCAGGGCGTCGGTGACGTCGACGCCGTGCGCCCAGGTCTCCATGAGCCGGGCGGTGGCCATCGAGGCCGCGCTCATCGGCGGGCCGTACCAGGGCAGCGACGTGCCGGCGGGCACGGCCACCAGCGCGTCGGCCAGCGCCCGCCGACCGCTCCGCCAGCGGTCCAGCAGCTCGGACGGGGGCACCGCCGCACCCGCTGCAGCAGCGTCGTCGACCATCCCGTGGGTGTCGGGCAGCGCGCGGAAGGCGTCCGGGTCGGTGGCGGCGAGCAGGGCCACGTCGTCGGTCCAGGCCAGGTGGGCGACCTGGTGCGCGACGGTCCAGCCGGCGGCCGGGGTGGGGGTCGCCCAGCCGGCCCGGTCGAGGTCGCCGACGACGGCGTCCAGCGCGGCACCCTCGGCGGCGAGGTCGGCCAGCAGACCGGTCAGCAGGGTGCTCGTGGTCATCGCCGCACGGTAGTGAGGACGGCCGGACGCTGGCCACCCCGCTGTGGCCTGCGGCACCATCCGGGCATGCTGCTCGACGCGTCACTGCTCACCGCCGGGACCGACGACGTCGCCGGCACCGCCCGCCTGCTCGAGGACCGCGGCTACGCCGGGGTCTGGGCCTCCGAGGTCGCCCACGACCCCTTCCTGCTGCTGCACGCCGCGGCGCTGGCCACCGAGCGGGTCCAGGTCGGCTCGGCCATCGCGGTGGCCTTCGCCCGCTCGCCCATGACGCTGGCGTACACCGCGTGGGACCTGCAGCGGACCAGCCGGGGCCGGTTCGTGCTGGGGCTGGGCACGCAGGTGAAGGCGCACGTCGAGCGCCGGTTCTCCATGCCGTGGTCGGCCCCGGCGGCCCGGATGCGGGAGTACGTCGGTGCGCTGCGGGCGATCTGGGCGACCTGGTCGGCCGACGACGTCCCGCTCCGGTTCCGCGGCGAGCACTACCGGCACACGCTGATGACGCCGACGTTCACCCCGCCCCGACACGCGTGGGGCCCACCCCCGGTGCACCTGGCCGCGGTCGGGCCGCTGATGACCCGGCTGGCCGGGGAGCTGTGCGACGGGCTGCTCGCGCACGGCTTCACCACCGAGCGCTACCTGCGCGAGCGCACCCTCCCCGCCCTGCGGGA
>Ga0182229_1000326_pt1 | contig 12527 bp, 12 predicted proteins | sample G6R1MG_32_FD_129663 | JGI IMG/M metagenome (GOLD analysis project Ga0182229, IMG submission 129663) | Miscanthus phyllosphere microbial communities from Michigan, USA - G6R4_MAIN_07NOV2016_LD1 MG | ecosystem: Host-associated > Plants > Phyllosphere > Phylloplane/Leaf | place: USA: Michigan...
ACGGCCCCGGCCAGCACGGCCAGCGCCGCAAGGGCAAGATGAGCGACTTCGGCACGCAGCTGCGCGCCAAGCAGAAGCTCAAGGGCTACTACGGCAACATCACCGAGAAGCAGTTCCGCCGGTACTACGCCGAGGCGATCCGCCTGCGCGGCGACTCGGGCGAGAACCTCGTCGGCCTGCTGGAGCGCCGCCTCGACGCCGTGGTCTACCGCGCCAAGTTCGCGCCGACCCCGTTCGCCGCCCGCCAGTTCGTCAACCACGGCCACGTCAAGGTCAACGGTCGCCGGGTCAACATCCCGAGCTTCCAGGTCAAGGCCGGCGACGTGATCGAGGTCAAGGAGGCCTCGCGCCAGCTCGAGATCCTCGTGGTCTCGGTCCAGCTGCCCGAGCGCGACGTGCCCGACTACATCGAGGTGGATCACCAGAAGATGTCCGCCCGCGTCACCCGCATCCCGGGTCTCGGCGAGGTGCCCTATCCGGTGCAGATGGAACCCAACCTCGTGATCGAGTTCTACTCGCGCTGATCGCCCTCCCGGCGACGGACGAGACCGAGGGCCGCCCCGTGGGGCGGCCCTTTCTCATGGCCGGCGGGAAAGGTCCGCGCACCGCAGGGCCCAGCCCCCCGTATGCGCGGACGGCGCGACACCGGGAGCGGCCGGAAGCATGGTCGCCGGTGGAATTCGAGCATGCCTGCGACGAGCTGCCGGCTTTCCGTCAACCCGCCGCGTAGGCTTCAAATCCCTTCGCCCGCAATGCGCAGGCCGGGCAGGTGCCGCAGCCGTAGCCCCAGGGGTGGCGGGTGCCGCGCTCGCCCAGGTAGCAGGTGTGGCTCCGCTCCACGATCAGATCGACCAGGGGCACGCCGCCGAGTTCTTCCGCGAGCGCCCAGGTCTTCGCCTTGTCGAGCCACATCAGGGGTGTGTGCAGCACGAAGCGGCGCTCCATGCCGAGGTTGAGCGCCACCTGCAGCGCCTTGATCGTGTCGTCGCGGCAGTCGGGATAGCCGGAATAGTCGGTCTCGCACATGCCGCCGACGATGTGGCGCAGGCCCCGGCGGTAGGCGAGCGCGGCGGCAAAGGTGAGGAAGGCGAGGTTGCGGCCGGGCACGAAGGTGTTGGGCAGCCCGGTCGCCTCGAAGGCGATCTCGCTCTCGCGGGTCAGTGCCGTCTCGGAGATCGCGCCGAGGGCGGAGAGATCGACCGTGTGGTCGCGCCCGAGCCGGCGCCACCAGGTCCGGTGGAGCGCGGTCATGCCCTTGCGCAGGGACGCGCGGCAGTCGAGTTCGATCCGGTGGCGCTGGCCGTAGTCGAAGCCCAGCGTCTCGACGTGCGGGAAGCGGTCGAGCGCCCAGGCGAGGCAGGTGGCCGAATCCTGGCCGCCCGAGAACAGGACCAGTGCGCCGTCCTCCGTCATGCCTACTCGCCCTCGTACTCCGCCCAGGACAGCGGCGTCTCCATCACCTTCACCCGCGACAGACCCGGCAGCGTGGGCTTGGCCCGATGCCAGATCCAGGCCGCGATGTGCTCGGCGGTGGGATTCTCCAATCCCTCGATCTCGTTGAGGCAGTGGTGGTCGAGCCGCTCCAGCAGCGGCGCGAAGGCGGCCTCGACGTCGTAGAAATCCACGACCCAGCCGCTTCGCGGATCGACCGGACCGGAGATCGTCAGCTCGACCCGGTAGGAATGCCCGTGCATCCGGTGGCAGCGATGGGTCTCGGGCACGTTGGGCAGGCGGTGGGCCGCCTCGAAGGTGAAGGCTTGGGTGATCTTCATCGGTGCGTCTCACACCGCCTGGGGCGGTTCGGCAAGGGAATCCTGAAAAAGGTCAGGGAATCCCGATGATCTTGTGCGTCTGCAGCGAGAGACGCCAGCGCGCGTCGCGCCGGCAGTAGGCCACCGCGGCCTGGGTGTGGGCGAGGCGGTCCGGTCCGTCCATGGGCTGGAGCCAGCGATGAGCGAAATCGAGGCCGACGAACGTCTCCGGCGACGCGTCGGCCTGGGGGAAGACCAGCTTCAACTCGTGGCCCGTGACCTGGACGAGCGGGTTGCCCGCCTTGGGGCTGACGCAGATCCAGTCGATGCCCCCGGGCGCGGCGAGCGTCCCGTTGGTCTCCACCGCGATCTCGAATCCCCTCGCATGCACGGCGGCGATCAGGGCGGGGTCGAGCTGGAGCAGCGGCTCGCCGCCGGTGAAGACGACGTAGCGGCGGGCCTCGCCCCCCTCCCAGGTGTCGGCCATGGCGCCGGCGAGGTCGTCGGCCCGTCCGAAGCGTCCGCCGCCCTCGCCGTCCATGCCGACGAAGTCGGTGTCGCAGAAGCGGCAGGCGGCCGTGGCGCGGTCCTCCTCGCGGCCGGACCAGAGGTTGCAGCCGGAGAACCGGCAGAACACCGCCGCGCGCCCGGCTTGCGCGCCCTCGCCCTGGAGGGTGTGGAAGAGTTCCTTGACCGCGTAGCCCATCGCCCGATCCACGCCACCCGAGCCGGTGGCCTCGTCCCCGTCCGCGAGCGCCGGACATAGGCCCATTCGGCCGCCGCCGCCATGCGCGGCGGCGTCGGGGACGGCTGCGGGGAACGCGGGAGGGGCCAAGTTCCGTGGGGACAGGGCGCGCCGCCATGCTCTCGCCACGGAGGCCACGTTGAAGATCGTGTATCCATGAGGCCGGTCGCTGCCACGACCCGCCGCCACCGCCCGTCGAGACCACCCCCGATGCTGAACCGATTCCTTGGACGGCTGGTCGGCGGCCTCGCCGCCGTCGCGGCGCTCGTGGGCACCGCCCAGGCGGTCACCGCGCCGATCCTCGTGGTCGAGGTGGAGTCCGGCAAGGTGCTCTACGCCCAGGGTGCCACCGACCCGTGGTATCCGGCCTCGATCACCAAGCTGATGACCACCTACGTCGCGCTCGACATGGTGCGCCAGGGCAAGGTCTCGCTCGACACGCTGCTCACGATCTCGCCGGCGGCCGCCGCCGAGCCCCCCTCCAAGATGGGCTTCAAGCCGGGCACCCAGATCACCCTCGACAACGCCCTTAAGATCATCATGGTCAAGTCGGCCAACGACGTGGCCTGGGCCATCGGCGAGAACTTAGGCGGCACCATCGACGGCTTCTCGGACATGATGAACGAGACCGCGCACCGGATCGGCATGCGTGAGAGCCGCTGGTACAACCCCAACGGCCTGCCCGAGCCGCGGCAATGGACCTCCGCCCGCGACATGGCGGTGCTCGGCCGCGCCCTGATCCGCGACTTCCCCGGCTCGCGCGACCTGTTCTCGATCTCCGCGATCCAGTACGGGCGGGCGATCATGCCCAACCACAACGGCCTGCTCGGGCGCTACGCCGGGGCGGACGGGATGAAGACCGGCTTCATCTGCTCGGGCGGCTTCAACGTGGTGGCGAGCGCGACCCGCAACGGGCGCCGCATCCTCACCGTGGTGATGGGCCAGCCGAGCGCGCGCGAGCGCGACCTCAAGGCCGCCGACCTGTTCGATTTCGGGTTCGGCCAGTCCGCGGGCTGGACCGCGCCGACGCTGGAGAGCCTGCCGGCCTCGAACGCGGCCGGCCCGCCGGACCTGCGCTCCTACATCTGCGACAAGCGTCGGCCGCTGCCCGTGGACGAGGGCCAGGGCGCGCTCACCGCGAGCGGCCCCGGCGCCGACACCGCCAGCACCGCCGCGCAGATGCTGGCCGGGCCGGACGCGACGACGCTCGCTTTCGCCGCGCTCGGCAACGCCAACCTGCGCGGGCGCGCCCTGCCGCCGCGCGCGCCGCTCCAGCCGATCGCGGTCTGGACCGGGCGCGATCCCGCCGAGAGCGCCGCCGCCATGGCCGCCGAGGAGAATGCGGCCAAGGAGACCAGAGCCGCCAAGGTCGCGGACGCCCGCCAGAAGCGCGAGGCGGCGCGCGAGGCCGCCAAGCAGGCCAGGGCCGAGAGCGCGGCCAAGGCGCGGGCCGCCGCCGTGACCGATCCGAAGGTGGCGAAAAAGATCGTGCAGAAGAAGGGCGTGCCGGCCAGCGCCAGCGCCTACACCCCGGTCGATGCGGACGCGGACGAGGCCAAGCCCGCGCCGAAGAAGGCCGCCGCCAAGCCGACGCCGGCGAAGACGCCGCACGCCAAGGCCGCGGCCAAGCCCGCCGCGAAGAAGCCCGCCGACCGGAAGAGCGCCGCCGAGGCCGAGTGATCGTCGGGGGTTCCAAAGGGCTTAGCCTTTTGGCGGGTGTCGGGCGGAGCCCGACGTCTTCATCCCGGGGCTTCGCCCCGGACCCCAAGAAAGGGCTTGCCCTCTCGAAACCCGGAAGTTCGATGACCGATCAGCCTAGCGGCCGCCCCCTGCCGATCCCCCTGACCGTGCTCACGGGCTTCCTCGGCGCCGGCAAGACCACGCTGCTGAACCGCTGGCTGCGCGACCCCGCGCTCGGCGACACCGTGGTGATCGTCAACGAGTTCGGCGAGATCGGCCTCGACCACCTGCTGATCGAGACGGTGGACGAGGGCATGATCCTGCTCGGCGCGGGCTGCCTGTGCTGCACCGTGCGCGGCGACCTCATCGCCACGCTGGAGGACCTGCTGCGCAAGCGCGACAACGGCCGGATCCAGCCGTTCCGCCGCGTGGTGATCGAGACCACCGGGCTCGCCGACCCCGCGCCGATCCTGCACGCGCTGATCTACCACCCCTATCTCGCGATCCGCTTCCGGCTCCAGGGCGTGGTCACGGTGGTGGATGCGGTGAACGGCTCCGCGACGCTCGACGCCCACCCCGAGGCGCAGCGGCAGGCGGCGGTGGCCGACCGGATCGTCGTGACCAAGCGCGACCTCGACGGGGCGGGCACGGACAGGCTGCTCGCGCGGCTCTCCGCCCTCAACCCCGTGGCGAGCCTGCACGGGCCGGAGGCCTCCCCCGACGACCTGCTCGGCGGCCTGTTCGGCCTCGACGGCAAGACGGCGGACGTGAGCGCGTGGCTCGGCGAGGCGGCGCGCGAGGATTGTCACGACCACGGCCATCACGGGCACGATCACGGCCACCACCATCACGACGTGAACCGGCACGACGCGGCGATCCGGGCGTTCCATCTCACCCACGACGCCCCCGTGCCGCGGGCGACCTTCGAGATGTTCCTCGACCTGCTGCGCTCGGCCCACGGGCCGAAGCTGCTGCGGCTGAAAGGCTTGGTGGGGCTTGCCGACGACCCCGATCATCCCGTGGTGGTGCACGGCGTGCAGCACGTGATCCACGCGCCCGTCACCCTCGACGCGTGGCCGGACGCGGACCGGCGCTCGCGCCTCGTCCTGATCGTGCGCGACCTCGACCCGGCCTTCGTGACGCGCCTGTGGGACGCCTTCCTCGGCCGACCGGCGATCGACGCGCCGGACCGGGCGGCGCTCACCGACAACCCGCTGGCGATTCCCGGCGGCTGACGGGACCCGCGCCCCGGACTACTCGTCCTCGCCGAAGCGGTCGGCGAGCAGCGCCTCGATCGCGGCGAGCGCGGCCTCCGCATCCTCGCCCATGGCCACAACGGCGATGGTGGTGCCCTGCGCGGCGCCCAGCGTCAGCAGGCCCATGATCGAGCGACCGCCCACGGTCTCGCCCGCGCGGGTCACGGTGACCGCGGCTTGGAAGCGCTCCACCGTCTGGACGAACTTCGCCGAGGCGCGGGCATGCAGGCCGCGCCGGTTGACGATCGGCAGGATGCGCAGGGTGCCGCCCTCCGGGACCTCGGGCCCGGCCTCCGACCCGGTGTCGTCGCTGTCGATCATCGGCGTGCCGCTCGCTTCCTCGCCCGCGCCGTGGACCGGCGTCCGTTCACGGGTCGGCCGAACCCGGCCGGGATCCGGTGGTTAGGCCGAAGCGGCGGCGAAGAAAAGTCTATTTGCCGGCCAGAACCCGCGAGGCCACGTTGATATACTTGCGGCCCGCTTCCTGGGCGTGGAGCACGGCGTCGCCCAAGGCTTCCTCGTCGCGCACGCTGGCGAGCTTGATCAGCATCGGCAGGTTGATGCCGGCCACCACCTCCACCATGCCGCCGTTCATGCAGGACAGGGCGAGGTTCGAGGGCGTGCCGCCGAACATGTCGGTCAGCACCACCACACCGGTCCCGGTGTCGACGCGCCCGACCGCGGACATGATGTCGCGACGCCGCAGCTCCATGTCGTCCTCGGGGCCGATCGTGATCGTCTCGATCTGGTCCTGAGGGCCGACGACGTGCTCCAGGGCGGCCTTGAACTCGGTCGCCAGAAGGCCGTGGGTGACGAGCACCATTCCAATCATCGAAGCGCGTTCCGACGCCCTGTGTGCAGAGCCGCCATTGTGTGCAGCGCAAGGTTAAGCACAAGCCCGTCGCGGCGGGTTATCGCGCGCAACCTCGTCACCATGCCACGGCCGTGGCGGGGGCGCTACGGCCGATCCGGCCGCCCGGGCCAGAGAGCCGCCGGGTGCGTCCGAGAAGCCACGTCGCCGTCGAGCCCTCGCAGCGTCTCCACGACGAGGTACGCACGGGGCCCGTGCCGTTCAAGGACCAGGGCGGGAAGCCGCAGGCCCAGCAGCTCCGCCTCGTCCGGCCCCTCGGGCAGGCGCGGACGCGTCTCCACGAGATCGACGACGAGACGCACCACCATGGCCGGGGCGTGATGAACGAGCCGACGGATGCCCGAGCCCCGGATCTCGATGCGTCCGGCGAGCGCCGGGTGGGGGCGGGCGACGATCCGGCCGTGATGCAGGCCGAGATGCAGGCGGTCGTCGCCGACGAGGCGCGCATGCGTCCCCGCCCGTTCCGCCCGGTCGAGGAGGTCGAGGGCGAGCGAGGATTTCCCCGCGCCCGGCTCACCCCGGATCACGATCCCGGCCTCGCCCCAGACGAGGCCGGTGGCGTGGACCGTCAGTTCGGCCGTCGCCGGACCGGGGTCAGGCGGCCGGGTCACGCGGCAAGGTCGGAGCCGAAGCGGTCGGCGCGCGACACGGCGGGCAACCGCACCGTGAAGCGGGCGCCGCGCACGGTCGGCTGGCCCTCCTCGTCGGCGGGGCCGGGGCGGTTCTCGGCGCGGATCGTGCCGCGGTGGGCCTGGATGATCTGCCGGGAGATCGAGAGCCCCAGGCCCGAGTTCTGGCCGAAGCCCTGCTCGGGCCGGTCGGTGTAGAAGCGCTCGAAGATCCGCTCCAGGGCGTGCTCCGGGATGCCCGGTCCCTCGTCCTCCACCACGAGCTCGACGTCCTCGCGAACGCGGCGCAGGGCCACCCGCACCTTCGCGCCCGGCGGCGAGAACGAGCGGGCGTTGTCGAGGAGGTTGTTGACGACCTGTCCCAGGCGGCTGTCGTGGCCGATGATGCGGAACGGATCGTCCACCTCGCCCGCCGTCGCCTTGTCGATGTCGAGCTGGATCAGGGCCGACTTGCCCCGGCGGCGCTCGTTGGCCACGGAGACCACGGTGGTGAGCAGGCGGCGCATGTCGACGCGGCGGGCCTCGGCGCGGGCCAGCTCCGCATCGAGGCGCGAGGCGTCGGCGATGTCGCTGATCAGCCGGTCGAGGCGCTTCACGTCGTGCTGGATGATCTCCATCAGGCGCCCGCGCGACTCGTCGGATTTGGCCAGCGGCAGGGTCTCGACGGCGCTGCGCAAGGAGGTGAGGGGGTTCTTCAACTCGTGGCTGACGTCCGCCGCGAAGCTCTCGATGGCGTCGATGCGCCGGTAGAGCGCCTGGGTCATGTCGCGCAGGGCGCCCGACAGATGGCCGATCTCGTCCGTGCGGTTGGTAAAGTCGGGGATCTCCTGGCGGGACTTGATGCCCCGGCGCACGTTCTCGGCCGCGTCCGCGAGGCGGCGCACCGGTCCGGCGATGGCGCCCGCGAGGAGGATCGAGAGCACCAGCATCACGATCGCCGCCACGAGGAAGACCTGCAACAGGCCGAAGCGCTCGGAGGCGATGACGCGGTCGATGTCGGCCCCTTGCGTCGAGACCATCAGCGCGCCGCGCACCGCGCCCGCCCGCTGGATCGGGACCGCCACCGAGACGATGGTCTCGCCGCTCTCGTTGCGGCGCACGATGGTGCCGCGTGCGCCCGTGAGCGCGGCCTGGACCTCGCGCAGGGACCGCCCGTTCTGCGGCCCGATCTCCAGCGACGGCGTCGCACGGTCCCCCGGCATCAGGCCGAGCACGCGGCCCTGGACGCCGTCCCAGGCCTTCTCCAGCCAGTTGCGCCTCTGTAGGCGCGGCGCCAGCGCCGCGTCGCCCCGGCCGTTCTCGCCGCGGGCGGAGAGGGTCCGGGTGTCGAACAGCAGGCCGCCCTCCTGGTCGTAGACCCGCGCACGGTTGCCGGTGGGCGTCACCAGACGGCGCAGCAACGGGGCGACCTTCTCGGGGTTCAGCGAGAACGACAGGGGGGAGGGGTCGTCGTCGTTGCCCTCGCCGGCCTGCAATTGCAGCAGGCGGTCGGGGTCGATGCGGATCGCGTCGGTGTCGACGGACGCCTGCGCGGAGATGGCGCCCGCGATGATCTCGCCCTGGACCGCGAGGCTCTGCACGCGGGCCTGGATAAGCCCCTGCCGGAACTGGTTCAGGTAGAGGAAGCCGAACAGGAGGACGATCAGCCCGACGAGGTTCAGGACCACGATGCGGCGCGTCAGGCTCGACGAGGCGCGCTGGCCGACGGCGTTCCAGAGGTCGCGCGGCCAGGTCAGGGGCGGCTTCAGGGCGGCGCCGTACAGACGCCCGGCCAGGGAGGGGCGAGGACGGTCGGCGTCCGGTTTCGGCACGAGGGGAGCGAGCATCGGCTGCGCGTGGCTTGCGAGAGTGACCCGATCAGGTTTCCTTGAAGCGGTAGCCGACGCCGTAGAGCGTCTCGATCATGTCGAAGCTCTGGTCGGTCACCTTGAACTTCTTGCGCAGCCGCTTGATGTGGCTGTCGATGGTGCGGTCGTCCACGTAGACCTGATCGTCGTAGGCCGCGTCCATCAGGGCGTTGCGGCTCTTCACGACGCCGGGGCGCTGGGCCAGCGCCTGCAGGATCAGGAACTCGGTGACGGTGAGCGTCACCGGCTCGCCCTTCCAGGTGCAGGTGTGGCGCTCGGGGTCCATCATCAGCAGGCCGCGCTCCAGGGAGCGGGCGGCATCGGCCTCGCGGGCGGCGGGCGTCGAGACGTCCTTGGGGGCGAAGCGGCGCAGCACCGCCTTGACCCGCTCCACCAGCAGGCGCTGCGAGAACGGCTTATGGATGAAGTCGTCCGCGCCCATCTTCAGGCCGAACAGCTCGTCGATCTCCTCGTCCTTCGAGGTGAGGAAGATCACGGGAAGGTCCGATTTCTGCCGCAGGCGTCGCAGAAGCTCCATCCCGTCCATGCGCGGCATCTTGATGTCGAAGATCGCGAGGTCGGGCGGGGAATGCTTGAGGCCGTCGAGCGCCGAGGCGCCGTCGGTGTAGGTCTGGATCCGGTAGCCCTCCGTCTCCAGGGCGATCGAGACCGAGGTCAGGATGTTGCGGTCGTCGTCGACGAGGGCGATGGTCGGCATGCGCGTTCCCTGACGTGGCGGCCGGTCCCTGACGGCCGGTCTTGCGAGACGTGCGACCGGATTCCCCACGGGACGCCGGTTCGCGGCGCCCTGCCGGCCACGCGCGAACGCGGCGGGAGGGCTTGGCACGGTCTGGTCCTTTACGACCATCGATCGAAAAAAGCGAGCGCTGGGCGGAGCTTGACCGTAACGGGCATCAGGCCGCGCCCGGCCGGCCTCGTCGAACGGACCGGCCACGGTCTATGCTGGACGCCGCCCCCGACCCCCAGATGGAGCACGCCCGATGTCGAGCGAGGATCTGACACCCGAGCCCACCGTTGAGCCCGCCGCGGCCCGGCGCGGGCCGGCCGAGCCGCTGCCCGCCGCCCAGGCGCCCTTCGACGCGATCGGGCTCGCCCGGCACCTGCTGCGCACGATCCGCTCGGGGGCGCTGGCGACCCTGGACGCCGCCGACGGCATGCCCTTCGCCTCGCTCGCGACCTTCGCCACCGACGTGGACGGCACGCCCCTGATGCTGCTCTCGCGGCTCTCGGCCCATACGCGCAACCTCGATGCGGACCCGCGCGCCTCGCTGCTGTTCTCCGCGGGCGGCAAGGGCGACCCCCTGGCGCACCCCCGCCTCACCGTCACGGGCCGGGCCGCCCGCAGCACCGATCCGCGGGTGCGCGAGCGGTTCCTCGCCCGCCATCCCAAGGCGCGGCTCTACGCGGACTTCCCCGATTTCGGATTCTTCACCCTCGAACCGGAGGCCGGCCATCTCAACGGCGGCTTCGCCAAGGCCGCGACCCTGACGGCGTCCGAACTGCGCCTCGACCTCTCCGGTGCCGAGGGTCTGGTGGCGGGCGAGGCCGGCGCGGTCGAGCACATGAACGCCGACCACGCGGACGCGCTGGCGCTCTACGCGGCCGGTGCGGGGCAGGAGGGGACCGGCTGGCGGCTCACCGGCATCGACCCGGAGGGCATGGACCTGCTCGCCGGGGACCGCACCGCCCGCGTGCTCTATCCCGACCGGGTCCGGGACATGGGCGCGCTGCGCAAGGTCCTGGTGACGATGGCGGCGCAGGCCCGGGGGACGTCCGCCTGACGCCGCCACAGCTTGGACAGGACATACACGTCAAGTCGGCAATGGACTCGTTCCAGGGCGCGGCGTCGCCGTCGTAGGCAAGGTGGCACGGGGGAACCGGTCGGCCGTGGCCGTGCCGGCGCTCCGCGCCCTCGCGCTGGTGCCGCCGCCGGGCACCCTCACCGCCGTCGCGACCGGCCGGTACGTCGAAGCCGAGCGCAGCCGCCTCGACGCGGGCCTGCGGCTCACGGCGGATCGGCTGCGCGGGCATGTCGACCGGGCGCTCGCCGAACGGACCGCGGCGGCCCGGACGCTCGCCACCTCTCCCTCGATCGACGCGGGCGACCTCGCCGCGCCCTCGAAGGGGCGATCGGGCGGGCCCGGCCTCGCCCGGCGCCTGATCGCGCTCAGGCCTGGGCAACGTATGGGCGGGCATCTCGCGGCGGGCGTCGTCGAGCTACCGCTTCGCGCTGACGTCGGCCGGAGCCGAGGCCCCGGCCGCCCCCATAGCTGCCGTGCGACAGGCGCGGCTGCCGCTGGTCGAGGACCACGTCGTCAACCAGGAGATCGCCCGCGCCATCCTGGAACGGGACGGCCACCATGTCGATCCGGCGATCGACGGGCCGAGGCCGTGGCCGCCGTGCGGCGGACCGGCTACGACCTCGTGCTCCTGGACGTGCAGATGCCGGTCGTGGGCGGGATCGCGGCGACGCGACGCATCCGAGCCCGGCGGCATCCCTCTTTCCGGCCGGGACTCCGGGGGCGCGGACCCATCCGCCGCCCGCACGGTTGACCCCCACTCATGACGGGGACGATCGATGCGCGAGACCTGGGGCGGGGTGGCGGTGGAGTGGGGTTCGGCGGAGATCGAGCCGGAGCTGCGGCTGCGCTACGGCGTGGCGGGGCAGGGCGGGCGCACCGTCGTGCTCGTGCACGGCTATCCCCAGACGGCCTATGCGTGGCGCCGCGTCGTGCCGCTCCTCGTGGCGGCGGGCCTGCGCGTGGTGGTGCCGGAGTATCGCGGCGCGGGCGGCTCCTCCAAGCCGCGCGGCGGCTACGACAAGCGCACCATGGCCGAGGACCTGTACGGGCTGCTCTACGCCCAACTCGGCCTGACCGGGCCCGTGACGATCGTGGGCCACGACATCGGCGCGATGGTCGCCTACGCCTTCGCGCGCTCCTTCCCCGAGCAGACCGAGCGGCTCGTGGTGATGGAGGCACCGCTGCCGGGCACGCAGGCCTATCGCACCGCCTTGGGCGACACCGACCGGCTCTGGCACTTCCAGTTCCACCGCGCGCCCGACGTGCCGGAACTGCTCACCGCGGGGCGCGAACAACTCTACCTCGAACGCTTCTACCAGGATCTCGCCTACGACATCGAGGCGATCGGCCCCGACGCGATCGCACATTATGGGCGCGCCTTCTCCCGGCCCGGGGCCATGCGGGCCGGGTTCGAGCTCTACCGCGCGTTTCCCACCGACGACGCGCACAACCGCGAGGAGGCGGAGCGCGAGGGCAAGCTCGCGCTGCCGGTGCTGGCGATGACGGGGGCGCACAGCGCCTTCCTGCCCTTCACCGAGGGCATGATGCGCGAGGTCGCCTCCGACGTGACCTTCCGGACGGTGGACCGGGCCAACCACTGGATCCCGGAGGAGAACGGCGAGGGGCTGGCGGCGGAGATCCTGGCGTTCCTGGGGCGCTGAACCGCGCCGGGCGGACCGCGCCGCCTCGTCCTGTCACCTTGGCGCCACCGCGCGCCGCTGCTATCTCCCGCCGCGACGAGATTGTTCCTCGATGACGAGCCGTGCGCCGCGCCAGCCCCCGGGATGGGGCGCCGTGCCCGCGCCGGAGACCCGCATGACCACCGTACCCATCGACACCATCCGCAACTTCTCCATCGTCGCGCATATCGACCACGGCAAGTCGACGCTCGCCGACCGGCTGATCCAGACCACCGGCACCGTGGC
>Ga0182229_1000327_pt1 | contig 12487 bp, 12 predicted proteins | sample G6R1MG_32_FD_129663 | JGI IMG/M metagenome (GOLD analysis project Ga0182229, IMG submission 129663) | Miscanthus phyllosphere microbial communities from Michigan, USA - G6R4_MAIN_07NOV2016_LD1 MG | ecosystem: Host-associated > Plants > Phyllosphere > Phylloplane/Leaf | place: USA: Michigan...
ACCCGGCACGCAGGTTCCGCAGGGAAAGATCGGAGGGCGAGGCCGCGACATCCGCCGAGAGGTCGAGGGGCCGCCCGTCGAACAGGCTCAGCCACGGCCCCTCAGCGCCGAGGCGGCGCAGCAGCCGCCCGAGGGCGTCCGATTGCTTGGCGAGGAGCGAGACCGGGCCGGTGAGCCGCAGGGGCGCCCCCTCGATCTCGCCGCTGGCGGTGATCCGCGCCTCGCCGGGGCCGGTCGCGGCGAGGCGGCGGATCAGCAGCCCGCCGCCCCGCTCCGCCGTGCCCGAGACCGCGAGGTCGCTCCATTCGGCGGCCCCGAAGGCGGCGCTGTCCACGGCGACGTCGAGATCGAGCATCACCGGCAGGCCCCAGCCGCCGCGCGGGATGCCCCGCGCCAGCAGGCGCCCGCCCTCGGTGGAGGTGAGGAACGCGTCGAGATCGAGCCGGCGCGCCTTGAGGGCGAGGGCCGCCCGCCACTGGTGCAGGTCGAGGCGGCCGGTCCCTTCGAGGCGCAGGGTCTTGCCGCCGGGGTCGATGTCCACGCTCGCCTGATCGAACCGCACCTGCGTGCCGCGCGACTTGAACGTGCCGGCCAGGGTGAAGGGCAGGTAGGCGCCCGCCGCCTGGCTGGGCGGCCCGACGACGAGCCGGGCGGTGCCCTCGGCCCGCACGATGCTGGCATCCGAATCGGTGTCGTCGAGGGCGAGCCCGAACCGCGCATCGACCTCGAACAGGGGCGAGGCGTCGCCGCCGCCGGAGATCTTCACCGGCAGGCGGCCCTCGGGATCGGGCGTGCCGCTGACGGCCCGGAAGGGCACGCCGCCGCTCGTCGCCTCGACGCGCCAGGGACCGACGAGGGAGGGCGCCTGCACCCGCACGTCGTCGGCGGTGAACTGGTCCGTCCGGCCGGTGGCGCGCACCGCCGTGGTGACGAGGAATTGCTGGATGTGAAGGCTCTCGATGGCGAGATCCTTCGTGCGCAGCCCGTCGAGGAGGCCGCGCGGCAGGTGGACCGATTCGCCCTCGCTCACCGGAAGGCGGATCTCGGCCCGGCCGACCCGCGTCTCGGTGAACCGCGCCTCGCCCTTCAGGAGCGGGGCCAGCGCGATCTCGGATTTCACGAAGCGGGCGTCGAGGGCGGGGCCGTCCCGCCCGCCGACCACGAGCCGGTCGACGCGCAGGCGCGGCGAGGGCAGGAGCCGCACCTCGACCCGGCCCTGGCTCTGCACCGGCACCCCGAGGGATTGCGACAGCGTGCGGTCGATGAAGGCCCGGTGGGCCGTCCAGTCGATGAAGGGCGGAACGGCGAGCGCCGCGATCAGGACGAGGACGATCGCGCCTGCCAGCGCGGTCAGCAGATCACGCACCGTTCCCGTTCCAGACCTCGCCGCGTGCCCCCGTGGGCCGCCCGCCCGCGCCTATAGCATGAAGGGGGCGGGCCCGCGCGAGCCCTCAGCGGCCCGTGGCGCCGCCGGCCCTGGGGATGGGCGTCGGGACGGGGGGCGGGGTCGGCGCGCTGCGCGGCTGGGTCATCGTCGCGCCGCTGTTCGCGGAGGGGCCGGCGCCGATCTCCTGCGAGCGCTGGGTGCTCATCCGCGACATCGAATCGTTGGCGGCGTTCGGGTTGCCCTGCTGCACCTGCGCCAGGGCCGGGGCGGCCGTGAGGGCGAGGGACAGGGAGAGGGCAGCGAGGGCGGTGAACGGACGCATGGGGGACCTTCCGGTGTCGGGTGTCGAGACGTCTGACGGGTCAAGCGGCGGCCGGCGGCGGGGTTCCGGCCTCGACGCCGTTCGCGATTTGGTCCAGTGAGGGACGATGCAGAACCGCCCGAATGCCCTGCCCGCCGCGGACGGCCCCACCGCTTCGATCACCGCCCGCGCCCTCGGCACGCTGCGGCGGGATTCGGACGGCTATCTCGACGGGCTGAACGCCGAGCAGCGCCTCGCCGTCGAGACGACGGAGGGGCCGATCCTCGTGCTCGCGGGCGCGGGCACCGGCAAGACGCGGGTGCTGACCACGCGCATCGCCCACCTGATCACCACCGGCCGCGCCCGGCCCTTCGACATCCTGGCCGTGACCTTCACCAACAAGGCCGCCCGCGAGATGAAGTCGCGGATCGGGTCGCTGATCGGCCCGGCGGGCGAGGGCATGCCCTGGCTCGGCACCTTCCACGCCATCGGCACCAAGATCCTGCGCCGCCATGCGGAGATGGTGGGGCTGAAATCCGACTTCACCATCCTCGGCACCGACGACCAGCTTCGCCTGATGAAGCAGGTGCTGGCCGACCAGAACATCGACGAGAAGCGCTGGCCCGCCCGCGCCCTCGCCCACACGATCGACGGCTGGAAGAACCGCGGCCTCTCGCCGGAGCAGGTGCCGCCGGGCGAGGCGACCTCCTTCGCCTTCGGCAAGGGCGGCGCCCTCTACACCGCCTACCAGGCCCGCCTCGCGACCCTCAACGCGGTCGATTTCGGCGACCTGCTGCTGCTCTGCCTCAAGCTCTGGCGCGAGAACCCGGACGTCCTCGAAAACTACCAGGAGCGGTTCAAGTACATCCTCGTCGACGAGTACCAGGACACCAACGTCGCGCAGTACCTGTGGCTGCGCCTGCTGGCGCAGAAGCGCAAGAACGTCGCCTGCGTCGGCGACGACGACCAGTCGATCTATGGCTGGCGCGGCGCCGAGGTCGACAACATCCTGCGCTTCGAGCACGACTTTCCCGGCGCCACCGTGGTCCGGCTGGAGCGCAACTACCGCTCGACGGGCCACATCCTCGCCGCCGCCTCCGGCCTCATCGCCAAGAACGAGAGCCGGCTCGGCAAGACGCTGCGCACCGAGGACGAGCCCGGCGAGCCGGTGACGGTGACGGGCGCCTGGGATTCCGAGGAGGAGGCGCGGCTGCTCGCCGAGGCCATCGAATCCCTTCAGGTGAAGAAGCACCCGCTCTCGGAGATCGCGGTGCTGGTGCGCATCTCGGCGCAGATGCGCGAGATCGAGGACCGGTTCGTGCAGCTCGGCCTGCCCTACCGGGTGATCGGCGGCCCGCGCTTCTACGAGCGGGCCGAGATCCGCGACGCGCTGGCCTACCTGCGCGTCACCATGAACGGCAGCGACGACCTCGCCTTCGAACGGATCGTCAACACGCCCAAGCGCGGCCTCGGCGACGCCACGCTGCAGCAACTGCACGGCTATGGCCGCGCCGAGCGGGTGCCGCTGCTCACCGCCGCCCGCCGCCTGTGCGAGACCGACGAGCTGAAGCCCAAGGTCCGCCAGACCCTGCGGGCGTTGACCGAGAGCTTCTCCCGCTGGGCGCGGCTCGTGGAGAGCCAGCCGCACAACGAGGTCGCGCAGACCATCCTGGAGGAATCCGGCTACACCGAGATGTGGCAGAAGGAGCGCTCCGCCGACGCCGCCGGGCGCCTGGAGAACCTGAAGGAATTCGTCCGCTCCATGGAGGAATTCCCCGACATGGCCGCCTTCCTCGAACACGTCTCCCTGGTGATGGAGGCGAGCGAGGCCGAGGGCGCCGACCGGGTCTCGCTGATGACGCTGCACGCCGCCAAGGGGCTGGAATTCGACACGGTGTTCCTCCCCGGCTGGGAGGACGGCCTGTTCCCGAACCAGCGCGCCCTGGACGAGAGCGGCCGCGCCGGCCTGGAAGAGGAGCGCCGCCTCGCCCATGTCGGCCTCACCCGCGCCCGCAAGCGCGCGAAGCTGTCCTTCGCGGTCAACCGGCGCATCCACGGCCTGTGGTCCTCGACCATCCCCTCGCGCTTCATCGACGAGTTGCCCGCCGCCTCGGTGGACGTGGTGGAGGCCCCCGCCCATTATTCGGCCGGCGCCTCGCGCTTCGACCGGAACCCGCAGCCCTTCGGGTCGAGCTACGGCACCCCCGGCTGGCAGCGGGCGCAAGAGCGCACGAATGCCAATACCGGCGGGCGCGGCTTCGGCGCTTCCCCCGGCCGGCGGGGCACCGCCTCGTCGGGCCCCCGGCAGATCGAGGGCGAGTTGATCGCCAAGTCGACGGGCACGCCCTCCGCCTACAGCGTGGGACAGCGGGTCTTCCACATGAAGTTCGGCCCCGGCGAGGTCGCGGCGGTCGACGGCAACAAGCTCACGGTCGATTTCGACAAGGCGGGGCGGAAGATGGTCCTCGACAGTTTCGTCCAGCCGGCCTGAGCGTGGCCGCCGGGACACGGCGAACCGTGTGATTCGCCTTTCTGCGCCCCCGGCCCGAAACCGTCACCCGCGAGTCACACCCGGCGAACAAATCTGCCGCGCAGCCGATTTTGGTGTGTTGGTTGCTTCGCCGGCTCCGTTCCGGGGGAGAAATGGTTTACTCTCCACAGGCAACCTTCGAAGCCCTGGAACTTCGATGTGCGCCAAGAATTGGCCCATCGTTATGCTTGAGAGTAGCAGGAGTACGTAGACTAAGTCGGTTCAGGTACACGTCCAGATAGGCCAGCCCCGTTGGAGTGTTGACCCATGAAGAGACGCCGCGCACGCCTTGAATTGGTTGAAGACCGAACGACCCGCCTCCACCGCACACGGTTCGACGAGGAGCGGCACCTCAGCCCGATCCTCCCCCTCACCGATCGCCAGGCCGAGTATCTCGAAGCCCTCGGCCGCTCCCCCCAGGTCATCGTCCTCGGCCCCGCCGGCACCGGCAAGACCTACATCGCCGGAACCCGCGCCGCCGACCAGCTCCGCCAGCGCCGCATCGCCAAGGTGGTCATCACGCGGCCCAACGTGCCCTCCGGCCGGTCGCTCGGCTTCTTCCCCGGAACCCTCGAAGAGAAGATCGCCCCCTGGGTCGCCCCGCTCACCGAGGCGATGAAGGAGCGGATGGGCGCCGGCGCCTTCGAGATCGCCCTCAAGGCCGGGGACATCGAGATCGTCCCCTTCGAGGTGATGCGCGGACGCACCTTCAAGAACTGCCTCGTGATCCTCGACGAGGCGCAGAACACCACCACCAACGAGATCAAGATGTTCCTGACCCGCATCGGCGACGATTGCCAGGTCATCATCAACGGCGACGTGTCCCAGACCGACCTGCGGGAGACCTCGGGGCTGCGCACGGTGATCCACCTCGTGAAGAGCCGGATGATGCCGATCCCGATCGTGGAGTTCACCCGCGCGGACATCGTCCGCTCCGGCATCTGCGCCGAATGGGTCGCAGCTTTCGAGGAAACGAATCTCTGACCTGACCGTTACACACGGCGGACCGGCACAGGTCCGCCGTGCCTTCGCGGCACGAGACAACTCCCCCGAACCTCCCCCTGCGGGAGGACAAACCGGGTGTCATCCCGGCAAACGGAAGAATTGGAGTCTCCCTCGTGAGGAAACTGACCCTGACCGCCGCCGCCTTCGCGTCCCTGTTCGGCGCGGCGCTGGCGACCCCCGCCCTTGCCGTCCCCGCCTCCCCGACCGCGATCGCCGCCCCCGAGGCCATGACCACGGACGTGCGCATGACGCCGATGGAGCGCCGGATGATGCACCGTCGCATGGAGCGCCGCATGATGCACCGGCACATGGAGCGCCGCATGATGCGCCGCCACATGGAGCGCCGGATGATGCGTCGCGGCATGTGAGCCGTTCGGCGCCTTCCGGTCGCGACCGGAGGGCGCCCCCCTGTCCGACGCCGCACAGATCCGAGCCGGGCCGGCGTTGCCCCGGCGCCACAAGATTCTTATGTCGGGGCGCTTGCGGTCCCCGGAATTGCCAGCGCCGCCGGCGCGGCCTCCGGCGGCCCCTCCGGGAGACGGACGATGCCCCCCTCCAACCGCCTGTTCGACGACCTCGCCCGCCTGATGACCGACGCCGCCGGAGCCGCCCAGGGCGTGCGCCGCGAGGCCGAGACGGTTGTCCGCGCCCAGGCCGAACGGCTGATCCGCGACCTCGACGTGGCCTCCCGCGAGGAGCTGGACGTGCTGCGCGACCTCGTCACCACGCTCCGCACCCAGAACGACGCCCTGACCGCCCGCGTCGCCGCCCTGGAAGCCAAGGCGGGCCCCGCCGCCGGGGTCGCGGGCCTGAGCGAAGGGGCTTGATTTCGGCGGAAATGGTTTTGCACAGGAAGCCGCCCCGGCGATTCCGTTTCCTGTTCACCGATCCCGCAATCGGCTTTGTGTCGCGAGTCGCGCCCGGTTTATATTGGGCCATGGACTGATTCGGGGCAGGCGGAAGGATGAGAGCGCACGTTTCATAGTCGTTCTCGTCGTCCACCTCCCTATCAGCCAAACAACTCTCGATCTCGGGGCGTCGATGCGCCTCTCGTCACGTCGTCATTGCGCCGGCACGGGCAGTATCCGCGCCGTCAACTTGGATCGTCATGCCGCTGCTTCACATCGACTATCACGATCCGAACCGGACGGAGCACCCGCTCGACGTGGTCGAACGGCTGGCCTCGCTGCGTGACTGGATCTTCGACCGGGCGGAAACGGACGAGATGTCCGTGAACAGTCCCGGCCGGTGGACCGACTATCACGTCGCCTTCACCTGGATCGAGGACGTGGAGGCCCTGCACGTGGCCTGCGCCTTCGACCTGAAGGTGCCGGAGCGCCGCCGCCCCGAGATCCAGAAGCTGATCGGCCTCGTGAACGAGCAGCTCTGGATCGGCCATTTCGACCTGTGGTCGAGCGACCATGTGGTGATGTTCCGCCACTCCCTGCTCCTGGCGGGCGGGGTGGTGCCGACCCAGCCGCAATGCGCGACCATGATGAAATGCGCGGTCGATGCCTGCGAGCGCTACTTCCAGGCGTTCCAGTTCGTGCTCTGGGCGGGCAAGAACGCCCGTGAGGCCCTCGACGCCGCCCTGTTCGAGACCGAAGGCGAGGCGTGAGCGCCCGGCCGGGCATGCCCGCCTCGCTGATGCTGGTCGGCGCGGGCAAGATGGGCGGGGCGATGCTGGCGGGCTGGCTGGAGTCCGGCCTCGACCCCGCCGCCGCCACCGTGCTCGATCCGGCGCCCTCCGAGGCCATGGCGCGGCTCTGCGCCGGGCGGGGCGTCGCCCTCAACCCGCCCGACCCCGCCCCGGCCGCCGTGCTGGTGCTCGCGATCAAGCCCCAGGGGCTCGACGCGGCCGCGCCCGGCCTCGATGAGCGGATCGGGCCCGACACCCTCCTCGTCTCCGTGCTGGCGGGCAAGACCGTCGCCGACCTGCGCGGGCGCCTGCCGGCGGCGCGGGCCGTGGTGCGGGCGATGCCGAACCTGCCGGCGAGCATCGGGCACGGCGCGACGGGGGCCTTCGCCAACGGCGCGGTCTCCGAGGGCCAGCGGGCGAGCGCCGACGCGCTTCTCGCGGCCTCGGGCATGGTGGCGTGGCTCGACGACGAGGCGATGATCGACGCCGTGACCGCCGTGTCGGGCTCCGGCCCGGCCTATGTCTTCCTCCTGGCCGAGACCCTGGCCCAGGCCGGGATCGCGGCCGGGCTCGCGCCGGATGTGGCGACGCGGCTGGCGCGGGCGACGGTGGCCGGCGCGGGCGCCCTGCTCGACGCCGACGCGACCGAGGCCGGCGCCCTGCGGCAGGCCGTGACCTCCCCCGGCGGCACCACGGCGGCGGCCCTTCAGGTGCTGATGGCCGAGGACGGGATGGCGCCGCTGATGCGCCGGGCGGTGGCCGCCGCCCAGCGCCGCGCGGGCGAATTGTCGGGCTGAAGCGGGGGGCCTTCTCTCTGCGGCATCCCGCGCCCGCCCCTGACATGGGGCGGTTCCGCGCCTAAATGGGGAGCAGGACAGACCGGAACGACGACCTGCGATGACTGATCCCAAAGGCCCGACCAAGCGCCCCCGCAAGGCCGCCGCGCCCGCCGCTTCCGCCGCCGCCACCGAGGCGCCCGCCGCCGCGCCGGAGCGCGAGGAGGCCCCGGCCGCCCCGAAGCCGGCGCCACGCGAGGCCGCCGTCGAGGCGCTGATGCGGCTCGCCGCCGAGCAGCCCTGGAACGACATCGAGGTCGGCGACATCGCCCGCGAGGCGGGGATGACGCTGGGCGAATTGCGCGAACTGTTCCCCTCCAAGGGCGCGGTGCTCGGCGGCCTCGCGCGGATCATCGACCGGAAGGTGCTGGAGGGCGACGGCACGGACCTCGCCGACGAGCCGACGCGGGAGCGCCTGTTCGACGTGCTGATGCGCCGCCTCGACGCGATGACCCCCTACAAGACCGCCCTGCAGCGGATCTCCTACTCCCTGCGCGGCGACCCGTTCTCGCTGCTGGCCCTCAACGGCGTGATGCTGAACTCGCACCGCTACATGCTGGCCGCCGCCGGCATCGACACCGAGGGGCCCCTCGGCCAGCTCAAGCTGCAGGGCGTGGTGATCGCCTTCGCCCGCGTGACGCAAGTGTGGCTGGAGGACGAGGATCCGGCGCTCGCCCGGACCATGGCGCGGCTCGACAAGGAGATCCGCAACGGCGAGCGGTTCATGGAGCGGGCGGAGGACGTCCGCCGCCTCACCGCCCCCCTGCGCGCCGTGGGCCGCTCCCTCCTCGACCGCCGCTCGCGGGCGGATCGGGAGGACAATCTTCGCGACGAGCCGCCTTCCTCGACCTCATCCTGAGGTCGTGGAGGGTCGGATCGGAATGCGTCTCAGGACAGCCGCCCGGCCAGAACGTCCCGCACGGTGCCGACCACCTCGCCCCCGGTGAGGCGGTCGCGGTCCACGGTGAGGGCGTCGGGGATCATGTCGGCGATGCCGTCGTCGGTGTCGTCGCTGGCGAAGACGATGCGCAGATTCGGCCGCAGCACCCGCGCCTCCACGGCAAGGCGGCTGCAGCACAGGCTGCCCTGCAACGCCGTATCGATGACCAGGACATCCACGGGCAGGCCCAGCGCCAGCACCGTCATCGCATCGACCCCACGGTCGCAGAGCGTGGCCTGATAGCCGACGCGGTGCACATGCGCCGCCGCCTCGTCGCGCCAGCGCTTGTCGCGCCCCACCACGAGCACCTGGATGCGGTAACAACCCCCGGTAGCGGAAGGAAACCGTACGGAGGCTCCGACGGCGGGTGATCCCATGCGCGTTAGACCATCACTTCGGGTTGCAATGCGGCATGCTATGCGCTGATCTTGTTTTCGCGCAAGGGTGGAACCGCGAAATTGCCCCAAAGGATGCCTGTTCTGCCCAAGGGGGAGGCATGCGCCGAAGGTGGCGCCGTATGAGGCAACGGCCCCCGGAACCGGTTGACGCGGCGGGGGCCCGGCGGGCAACACCACTGGGCGGCCGGCTCTCAGCCGGATCACGGAGCTTCCGATTCGATGTCGTCCAAGCCGTCGCCCGTTTCGCCCCTCGCGCCGACCTCCTATCCCGACCTGCCGCCGGTCGCCGGGGTGCGCCTCGCCACCGCCCAGGCCGGCATCCGCTACAGCGGGCGTACCGACGTGCTGTTCGTCGGGCTCGATGCCGGCACGCGGGCGGCGGGGGTGTTCACCCGCTCGAAATGCCCCTCCGCGCCGGTCGATTGGTGCCGTGACGCCCTCGCCAACGGCGGGGCCCGCGCCCTGGTGGTGAATTCGGGCAACGCCAACGCCTTCACCGGCCGGCTCGGCCGCGAGGCCGTGGCGCTGACCGCCCGGATCGCCGCGCAGGCCGCCGCCTGCGCCGAGGACGAGGTCTACATCGCCTCGACCGGGGTGATCGGCGAGCCGCTGCCGGCCGAGCGGTTCGAGGGCGTGCTCGCCGACTGCGCGGGCCGCGCGCGGGACGGCGCCGAGGCCTGGGCCGAGGCCGCCCACGCCATCATGACCACCGACACCTTCCCCAAGCTCGCCACCCGCGAGGCCGAGATCGGCGGCACCAAGGTGCGCATCAACGGCATCGCCAAGGGCGCGGGGATGATCGCCCCCGACATGGCGACGATGCTCGCCTTCGTGTTCACCGACGCCGCCCTGTCCCAGGGGGCGGCGCAGGCCCTGCTGGCGCAGGGCGCGAACGACAGCTTCAACTGCGTGACCGTCGATGGCGACACCTCGACCTCCGACACGCTGATGCTGTTCGCCACGGCCCAAGCCGGCAACGCCGAGGTGGCGGACGCCGCCGACCCGGCGCTCGCCGGGTTCAAGGCGGCCCTGGACGACCTGCTCGCGGAACTGGCGCAGCTCGTCGCCCGCGACGGCGAGGGCGCGCGCAAGTTCGTGACGGTGAAGGTCGGCGGCGCCGAGAGCGACGCCTCCGCCCACCGGATCGCGATGTCCATCGCCAACTCGCCGCTGGTGAAGACCGCCGTGGCCGGCGAGGACGCCAATTGGGGTCGCGTCGTGATGGCGGTCGGCAAGGCCGGCGAGCCCGCCGACCGCGACCGCCTTGCGATCTGGTTCGGGGATGTCCGCGTCGCCGTCGAGGGCGCCCGCGACCCCGCCTACAGCGAGGAGGCCGCGAGCGCCGTGATGCGGGAGCCGGAGGTGGAGATCCGCGTCGACCTCGGCCTCGGTTCGGGCCAAGCGCGGGTGTGGACCTGCGACCTGACCAAGGGCTACATCGAGATCAACGGGGATTACCGCTCGTGAGGGCGGCGCCCCTCGCCCTCCTCGCCCTGCTGGCCGGCGGGGCCGCCCGCGCCGACGACCGGCCCTGCGAGCGGCACGTCAGCGTCACCGGGCACGCCTCATCCGCGCAGGCGCCGGATTTCGCCGAGGTCGCCGTCGGCATCGAGGCGAAGGGCGCCAACGCCGCCGCCGCCCTCGACGCCGCCTCGAAGGCCGTGGCGGGTCTCACCGCCACCGCCCGCGACGCCGGCCTGTCGTCGGCGGATATCGGCACGGCGGCGGTGAGCCTCCAGCCCGCCACCCGCGCGGTCAACCGGCCGGGGGGCGTCACCGAGGAGCCGGACGGCTACGCGGCGACCAACATCGTGCGCCTGCGCGTCGGCGACATGGCCCGCCTCGGCGACCTCCTGCGGCGAATTCTCGATTCGGGCGCGAACCGCATCGACGGCATCACCTTCGGCCTGCGCGATCCGGAGGCGGCCCGCGCCGCCCTGCAGGTCGCCGCCGCCAAGGATGCCCGCACCCGCGCCGCCGCCCTGGCCGAGGCCGTGGGCGCCAAGCTCGGGACCCTCTGCACCCTCACCGCCCTCGACACCGGCCCCGGGCCCTTCGCCATGCGCGCCATGGCGGCACCCCCCCCCAAGGCGCGGCCGGTCCCCATCGAGGCCGGCAGCATCGAGAGCGCGGCCTCCGTCTCGGCCACCTTCGCCCTCGACCGATGAGCAGCCTTCGCCTCCTCCTCGTCGTGGCCGTAGCCCTCGTGGATGCGGACGGGCGCGTGCTGGTGAGCGAGCGCCCCGCCGGCAAGCAGCTCGCCGGCCTGTGGGAGTTCCCCGGCGGCAAGGTCGAGCCCGGCGAGCGCCCGGAGGAGACCCTCATCCGCGAGCTGGCGGAAGAGCTCGGCATCACGGTCGAAGAGCCCTGCCTCGCGCCCCTCACCTTCGCGAGCCACCCCTATCCCGACTTCCACCTGCTGATGCCGCTCTACGTCTGCCGCCGCTGGGAGGGCACGCCGCGCTCCCTGGAGGGGCAGGCCCTCAAGTGGGTGCGCCCGAAGGCCCTGCGCGACCTCGCCATGCCCCCGGCCGACGCGCCGCTGATTCCGTTCCTCATCGACCTGCTCGGATAGCCACCGCAAAATATTTTTGCCGGCACCTCAAGTCGAAGCCGGGCGCGGGAATGCGTCCGGCTTCGTCGTTTCAAGCATTTCGCAACGCACCATTGCATACGGTTCGTGCTGCGGCCGCGAGAAAGGCAGGCTGACCCAGCAAATCAAAAAATTTGACGGGCGGAATCCCTGGCCACAAGTAAAATAAGCGCCGAACACGGGTCACCAAGAAACACCGGAGGAGGCGCCGCATGGACGTTCACGAGTACCAGGCCAAGGAGCTGCTCGCGAGCTTCGGCGTCGCGGTTCCGAAAGGCGCCATCGCCTTCAGCCCGGATCAGGCGGTCTACGCCGCCACCGAACTCGGCGGCTCCTTCTGGGCGGTGAAGGCGCAGATCCATGCCGGCGCCCGCGGCAAGGCCGGCGGCATCAAGCTCTGCCGCACCTACAACGACGTCCGCGACGCGGCCAAGGAACTCCTCGGCAAGCGCCTCGTCACGCACCAGACCGGGCCCGAGGGCAAGCCGGTCCAGCGCGTCTACGTCGAGACCGCCGACCCCTTCGAGCGCGAGTTGTATCTGGGCTTCGTCCTCGACCGGAAGGCCGAGCGCGTCCGCGTCATCGCCAGCCAGCGCGGCGGCATGGAGATCGAGCAGATCGCCGCCGAGGAGCCGCAGGCGCTGATCCAGGTCGTGGTGGAGCCCGCCGTCGGCCTGCAGCAGTTCCAGGCCCGCGAGATCGCGTTCAAGCTTGGCCTCAACATCAAGCAGGTCGCCGCCGCCGTGAAGACGATCATGAACGCCTACCGGGCGTTCCGCGATTGCGACGGCACGATGCTGGAGATCAACCCGCTGGTCGTCACCAAGGACGACCGGGTGCTGGCGCTCGACGCCAAGA